>SXGR01591111.1_pt1 | contig 21348 bp, 16 predicted proteins | sample 3174711 | NCBI WGS metagenome assembly SXGR01 (sample SAMN11356860, study PRJNA531348) | freshwater metagenome | isolation source: freshwater sample F1-60 | place: China: Fuxian Lake, Yuxi | collected 2017-12-25 | reverse complement strand
GTTGTCTTGCGTAATACCGGTTGGATAATTGAATACATGTGGAAACTTATTTAATACTGTCAGGCCTATGAATAAAATTGTTGCAATTAAGGGCAAAGTCAAAATAGTCGCTTTTCCGCCAAACCCGTCAGCTTGACCTGCGCCATTATAATGTGTCGAAATAGTTTCAGGTAAGTTTGAATAGTTTGTAATTATCAGACCCCAAACTGCAAGAATTAAAAACCAACCAACAATTTCAAATGATTTGTCGGCTGTTGTGAGTTCTACTTTTATTTTTGGTCTTTTTGTCAATTTTTTGTCCGTCGTCATTGCAAAAATCTTAATTGATGTCCTGTGTCGGAACCATACGAGTGTCCCGCTTTCCAAATATTCCATATCGTCTCTTTGCGATTTAGGTTGTAAATAAAAAATCCCTAAATGGTCTTGGAAAGATAATGAAAATATAAAACAATTTCCAAACTCCTCTCAACCCTTTATAATACATGAAGTCCAAGAGATGATTTGAGAAAGTACTTGTCTCCGTTTATGAAAACGAAAGAGTCAAAATCATCTGTCGGTAAACCAATCTTCTTTTAAGGAATGTTTGTCCAGATATTTACGCGCATACCCGCAATCCGATGCACCTCGCGCTCTCCGTGGTGTACGCGGGCGGCGCACTGGTGGCCGCCATGCCCTGGCCGCTGCTGCTCCTGCCATTCGTGGTGGCGATCGTGCACGTCAGCGTGATTCGTCTTGAAGAACACCACCTGATGGAGCAATTCCCGGCCGACTACGCGCGGTACTGTCAGCGGGTGCGGCGATGGCTGTGAACGCGCGAGGCGCGCTTGGCGGCCTGCTGATGTTGACGTGCGCCACGGCCACGCCGCCGCTGGCCGCGCAAGCCGTGCCCTCAGTGACGCCGCGCGCCGGCCTCATCGTGACGCGGTCCACGCGCATGGTCCCGGGCACCTATCGCCTCCGCGCACCGGCGGCCACCGACAGCGCCCTGATTACCGTGCGCGGCGACAACATCACGCTCGATATGCGCGGCGTCATACTGGAAGGCCTCGCCCCGTCGGCCGATCCCGACCTGGCCCGCGGGGTGGCCATTCGCGTCGAAGGCGGTCGCAACGTGCGCATCGTTGGCGCCACGGCTCGTGGCTATCAGATCGCCCTGATGGCGCGCGGCACCCGTGAGCTGGTGGTCGACAGCAGCGATTTTTCGTACAACCGGAAACCGCGGCTGTTCAGCGTGGTGGAACATGAGAGTCTGGCCGACTGGCTGTCGTATCACCAGAACGAAAAGGACGAGTGGTTGCGCTTCGGCGCGGGCATGTATCTCGCGGACGTCCGGGGCGGCGCCATCACCGGCAATCGGGTCGAGCAGGGGATGAATGGGCTGCTGCTGGTGCGCACTGACTCCCTCACCATTCGCGACAACGATTTCTCGTTCAATTCGGGGCTCGGCATCGGCATGTACCGGGCGAGCGCCAATCGCATACTCGGCAATCGCATCGACTACAACGTGCGCGGGTACAGTCACGGGTTTTTCAGGCGCGGGCAGGACTCGGCCGGTATCCTGATGTTCCAGCAGTGCGTCAAGAACCTGGTGGCGTTCAACTCTGTGACGCACGGCGGCGACGGGCTCTTCGTGTGGGCCGGCCAGCACACGATGGACACCGGTGACGGTGGCGTGAACGACAACACGTTCTATGCCAACGATTTCAGTTTTGCGCCCACGAACGGCATGGAAGCGACGTTCAGCCGCAACACCTTCCTTGCCAACCGCATCGAGGGCAGCGACCACGGCCTGTGGGGCGGCTACAGCTACAGCTCGACCATCGCGGCAAACTGTTTCGTGCGCAATCGCATTGGCATCGCCATTGAACACGGGCAGGACAACCGCATCGTGCGCAACCGTTTCGAGGGCGCGTTGGGCGACAGCATCGGGGTCAGCCTGTGGGCCAACGCCATCGAGCCGGGAGACTGGGGATATCCGAAGCATCGTGACACGAAGAGTCGCGACTATGCCATTCGCGACAACGAATTCGTTGGCGTCAGCCAGCCCTGGAGCATCAGGCAGTCCAGTGCCATCGACACGATTGGGAATTCCGGTCGCACGGCAGGCGACCGCTGCGACCCCTTCGCACTTCTTCGTGCGTCGGGCGAGCCCGCGCCGGCGGTGCCCGCGTCACTCACCACATGGCCTCGCCGCGCGGTGGCCGATCGTGATCGGTCGGCCATCGTCGTAGACGAGTGGGGCCCCTACGACTGGCGTTCACCCAAGCTCTGGCCGCTGGACAGCGTGCGCTCCACCGTGCTCAAACTGCGGGTGCTCGGCCCGGCGGGACGCTGGCGGCTGATTGCCACCCGGGGCGTATACGCCGCTTCGCGCCGCGCCGGCACCGTAGGTGACACGCTGCTGGTCACACCGCATCGCGACAGCATCGGCGACCTGTCGGTGCAACTGATGTACGTCGGCGAACAGACGGTCACGTCGCGAGGTGCGCGTCGCGCCGCCGGCACCAGTGTGCCATTCGGGTACACCTTCTTCGAACCGCGACAGGCGTGGTCGGCGCGCGTGTGGGCGTGGAGCGACTCCACCGACCCGCGAACAAAGCCTGCCGAGTTCGCCGCCCTGTTGCGGACCAGCCCTCTCAGCACCAGAACGTTGCCGCGACTGGACTGGATGTGGTCGCGATCGCCGCTATCCGGTGTGCCATCCGCGCGCATGGCGTTGGAGGCCAGTGCACGCGTGGTGCTGCCGCCGGGCACATTCACCCTGCGCACCCTCAGTGACGACGGAATCCGCGTATGGGTGGACGGGAAGCTGGTGATCGATCACTGGACGCCGCACGAAACGATGCCCGACTACGCGTCCGTATCTGGCGGCCCGCACGACATCCGGGTGCAGCACGTGCAGGTGGACGGATGGACCGAGCTGCGCCTGGACTTCCTGCGCACCGCTGAGCGGTGAGCTTGGGCGGGTCAACCTTCATCCTCTTCTGGGGAGCTCCGGTGTGCAGAATGCGACGACCGCGGCAATGATGGCCTATGCGGCGTCGGAGGACCCCGAGCGCGTGCCGAGGGACAAGGCGACCCTGTACCAACCGAACGGTCAGCCGCGGGCGTGGCCGGCGTGCACCAACGCACAGCGGAACTCGGATCAGTACTTCAACCCTCCGGCTCCTCGGCCGCCACTCAACGACCGGTGAACATGCGCCTGAACACTTCGCTCCCCCTCATCGCCTGCCTGCTCCTCGTCACCCCAGCCGTTGGCGACGCGCAGGCATCACATAACTACCAGACCGACTTCTCGCGCGAAGAACTGACGGCCAGGCGCGCGCGGGTCTTCGACGCCATCGGACCTCAGGCGATTGCGATTGTGCAGGGGGCAGCCGGAGAGCCGAACTCCGGTGTGTTCCGGCAGTCGAACGACTTCTACTACCTGAGCGGCGTGGAATCCGCGAGCGCGTACCTCCTGCTCAACGGCCGCACTCGCCGGTCCACGCTGTATCTCCCACGTCGCGACGATGGTCGCGAGCGGAGCGAGGGAAAGATCCTGTCAGTCGAGGACAGCCTCCTGCTCATGGAGCTCACCGGAGTGCAGCAGGTGCGCGGCCTTGAGCGCCTTTCACAGGACCTGGTAGGTGCGGATCTCCTCCGCCCGCCCGCCATGTCGCTCCACACGCCGCTCGCACCGATGGAGATCGGCGACAGTCGCGACGAACTGCTCGCGGGCCGGGCCCGTATCGCCGCCGACCCGTGGGATGGCCGTCCGTCGCGTGAGGCCCACTTCGCGCGGCTCATGAGGGAACGCTTCCCGCAGTTCGAGGTGCGCGACCTCTCCCCCACGCTCGACGCGATGCGCGCAATCAAGAGCGCCGCAGAAATCACGCTCATCCGCCGTGCGACGCAGCTCGCAGGGCTCGGCATCATGGAAGCCATGCGGTCCACGAGCCCGGGCGTGTACGAGTACCAGCTGGACGCAGCCGCCAAGTACGTGCACTACCTCAACGGCGCGCGCGGCGACGGCTACGCCTCCATCATCGGCGGCGGCACGAACGCCTGGATGGGACACTACTTCCGCAAGACGGACGTGCTGCGCGACGGTGACCTTGTGTTGATGGACTACGCGCCCGACTACCGCTACTACACCAGCGACGTCACGCGCATCTGGCCGGTGAATGGAACCTTCACGCCGGCGCAGGCCGCGCTGTACGAGTTCATCGTTGTCTATCGCGACGCGTTCTTCCGCCATATCAAGCCCGGCGTCACCGCCGACGAGGTGCTCGACCGAGCCGCCGCGGACATGAAGCAGTGGCTCGTGGGAAAGACGTTCGCATCGCCCGCCCACCTCAAGGCGGTTCAGGAGGGCCTCGTCTTCCGCGGACACTTTCAGCATCCGGTGGGCATGGCGGTGCACGACGTGGGACGTGTGCGCGGCGTGCCGCTCAAGCCGGGCATGGTGTTCACGATCGATCCGATGATCTGGCTCCCCGATGAGCGGCTCTACATCCGCATCGAGGACGTCGCCTTGGTGACAGAAGACGGAGTCGAGAACCTCAGCGGCTTCGTCCCGGCGCGCATCGCCGACGTGCAACGGACTATCGCCGAGCCGGGGATGGTGCAGATGCGCAAGCCGGTCGCGGCGCCAGCCGCTCCGGGGGCGAGCCGCCCATGATACGCTTGACGCGTTCGCTCACCACTCGACTGACGATGCTCGCGGCGTTCGTCGTACCGACGGCGCCGCTCGACACCTATCCGAAGAATCCCGCCATCGACGCGCTGAACTACGCCTTCCGGCTGGAGCTGTCGGACACCACCGATGCGATCGTCAGCGAGCTGACGATGGACGTCCGGTTCCTGGCTACGAACGTGCAGTCCCTGCGACTCGACCTGACCAACGCATCCGCGACCAATGGCGGCAAGGGGATGCGGGTGTCGGCGGTCACGCTCGATGGCGCCGCGGCGCCGTTCACGCACACGAATGATGAATTGCGCATCCCGCTCGCCTCGGCGCCGTCGGTGCAGCAGCGCGTGCGCGTGGTCGTCCGCTACTCGGGAACGCCAGCGACCGGACTCATCATCGGCCGGAACAAGCACGGCGATCGCACGTTCTTCAGCGACAACTGGCCCAACCGGACTCGGCAGTGGTTGCCGACCATCGACCACCCGTACGACAAGGCGACGAGTGAATTCATCGTCACCGCGCCCGGACACTACCAGGTGGTGTCCAACGGACTACAGGTCGAGACCACGGATCTGCCCGGGGGCCGCCGGCGTACGCACTGGCGGAACTCGGTGCCCATCTCCCCGTGGCTCTACGTGCTCGGCGTCGCACGCTTCGCCATGCAGCGCGTGGACATGTTCGAGGGCAAGCCGATCGAGACGTGGGTGTACCCGCAGGATCGCGACGCCGGGTTCGCCGACTTTGCGTCGCCGACCAAGGATGTGCTCGCGTTCTATACGGACTACGTCGGCCCATTCGCCTACGAGCGGCTCGCCAACATCCAGGCCAGCAGCGTGGCCGGCGGCATGGAGTCCGCGTCAGCGATTCTCTATCACGAGAGTTCGGTGACGGGCACGCGCAGCGTCCGCTGGCGCAACGTCGTGATTCACGAGGTCGCCCATCAGTGGTTCGGCAACGCCGTGACCGAGTCCGATTGGGACGACGTGTGGCTGAGCGAAGGGTTCGCGACCTACTTCACGCTGCTGTACATCGAGCACGCCTACGGGCGGGACGAGTTCGTGCGCGGCCTCGAGAACAGCCGCCGGACCGTGAGGACGTTCGCCGCGGCGAACCCCGGCTACACGATCATCCACAAGAACCTCAGTCGCATGGAGAACGTGACCAGCTCGCACACCTACCAGAAGGGGAGCTGGGTGTTGCACATGCTGCGTGGCGTGGTGGGCGCAGACGCGTTCCGGAGCGGGATCCGCACGTACTACCAGCGCCATTTTAACGCCAACGCGACCACCGCTGATTTTCGGCGGGCGATGGAAGAGGCCGCAGGCCGCGATCTGGGGTGGTTCTTCGACCAGTGGCTGTACAAGTCGGGCGATCTCAAGGTCGCGGGCCGCTGGACGTACGACGCCACGGCCAAGCAGGCGCGCATTACGCTCGATCAGGTGCAGACCGATGGGAGCGTGTTCACGATGCCGCTTGAGGTCGCGGTCTACGCCGCAGGCCAGGCCGTGCCGACGATCCATCGCGTACAGCTGAACGCAAAGACCAACACGTTTACGATTGACGTCGCGTCAGAGCCGGCGGACGTGCGGTTGGACCCAAACCTCATGGTCCTGATGGAGACGACATTCGAGCGGGCGCGTTAGGGCAGCCGCTCCGCTAGTTCACGCTCAGGCGCGCGCTTCGCTTCAGCGTTACCCCGGCACCACCCGCCAGATCTCACCGGCATCGGTGGCCACGTACAGGCTGCCGTCGGGGCCGAGCGTAAGCCCGCGGTAACGCACTGCCGGAAGTTCGGCGTTGATCGCGGTCGCAGACATGCCCGCGGCATTGACGTCGAGTATCACGAGGCGTTGCCCGCCCATGATCCCAACGGCGAGGCGGCCGTTCCAGTCACGCCACTGTGGGCCCGTGAGGAATACGGCGGGGCCCATTCCCTGCGACGCTCCCGAGTTGGTCCAGGCCGCAGGCATCACGCCGGGAAAGCGCACTCCGTCGGTCATTGGCATGGTCGTGGCGTTGCCGGCGTAGCCGCAGTAGCTGTCGGGGCAGTTGAGTCCCGCACGGTTGCGCGGGTCCCAGCCCGCGTTGCCGCCGGCGACGAGTGCGGTGACCTCATCGCTGTGGTTGGGACCGTGTTCGGAGGTGTAGGGCTGGCCCGTACCCGGGCGGAAGGCGATGCCCTGTGGATTACGGTGGCCGTAAGTATAGATGCGGGCGTCGAATCCGGATGGCGGATTGTTGGCGGGAGCTGCGGTGCCGTTTCCGGTGACGCGCAGGACCTTTCCTCCCAGAAGCGTGGGACTCTGCGGCAGGTTCGCGTTGTGGTTGTCGCCGGTGGTCACGTAGAGAAAGCCGTCCGGACCGAAGCGGAGGCGACCCCCCGAGTGCGCACCCGCGCCGCCGCCGCCGTTGCCCACGGCCTTGAACGCGATGTCGGTGATGATGTCGGTGCGGGACGACGCACTGCCGTAGTCACTGCTCACCACGAGGCGCACTACGCGATTCGAGCGCGGGCTGTTGAGCGTGGAGAGGATGTAGACGTACAGCGTGCGGTTCGTCGCGAAGGCGGGATCGAGGGCAACGCCGTGTGTGCCGCTCTGGCCCTCGCAGACGAGGTCAGTTGCCACGAGCGCTGAACCACTGGTGCCGAACAGCCGCGCCACGGAGCCGTCCGCGCGGCGCACGGAGAGGCCGCGGCAGCGTTCGGTGAAGAAGACGGCCCCTTCGGCCGTGATCGCGACGTCCCAGGGACTGCTCAGTCCCGACATGACGACCGTGCGGACGAGCGTCGGAGTACCGGCCAGCGGCGTGGCAGGGCCGCTGGGATTTGCGGGATTGCTGGGCGCGTTGGGCTCGCCGCTTGAGGAGCAGGCGAAAACGAGGGCAAGCGCGCCGAGTCTAGCGCGGTGAATTCGGTGTGGCATTTGAAGAAGTGTACCCCGGTTTGGGCGCGTCGTCCGTGACTTGGGTCGCATCGCTCGACGACCGCGCGCCCCCGTCGGCTAGCTCACTTCGCACCCAGAATGAAGTTGCGCACGTCGTTCGCGAACGCTTCGGCGGTGCCGCCCAGATAGAGCATGTGCCCTGACTCGTAGTTGTGGAACGTCACGCGATCCATCGGCAGGCGCCCGCCCGCAATCAGGAACTCCACGGCGGCTGGGGCCGGATTCACAATGCGCCAGACTTCCGGCGCGTTTATGCGGGATAGGAATTTCAATCGGGGTGGGTCGACTATCCATCTAGCATACCGCGCGATCGCCGGCCTCACCAGCGCCTCGTGGCGGGCGGCGACGTGCCTTCGATCTCGCTCGGGCGCCTTGATTGCCGCGGGCACTTAGGTCAAGGTGGGTGGCCGAACCCGGCGGGGACCGATCTGAAAGGGGAGCGTCCCCTTTGCTACGGCACACTCACGCTCGGCGGCAACCAATCCAACCACCACGGGCGCGCGCGCTTCAACTTCTGTGGCCACATCTCATCCAGCGTTTCCGAGTCGAACAGCTGCCCGTTTCGCATCACGTACTTCACGCGCTTGACGTTGCTGATATCCACCAGTGGGTTTCCATCCAGGACGATCAGGTCGGCCAGCTTGCCCGACTCGACCGATCCGAGATCCTTGTCCAGCCCGATCGAGATGGCCCCGAAAATCGTCCCGACGCGCAGCACGTCGTGAAGCGGCATGCCTCCCGTCGCCATCAACATCAGCTCCCACGGCGTGCCCATGCCCTGCACCTCGTGGTGTGCGCCGATGCCGACGAGGCCGCCATACTTGACGATGTTCGCGGCCGACCCAGAGACGCCCTTGAAGATGAAATCATCTTCCGGTGCCCAGAGCGCCTCACGCGTACGGCGAGCCAGGTCCGGCTGCCACGTGAACCGGCGAAGGCGCGGGTCGGTATACGCGTTGTCGCGCGCGATGAGATAGTGCTTGCCCGGTGGGCCGCCGTAATTCACAAGGAGCGTCGGCGTGTACGTGAGCTCACTGGCGGCCGACAGCAGCGCGAAATCCTTGAACAGAGGATAGATTTCGTAGGCGTGCTCGTGACCCGCGTAGCCGTCGAGCATCTCGGTGATGCTCATCTTCAGGTCACCCCCGCCCTCCGTCGTCGGGGTCACGCTCATCTCGTGCGTCGCCTGCACGATCAGTTGGCGCGTTCGACGATTTCCCGCCAGATACTGTTTGAGCGTTTGCGTTTCGTAGAACTCGGCGTAGCGTTTCACCACCTCGCGGGCGCGCCGGAGCGTGTTGACCTCGTCCCCGGCGAAGACACCCTGCCCGGTAGCAAAGAATCGGGGACCGAGCAGATCGCCCGTCCGCAGCCGGTCGCCGTAGGTGATGACGTCGCTGTTACTCGTCTGCGGATCGCGCATCGTCGTGACACCGAACGCGAGGTTCGAGTAGAACGACGTCTGCGCGGTCTTGTGGACGTCCATCGCCGGCCACGTGTGCGCGTGCACATCGACCCAACCCGGGACGATGGTCTTTCCCGTCACGTCGAAGCTCGTCGCGCCGGCGGGAATAGTCACACTGCCCGATGGGCCGACGGCCGTGATCCGGTGGTCGGTGACCACGACGTCGCCTCGCTCGATGACCTCGTTGCCTTTCATGGTGATGATGCGCGCGCCCCGCAGCACGGCGACGCCGCTCGGCTTGTAGCCGGCGACAGTCACTTTGATGTCGAAGCGCCGCGGCTGGTACGCCGGGCGAACCGGAAGCGTGTCCGCGCCCGGCGCGGGTAGCGTATCGCCCGCGAGGGTCCGCGGAAACGCCTTTGTCAACGAATCGGTGCGTGCCTTCATCGCCTCGGCGACATCGTACAGGAAGAACGAGCGGCCCAGCGAGAAGTGCAGGTACCGGCCATCATGACTCCACCCCGGGAATTCCCCGCCAACCTCGATCGCGACTTGAGCCGGGATCAATGGCTTGTCCCCGCGCGCGTCGAGCAGGATCGGCGTCCCAACGAGCGGGGTCGGGAATATGTAGATGCGATGGGTTGGGCCGTTGACCGCGAAGCCGTGCGTGCCGGTCGGCGACAGCGTGATCGGGTCGCCCGCGAACAACGCGCGCCGATCCGAGCCATCCCACCGAACCGATTGCAAACCGGCGCCCGCGCCACCACCGCCGCCCCCGCCCCGTCCACCACCTGGTGCCGGAGCAGGTATTCCTCCACCAGTTCCGTAAAAGAGCACTCGACTGGTGTCCGGCCCAAAATGCGCGATGGGGCCATCCCCCAACGCCGCCGCGACCGTGCTGACCTCCACGATCTCGTGAACCGCACCTCCGTCGGCGTTCATCCACGCCAACGTCAGCGGTGCGTCATCCAGCGTTCCACTCAACCGATCGGCCAGGTTTCGTCGAGGAACCCATGGACCCTTGCCGAAGACGATGCGACGGCCATCGGGCGAGTAGGTCGGACGAACGTAGTACAAGGACGTCGAGGTCAGTTTGCGCAGGCCGGACCCGTCCGAGTTGACACGATAGAGATCGCCGCCCGCCTCGTCGGTCCAGGTGGCGAACACGATGGACTTGCCGTCGGGCGACCACGTCGGGGAATGCTCGACCACATTCACAGCCTTCGTCACGCGAGTGGGCGTACCGCCTGGCAGATCGGTGAGATACAGCTTGTCGAGCGCCGTGAAGGCAAGCCGCTTCACGTCCGGCGACGGCACAGCGTCGCGGATTTGCCGAACCGTAAAGGTGTCGGTGATCGGATACCGGAACCGCGACAGTGGACCCAAATACTGCTCCACGTCGGCGGTGAACGGAATCATCGTCGCCTTGCCGGACGTAGCGTCGATCTTCCAGATCTTCCCGTCGTAGCTCGTGAGGATGGCCGAACCATCCTTGAGCCAGGCCGGCATCGGCATCGCGCCGTAGCCGGACGATCGCTGACCCGCGTCATGCTGCACGTCCATCTTGAGCAATTGCTCATCGCCCGAGTCGAGATTGCGGACCATGAGCGCGGTGCGGCTGTCGAACCGCGTGAAGTACGCGAGCTTCTTCCCATCCGGACTGGCGACGCCCTGCATGGCCCCGCCGGGTACGCTCACCAAGGTATGACTCCTTCCCGTGCCGCGGTCGAACACGGTGATCTGACCGCCACGACCTCCGGAGTTGAAGGCGCGTTTACCATCCGGAGAGAAGCTCGTCACACCGCTGTACGGCATCGTGACGCCGTCGCCGCCCGAGAGGTGGAAGAGGGACGCCCCGACCTGGATGTACTGTCCGTTGGGCGTCCACACGGGAAATGAGCCGACACCTTGCCGGCCAGCTTCGACTTTCGAGAGACGCACGGGGGCCGAACCGTCGGCGCTCGCAACCCATAACTGGTCGCTGCCCGAACGGTCCGAGATGAACGCAATCATCTTCCCATCGGGCGAGTAGGCCGGCTGCACGTCGAGCTGGTTGCCGCCGATGATGCGCGTCGCCTTGCCGCCAGTAATCGGCAACGTGTAGAGGTCGCCGAGCAGGTCGAACAGGATGGTGCGGCCGTCCGGCGAGAGCGACAGCGACATCCACGTGCCCTCGTCGGTGGTGAACCGGGCGACGCGCGTGGTCTTGAGCGGCAGCGTGTTCGTCGGATCACGCGGCGCCGAACCGACCGTCACCGTGTACAGGCGATTCTGGGCGTGAGCAGAGACGACCGGCGTGGCGACGACTAGACTCGTCAGCGCGGCAGCAACGATAAAATTCGTGCAACGCATTAGCGTGCCTCCCCGGTTGGATCGAGCTGCAGCCACCAGAGCTTGTCCATTTTCTTCGCAACAGGAGTGATTTGATCGAGCGTCGCCGCGTCGTACAGGCGGCCGTTCTTCATGACGTAGCGCAGCGAATGTGTATTCCGGATATCGGTGAGCGGATTGCGATCGAGCACCTGGAGATCGGCGAGCTTGCCGACTTCGATGGAGCCGAGCTGCGATCCACCGCCAATGGCCTCGGCGCCGAAGATGGTCGCGGCGCGGAGAATGTCGTGGGCCGGCATGCCGCCTTTTGCGAGCAGCCACATCTCCCAATGCATCCCCAGGCCATTCACTCTGCCGTTCGACCCGAGCCCGACCTTGCCGCCGGCGGCAACAATACGCGCTGCTCCCGCGGCAACGTCCTCGAACGGATACTCGTCGGCCGCCATCCAGTTGCCACGCGCGCGAGTGAGACGATCCAGATCCTGGTGGGATGTGAAGCGCCGCATCTTCGGATCCGTGCGCGGGGCTTCGGTTGCCATGATGTATTCGATGCCGTTTCGATTCCCGATGCGCCCCAGCAGCATCGGCGTGTAGGTCATCCCCGACTCGGCGATGAGCTTGGCGACGTCCCCCTGGATCGGGAAGATCTCGTATGCGCCCTGATGATTTGCGTAGCCGTCCAGGATCACGCTGAGGCTCTTCCGGAAATCCGGAACGCCGACGGCGACCGCGGTGAGCCCGAGCTCGTTGCTGACCGTGAGGAAACGCTGACGGTCGGCACGCGTTGCCGCGAGGTCGCCGCGAATCGTGTTGGCGGGATACGTGCTCGCATACGGCCGAATGAAATCCCGCCCTTCCGCCATGGTGCGAACCGTCAGCGCGGAATCCACCATCGTCGGGCCGGTCGCGAAGATGCGCGGACCGAGAATATCGGCCGTGGCCACTCGATCGGCGTAGGTGAAGACGTCGGTTGCCTGGGATTCGGCATCGCGCGCGGTCGTCACGCCGAAGGCGAGGTTCGCCAGATACTGCGGCACCACCGTCCGATGGATCTGACTCGTCGCAGCCATCTGCGCATGTAAGTCCACGTACCCGGGAATGATGGTCTTGCCGGCGACGTTGATGCTCCGAGCGCCTCCCGGAATCGTGACCGTTCCGCGCGCGCCGACTGCGGTAATCCGATTACCCGTGATGACGATGTCGCCGTTCTCGATCACCTCTCGATTCTTCATGGAGATGATTCGTCCACCGCGCAGGGCGACGACGCCGGCGGGTTTGTCCGCGACCATGGCGATTCGCACCGCATGGCGGGCCGCTTCGTAGGCCGGCGCCCATCGCGTCGTGGAATCCGCAGCGCCCCCGACGCCGCCCCGGCCACCGCCTCGGCCACCAGCGGCGGAGTCGGGCGCGGGTCTGTTGTACACCGCCGCAAGCGAATCCGCATTGGCCTTGTCGCCTTGCGCGATGTCATAGACATAGAGCGTCGAACCGCTGCTCCACACTGCTTTGCTGCCGTCGCGCGACCACGCTGGAAAATCGCCACCGGCTCGGCTCAGGCGGCGAATCGGTACCGGCGGAGCGGTAGCGGCGGGATCGACGACCAGCGAATCCGTCGCCTCCGGACGCTCGAACAAGTACATCTGGTTGCGGAGGCCGGCTCGGCTCAACACGCGCCAGCCATCGGGAGACATCACCGTCTGCGGCGTTGCGCGCGAGAGCACGACATTGCGGTCGGAGCCGTCCCAGCGAACGGAGACCAGGCCCGTGCCGTCGTGGAAGAACACGCGGGCCGTGTCGCGCGCGAAGTGCGGATACCCGCCAGCCGGAAGCGCGCCAACGTCGGACACCATGATGATTGGGTGCTGAGCTCCGCCAGCGGGCGCCATCCACCGCAGCTCGAGGCTGAGCTCCGTGCCACCACCGGCTGGATTACGCGGTTGAACGGCCGCGTCGTCGACGACGAACGTTCGCGCGCGTCGCGGTGCACGAGCGAAGACGAGTCGCGAGCCGTCGGGCGTGAAATTGAGACGCGCGTACATGGCTGGAGCGCGCGTGAGATTCCTCGGCGTTCCGCCATTCGCGTCCACTTGATAGATGTCGCCGCCATCGCCGTCGACCCAGGTGGCATAGACGACCGCCTGGCCATCAGGTGTCCACACCGGCGACGTCTCGACGACACCCGTGGACGACGTCAAACGCCGCGGCGCTGCTCCACTCAGATCCATCACCCACACTTTGCCGAGCCCGGTGAATGCCACGCGGCGGCCGTCGGGGGAAAGCGCTGGCTCGCGGACTTCGCGGACGAGCACCGAGTCGCCAACCGCGAACGAGCCCTTGACCAACGGGCCGAGCGATTGCTCGACGTCCGCGGTGAACAGAATCGGAGTCGCCTTGCCGGAGGCGACATCCACTCGGTAGAGCTTACCGCCGAACGCGGTGATGATGGCGTTCCCGTCGGGAAGCCACGCCGATGCCGGAAGCGGGCCCACACCGGTGTACGTGGGCGACGGGCCAACACCACGGCCGCCGCCACCGACCGGGGCACCAGCGACCGCCTGTCCGCCCGCCTCCGGCTGCGTGCCCATGAGGACCCAGCGGTCGGCTCCGGTGACGAGGTCGCGAATCACCAACGCCGACTGGGATTCATAGCGCGTGAAGTAGGCGAGCGTTTTGCCGTCGCGGCTCACCATCGGTCGGAGCACGCCGCCCGGAAGAGCGATCCGGTAGGAGATCGTTCCCGTTTGCCGATCGTAGCGAGCGGCTTGCCCACCCGACTGGAACCAGGCGTACCGGCCATCGCCGGCAAAGCTCGCGGCATTGCCGAACCCCTGGAGCTGGACGCCGGCGCCGCCGCGCGCGTCGACCAGCCGATTGCCGGTGATGATCTGCTTCCCGTCCGGTGTCCACGTCGGATAGGAACCGCCCGTCGTGAGGAGGCGCGGTCGCCTACCGTCGGCGTCGGAGATCCAGGTGGCGTCCGCGCCGTCTCGGTCGGAGACGAACACGAGCGACTTGCCGTCGGGCGAGTAGCGCGGCTGCATGTCGATCGAGTTGCCCCCGACGATACGCGTGGCTTTCCCACCGGCGATGGGGATGGTGTAGAGGTCTCCGAGGAGATCGAAGACAATGGTGCTGCCGTCCGGGGAGACGTCGACCGACATCCACGTACCGGCGTCCGCCGTGAAGCGCGCGGTGCGTGTGGTGACGAGGGGCAGCGTGTTGGTTGGATCCTTCGTATCCGTCCTCTGCGGGGACTGCGAGGATGCCGAGGGCACCAGCAGAACGGAGGACGCCAGGAGAGCGAGTGGGGTGCGCATACTTCGATGGTACGATTGAATCTGTCGCATGACAAGCCTGGGCCACCAAAACCGTCACAATTCACCCACACGAATCCCCGAAGAGCCTTTTCAAATGATGACGATACCCTCCCCGCGTCCCTCGAGTGGCGCGCACGCGACGGACCCGTGCGGGAACTGGTCCCACGTGCCTGCCGCAGCGGAGACGCCGACCATTGCCGACCCCTTTCGCCCCTCCTTGTACCGCGTGAAATCCGTTCCTGACGCATCCGTGACGCGCATCGTCTTCGCATGCGTGGGCCGCTCGGCGCCGGCGTACCCTCGCTTTATCGTTGCCGGGTCCGGGAAGAAACGCTCGAGGGTGTCCGGATCGACCGTCAGCAGGACCGTCCGCGTGCCGGAGGCCAGCGCGATGTTGTGCGCATCCGAGTACAGCGGAATCTGCCCGTACACGACGTCAGCGGCCTTGAACGCCCCCACAAGCAGGGGCGTGCGATCTCCGCCTGGCATCGCCTCCAGCGCCAGCGCGAGCGCCCCGAGATCAGTGGCGGCCTTGAGAATCGCGGGAGCGGCGCCTCGGGCAAGGCGCCTTCCGCGTGATGGTGACGGACGCGTACAACCGCCGCTGTGCCATCTCGGGCGAAAAGGCGCTCCCGGTGCTTGAGGCCGCGCACATCAAGCCCGTTGCCGACGGCGGCCTGCACCGCATGGACAACGGCCTGCTTCTACGGTCCGACGTGCACTCGCTCTTCGACCGCGGATACATCACGGTCACCCCGGATCATCGCGTGCTGGTGGCCAGCAAAGTGTTGAAAGACGATTTCGACAACGGAGAGCCGCACGTGCCATTTCACGGCACGAAGATCCTGTTGCCCGAGCGCGAGACCGAACGGCCATTGCGGGAGCAACTTGAGTGGCGCAATAACCTGTTTCGCGGATAGAGGCAACGATGGCTGACAGCCTGGACGACATCACAACCCGACTGCGGGCATTCGTAGCCGAGCGCGAGTGGGCGCAGTTTCACGACCCGAAGAATCTGGCGGTGGCGAGCGAGGCGGGCGAGCTGCTGGCGGAGTACCGATGGATTGCCAACGCTGAGGCCGACGCGTGGTCGATGGAGCCCAACAATAAGCAGCGAGTGGCCATGGAAGCGGCCGACGTGGGCATCGCACTACTGCTACTGTGCGACAGAGTGGGAGTGGACCTTGTGGAGGCAATGCGGGAGAAGATCGCGCTCAATGCGAAAAACTATCCGGTGAGCGAGTCGAAGGGGAGGCATTCAAGGCCGGAGGCGTGAGGGAACGACCCCGCCTCACGGCTGCCCTCTGCTCGCCCGACGCTCGACCGAAACCCGCTGGCCGAGCGTCGGACACGTCGGACTGATGTCGATCAGCGTTGGCGCGGAATGTCTATGGCCGGACTGCGCCCGAAGAAGCCCACCGGCTTGATCGCAAAGCTGTGCCAGGCCACCGGCATCACGGGCCAGTCTTCCGGGCGCGGCACATGATGGAAGCCGAGCGTGAGCCACGTGACCACGTCGGTGTTGGCGATGGAGCGGTTGGCGGACGTCCACTTGAGGAGGCCATCACCGGCCACGCTGTTGGTGGGATAGTCACCGCTGGCGTACAGCTCAGCCGGCGCGTACGGCGTGGTCCAGAGCGTATGATCGACAAAGCCGGCGCGCTGGCGCATGTAGTCGTCGGGACTCATCAGCGACATCGCGCCGTGGCCTTCGATTTCGTAGCCCACCGGCCACCCGAACGGGTTGTTCACGGCCGGATTCACAATGCGCCAGACTTCCGGCGCGTTCATGGCCGACATGCGCATGCCATCTTTCTCCGTTTGCGCCGTGAGCGTGTTCACCGTCCAGATGCTACGCCGCGGATTCTCCTTGGGCAGCGTGGTGGTCTGCAGCTTGTCCACCAGCAGCGAGTTCTGCGTGCCGTCCACATCCATGTCGAGACGGAACGAGAAGAAATGGCTGTGGTTCACGCCCACGAGCTTATTGGCGATCATCCGCCCGTAGTCGTTGTCCTTGGGCGTACCGCTGGCGGCCTTTACCTGGTCCATGCCGGTGGCGCCGAGGTTCACCGTGATCGCGCCATCCTGGCCCAACACCCAGTCGAACAGGTAGTCGTAGTTGCCGGCATTCATGTACATGCGCAGCACGAGATCGGTACGCGGCCGCGCTTCGTTCACACTGCCGCCGGCGCGCGTGTGCCGCCACGCCACATCACCCGTGTTGCGCTCGAACAGGCAGGCCGTGCGCTGACGCTCACGCGGCGCGCCTTTCGCGGTGACCACATAGCTGTGGAAGTACGTAGCGTACTCCGGGCACTCCACGCCGGGCTCGAGCGAGCTGGCAATACCACCAAAGGCAAACGGATAGGTGCCGAGGTCGAAGTAGCCTTGGTAGTTCCACGGATCTGAGGGGTCCATGTACGGCACAAACAGCTCCGACAGTGAACCCTGATACATGACCGAGCGTTCCTTGCCGCCATCGACGTAGCGCACGCGCGAGAGTACGAGGCCGCGGCGCATGTCCATCCGGAAATGAAATTTCCAATTCTGCCACGCGACTTCGTGTCCGTTCAGCGTGTACGTCGCCCCCTTGGGTTGCACCATGGTCACCGCATTCACCGGTGCGCGCGTGGGGCCGATCTCCTCAGGCGAATGACCATCGGGCAGTCCACTGCGTACGCCCGCCACGTCCACGATGCGCAACACTTTCTCGTTGGTGAGATCGACAACCACCACAAACCCGTCGAACGATTCGCCGTAGCCGGAGATGAGGCCGCGCCTATCGCCGCAGGTCACGTGCAACACGCGCGCGTTGCGCTCTTCGGGCAAATCGAAATACCCGTTGTTGGCCGGACTGCAGGACACATGGGTGAAATCGGTCACGCCACGCTTGCGCAGCGCCTCCTTCACCCGCGGGTCCTTCATGGCCACGCCTCCCGCCGCGTCCGACTCGGGGCCGCTGGTCATGAACTGCTTGCCGGGCAGCTGCGTCCATGACACCAGCTTCTTGCCAGTGATGTCCACCACCGCTTCGTACCCAAACTTGCCCTGCGTGAGATGCACCGTGGCTTCACGCGTGAGCGGCTGCCCTGGCTGCCAGGCCAGCACGGCGCTCTTGGTCGGCTCCTTGAGCCCCTCGTACAGCAAGCGGAACGTGGAGTCGAGTTTGCCCGACGCCTGCAGTGCGTCGTAGATCGCCCAGTGCTCCTTGGCCGAGAGCTGATCGAGCGGATGCACCGGGGTTTGGGCCTGCAGTGCGGGACCGGTCGCGACGAGCATGGTCACCGCCGCGAGAGCGAGGCGGTGAGCGGCGCAACGCGACGACCATGAAGAGTGCTTCAAGGAGGCTCTCCGGATACTGGAGTGGGATGAATGGATCTGCAAACTTCCAGTATGACGTTTAACTCAAATAATTCTTTCCCTAACCTCTGGTGATAGATTGGCACACGATTCTATCCGCCCCACAAATCTATGGCGATTTTTTGCCACTAGCGAGTAACAAAAGTCTCGGATAGGCCTTGGTACGTATAAAAAGGTATGGAATCCGCTCCAAGGCATTCTGAGGTACCTGCTGAGACGGAGACTGGCATCACTTCTGAGATATACAGCTCTATTTTCGATTAATACTATTGATTGGGCAGACTCCTTTGTCAGCCCATGCTCAGCCAACACTTGCGCCCCTGCGCCGCCCTGTTTTGAGGCAAATCTCAAGATTGTTCCAGATTCGTTCGAGACGATAAAATTAACTGCGCGATTGCACATTGCACATTCGCCATCGAAGATGACGAGAGGATTTAGATCAGATTCTGTCATAACGTGAATATGGTACAATTTAATTACAATCGACATACCTGACCGCGATGCGCCCGGACTTCACTTGCTCCGCCGCCGAGGGGAGATCGGGCATGCGAAAGACATATTCTCGCGCGACCTTCACGAGCAGCGCGGCGTTGTTGGGGTCAAGCTTTTCCGCAGGCAGATAGTATTGCAGCGCGGCATCGGACTGTACTCCGCGTCTTACCTATCGCCCTGCTGCATCAGCTCGGCGAGGTTTCCCGACGTGTGGCAGGCGATCAACACGGCGGCGATGAGCCGCGAGGTTCTCAAGGTTTAATAAAACGATAGTGAGACACGATCCATTCTTCGCCGCCCTTGTAACCCCACAGCTCGGAGCAGGCGAGGAAAAATACACGCCACCACACCCACCAGCGAGTGACCTGATCCGCGCCGTAGGTTTTCGCGAAGAGCGGCAGAATCTCCGCTTTGTGCGCGTCCATGTTTGCCAGCCACGCTTCGCTGGTCTTTGAGTAATGCATGCCGCTCACGCACCAGTGGTCTTCGATTTGTAAATGATCCTGACAGTAGAACAGCAGGCCATCACTCGGCATCTGGCCTCCAGTGAAGAAGTACTGCGCCATCCAGTCGTCGTCGCTGCGCACCTCGAAGTGATAGGCATACTCGCGGTGCGTGAAGATGTGGACGAAGAGCTTGCCGCCCGGTTTGAGCCACGTCGAGACGCGCCGCAGCAGCTCCTGGTAGTTCTTCATGTGCTCGAACATCTCCACCGACACACAACGGTCGAAGACACCTTCCCCCGCGCCTTCAAAGTGAATCATGTTTGCAGTGAGGATCGTGAGGTTCGTCAGCCCGCGCCTCGCAGCCTCGGCGTCGATGTAGTGCTTTTGCGTACGCGAGTTCGACACGCTCGTGATCCGCGCATTCGGATAATGTTCCGCCATCCAAAGCGAGAGCGATCCACAGCCGCATCCGAGTTAGAGGATGCTCTGCCCATCGCGCAACTCCGCGCGCGCGCATGTCAGCTGCAGCATCGCGGCTTCCGACTGATCACAGGTCGTGCTTTCGTCCGGCCAGTAGCCGGCGCTGTATTTCAAATGCTTGCCCAGCACGAGCTGGTAAAAGCGCGTGGGTACCTCGTAGTGCTGCTCGTTTGCCTCATCGGTCGCGATGGCGACGGGCATCTGCTTCAAGCCCTCGATGTATTGCATCAGAGCCGCGCGCTGCGCTTCGATGGTCGGCTTCTTGTTCTCGCGCAGCGTCTCCGCGAGCCGCTGCCGGATGCCCATGCGGATGATCGCATCGGGGAGGACGTTCTTGGCGAGGATGGTGTTGAGGGTGCTCATGGAAAGAAAAGTCCGGTGTTTTGTTCGCGTGGCGGAGCGGTGTGGATTCAGAATGTTTCGGCTATTCAATACAGGCGGGCTTCATGCGAAGCAGTGCATCAATGAGCAATTTGCCAAGAAAGAGAACGTAACCCCGGGCTGTGCCGGCCGGTGCGTCATGGCGCATGGTCGATCCAGAAGATCACTTCGTTGCGCCGCAGAAAGGCGGGCGTCCACAGCGAATCGTATTAGGCGAAGACGGGATTGCCTGGTCCGACGATCTTCTGCGCCGCGAGGCATCCTTTGAGTGTTTCGTCTGCGGTCTTGTCGTTGTCCGCTGTGCGGCTGCCGCTGAAGCGGAAGACCGCGAATCTCGCAGCCTCGACTTTGCTGAGGGTCACGGTGTCGCCTGCCGGCTTTGGAACACCTTGCTCCACGGCCTTCTATGACATGATGACACTCATCGTTTTCTTGACCTTCGAGGCTTTGATCAAGTCCGGAGAAGTCATCTCGCTTGTGTCGGCCCTTTCAGTTAGTTGCGGTAATACAACGGAATAACTGGCAGCGCGCGAGTTGCCCACGAGCCAGAACGTGGCGAGGACGACGGGGATCATCACAAGGAGTGTCATTCGTTTCTTCATCATTAAGCGCGGGTTGTGATTCATTCGGGGCGCTGCGGCACTTTGACGAAAAGGCTGGCATCGTAGCCCTGCTGCACCATGCGGTTCAGGATACTGCCGTAGGTGGTATCAGCGAGCGTAGTCTGTCGACTCAATACCCAGCCCAGCTTGCGCGACGGATATCCGATCACGGCCCATTGGTAGTCCGGGTCGAGGTCGATCACGAGAAACGGCACACGGAACGGCCAAACAAATTGCACGCGCCATACCGCATTGGATTTCTTGTCATGCACCCAGGCCACGCCTTTCCATTCTTTTAGCGGCGCATCGAGCGAGCCGCGCCGGAACAGGAATGTGTTCTGGATGCGCCCGTCGGGCCTCAGCGCGTAACGATCCAGCGTGCCCACTTTCCCCTTTTCAAGCGAGTACGGGATGTGAGCAAACACATGCCAGTCTCCCATGAACCGCGGCAGATCCACTGCGGTCACTGTCTTGAGCGGCGGCCTGGAAGGTGAGGTGGCGCACGATGAAAGCAGAGCGACGAATGCCGTGGCGATCCATGGCGAGATCGTTGAGTGTTTCATAACATGGAAGTGTATTTGGTGATGCCGGTGCCGGTCTAGGTTGACGCCGCGGGCCACCCCGCTCTAGATCTTGCTTGGCCGCAATTTTGCCGCAGCCGTTCCTCACTCGGAGAGCCGCATGAACCACCGATCCGCCTTCGCCGCCGTCGGGGCCGCCGCCCTCCTTGCCGCAAGCCCTGCCGCCCAGAAAAATGCCGCCTGGGACGTCACCCAACCGCGCGGCAAGACCCGAACGATTGTCTTCACCACTACCGAGGGCACTTGGATGTCGGTCGACCAAAGCCCCGACGGCCAGTGGCTAGCCTTCGATTTGCTTGGCCATGTCTACCGGATGCCAGCCGCGGGCGGGGCGGC
>SXGR01270414.1_pt1 | contig 21354 bp, 20 predicted proteins | sample 3174711 | NCBI WGS metagenome assembly SXGR01 (sample SAMN11356860, study PRJNA531348) | freshwater metagenome | isolation source: freshwater sample F1-60 | place: China: Fuxian Lake, Yuxi | collected 2017-12-25 | reverse complement strand
GGTGCCGTAGCGGCGCAAGTCGAGATACCACCAGTAGGCTTTCTCGTCGAGCTGGTGCAGCGCCATGCCCTCGCGGAGTTTTTCGAGCCGCTCCTCGCGCTGGCTGCCGCCGATGATTTCGCCGATGCCGGGCACGAGCAGATCCATCGCGGCCACGGTCTGGCGGTCGGCCGCGCAACCGTCGGTCTGCCGCATGTAGAAGGCTTTGATCGCCCGCGGATAGTTGTAGACGGTCACGGGACACTTGAAGTGTTCCTCAGTGAGATAGCGCTCGTGCTCAGACTGGAGATTCGCGCCCCAGGAAATCGGGTGCTCCCACGTCTTGCCGCTCTTCGCGAGGATCTCGACCGCGTCGGTGTAGCTGCAACGCACAAAGGGTTTCTCCAGCACGAAGTCGAGGCGCGCGAGCAACTCCTTGTCCACGAACTTGCCGAAGAACTCAAGGTCGGCCACGCAGTGCGTCTTCGCGTCGCGGATGAGGTATTTCACGAATTCCTCGGCAAGCGTCATGTCGCCCTCCAGGTCGCAGAACGCCACCTCGGGCTCGATCATCCAAAACTCCGAAGCGTGGCGCGAGGTGTGGGAGTTCTCCGCGCGGAAGGTTGGGCCGAACGTATAGACATTCGAGAGCGCCGTCGCAAAAATTTCCGCCTCCAGCTGGCCGCTCACGGTGAGAAACGTTTTCTTGGCAAAAAAGTCTTTCGTGACGTCGACCGCGCCGTCTTCCGTCATCGGCGGATGCGCCGGATCAAGCGTCGTCACGCGGAACATGTCGCCCGCGCCCTCGGCGTCGCTGGCCGTGATGATCGGCGTGTGCACGTAGTGGAAATTCCGCTCCTGGAAAAACTGGTGCACCGCGTAGGCGAGCCGGCTGCGCACGCGGAAGACGGCGCCGAACAGATTCGAGCGCGGACGCAGGTGCGCAATCTCGCGGAGGAACTCCAGCGTATGGCCTTTTTTCTGGAGCGGGTAGGTGGCATCAGCGAGGCCGAGCACCACGACCGACTCCGCGATCACCTCCCATTTCTGACCCTGGCCCTGCGAGGGCACGAGCTTGCCGCGGACCGCCACCGAGGAGCCAGTTTGGGCGTGAAGGATTTCGGTCGTGTAGTTAGGCAGCTTGGCGTCGGCGATGACTTGGATGCCCTTGAGGCAGGAACCGTCATTGAGCTCGATGAACGAAAAGGCTTTGGCGTCGCGGCGGGTGCGGACCCATCCTTGGAGGAACAGGGTGTCGTGGGGAGCGGTGGCGTCGAGGGCGTGTTTGACGAGAGTGCGTGGCATGGCGGTTTGGTTGCCCGCCACCAAGCGCGGCGCACGCCCCGGTGGCAAATCCGGAAAGCGCCCGCAATGATCCGGCGCGAATTCAGAACCTACGCTTGGCGCGGCCCCAACTTTGCGAATACTCGCGCCCCGTGTATGACTTTCCCCTCACCGGCGCGCAGAAATCCCATCTCCGCGGCCTGGGCCAAAAACTCGATGCCACGCTGAAGATCGGCAAGGGCGGGCTCACGCCGGCCTTCTTTGTCGAGCTGAACAAAATCCTGCGGGCCCACGAGCTCGTGAAGCTGCGTTTTCTCGGTGCCGAACGCGATGAGCGCGACGTGCTCGTCGCCCAAATCGCCGACGAGGGTCGCTGCGTCTATGTCGGCGGCGTGGGCCACACAGCGCTCTTCTACCGTCAACATCCGGAAGCGACCGAGCGCACGGTGGTGTTGCCGTGAGGCGGACGGACGGCGGACGGCTCGGAGAGCCGTCCCTACCGGTTCGAATCATCGCACTTTGCTGGTAGAGACGCCGCTTCGAGGCGTCGGGGCGTCCGCGCCCTTCGATCCAACTCAGAACGGATACGTCACGACGGATTTTTTTGCTGCAACGCGGAAGCCGGGGTTGGCTGCTTCGTCGTCCGTGTAATTCGGCTCTTACTCGTTCAACACGAGTGGGCGGTCGGTTTCTCCACTGGAGGAATTTACGCCCACGATGCACAGCAGGCTGAGGCCGAAGCAGAAGAGGGTCTTAAAGGTCATTTTGCGTTCAGGGTTTGAGTTGGGTTGGGGAACGCGTTTCTACGCGACCGATCGCGTCAGCGAGACGCCCGGCTGCAACCCGAAACCCCGGCGATAGGGCTTGCGGGTGAAGCGGGCGATTTCGGGCGCGTTGGTGGCGGTCATCGTCCGCGCGTCCCACTGGATGCGCTTGCCGGCGTAGATCGGGAGCAGTCCGACCAGCAGCGCCTCCGTGAACGGGGCCAAGAACCAGAAGCGCGGAGGGAAGTCGAGCGAGTCAGTGTCGGTCTGCTCCCAGCGCAGCCCGGCGCCTCGGAAACGCGGCCCGCCGTCCCCATCGTCCTCGCCATCGGCCAGATGTTTCAACTATAGCACGTGCTCCCCGAGCGCACCATGCTCGTCTATACGTTTTTCGGCAAAGTCGTGGGCCAGGTCGAAGAGCCCGGTCTTTTCTTCCCCATCGCCCACTTCGGCCCGAAGGCGCTTCTCTTCCCGCTCTTCGGCAAAACCTACAGGGTCAGTACCGTAATCCACCAAGCCTACCTGCGCAATCAGTTCGTTAACTCCGAGGAAGGCGCCCCGATGGGCGTCGGTATTTGGTTCGAAATGTTCTTGAAAGAACCCAAAGCCTTCCTGTTTCAAAACTCCGACCCGATCGGCTCCCTCAAGGCCAACGTCGCCACGGCCGTCGTAAAACAGCTCTCCAACCTGCGACTCGAAGTGCTTCTCGAAAATCGCGATGCCCTCTCCCGCAAAGTCCGCGAAGAAGTTTCGCCGACGTCATCGCAACCGGGATTCAGCCTTGGCTCGACCTACGTCCGCAAAGTCGCCTTCCGCGACAAAGGCATGATCGCCGAGATCCAGCGCAAGGTCGTCAACCGCCTCCGCCAAGTCACCGCCGCGATGCGCCAGGCCGGCGAAAACGAAGTCGCGATCATCCACTCCGCCGCCGACAACAGAGCCTCCCAGCGCCTCGGCCAAGCCCAGGCCGTGCGCCCGCAAGTCGTCGGCCGCGCCCTCGCCGAAATCCAGCGGACGCCCGAAGTCGCCACCGCGCTGTTCACGTTGCTCGACATCCAAGCCACGCTCCGCAGTCCCGGCAAAATCACCCTCGCCTCCGGCGAATCAACCGGTCTGTTGCTGAACAGTTAACCCTAATGCCCTAGCTCGCTCGCACCGCTGTGAGCGCATCCCGGGGCTCACGACGAGCGTTACGTACGTTCAGAACCGATACGCCGCACTCACGCCGACTTGGCGCGGATCGGCGCGGTCTTCGTAGCGTGTGTCGACGTAGTCGGGATCTTCGTTGCCGAAGAAATAGACGCGTTTTTCGTAGCGCGTGTTGGCAAGGTTACGGCCCCACACCGTGAACGTCCATTGGTGGTAGGCGTAACCGAGGCTGGCGTTAACGAGGCGGAAGGCGCGGCGGGCTTCGTTTTGATTGTTGGAATCGAACTGTTCGGCGCGGCCGACGAGTTCGGCGTTGGCGAAGAAGCCCGCAGCATCGCGGTAGCGCGTACCGAGCGTGTAGCCGTAGCGCGGCGTATTCGCGAGAGGGCGACCGCCACCGCTATTGCCATTGGTCAGCGTGAAGCGGTCGAGTGCGGAGCCCATCTGCGCGAGCGTCGCGTGCAGCGAAAGCTCCTTCGTGAGCGCATAGGCCGCAGAGGCTTCGAGACCGGCGACGTGGGCGCGGCGGGCGTTGGCGGTGAAGAAGCGATAGTTACCGCCGAAGCCAGCGGAGTCGCGCACCTGCGTGTCGCGACGGTCGAGGTAGAACGCCGTGAGTTCGCCGGTCAGCGCGTGATCGAGCCAGTTACCGCGGAGGCCGACTTCGTAATTCCACAGAGTTTCGGTCCCGAAAGTGAGCGGATCGGCGGGCGGGCTGATGCGCGCATCGATGTTAATGCCGCCGGCTTTGTAGCCGCGCGTGACCGAAGCGTAGACGAGTTGGTTCGCGTTCAGGTCGTGCTCGAGCGTGACCTTGCCACCGAGCACCGCGTCGTCGAAGACGGGGTGAAACGTTACCTCGGGATCGAAGGCTTTGCGCGCAGTACGGTAGCGCGACTTCGTGCCGCGTCCGTCGAGATCGACCCACTCGCTACGGAGGCCGATGACGAGGCGCGTCTGCGCAGAGAGATCGTGCGCGATTTGGCCGAAAAGCGCGGTGTTGTCGGCGCTGTAGCGCGTGCGGAGGCCCCGGATGTTGTCAGGGTCGGAATTCGTGTACGCGCTGGTTTCGCGGGTATTAGCGAGAAAGGTACCCAGGGTCCAGCGATCGATCCAGCCGAGCGCGCGGCGGGTGAGCGTGGAGTCGAGACGGAGTTCCTGGTTGAAGACGGTGCGGTCGCGATCCAAGTCACTGAAACCCGGATACGATCCGGCGGTCCAGTCGTCGTCGTAGGCGTAGCGGGATTTCACCCAGCTCGCGCTCGTGACGGACGAGAGGCGCGCCCCCTCCATGCCGGAAAAGGTGGCGCGCAAGCTGGCCGCGCGGGAACGTTGGTCGTCGCGGCCCGGCTGGTCGCTGAACGTGAGCTTCCCGTTATTATCCAAGGCGAACTCGTCATAACCGTTGCTCAATTCGGAGAACAGAAATGTGCCGTCGAGACGCACCACCGATGAGGGATTCGCGGTGAGGCGGAGGCGGGCGTTGAATTCGTCACGGGAGTTCGTGTCGCGGTTGAGCGTGACGTTGCGGCGGAAGCCGTCGCTGTTGCTCCGGTGAATCGCGACGCGAGCCATGAGCCCCTCCGGATTGCTCGGCGTGAGCGAACCGCCGACCGCCAAGCCGCCCTCGCGCAACGCATCGCCACCGGCGCTCGCCTCGATCCGGCCGGACCAATACGGCGTGGGCGCGTTGGTGAGCAGGCGGACGACCCCGCCCGCGGCGTTGGCGCCAAACGCCCCGGCTTGGGGTCCGCGCAAGACCTCCACCTGGCGAACATCAAACGTCCCGCCGAGCGTGCCGAGACCCGTGAAGTCGAGATCATCGACAAGAAAGCGCACCGTGGAATCGGGCGTCTCGCCTTCGAACTGCGAATTTTCCCCGATGCCACGAATCTGGAAATACCGCGGACGCGAGGTTCCGCCGGTAAAGGTTAAATTGGGAATCTGATCGGTCAGATCGCCAAAGTGCCGCACCGCGCCGGCCCGCAGCGCCGTTTCGTCGAACACGGTCACGCTCGCCGGAATGCGTGCGAGTGGAGATTCCCAGAGATCGCTCGCAACGCGGACGGCGGCCAGCGTCAGGGTTTCGGCTGACGCCTTGGACGAGTTTGCGTCGACGGCGGGCGTGGCTGGCGCAACCGGCCGGGTTTGGGCGAGGGCATATCCACCCACGAAGAGCAGGGCGGCGAGGATTAGATTTTGATTCGGGAGTTTCATGGTAGCGTTGAACCTGCGCCCTAGACGAACTTCCGACAGAAGGGGCGCTGTGCGCCCAAAAATGGCGCGGTGGCAGCGCCTGCTGTTTCCTTCGTCGGCATGATCCGTCCAGGTTCGAAGGGTCGAGCGGTCGAGCGCACCGCAATCTCAGTCTTCCGCGGAAGACACCCCTACAGGCTCACGCACCAAACGGCGCGTCCGAATCCGGCGCAAGCGGAATGTGCGTCAGTCCGAAAACAGAAACCCAAAAAACAAAAAGCCGCCGGCGGCGAAGGTCTCGAACTCCAAAAACACAAGAGCCGCCCCCGTGAAGGAGCGGCCCGTGTGACCTGACACCAAGCAAACCTTTATAACTACTGAGTACTGTGTTACCAGCACAGCACTGTCTACGAGACGATAGATGCGCGACTAGGCCGAACGCTCAAAAATAACTGCGCAATTAAAAAAGAATATACAAAAATTCATAAATCTATCTCTGCTAAAAGTTACTGCGTACGGGTCGAATTTTTTTGCGGCCGCCGAAGCTTTCTTGAAAAAAGATTCGGGATGCGCCGCACGGAGCCATTTACTCTTCGGGCATCGGCCGGCCCTTGGTTTCGGGCAAGAACGGGAGCACGAGGAGGCCGATCACGTAGATGCAGGCGAGCCAGCAGGCGGCGTTGCGAAAAGCGGTGAGCTGAGCGTCAGCCTTGGAGAGCGCGTCGGCGGTCGCGGGAAGTGCGGCCACGGCTTTTTCGCTCAGGGATTTCTGCAACCCACCCAGCGTGATCGGTCCGGTGGCAGCGATAAAGCGCCCGACGTTGTAGCAAAAACTCACGCCCGTGCTGCGCAGCCGCGTGGGGAACAGCTCGGGCAAATAGATCGCGAAGCCGGCAAAGATGCTGAGCTGACAGAAGCCCATCAGACCCGTCATCCAGATGTCAGCCTTGGTCTGGAAATTTTTATAGAAAAAGATCGTGGCGGCAAACGCGGCGATGAAGCCGAGGGCGAAGACGGTTTTCCGCCCGTAGCGGTGCGCGAGCTTCACGAAAAGGATCATCCCGAAGAACGCGCCGATGTTCTGCACGATGAGATTGGCGGCGGTCCACCACTGCTTGCCGGCGGCGAGCGCGGCGGGGGTGATGGCCGGGTTTTGCGCCTTGAGCGCGTTCTCGATCGCCGGGCCGATGAGCGTGCCGCTGAAAAAACCGACGCCCCAGAGGCCGACGACGCCGGACACGCAGAGAATCATGCCCAAAATCGCCGGGCGGCGCCACTGCACCTCGCCGAAGAGGCTGCCGTAGCTGCCCATCGCCTTGCCGCCAGCGAGCCGGCTGGCGTCGCGCGCCGCGATCCATTTGACCGGCTCCTTGAGGCGGAACATAATAAAAATGCAGAGGAAGGCCGGGGCCGCACCGATCCAGAACAGGTATTTCCACGAGTTCGTCGGATCCATCTCGGCGAGAGACATGGCGATCAGGCCGGCGGTGACGTTGCCCACCGCCGAGAGCGCCTGGAGGAGACCGAGCGCCTTGGGCCGCGCCAGCTCGGGCAGCGAATCCGCGACGAGTGCCACCGCGAGACCGAACACGCCGCCGACGCCGAGGCCGGTGAGCGCGCGATAGATCATGAATTCCGTTACGTCCCGTGAAAACGCCGAAAGCCCCGTGCAGAGGGAGTAGATGAGCACCGTGATCGAGAGCGTCTTCGCGCGACCGATCCGGTCGCCGACCGAGCCGAAGATAAGCCCGCCGAGCGCCCACCCCGCGACGAAGATGCTCTGCGCCCAGCCGCTGAGCGACTTGAGCTCCGGCCCGGAGGTGCCGGCCGCGGAAAGCGCCTTTATGGCATTGTCGCGGGCGAGGATGAAGAGCTGCTGGTCAAGACAGTCGAACATCCATGCGAGCGAGGCGACGGTGAAAACAAACCAGTGGTTCGGCGTGAGCGTCCGATACCAAGGGAGGGCGGAAACGGAGGGGGATGACATAGGGGGAGTGCTAGGTAGGGCGGACTTCGGTCCGCCTTCCAGCGTTAATTTCGAAAACTACGCAAAAGGCGGACTGAAGTCCGCCCAAGTCCGCCCTACGCGCCGAGTTTAACCGGCGCACCCTGCTGAGCGGAAGCGTAGAGCGCGCAAATCAGGGCAACCGCTTTGCGCGCCTCGTGACCGTTGATCGCCAACGGCCGGCTCTCACGCAGCGAATCGATCAAATCCTGAATTTGCCGCAGGTGCCCGTGGTGGCTGATCGCGTTCGGCGCGCCCGCCCCGGAAGCCATCGCAGGATCGAGGCCGGCCGCGCGGATGGCGTCGTCTTCGGGAAATGCGGTGCGAAATGTCCACTCCGCCAGATGATCGTCTTCCAGTCGCGCCGAGCCGTTTTCGCCGCAAATCTCAATGCGCCGCGACCAGCCCGGCCACGCCGCTGTCGTCGCCTCGATGCTGCCGAGCGCGCCGTTCGAATAGTGGAGCGTGGCGCTGAGGGTGTCCTCCGCTTCGATGTGTTTGTAGACGCGCCGGGTCTTTCGCGCGTAGACCTCAACGGGCATCCCAGCGAACCACTGGAGCAAGTCGATCCCATGAATGCCCTGATTGATCGCCGCACCCCCACCATCGAGGGCCAGCGTGCCTTTCCAACCGGTGTAATACTCACGTGAGCGGTGCCACTTCACATACGCGCTCGCGAGCACGATGCGGCCAAAACGGCCGGCTTCGATCGCTGCCTTGAGCGCCCTCGCGCCCTCGCCAAAGCGTGCCTGAAAAATCGGCGAAATCCTCACGCCCGCGGCATCGGCCGCGCGGAGGAGTTCGTCCGTCCGCTCAACGGTGATCTCGATGGGCTTCTCGACGACGAGATGTTTGCCCGCGCGGACAGCGGCCAGCGCCGGCTCCAAGTGCGCCCCGCTCGGCGTCGTGATGCACACGACGTCGATGTCGGGCCGCGCGACGAGTTCGGCGAAACTCGTCGTGACGAACGGCACCGCGTGTTTCGCCGCAAAGGCGCGGGCGTTTTCCGCATTGCGCGTCGCAACGCCCACCAGCCGCCCGCCCTGCGTCGCCGCGATCGCCTGCGCATGATAGTCGGCAATCATGCCGACGCCGATGATGCCGAAAGCGAGAGTGGAGCGAGATGACGGAGAAGACATGCGTAAGGCGGTGAACCAAAAGAGATGGAGGAGCGCAGCCGTCACGCGCCAGCGAAAAGTGCGCGGACGGCTGCCGCGCAGATCAGCTTTTGAGACCAACGTCTCGTGATAGTGGGACGATCGTCGAAACACCCCTCGCTGACGCTCGCGGCTACCAGCACTCAACGCTCAAAAAACAGCTCCTTGTTCGTAGTCCCGCCTTTAGGCGGAATCCGTCAAACCTTCCGCCTAAGGGCGGGACTACGAACTCGAAGAATCGGTGTTTCTTCCCGTCACGGGCAAAAGTCGCTTTTGTGATGGGGCTGCAGGGTTCCGGCTAGACGCCCCTCACCGCTGCTCTTCCGGCGTGTAGAACGGTCCCAGCAAATCGATCACCTTGTGCTTGAGGACCTCGGGGTCAACGGCGCCGTTGTGGCGCCAGAGGATTTTGCCGCCGGGCGCGATCAGGACGGTGTGCGGGAGCGGGCCGGGCCACTCGGGATCGAGGGCTTTCACGAGGGCATCGGTGCTCGCGCCGGTGTAGAGGAAGTTGAGCGCGCCGCGGCCTTCGGCGGCGAGCAGGCGCTTGAGCCGCGCGGGCGTGGCCACGTGCTGCTTTTCGAGAAACGCCTTCACCTGCGGCTGCAGCTTTGGGTCGTCCATCGAGATCGTGACCAGCTCAAAATCGCGGTTGCCGACGCGGCGGGCGAGCGAGACGAGCGCGGGAAACTCCGCGACACAGGGCGCGCACCAGGTGGCCCAGACGTTGACGAGGCGGAGGCGGTTGGAGTCGTTCTTCGCCAGCTTGGCCACGCCTGCCGCATCGATCAGCTCGAGATCGACGGCCTCGGATTTCCATTTCTCCTCGGCCTTGGCGATATCGTCGCGCTTGGTGTTCCACTTCGTCGAGCAGCCCATGACGATGGTCTTCGGCGTCGTGACGGGCTTGCCGGCGAGCAGCTCGACGACGGCGTTGCGGGTGTCGTGCGAGGTCACCGTTTTCGGATCCTCGAAGCGCGAGTCGTCCACGCGGCCGACGTAACAGAGCTTGCGCTCCCGATCGAAGAGGAAGACGTGGGGCGTCGCGAGGCAGCCATAGGCCTTGGCGGCGGCCTGCGTGTCACCGTCGTAGAGATACGGAAACGGGAAACCCGAGTCGCGCGCGTAGAGTTTCATCTCCGCGTAGCCATCGTTGTACTTACTGTAGCCGAGCTCATCGACGCGGACGCTGTCGGGGCTGTTGGGGTTGATGGACACGACGTCGAGGCCCTGCGCCTTGAACTCCTTCGCAAGCGGGATGAGACGCGTCTCCGAGGCGTGCGAGTAAGGACAGTGGTTGGAGAGGAAGACCACCATGAGGAGCTTCGCAGCCTTGTAGTCGGCGAGGGTGTGCGTCTTGCCGTCGATGCCGAGGAGCTTGAAGTCGGGAGCGGCGTCACCGAGTTGGAGCGTGCGGGCGTCGGCGGGAAGCCCGCCCGTGACTTCGCCTTTGGTGGCCGTGCCGGGGGCCTTGGTGGAACCAGCGTTCGCCGAGCCTTGCTTCTTTTTGGTGTCTTGGGCGGCGGCGGAGAATGCGAGCGCGCAAGCGAGGAATGCGGCGAGGGTGAGCCAGAGGAGGTATTTCGATTTCATAACTGTAGGGGCGTCGCTTGCCAACGCCCGTTTCGCATCTACAGGCGTCGGCAAGCGACGCCTCGACGCATCAGCTCATGCCCGCCAACAGGCCACGCACATAGCCGACGGATTCGGCGAGGCCGATGACAGGATTGCCGGCGACTTTTTCGTATTCGAAGGCAACGACGCCCTGGTATTTCACGTCGATCAGGGCACGCAGCATGCCGCGCACGTCGAGCCGGCCGGCGCCGACTTCGATCGGGACATCCTTCTGCGCGCCGACGATCGCGATGCTGTCCTTCATGTGCACATCGAAGAGGCGCGCTGAATATTTCTTGATCGAGGTCACGACATCGTCACCAAACCGTGCCGTGTGCCCAACGTCGATACAGAGCCCGATGCGGGCGTCGAGGGACTTGATCGCATTCCACGCCACCTCGGGCGTGGGGTACATCTTGTCCTCGGGACCGTGGTTGTGGATCGCGAGTTTTTGATCGAACTCCTTCACGAGTTTTTCGACGAGCGGGAGGGCGGCGATCTCCGGCTTACAGACCATAGTCAGCATACCGGCCGCTTTGACGTTTTCAAAAGCCTTGCGGCACTTCGTCTCATCGTTGGTCAAGTTGACCACGCCCGAACCCGTCAGCGTCAGACCGGCGGCCTTCAATTTTTCGCCGACCGTGCGACATTCCTCGACCGAGGCCGTTTCCCAAGCGCAGTGGTTTTTGAACAAAGCGATATTGGAAATGCGCAGCGTCTTCACGGTCGCGATGGCATCATCGAGCGACAGGTTGCGCAACGAGTAGGAGGCGATGCCCAGACGCAACCGTTCCGGCCGGGCCGGAGTCGCGGGAGCGGCGGCGGCCGCTGCGGCCCGACCGACCGAGGAGAGCAGCGGGAGGGAAAACGCACCGAGCGCAGCGGTGCGGAGGACTTCGCGACGGGTCATAATATTCGCAGTGGGCATAGGAAAGAAACGTTTCTGGCGGGCAGGACTGCGCGCGGCAAGGCCGATGGCGGGCCACCTGACAGAATTGAAAATGCTCATCGCCCACCGGGCTCAGCTTGGGACCAGCCCGACGCACGGCTCGCGCGCGAGGTTACCGCAACGCGCGAGCCCCGAACGCAAATTTCTGCAGATACTTCAGCGCGACCTCGAACTCGTGCGGCACGGGCGCGGTGATGGTAAACGGCTCCTTCGTCTCCGGATGTTTGAGCGTGAGTTCGCTCGCGTGGAGCGCGAGTCGATCGATGAGCGGCTTCTCCTCGTCGCGACCTTTGTAACGGCGCTTCAGCTCCGACAGCAGCAGCTTGATGGCCGGATCACCGTAGAACGGATCGTTAAGAATCGGGGCCCCGGCGGCCGCAAGGTGCACGCGGAGTTGGTGCGTGCGGCCGGTGAGCGGACGGCATTCCACAAACGCGAAGCGACCAAACTTCTCCAGCGCACGAAATTCGCTCAAACAGTCCTTGCCGCCGCGGCCCTTGAAGACACGCATGCGCCCCTTCTGGCGCTCGTCCTCACCCAGCGAGAGGTCGACCGTGAAGGCATCCGGCAAGGCGCCCGCCGCATCGCGGATGGGCACAGCCACTTTCATCGCGTGCTCGGCCGCCAGCACGACCACCAACGCGTGGTATTTTTTCCCCACCGTCTTCGACTGAAATTGGCCGCTGAGAAAATCGAGCGCGATTTTGTTCTTTGCGCAGAGCAGGAGGCCGCTGGTGTCGGCGTCAAGCCGGTGCACATTGGCCACGCCGTGCCCCATTTTGTCATGGACGAGACCCATGAGGTTTTCGCGTTGTTTGTCCCAGCGGTCGGGCGCGACGAGCATCCCGCTCGGTTTGTCGAACGCGATGAGCGAGGCGTCCTCGAAGATGACGGGCGGAAGCGGCATGGGCGCGAAGATGGGTGTGCCCACCTCCTGCCGGCAACCGTGTATTCCCGGGGGCTAAAATCAGGCGGGTTGCCCCGGCAGCGCAGGGCTTACCTCGACGCCCCGCGGCCGGAACGATCGCCTCCTCGCCGAGGAACAGGCGCAAATCACCACGTTCTGTCGGGAACGAACCCGCGGACCCGTTGCTGTTTTTCGTCAATACAGACCACTGCGCATAGCAGGTCTGCTGCTCAGTTCAACAGCGCCATTATCTTCTTCGCATACTCTTCGGTCGGCTCGGCACCCACCTTGCGATCCCGAATCTGCCCATTCCGATCGATGAGAAACGTCGTCGGCAGCGCCTCGATGCCGCCAAACGCCGCCAGCATCTTTTCGTCCCCCATCACCATCGGGTAGTTCACGCCAAACTTATCCGAAAACGTCTTCACCACGCCCGGCCCCGCCTCGTCCATCGAAACACCGACAATCACGAGCCCGTCCTTACCATGTTTCTTCACTAGGTCGACGTAGCCGGGAATCTCCGCGCGGCACGGCGGGCACCACGTGGCCCAAAAATCAATCACGACAACTTTACCCTTAAACTGCTCCGAGGTCACCACGGCGCCCTGCAGATCCTTGAGCACCCAAGCGGGCGCCGGTGCCACGATCGGCAACCCGGCCACCGCCGCATTCGCCGACGGAGCCGCCATCGTGAATTTTGGCGCCTCCGCCTGTTTTGAGCATCCCGCGAAGGCCAAAGCCAAGACGGCGGCGAAGCACAGTGAACACGGAAGGGAGTAGGGGATTTTCATAACAACAGTGTGAGCATAGCCATCGGAGCAGTCGCCGCAAATATTCTTCCCATCATTCGGCAGGGCCGCCGCGCCCTTCGCATCAACTCACGTTCCCCGGACCTCCGGCAAATCCAAGCCTAGGGTCTCGATAAACTTCTTCATCGCCGGCGTCAGCACCCGACCCTTGCGATGGAGAATCGCGAGCGGGCGCGTAAATCCCCGGCCCTTGAACGGCAACATCGCAAGCGTCCCCTGTTTCGCCTCTTGCACGACAGTCGCCTGCGGCACGATGGCGATCCCATGGTCGATCTCGACCGCCCGTTTCACCGTCTCGATATTGTCGAACTCCATCACCGGCTCGATCTCCAGCTTGTGCTCGCGAAAAATCTGATCGACCGCCTTCCGGGTCGGGATGTCCGGGTCAAAGCCGATGAACTTCTGACCCGCGAGATCCTTCACCTCGACCTCGGTGCGCTTCGCAATCGGGTGATTCGGGTGGGCGATCACGACCAAGTGGTCCTCGCGAAACGGCAATATCTCGATCTGCCGTTGCTTCACCGGAAACGCCACGAGCCCAAAATCCACCGCGTTGTGCAAAATATCCTCATACACGAGGTTGGAGCGCCGGTATTCCACCCGCACATTAACCGCGGGAAAATCGTGGAGAAATTTCTTAATAAACGGCGGCAGCTCGTGCAGCCCAATCGAGTAAATAGTGGACAGACGGATCGTACCGCTAATCACTTTTTTCATCTCCTGCAGCTCCGAAAGCAGCTTCTCATAGGTGTGCAGCATCTCCTTCGCCGCATCGTAAACCCGCTGACCCTCACGCGTGAGCTGAAACTGCTTCTGACTCCGGTCGATCAGCAGCGATTTGAAATCCCGCTCTAACGCCCGCGCCTGCTGGCTCACCGCCGACTGCGTAATGCCGTTGAGCTTCGCCGATTTCGAAAAACTCTTCGTCTCAACCAGGTCCGCGAAGATTTTGAAGTTTTCAATTTGCATGATTAGCGCAGGTTGTTGCCGACAGAGTAGCCGAACCTGACGTTTCGTAAACCTCTAATTAGATTCTCTACACTCAAACCGCCTCCCTCCTCGCACTCCCACCGCCACCCATGCTGATCAGTTACGAAGAATTTGCCGACCGGGCCGATGCCATCCGCAGCCAGATCTCCGCCGCCTGCGCCACCGCCGGGCGCGATTCGCGCGGGGTCGAACTTCTTGCGGTCACCAAGACCCACCCGGCCCTCGCCGCCGACTACGCCGCCCGCTACGGCCTGCGTGGCGTCGGTGAAAACCGGGTCCAAGAAGCGCAGGATAAACGCCCTCAGACCGCCCGGACCTCCGCCGCGCTCCACTGGGAACTCATCGGCCACCTCCAATCTAACAAGGCACGACTCGCCGCCCAGCACTTCGACCGCATCCAGAGCGTCGATAGCGAAAAGCTCCTCAACCACCTAGATCGTGCCGCCGCCGAACTCGGAAAAATCCTGCCCGTACTCCTCCAAATCAACGCCGGCGACGACCCCGCCAAATTCGGCGCCGATCTGGCCGAGGCCCCGCGGCTCGTCGCAGCAGCGCTCGCCAAAAAAAATCTCCGTGTCGACGGTTTCATGACCATCGCTCCGCTCGGCACCTCTCCCGAGCAGACCGCCGCGCATGCCCAGCGCACGTTCGCCAACCTTCGCCACCTCCGCGACGACCTCGCCGCGCGCTGCGGCACTCCGCTGCGCGAGCTCTCGATGGGCATGACCGGGGACCTTGCGCTCGCGGTCGCCGCCGGCAGCACGATGGTGCGCGTCGGCACCGCGCTCTACGGCGCGCGTTGAACGGCAGATATTCGCGTCGCCGAAACTTTCACGGTTGCGCCGCGCCCCAATCTTTTTTCGCATCGTCGCGTGGACACGCCAACGCTCAGCGCACCCCAACAACACGCGTTCCTCAGCCTGCTCGACGATCCCAGTCCCGCCGTGCAGCGCGCCCTCTTGGCTCACTTCACGCAGGTCGGCCCCGCCGCTGCCCCCTTCCTGCTGTCGGTCGCCCGCGGGCCGGATCGACTCCTCGCGGGCCACGCCTCCCGGTTCCTCCACGAGCTAAAACTCACCGATCCCGTCCGCGAATTCCGCGACTTCATCCGCTCGCTCAACTACGAACTGGAATCCGGCGCCCTCTTTCTCGCCCGCACCGCCAACCCTCACCTCGAAGTCGGTCGCTGCTGCGCCCAACTCGACGCCATCGCCGCCCGCTGCCGCGAACTGATCGTCGAACCCTCTTCCACCCGCGAGAAATGTCGCATCGTCAACCGGGTCATGTTCCACGAGTGGGGCTTTCACGGCAACCTCGAGCACTACACCGACCCGCGCAACAGCTTCCTCGACCAAGTCCTCGAACGCCGCACGGGCATCCCCCTTTCGTTGAGCATCGTCTACCTCCTCGTCGCCCAACGCCTCGGCCTGGAGCTCGAAGCCGTCGGTCTGCCCGGCCACTTCGTCGTCGCCTGTTACACCGACAAACTTCCTTTCTTCATCGATCCTTTCGACCGCGGCGTCTTTCGCGACCCCGATGAAATTTTCACTCTCCTGCGGGCCCATCACGTCGTCCCCCAAATCACCGACCTCGCGCCCACCCCCGTCCGCGAAGTCCTTTGCCGGTGCTGCCGCAACCTCGTAAATCACTATACCGCTTCCGGCGAAACCGCGCGCGCCCTCCTCTTCGCTGATTTCGTCCGCGAATTCGAGGCGACCTACGAACGGAATTCCGCGTGAGTTTTCTGAGCCTCGATTGTTAATTTTCAATTTTCGATTTCGCGCGCACCCCGTGCCCCTGCTTCCATCGAACATTCACCCTTGAACATCGCAGACGCCCCCTTCCTAACCCTCGCCGACTTGGCCGCTTGGTCGCGGCCCGGCACAGCGCTCGCCGTTCTCGGCCATCCGATCAAGCACTCCCTCAGCCCGCGCATGCACAATGCCGCGCTGGCCGAGCTCGCCCAGGCCGACACCCGCTTCGCCGGCTGGCAATACGTCCGCTTCGAAATCCACCCGGACGATCTTCCGCGCGCGCTCGACTTGCTCCACGCGAAGAAATTTCGCGGCGTGAATCTCACCGTCCCGCACAAGATCATCGCCTTCGACCGCGTCGCCGAAATCGACCCCGCCGCCCGCCCTGTTGGTGCCGTCAACACGCTTCGCTGGACCGAGCGCGGCTGGCACGGCTTCAACACCGACGGCTACGGCCTCGACGCCGCCGTCAGGGAAACCCTCGGCCTCGACCTCACCGGCGCCCCCATTGTGCTCCTCGGTGCCGGCGGTGCCGCCCGCGGTGCCGCCGTCGAATGCCTCCAGCGCCGTTGCGCCTCACTCTGGGTTGCGAACCGCACCCGCGAAACCCTCGAGACACTCCTCGCGATCATCGGCCCGATCGCTTCCGACGTCCCGTTTCACGGCTTCTCCCCCGCAACGCCGCCGACCGATTTACCCGCAGGCGCCATCGTCATCAACGCGACGAGCGTCGGCCTCCGCCCGGAGGACCCGGTGCCCATCGACCTCGCCGCCCTTCCGCGCCCGGTCGCCGTCTTCGACATGATCTACAATCCACCGCAAACCGCGCTCCTCCGCGCCGCCGCCGACCGCGGCCTCCCGCACGCCAACGGCCTCGCCATGCTCGTCCACCAAGGGGCCAAATCCCTCGAACACTGGAGCGGCATCCTGGCCGGCCAAACGGCCCCCACGATGGCCGCCGCCGCCCGCGCCGCACTGGGTCTCCCTTGACTCCGAAATCTCGCCCCCAATCCTGCGGCCATGTCTGCAGCGTCATTCGCAACCGCGAAAAAAATTCGTCGCAAACCTCGGACCGTTTCGCCGGCACGGCGCTCACGCCGCTCCGGCCCGTCGTTTGCGGAGGGCATGAAACCTTTCATCGGCATGGTCAAAAACGCACCGCCCGACCTCTCGATGCGTGAAGGCTTCGGTAATTAGATATTTAATCGATGCCGGACCGCTGGTCGGCACAATGTCCGTTCGCGATCAAGGGCACACGTGGAGCGCACGCGTCGTCGCTACGCTCGACGAACCGGTGTTTACCACCGAAGTGGTTTTTGGTGAAGCCTGCCGCCTGTCGAAGGAGGAACGGGCCGCTCTGCTGGTGCTGGTCCGCATGGTTTCGGAGCGAAGACTCAACCTCCTTTCCGTTTGGTCTGACCACGGTGCCCGCGCGGCCACCCTGCTCAGCCAATACCCGCAGATGGACGCCGGTGAGGCCTCGCTGGTGGTGCTTTCCGAACTTCACCCGAAAGCGAAAATCATCACGACCGACGTCCGCGACTTCACCGTTTACCGCCGCTTCGGCACTGAACGCCTGCCACTTATCCGACCATGAACCTCGCCTCGTTCGCAGAAACGTCCGCCACCTTCCCTTGGTTTTTCCCCTTGGGTGCATTTCTGTTGGGCGCCTGCGTCGGCAGCTTCCTCAACGTCGTCATCTACCGCGTCCCGAAAGACGAATCGATTGTCACGCCCGGTTCCCACTGCGGCTGCGGCCAACCCATCACGTTCTCCGACAACATTCCCATTCTCTCGTGGCTGGCGCTGCGCGGTCGCGCGCGTTGCTGCGGGCGGACATTTTCTGTCCGTTATCCTTTCGTCGAACTCCTCACGGGCCTACTCTTCGTCGCCTGCTGGCTGCGTTTTTCGCCCGGCGGCGCCTTCAACCCCGGCATCGCCGCCGCCGGCTGGCTCTTTCTCAGCTGTCTCATCGCCGCGACCTTCATCGACCTCGACCACCTGATCATTCCCGACGTCTTTACCCTCGGGCTCGGCGTCGTCGGCGTACTGGTGTCTTTCGCGGTCCCCGCTTTGCATGGACAATACGAGGGTCTTTTTATCGTCGATAGCTTTCGCTCCGGCGTCGCGTCCGTGATGGGTCTCCTCGTCGGCTCCGGCCTCGTGCTCTGGATCGCCCTGCTCGCCGAAGTCATCTTGAAAAAAGAAGCCATGGGCTTCGGAGACGTAAAATTTGTCGGGGCCATCGGTGCGTTCTGCGGCTGGCAGGGCGCCGTCTTTTCGATCTTTGGCGGCGCGCTCGTCGGCACCGTGTGGTTTGCCGTCGCCTGGACGTGGGAAAAAATTTCCGGCAAGTCCTCGCCGGTCGCCCCGCCTGCCGAGACGCCGGAGGGGGTACCCACCGCTCTCGGCTTCGGCGCCCACGTCCCCTTCGGCCCGATGCTCGCGATCGCTGCCGCCCTCTACTTTCTATTTTTACGCAGCTGGGTCGGCGCCTGGTTCGCCGATCTCGCGGTCTTATTTTAAACCGCGACCAGCGCCGCGCCGTCACCGGTCTCCACAGGGAGCACGTCGGGCCACGCGCCAAATTTTTTCTCATAAGCGGCCGCCACCGCCTTGGCCTGCGTGTCACCAAAATCTCCTGACGTCAGCGCCATCACCGCTCCGCCAAAGCCGCCACCCGTCAGCCGCGCGCCCCATACGGGGGGTGTCGCGACCAAGTGATCGACCAAAAAATCCAGCTCTGCCGTGCTGTTCTCAAATAACGCCTGCGAGCTGCGATGCGACGCCGTAAGCAACGTTCCCACCGTGGCAAGATCGCCCGCGCGCAGTGCCGCACCGGCTTGTTCGACCCGCGAAATTTCTTCGACGACGTGGCGCGCACGTTTGAACGGTGCCGGAGCCAGCGTGTGCTCGGCGGCGAGGACGGTGGCCGGCGTCGCCTCCACGAGCAGCACCACGCCGAGCGTTTTCGCGGCCAGCATGCACTCACCGTGGCGCGCCGCGTAAAGGCCGTCGACGAGCGCGTGTTTCGTGTGCGTATTGAAAATCCAGCAGTGGGCCCCTGCCGGCAAGGGCACCGTGGAAAAACGCGGACCACGACAATCAATCTGCACCAGATGGTCTCTGCGCCCGAAGCCCGACACGCCCTGATCGAGGATGCCGCAGGGCACGCCGACGAAATGGTTTTCCGCATACTGGCCCACGTTCACGAGGGTCTCCCGCGACGGCGTCTGGTGCGTCGCGGCGAGGAAGACGAGCCCCGACGCCAGCTCGATCGCTGCGCTGCTGCTCAGCCCAGCTCCCGTCGGCAGATCCGACATCGCGAAATAATCGAAGCCCGCCGGCACCCGCAGACTAAACACCGGTAACGCGGCGAGCACCCCGAGCGGATAATTGACCCAACTCTGCGCGCCAGCTTGTCGGGCCAAGCCATCGCTTGAGAGCGCCACCACACCTTCCCGTTGATCGCTCGCGAAGCGTCGCTGCCCGTCAGCACGCTTCGCCAGCGCGACCCAGACCCCGCGATCAATCGCCGCACCCAACACCGTGCCACCGTTGTAGTCCGTATGATTGCCGATAAATTCGATCCGACCCGGCGCGCGAGCGATGATCTCCGGCGCACGGCCAAACGTGGCGCGAAAGGCGTTAACAAGGGCGGTTTTCATTCGGGCAAGGGGTTCAGCCAAGCCCGCTCCGCACACCCCGTCGAACCAGAAACCACCGCATCACGCGCGCGCTCAGGTCACTGCCCGCAGCTCTGAACCCGCCTTGAAGCGCACGGTCTTCATCGCCCGGATCGTCATCGGTTTTTTCGTATGCGGATTAAAACCACGTCGTGCCGGGCGGGCCGCCACCGCAAACACTCCAAACCCCACCAGCGACACTTCCTTGTCCCGCCGCAACCCTCGCTTGACCGCCGCCAGCACCGCATCCGTGGCACGTTCAGCCGTGGCCTTGGAGGTCGCTGCGCCAAGCTGTTTCTGCACTTCTAAGACAAATTGAGCTTTGTTCATCGGGGGAAAGGGGGAACGGAAGCAAGGGAGCGAACTGCCAGCCGGAGTCACCGTCAAATCCATTTCCATCCAACCACCCGTGCGTTGCACGTTTCGGAAATTTCCCGCTCAGGCCGGCGGCGTGGTCGGCGAACCCGGCGGTGCCTCCCCCGCCCGCCCCTTCACCACGGCTTCGAGCAATCGCGCCATCGCCACTTCCCGCGTCAGCCCCCGCTCCACCGCCAGCTGCGTCGCACGTTTCGCCAGTTGCGCGGCCATCGTTTCCGCCTGCGCCCGCGGAGCGCCGAGTCGTTCGCACAACTGCGTGAGTTGCCCGGCCTCGGTCATGGCACAGAAACCAACCGGACCACCGGGGCCGCGTCCGCCGCGAACGCGAGCACCGTCGTCCCCTCGACCTGCAGCAGCGACACCATCGCTAGGCCGATCCAACCACCCGCACCGTCCCGCACCGCCGACCGCAACTCACCCACTTTGCGCTCACCCGCAAACAGCGCCGCCGGTAATTCGCCCGGCCCTTCGCCGCCCGCGCCCCTCACCCGTATCAGCCGACGCCGTACCTGCCCCATCGACTTCAGCCGAGCCATCACCTCTTGCCCCAAATAGCAGCCTTTGGTGTAGGAAATGGCCGCTCCCTCCAGCCCGCCCTCTCCCGGCAAATCTCCGGGCCCGATATCGGTCGGTACCGCCGGCACCCCGGCCGCAATTCGGCGGCGCGCCATGTCCTCCGCGGCGACTTCGCTTAAGCCCACCACCTGCGCGCGCACCTTCGCCCGCTGGGTCACCGGAAAAACCCACTCCACACTCGCTTGCCCTCCTCGGCGCCCGGGAAACATCACGCCTTCACCGTCTCCGCCATCGCCACCCACCGGGTTCGCCGATCTCGGTGCGCCCAGCGTTTCGCCGAGCAACGCCAGACCGGCCCAGTCCGCCGTGAAATCCTCAATCACCACATCATCGGCGATCACATAACCCTCCAAACGCTCCCGGATCACCACCGACGATGAAAAATAGCTCCCCACCCAAAACGCCGCCACGCCCCCCGCCGAGCCCCCGCGCACGACAAAACTATCGGCCAGCACCTTGCCCTTGAGCGTCAGCCATAAACCATAGGCCGCACCGCCCTCCGGCAGGCCTCTCAACTCGTTCGAAAACTGGCCTTGCAGGAAATTCGCAGCATCTTCGCCCGTAATTCTGAGCCAACACGCCGGCCGCCACTCGTGGATAATCGTCGCTGGTGGAAATTTCATGATTTTTAAGATGCTTCGTTTCAGCTGATTGCAATAATGTAACACTGTTCTTAGAACTTGCTATTGACCATCGCAAACTAAACGGGCTTACTCCTTTTAGGTTTAACACTTCTCCCCGCTTAGCGGGGAGTTTTGGGGTAACTAAGAAAGCAAAGGCGCACCGTATAGGGGTATACGGTGCGCCACTTTTTTGCCCATTTTCTGGGCCCTGCTTACATCAATTATCGAAGCTGGGCTTGCGCGTCGATCGCCCTGCCCGCCAAGCTCGCGTCTCATGCAGAAAACATCCGACCTCAATGTCGTCGAGACGCGTCCCCTGCCCTCGCCCGACGCCCTCTTGGCCGAGCTCCCCAAAACCGAGAGCCAAGCCGATTTTGTCACTCGCTCCCGCCGTGATATCCACCGGCTCATCTTTACCGACGAGCGGCGTTTTCTCCTGATCATCGGCCCGTGCTCCATCCACGATCTCGACGCCGGCCGCGACTACGCCCGCCGCCTAACCACGCTCGCCGCTGAGGTGTCCGAGCGGGTGAT
>SXGR01563414.1_pt1 | contig 21357 bp, 16 predicted proteins | sample 3174711 | NCBI WGS metagenome assembly SXGR01 (sample SAMN11356860, study PRJNA531348) | freshwater metagenome | isolation source: freshwater sample F1-60 | place: China: Fuxian Lake, Yuxi | collected 2017-12-25 | reverse complement strand
GAATACGACGACCAGTTCATCCCGAACTGGAATTCCTGCAGCAGTCCGGTCGCCGCGCCGATCGCGAAGTTGATCAGCAGCAGGGTGCCGAAGAACTTCGTCAGCCGCAACCACGACTCGTCACGCGTCCGGTACCACTTCGTTTGCATGTAAGCGATCACCGGCGCAAGGCCGAGCGTCAGCGGCACGAAGATGAAGTGGTAGAGCGTCGTAGTCGCGAATTGCCAGCGGGCAAGAGTGAGCGCGTCGGCGGCTAGCGGAAGGGAATCCATCGCGCACAAATGCTATCGCTAAAGCTGCTCTAACAAGCTAACTTGGCGCTGCACCGTGGCTCAGTCGCGCACGACGTGCGTCGAGCAGATGAAGTCCTGTAGAGCGCGGTTCTCCTTGTCCCACAGCGGCCATAGGTAGGCGAGCGCAATCGCGACCGTCCCGCCAATGATCGTAAACGAGTTACCGACCCCGGCGATAACGCCATAGAGCAACCCCATTACAAGGAATTGACGGACGAGAGCTGGGCCGTATGTCATTGGCCCACCGTTCTCACGCAGAACCCGGATCCCCAGCAGCTGCATTCCCCAGGTGCGCCCGTTCTGCTCGCCCTTGCGGGCCATTGTGATTGGCTGATAGGTGAACCCGACCAGCAGTGAGCCAAAGAAGAGCAGCAGCAGCGCGCCACCGACCGCAGCTTGATCCTCAGTCGAGATTCCCTTCAGTTGATTGTCAACAACTTTGATCGACGCAAAGTCGATCCCGGCGACGAGCACGATCGCGAGGATGATGAACGGCAGCGTGAAGGCGAAGCTGATCAGCGCATCGATGATGTAGGCGCCAGCCCTTGGCCACCAAGCGGAGAGCAGCCTTACCTGCCCGGCGATTACGACCGTCGGCGCAGCCGAGACAACCGCAGCCGCAGGCGCTGGCGGCTGGTCGGCCACCGGCTGGTCGGCCCGGGTTCCGGGAACAACCGGCGGCGCAAAGGCTCCCGCGCTCGGCGAAGCGGCCGTCTGCTCGGTCCACCCGCGCCCGTTCCACCAGCGCAGCGGCGCCTCGCCACGCGGGTCGGTGTACCAACCGGGAGCAGGGGTTTCGTCATCGCTCATCGCGCGGTCAATCGGGCTTGGCACTTGAGGTTTGCCATCAGCGGAGACTAACCAACCGCCAGCCAAAGTGGTCACCGGGCTGACCCTACGAAAGCGAAGACGGCCGCTCCGTAGTAGCTCGCTGATTTTAAGAGCTCTCTAAATAGTCGCGATCTGGCGATCTTGGCGACGGTCGGGCGCGTAACCAATAGAACTCGAACTAGGAGCAAAAATGAAAGTAAGCCACATTGTTGTAATTGCCGCCCTCGCCGTCGCAAGTCTCGGCGTCGTCGCATGCGGCAGCAGCGACAGCGAGACCACGGCGTCGACGACAGCGACGACGATGAGCGATGAGACGATCGCAGCAGTCGCTTCCGGCAACGCAGATCTGTCGACACTGGTAGCCGCCCTTACGGCAGGCGACCTTGTGACGACGCTCGAAGGAGCCGGCCCTTACACGGTCTTTGCTCCGACGGACGCTGCCTTTGCCGACATCCAAAGCACGGTTGACACATTGCTTGAGCCAGGCAATAAGACCGACCTGCAGCAGGTCCTCACCTACCACGTAGTTCCGGGAACCTACACCGCCGCCGACCTTAAGGACGGACAGAAGCTGATGACCGTCGAGGGTCAGGAGCTAACGGTGAGCGTCAAGGACGGCGTCGTGAAGGTAAATGACGCAACCGTTGAGGCGGCCGACGTCAACGCCTCAAACGGTGTTGTTCACGTGATCAACAAGGTGCTCGTTCCGCCAGCGAACTAAACGCAGCAACTGAGCACTACTGGGTGAGTCCCGCGCGATCGATTTTGGCGCGGGGCTCACCAGCTGCTTCGGGCATGGCGCTCAGCCGGTGAACGGCTCGACGGTTGAGAGGTAAGCCCACCAAATCGTCAGCAGCGCTGTGATCGCAGTGGCGCCGACCGTCAGTGCGCGGGCGCCGCGGCGCAGCCTGCCAATCGATACGGCCGCCAGCAGCATCAACCCCGGAACCGCTGGGTAGAGGTAGCGCGGTAGGAAGAAATCCCAGTTTAGAACCAGTAGGACATAACACATCCAGACGATGCCGACAGCTATTGGCAGCGCGAGCAGAACGAGTAGCTGCGTGCGCCGCTCACGCGGCCGCAGCCTCAGCACGCCGAGCGGCGCGAGCACAACCAGCGCCGTCATCAGCGCCGTCAGAACCCAGCGCTTCAGGCCGGATAGCAGCTCGATCCACCACTCCTCGGCAAGCGGCGCCCGAGTAACGACCAGCAGGCGGCTCGGGATGTCGCTGAGCGTGTACTTGATCCCGTCGGGATTGAAGAACGGCTCCATCAGCTGCCGCACGACGCGCGAGCCTGTCAGCGAGCCATAGCGATCGAGGTTCGAAAGCAGCCACGGCGCCATCATCAGCGCGGGGATGGCGACTACTCCGGCGGCGGCGAGCCAGCGCGCGCGGGCCGAGATCTGGCTCTGGCGCAGCACAATGAACGCGCAGATCAGCAGCCCGGGGATGAAGACGATGATCGTCAGCCGCGTCAGCAGACCAAAGCCAACCAGCACAGCGGCGCCAATCAACAAACCAGCGCTGCGCTGGCTCCACGCTCGCCAGAGCAGCAGCGTCAACGCAACGCCGATCAGGAACTCAAGGCCGCTGTTGGAGATCGTCACCGCCCTCAAGATGATCCCTGGCCAGAGCAGGGCAGTAAGCGCGAAGGCGAAGTACGGTTCGGCCGCGTCTCGATCACCAATCACCTCGACTGTCAGGCGCCAAAGCAGCAGCGCCGCCGCTAGTAGCAGCGCCAGCCCGATTAACCGCAGCAAGCGCACTTTGGTCACATAGTCGCCACCCGCGAGCCGGAACGGCGCCGCTGAGAGCAGGTAGTAGAGCGGCGGCTGGAAAGCCTCGTAGCTGCGGCCGCCGAGCCCGCGCTTGGCGGGATCAAGGCGGCCCGGCGACGGGTAGGTGCCCTCGTAGATCGCTTCGGCCTGCGGGCTAATCAAGCTTGGTCCCATTAGCGGCAGCCGCCCCTCCTCGGCGACGCTCTGGACGTAACTAAAGTGAGCGATCTCATCGCCGGTGAACTTAGGCAGCGAGAAGACCGTCGCCAGCCCTGCGGCGCTGATCACGACGAGCTGCGCCGCGATCAGCGCACGCAGAGGCGAGAGCGCCAGCAGGCTTGGTCGTCTCACGCGATCAGCCTAACCGGGGGTTCGGCCACGCCGCGGCTGGTTCGGGTGCTGCGATGGAGACGGTGGGAATCGAACCCACGTCCGCGGTCGCGTAAGAGGTGATCTCTACGAGCGTATCCGGCGCTCTAATCTCACTTCACGCTCGCCTCGCCGGCGGGGTTGCGTGGAGCCAGTTCCCTAAAAATTTCCCCAGTTTGGCGAGAACGATCCTCCCCAGGTAAGCCGGCGTTTGATTCGGAGATCCCGACGGCCGGCAGGCCGGGCTCCGAACCTCACAGCGCTAGCGGTGTGCTAGGCGGCGAGGGCGTACTCGTGAGAGTCCGCACATATGGTTTTCCCGGTGATTTACGAGGCCTCCGGGAACCTCGGCTCGCAACCACCCCCACGATCCGACCACGTCGAAACCTGTCGTCCCCTAGGGATGTACTAACTGACTACGACGCAAGTTTAGCGCCGACGCTAATTGCCGCTGCCGCTGCGTCGCTAATCTTGGTTTCTGTGAGTGGATTACGAACAGCGCCTGAAATCGGCCCCAGACAGTCCCTCAGCCCCCGAGCCTAAGTTGGCAAGCCGCGCCCAGAGCGCTCCGCGCGGAGTTGACCGTAGGTTATTTCGCTCGACTCGTTCGGCGCGAGTGCCGCTGGTCGGCGCCGTCGTGCTGGGCGTTGCCACGTCGCTGCTGGTAGTTGGCCAGGCGGTGCTGCTGGGTCGCGTGATCGCCAGTGCTTTCCCTGGCGGCCAAGACCTCGGTGAGGTCAGCGGCGAGCTTTGGATACTGGTCGCCGTCGTTGGGGCTCGTGCGCTCTGCGCCTTTGGTTTTGAAACCTCCGGCCGGCTCGGTGCGCGCCGCGTAGTCGGTGAGCTACGCGCAAGCTTGACCGCAAAGATGCTCGAGAAGCGGCCAGCCGGGCTGCGCGGCCAGCGGGCCGGCGAGCTGGTCACTAACGCCGTCCAAGGGCTCAGCTCGCTTGAGGCTTACTTCGCTCGCTACCTACCGCAGCTGGTGCTGGCTGTCCTCGTCCCCGTCGTGATTCTGATCTACGTCTTCCCGCGCAACCTTGCGGCCGGCACAATCCTGCTCGTAACGCTGCCGATCATTCCGCTCTTCATGATCCTGATCGGCCTGGCGGCGCGAACCGCTACAGAGCGCCGCTGGCGCACGCTCTCGCTACTGAGCGCACACTTTCTCGACGCCGTCAAAGGGCTTCAGACGCTGAAGGCCAACGACCGCGCCCAGCGACAGGTCGAGACGCTGCGCGAGACCGGCGAGCAGTACCGCAAGCAGACGATGGTGACGCTGCGGATCGCCTTCCTCTCATCGCTTGTGCTTGAGCTTGCGGCGATGATGGGCACGGCGCTGGTGGCGGCGGCTGTCGCAATTCAGCTGATCAACGGTGGGCTTGGTTTTTCAACCGCGCTGGCAGTGCTGCTGTTGGCGCCGGAGCTTTACCTGCCGGTCCGAATGGTTGGCCAGCAGTTCCACGCCAGCACCGACGGGCTTACGGCGGCCAATGAGTGCTTCGAGGTACTTGACACGCCTGCCGCTGTGAGCGCCCCTGCGGTGCCGCTGTCGTCGCCTGACCCGCGAATCGGCCCACTGCTGCTTGAGAACGTCAGCTTTGCTTACGAGGGCCGTGGCGAGGCCGTGCTGAAGGCTATCGACCTGAAACTAAGCCCCGGCGAACAGTTGGCGTTGGTTGGACCCAGCGGCCAAGGGAAGAGCACCGTCGCCTCGCTGATCCTTCGGCTGCTCAACCCGCAATCCGGTCGGATCCTCTGCAACGGAGTCGACCTGCTCGAAGTCGACCCGAAAGAGTGGCGCCAGCATCTGGCCTGGGTGCCGCAGCGGCCGACTCTGTTCAGCGCGACGCTGGCTGAGAATATCCGACTCGGCAGGCCCGAGGCCGATCAGGCAGCGCTGCTGGCAGCGTGCGCCGACGCCGGGCTCGAGCAGCTGATCGGCTCAATGCCGCAAGGGCTAGAAACTAGGCTCGGCGAAGGACAGCGAACGCTCTCGGCCGGCGAGACGCAGCGCGTCGCGCTGGCGCGTGCCTTCTTGCGCGATGCGCCGCTGGTGATTCTCGACGAACCGACAGCGCACCTCGACGCCGAATCGTCGGCTGCTATCGGCGAGGCGATCACGCGGCTGAGCCAGTCACGCAGCGTGCTGCTGATAGTTCACCGCCCAGCTCTTGCGGCCGCGGCGGACCGCATCATCACGCTGCGTGAAGGCCTCGTCGTTGATCGACAGGCGCAGCGATGAGCGCGGCTCCGGCACCATCCCCGCAGGCAGATCGCTGGGGCGCGCTGATCCGCGCTGCGCGGCTAGTCAGCCCGCGCCGCGGCCAGCTGATCTTCTCGATCGTGCTCGGCGCCGGCGCGATTCTTGCCGCCGTCGGGCTGCTCGCGGTCGCTGGCGTACTGATCAGCAAGGCGGCGCTACGGCCGGAGATCCTGACGCTGACAATCTTCACCGTCGGCGTGCGTGGGCTTGCGATGGCGCGCGCGATACTGCGCTACTGCGAGCGGCTCGTCTCGCACGACCTTGCCTTCCGCGTCCTCGCCGATCTGCGCGTGCGCTTCTTTGAGCGCCTGATCCCACTAGTGCCGGAAGGGCTGCGCGGAATTCGCAGCGGCGACGTGCTGAGCCGCTTCGTTGGCGACGTCGACACGCTCCAAGACCTCTACCTGCGCGCACTTGGGCCGCCGTTGATTGGGATCCTCGCGATTGTTGTGCTCGCTGCCGCCGTGGCGATCATGCTTCCGGCAGCCGCAGTCGTGCTGGTTGCAGCAATGTTGATCGCGGGGCTGCTGCTGCCGGCGCTAGCCGCCCGAGCCGGCAGGCGCTCAGGGCTGCGCGAGGCGCCGGCGCGGGCGCAGCTGAGCGCCGAATTGGTTGAGCTGGTCAGCGGCGCGGCCGAACTGGCCGTCTACGGCCGCGAGCAGCAGTGGGCGCAGCGGATCGAGATGGCCGACGCGGAGCTCGCGGCGACGGAGCGGCCGGGCGCTTGGATCAGCGGCGTCACCAGTGGCGCAGGCGTGGCGGTCGGTGGTGTAGCGATGGTGGCCGTCGCCGCGATCGGCGTTCAAGCAACGGCCGCCGGGCAACTCGACGGAGTGCTGCTCGCTGGAATCGTTTTTCTCACGATCGGCGCCTTTGAGGCCGTCGTCGGACTGCCCGACGCTGCCCAGAGGCTGACTGCCTGCGCTCAGGCAGCTGCGCGGCTGGAGAGCGTCACCGAAGCGCCGATCCCGGTGAGCGACCCGCCCGCCCCGGTTCCGGTGCCAAGCGATGGCTCGCTCAGCTTTGAGGACGTCAGCGTCCGCTTTGAAGGGCGCGAGCAGGCGGCGCTCAGCTGCGTCAGCGCGACGCTCGCCCCCGGCTCGCGGATCGCGCTGGTTGGCGCTAGCGGCGCCGGCAAGACGACGCTCGCGAGCTGTGCCGTTCGCTTCCTCGACCCAAACAGTGGCCGCGTCACTTTAGGTGGCGTCGACATTCGTGAGCTAAGCCAAGACGCGCTGCGCAGCGCCGTGCGGCTGGTCAGCCAGGAGGCGTACCTGTTCACGACGACGATCGCGCAGAACGTGCGCCTCGCGGCGCCCGAGGCGAGCGACGAGCAGATCACCGCCGCGCTCGCCCGCGCCGGTCTCGGCGCTTGGATTGGGTCGCTTCCGGAGGGAGCCGAAACGTTGGTCGGCGAAGACGGCACCGAGGTTTCTGGCGGTCAGCGCGGACGGATCGCGCTGGCGCGCGGATTTATCGCGCCCTCGCAGGTCGTCATTCTCGACGAGCCGACAGCCAATCTCGACGCCGCCGGTGCGCGTGAGCTGCTCAGCGCAATCGGCTCCGAACGCAGCGACCGCCGCGCGATGATGGTGATTACGCACACCGTTGATGGGCTCGAAGAATTCGACGAGATCATCGTGCTGGAGGCTGGCGCGGTAGCGGAGCGCGGCACTTGGGGCGAGCTGATCGCCGCTGAGGGCGCTCTGGCGAGGCTGTCGGCAGCGGCCTAACTGGCTGCGGACATAAAGCGACGCGGGCCGAGCCACTTTGGGACCCCTCGCTCCATCTCGTTCCCCATTGCTGGGTTCAGTTCCGGGAAGGGAGGCGCGATCTTACATCCCTGATCGTCGCTCTTTGCGGCTCGGACACCGCGTCTGAAATTCAAGATAGGGAGTGGCCAAAGCCCCGTCAAGTGATTGCCCGCGATGATCCCGCTATTTGCGAGAAAAGAGCCTCGCTTGAGGCCTGCCGACAGCGACTTTCAGTTGCGCTTATCCTCAACTGATGAGCGATACGGCAGTAAATGACGTCACCTGGCAGCTTGAAGATCTCGTCGATGGAGGCGGCCCAGCGGAGTGCGACGAGCTGCTCGCCGACGCCGACCGCCGCGCCGCTGCGCTCGCGGAAAGCCACGCCGGCAAAGTTGCTCAGCTCGACGGCCCAGGCCTGGCGCTTGCGGTAGCCGAGCTGGCGATCATCGGCGAGCTCGTCGGTCGCGCCGGAAATTATGCCCACTTGCGCTTTAGCGGTGACACCGAAGACCCAGCCAATGGAGCGTTGATGGCGCGGGTTCAGCAGCTCGCGACCGCGATTGAAACAAAGCTCGTCTTCTTTGAGCTTGAGTGGGCCGAGCTCGACGACGAGCGCGCCGCCGAGCTACTCGAAGCCCGCGGCCTTGAACAGGCGCGCCACTACCTGCAGACGATCCGCCGCTACCGCCCCCACCTCCTTAGCGAAGCGGAGGAGAAGCTCTCGGCCGAGAAGGCGGTCACCGGCCGCGACGCTTGGTCGCGGCTCTTCAGCGAGCTGACCAGCGCAATCCGCGTAGATCTTCCCGGCGAAGACGAACCGATGCCGCTCGACCAAGCGCTGAGCCTGCTCCACTCGCCGGAGCGGGAGGTCAGGCGGGACGCCGCGGCGGCGGTCACGCGGGCGCTTGAGCCAGGGCTGCGGACGCGCGCCTATCTCTTCAACACGCTGCTACAAGACAAGGCAACCGAAGACCGGCTGCGCAGCTACCCAACGTGGCTCTCAAGCCGCAACCTCTCGAACGAGGCCAGCGACGAGTCGGTTGAGGCACTGGTTGAGGCGGTAGAAGGGGCGTACGAGCTGCCGCGGCGCTGGTACCGGCTGAAGGCGAAACTGCTGGGTTTAGAGCGGATCGCCGACTACGACCGCGCCGCGGCGATCGCAGAGGACGACGCCAAGATTGGCTGGAATGAAGGCAAGGAGATCGTGCTCGACGCCTACGGCGACTTCTCGCCCGAACTTGGCGATCTGGCAGCGCGCTTCTTCGACGAGCGCTGGATCGACGCACCGGCGCGGCCAGGCAAGCGTGGCGGCGCCTTCTGCGCCTACACAGTGCCAAGCGTTCACCCCTACGTGATGCTCAACTGGACGGCAACGCGGCGCGACGTGCAGACGCTCGCGCACGAGCTCGGCCACGGAGTTCACGCAGCGCTGGCGATTCCGCGTGGAATCTACGAGCAGCACACACCGCTGACGGTCTGCGAGACGGCCTCCGTCTTCGGTGAAACGCTCGTCTTCCGCCGCCTGCTCGAAGCGGCAGAAACGCCGCAGTCGCGGCTCAGCCTGCTGGCCGAAAACATTGAGAACTCAATCGCGACCGTCTTCCGCCAGACGGCGATGAACCGCTTCGAAGGAGCGGTCCACACCCACCGGCGCGAGCAGGGCGAGCTCTCGGTCGAGGACTTCGCCGAGCACTGGCAGGCGACGCAGGAGGATCTACTTGGCGACGCTGTAGAGATAACCGACGACTACCGCTGCTGGTGGAGCTACATCCCCCACTTCATCGGCAGCCCCGGTTACGTCTACGCCTACGCTTACGGCCAGCTGCTCGCGCTTTCCGTCTACGGGCAGTATTTGAAAGAGGGCGAAGCGTTCGTCCCCGCCTACCTTGAGATGCTCGCCGCGGGCGGCTCGCGCAGTCCGGAAGATCTAGCGAAAATCGCGGGCCTTGATCTCAGCGACCCGGGCTTTTGGAAGTCCGGCTTGGAGCTGGTCGCAGGAGAGCTCGAAGAGGCCGAGGCTGCCGCCGACGAAGTTCTCGCGCAGCGCGGCGATTAGCGGTTTGCTTCGCGCAGGGCTCGGTCCATGTCACGCTTGGTTTCGCGCTCTTTTATCGCCTGACGCTTGTCGAAGCGGTCGCGGCCCTTTGCGAGGCCAAGCTCAACCTTGGCGTGCTGGCCTTTGAAGTAGATCCGCAACGGCACCAGCGTTAGGCCCTTCTGTGAAAGGGTGCCGGCTAGGCGCTCAATCTCAATCCGCTTGGCGAGCAGCTTGCGGACCCTCTCCGGCTGATGGTTATTGGCGGCGGCAGGCGCGTAGGGTGAGATGTGGCAGTTATGCAGCCAGAGTTCGCCTTCCCAAACCTGGGCATAGGAATCCTTGATTTGAACCGCACCCTCGCGCAGCGCCTTTACCTCGGTTCCTTGGAGCTCGATTCCACACTCGATCTTCTCGACGATCTCATAGCGGTGGCGCGCCTGACGGTTGGTTGCGACGTCGCCGGGGGCGACCTTCTTTTTGCCTGCTTTTGCCATCGCCAGCGAGCCTAGCGAGCAGGCGGATCTTCGGCGAGCACGAGATCGACGCGGCCGCGCGCCTTGTCGATCCGGTCAACCTTCACCTGCAGCCGGTCACCGAAGCGGATCGTTGAACCGCTCTTGGTGCCGGTCATGATCGTTCCCTGTTCGTTCAGGTCCCACCAGTCTCCCTTGATTCTCCTGACCGGGAGGAAACCTTCATGCGCGCCGTCGTCAAAGCTGATGAAAATTCCCGCACCGATCAGCCCGGTCACCTCACCTTCGAACGGTTTATCCGGGCCACGCTCGAGTAGGCGCCGCTCGAGCAGGAAGCTGCCGGCGACGGAGTCGGCGATCCGCTCGGTGCGGATAGCGTCGCGCTCGCGTTCGCTCGTAGATAGCGCCATCTCTTCGAGCTCATCGGCGCGCGGCGCCTGCTCGTCACAGCCAACAGCGCTTAGCAGCGCGCGGTGGCAGAGCAGGTCGGGGTAGCGACGGATCGGCGAAGTGAAGTGGCAGTAGTTGGCGAGACCAAGGCCGGTGTGACCAAGGTTGTCGGGGCTATAGCGCGCTTGGCGCAGCGAGCGGAGCACCAGGTAGGTCAGCCCCATCCGCGCCACACCGGTCCGCTTGACGTGCTCATCAACGGCCAGCGAGGCAGCCGCGACGACCTCCGCCGCGTCGCTTGACGAAAGATGCTCCGGCGTAGCGGGAGTGGCAACGCCGAGCGATGAGAGCTGGTCGAGCAGCCGCTCGACCGACTCTGATTCGGGGCGCTCGTGAATTCGGTAGAGCGTCGGCAGGCCCTTCTCCATGCAGAGCGTCGCGACAGCCTCGTTGGCAGCGATCATCAGGTGCTCAATTAAGCGGTGCGATTCGGTTTGGATGCTGGCGACCGAATCGGCCACGTGGCCCTGCTTGTCGAACGAAAACTCCGGCTCAACCGACTCGATCGCCAGTGCTGCGCCGCCTTCTCTGCGCGCTTCGTCACGCTGAGCTGAGACTTCACGCGCAGTTGCGAGCGGCTCGGCCCACGGCGCCTGCGCCTCGCGCTCGCCGGCGAAGATCTCGTCAACGTCCTCGTAGCTGAGCCGCTTGTCGGAGCGGATCGTCGAACGGTAAAAGTTGCTGGAGACAAGCTTCGCGGCTTCAAACTCAAGTTCGGCCGTGACGGCGAGCCGATCCTCACCGGGGACCAGCGAGCAGGCGTCGTTGGATAGCGCTTCCGGCAGCATTGGCTCAACCGCGCCGGGAACATAGACGCTGGTGGCGCGACGGCGCGCCTCACGATCTACCGGGTCACCGGGTCGCACGTAGGCGCTTACGTCAGCAATGTGAACCCAGATTCTGGTGCGCGAATCGCTCAGCTTCTCGGCCGAGATCGCGTCGTCAAAATCCTTCGCGCTTGACGGATCGATCGTAAAAGTCGTCAGCTCGCGCAGGTCGCGGCGCCCCGGCTGCGGGCACGGGTGCTCACGGGCCGCCTCGGCCGCTGCCAGGACCGTCTTCGGGAAGCGGCGGCGCAGGCCGCGGTCGAGCATCAGCGCCTCAACAACGTTGCGAGCGATCTCTGGGCTGCCAAGCAGCCGCAGCAGCTTTGCGCGCGCGTTACGGGAGCGGCCGCCAGGGGTGGCGACCAGCGCCAACTTCCCGGCCTTCGCCTTCGCCGGCGGTTTGCCGATGCTGATCTGCTGGCCGGGCTCGAAGAACGGCTGGCCGACGAGGAACTGGCCGCGCTTTTCGAGCAGCACAACCTGCGGCTCGCCAGCGGCGCGCTCGGGCTTTGGTGGTTGCGCCACTTAGTTCACTTTGGCGCAGCCGCCAAGCTTGGCCAGCGCTGCGCGCAGCGCCAGATCCTTTTTCGCCTCGCCCGGCTGTTTGACGAGCAGGTCTGGTTTCAGGCCTGCCCCCTGAGCGACTCCCTTGCCACCGAGGTTGCGGCCCTTCGGCGTAAAGTACTGGCCGGCCGTGATGTCGAGCGCCCCCCCGTTTGGGAGCTCAATCACCTGCTGGAAGACGCCTTTGCCGAAGGTCTTCTCGCCTACCAGCGTTGCTCGGCCACGATCCTGCAGCGCTCCGGCAACGATCTCCGAAGCGGAGGCGGTGCCGCCGTTGGTCAGCACAACGAGCGGCGCCTTCGGAATGACCGGGTTACCGGTTGCGTCGAGCGTCCGTCTAGCAACGTTGCGACCGCGCGTCGTAACGATCGGCCCGCCGGTTAGAAACGCGCTGGCGACCAGCTGCGCCTCATCGACCAGCCCGCCGCCATTATCGCGCAGATCGAAGATGTAAGCCTTAGCGCCCTTCTTCTTAAGCTTCTGAAGCGCAGCGTAAACCTCGGCGTGGGCGCCCGGGGTGAATGACGAGAGCGCGACGATTCCGATCTTCTTGCCGCAGACGTTCTTCATCAGCGAAGCGACAACGGGGACGCTGATCGTGCGGCGCGTCGCGACGATCGTCTTCTCCCTCCCGTCGCGGACAACCTTGAGACGGACCTTCGTTCCCGCGGGGCCCTTGACGAGCTGAGAGGACTGTTCGGCCGTCAGGCCCTTCAGCGAGCGCCCGTTGGCTTCAACGATCTGATCGCCAACCTCAATACCCGCCTCCTTGGCCGGTGAACCCTTGTAGACCGAACGAATGACCAGCCCACGCTTGCTGCGGTCAACGGTAACGCCGATCCCGGTGAAGCTGCTGGCCTGCGCCTGCTCGAACTTCTTGTACTCGGCGGGCGTGAAATAGGTCGAGAAGCGATCGCCAAGCTTCTTCACGGCACCCGCGATCGCGGCGTTGGCTAACTCTCCCGGCGGTAGCTTGCGGTAGTAATTGTCCTCGATCAGATCGAGCGCTTGATTGACGACTATCTCGTCGCCACTGCCAACCAGCACGCCGCGGAAGGGCTCGGGCACGAGATCGCCGTGCCTGCCGCCAACCCAGAGGCCGACCGTCAGCGCGATGATCACGGCAACCAGAGCGCCAAGGGCGAAGAAGACTACGAGCAGAGATATGGCTACGCGGCGTGAGGTCATTGATCGGTTAGTCGCGGGTCTCGCCGCTCAAATAGAGAGTAGAGCGGTGGCAGCGGGGGCTTGGCGAGACGGCGCCTAAACCTGCAGGAAGCGGCGCATCGAGATCGCCGAGCCGAGCGCACTGACGGCGACGCCTGCGCCGAGCAGAATCGCAACGAGCACGCCAAAGCCGATTGTGCTTGGGGCCGAGAGCAGCGCGAAGTCATTGACGAGCGGATCTACCAGCGCAATCTTCATCACGCCAAGCAGGAGGATTGCGAGCAACGCGCCGAGCGCGCCGAGGATCACAGCCTCGAGCACGAACGGCCAGCGAATAAAACCATCGGTAGCGCCGACCAACTTCATCACCTGAATCTCACGTCGGCGCGAGAAGACGGAGAGGCGGATCGTGTTTGAGATCAGCAGCACCGAGGCTACGATCAGCAGCGCTGCCAGCAGCCCGGTCGTCAGCTTGACGACGCGCGTGGCGGTCAAGATCTTGTCGGTGTTGTCCTTCGATGAGCCAACCGAATCGATCGACGGATCGATCGTCGTTCGCCCCCCACCCGGCGTTGCCGGCTCGATTGCGCTGACCAGCGCCAGAGCGTTGTCGGGGTTCTTCGGCGTTACCCGTAGCGTGTCAGGCAGCGGGTTTGAGCCAAGTAGGTCATAAGCATCGGGGTTCTTGCGCCGCTCCTGCGCGTAGGCGGTCTCTTTGCTGACGAACTGAACCGACTTGACGCCGTCGAGCGTGGTTAGCTGCGTGCGCACCCGCTGGGCGTCTGCCGCCGTCGCGTCGCTCATCATGTAGACGTTGACAATTACCTGGCCGCGAACATCGTTGGCCGCGCCGGTCGTGGCCTGAACGATCGGAATGAAGACGCCGAGCACCAGCAGCGTCACCAGCACCGAGGCCAGCGCAGCGAAGCTCGGCACAGCGTTGCGCGAAATTGAGGTCAATGCCTCACGGGTGAAGAAGCGCGGGCTCATCAGTCTCTAAATGCCTCGTCGAAGCCATCGGCGGGCTCGCGCTTCGTCGCCGCCCGCTGGGGCTCAGGGGCAGGCTCGCGCAGCAAGGCGCCAAACTCGGCCGTTGAGATATCGGTCGGTGCGTACTGGCCGCCCTGCTGATCGCGGACGACGACGCCCTCGGCGAGCTCAATCACGCGGCGGCGCATGCGGTCGACCATCGCCGAATCGTGAGTTGCGACGAGTACCGTCGTGCCGGTGCGGTTGATGCGGTAGAGCAGCTGCATGATGCCGATCGACGTTTCTGGGTCAAGGTTGCCGGTCGGCTCGTCGGCCAGCAAGAGCGGCGGCGCGTTGACGAAGGCGCGGGCAATGCTAACGCGCTGCTGTTCGCCACCGGAGAGCTGATCCGGGTAATGATGGAGCTTGGTCGCAAGGCCGGTCAAGCGAAGAATGTCGGGAACCTTCTCGCGGATTTCGGCGCGCGAGCTGCCGGTTACCTGCAGCGCATAGGCAACGTTTTCATAGACCGTTCGATCGGGCAGCAGCTTGAAATCCTGGAAGACGACGCCGAGGTTGCGGCGGTAGAACGGGAGCTGCTTGTGGCTGAGCTCGCCAAGGTCGCGGCCAGCGACGAGAATCCGCCCCTCATCAGGCTCAAGCTCCTTGATCAGCAGCCGCATTAGCGTTGACTTGCCGGAGCCAGTTGGCCCGACGAGGAAGACGAATTCGCCGCGGCGAATTGAGAAGGTCGTTCCGCTAAGCCCGGCTTTGCTGGTGTCGTAGCGCTTCGTTACGCCGCGGCACTCGATCGCGTTTGCCGGGTCGCCGGGGCGGCCCGATGCGGCAGCGGCATCCTTGCGCTGGGCTAGCTGCGAGTCACGCAGGCGCAGTTCTTTCTCCGTAGCGGCCATTGTTGCGAGGTTAGCCCCACCGCGCGGGATTCCTCCCCACTGCGCCAGATGCAGCCCTGCTTGCAGCAAAGCGGGCGCACAGCGCCGAGTCGATCGCCGCTATCGTCATCGGGTGGCCAAAATCTCGACCAGCACCGGAGCCAACGGACTGCCGATTCATCGGATCGCAATCGCCGGAACGCGTGCCACGACAATCCTTGTTGCCTTCGACGCCGGTGCCCGCACCGAGAGCGCCGAGGAGAACGGGATGGCCCACTTCCTTGAGCATCTGGTTTTCAAAGGTGGCCAGATTTACGACGACTACCGCAAGGTCAACGAGACGGCCGAGCGGATGGGCGGCTCGCTTAACGCCTACACCAGCCACGACCTCGTCGCCTTCCACATCACGGTGCGGGCCGAGTCGGCCCGCGAGGCGATCGACCTTCTAACCGACTTCGTTGGCCGCCCGAAGCTAGACGCCGAGGAGCTCGACAAGGAACGCGGCGTCGTGATCCAAGAGATTCAGCGCTGTAAGGACGAACCAGCCTCGGTTGCCGGTGACCTGATTGAACGCGCCGGCTTCGGCGACCACCCGCTTGGCCGCACCGTTCTCGGCCCTGAGCAGCACATCGAGAGCTTCTCGCGCGAGGCGATCGTCGCTTTCCGCGAGCGCCGCTGGTCGGGGCAGCGCGGCGGCGCATTCATCGTCGGCAACTTGGAGCATGTGCCGGCAAACGGCTCCGTTGACGAGTGCTTTGGCCGCTTCCCATCGCTTCCCGACGCGCCGCCGTCGGAAAGACCAGTTGCGTTCACGCCGGTCACTCTGGTCGAGCAGCGCGACAGCAACCAGTCGCATCTGCGGATGCTCTATCAGCCCGAGATTGACCCCAGCGATGCCAGCCAGCGCGTCGCCTTTGGGATCTACTCGACGTTGCTCGGTGGGTCGATGGGCTCGCGCCTCTTCGATGAGATTCGCGAGCAGCGCGGGCTGGCCTACTCAGTCTTCGCGATGGCTCACATCGCCAGCGATTACAGCGCGCTGGTTCTGGGCGCTGGTTTGGAATCGGCAAAGACGGTCGAAGCGTTCACGCGGATGAAGGAGATCGTCGCTGAGCTGGCCGCCGACGGGCCGACCGAGGAGGAGGTCGAACGAGCCCGCGCCTACATGGCCGGGCGCCGCGTGCTCTCGTTTGAGAGCACCAACTCGGTCGCCGGATACGCGGCCGGCCGCGCAATCGTCCACCGCGAAAGCTTCGACCCCGACGACGCAATCGCCGCAATCGACGCGGTCACCTTTGATCAGGTTTTCGAAGCTGCTCGGCGCGTAAACCCTGAAGAACTCTCGATCGCCTGCGTCGGACCGCACGAAAACGCTGAGTTTTCCTAGGCTTTTTTTGGTTACAAGGCGCAAGCGTCACAAAAGGGGAGTACCGTTGTCTGTAGTTCAGGAGCACCGGTGACACCTCACATTTCCGTATCTCTACTCGGGACGCAGTCCGACGAGCGGCTGGCGTCGCTCGCTGGCTCCGGCCACGAGCGCGCCTTTGAGGCGATCGTGGGGCGCTACAGCAAGGCGCTGACGCGCTATGCGCAGCGTTTTCTCGGTGAGGCACGGGCTGAAGAGGTTGTCCAAGCGGCGTTCTTAAGTGCCTGGTCGGCGCTGACTACGGGAACCGAGGTTCGTGATCTGCGGCCTTGGCTATACCGCATCGTCCACAACGGAGCCCTGAACGTAATGAACCGATCTGAATCTGGAGAGCTTGAACTAATCGAAGCGACCGACGGAGCGCTCAGCCCGCAGGCGGTGCTCGAACAAAACGAGGAGGTTCGAAGCGCACTGAACGTGATCGCTGAGCTTCCTGAGCGCCAGCGCGCCGCTCTGCTCGCGGTGACCGTTGACGGCCGCGCCCACGCCGACGTTGCCGCCGACCTTGGCGTCAGCGACGCTGGCGTGCGCCAGCTCGTTCACCGCGCGCGCGTACAGCTGCGCACCGCAGTAACGGCCTTGACGCCGCTACCGCTCGCGCTCTGGCTAGCCGACGGTCAGCGCGGCCCGTCCCCTGAGGTTAGCCACCGAGTTGCCGAAGTACTTGCCGATGGCGGCGGCAATGCGCTGGCTGCCAGCGCGATGAAAACTGGCGCGATCGTGGTCTCGATCGCTGCCGTAGCGACCGCAGCGCCGCAGATCGGCAAGGTGATCGAGAAAGGCGGAAAGTCTGAAGCGACCGAAAGAGTACTTCGCGCCAGCGCAGCCGGAGCCGGCGGGCTCGGTGGCGGGCCAGCGGCGGCGATGATTCCCGGCCTCGGCCTCGGCCTTGGCGCCAGCGGCCCACGCGGCGGTGATGGCCGAGCGCTCGCAGGCTTCGACGCAGGCCCGGGCGCGATCAACGAAGTGGGGCAGCCCGTAGACTTCGGCCCTATCGGCCAAGCGCCTGCGGGGGAGCCGTACGGCCAAGCGCCTCCGGGGGAGCCGTACGGCCAAGCGCCCGGCTCAGTCTTCGCACCGCTGCCCGACACTCGCCGGCCCGGCGGCGGCGGCGACAACCGGGAGTGGGGCGGCGACAACGATTCGCGCAGTCAACCCTTTCCCCCCGCAACGAATCCGCCAGCGCGAGGCCGGCCCGACAACAGCGGCTCGGGCGGCGGCAAGGGTGAGGGCAAGCCCGAACGGCCAAGCGCCCCCGAACGGCCAAGCGCCCCCGAACGGCCAAGCGCCCCCGAACGGCCAAGCAAGCCCGAGCGGCCAAGCGCCCCCGAGCGGCCAAGCAAGCCCGAACGGCCAAGCAAGCCCGAACGGCCAAGCAAGCCCGAGCGGCCAAGCAAGCCTGACAGCAGCGGTGGCGATTGGCCTCGCTCCCAGAATGGGCCTAGCAACAGCGGCCCCGGCGGCGACTGAGGTTTGTTCGAGCTTCCCGCCCTCAACCGGCGCTACTAGGGGTTGATCGCGACCATTCGCTCAATTGGAACTCGCGCTAACTCAGCTATTCCGGGCTCAACCCTCACCTCGCCGCTGCCGTCGCGCAGCGTGTCGCGGAGTTTTTCGAGCGTGATCATCTTCATGTAGCGGCAGCTCGCCTCTGCGTTGGCGGGGATAAAGTTGATCTCCGGCGCAGCTTGGCGAAGCGGATAGAGCATCCCTACCTCTGTCGCGACGATCACGTCGCGCTTGGCGCCCTCGGCCTCGGCCGCTTCGGCGTAACCGATCATGCCGCCAGTCGAGAGCATTTGCACGCCTTCGGCGCCGACGTCGCCGGCGGCGACGTATTCCATTATCGAAGTGACGCAGCCGCACTCCGGGTGGATTAGAAAGTCGGCGCCGGGGTGCTCGGCGCGCACGCGCGTGATGTCGTCGGGGCGAATACCGGCGTGAACGTGGCATTCACCGTCCCAGATGTGCATCGGATGATGGCCGGTGATCTTTTGGACGTAGGCGCCGAGGAACATGTCCGGGCCAAAGCAGATCTCAACATCTGGCCCATGCTCAGCGGTGATGTGGTTTACGACGGCAACCGCGTTCGATGAGGTGCAGCAGTAGTCGGTCAAAGCCTTGACCGCGGCCGTCGTGTTGACGTACATCACCGTGATCGCGTCTGGGTAGCGCTGCTGCCACTGCTCAAGCTGCGGCGCCGTAATTGAATCGGCGAGCGAACAGCCGGCGTCGAGGTCGGGCAGCAGAACGGTCTTTTCCGGCGCCAAGATCGAAGCCGTCTCGGCCATGAAGTGGACGCCACAGAAAGCGATCACCGAGTTTTCAACCTTCGCCGCCTGCTGCGAGAGACCGAGCGAATCGCCAACGTAATCGGCTACATCCTGAACCTCCGGCACTTGGTAATTGTGGGCGAGGATCACGGCATCGCGCGCCTTCGCCAGTTCGCGAACCTCGGTGTGGAGCTCAGCGATCGCGGCCGGATTCGGGCCCGGTTCAGGCGCCATCGGCAGGTCGACTGAGCTCATCGCTCGACCTCAACCATAAGAGAGAGATCAAGCGCAGCGGCTGAATGAGTGATCGCGCCCACTGATATGAATTGTACGCCGCTGGCGGCAACCTCGGCCACCGTCTCCAGCGTGACGCCGCCGCTGGCCTCAAGCTCGGCGCGCCCGGCTACGTGAGCGACGGCTGCACTGAGCTGGTCGGGCGTCATGTTGTCGAGCAGTAGCCGCTCAGCGCCGGCCGCAATCGCTTCGTCCACCTGCCCGAGGTCGCAGCACTCAACCTCCAGCGGAAGGTCAGCATCAACGACCCTCGCAGCGTCGACAGCAGCGGTAATTCCCCCCGCCATTTCGATGTGGTTCTCCTTGATCAGGTAGGCGTCCCATAGGCCGATGCGATGGTTGGCGCCGCCACCGGAGACGACCGCCGCCTTCTCCAGCAGCCGCAGCCCCGGAGTCGTCTTTCGCGTGTCGAGGATCTGCGCGCCCGTGCCTTCAACCGCTTCGACATAGCGCGCCGTCGCCGTCGCGACGCCGCTCAGGTGAGCCAGCAGGTTGAGCGCGCTGCGCTCGCCGCTAATGATTGCGCGTGCGTCGCCGCGAAGGTTCAGCACCGGCCCCTGCCCACGCCAGCAGCCTTCCTCGATGAGCTGCTCAAACTCGATCGCAGGGTCGAGCGCGGCAAAGACAGCCTCTGCTGCTTCGAACCCAAAAATAATTCCCTCCTGCTTCTGCGTGATCCGGCCGTCCGCCCTGCTGGCGAGCGGAATTGTCGCGATCGCCGTGCGGTCGCCGTCGCCAACATCTTCAGCCAGCGCAACGGCGACAAGTTGGTCGAGCTCGCGCCGGGTTGCCTGATCCATGAAGGGAGCCTAGAGAATTAGGCTGGGCGCTCTTCGAGCAGGACGGCGATTGTCGTCAGCGTCGGGTCGCTAGCGCCGTGTAGGCGCGAGCCAGCGGCAGCCGTCTGGCGCAGATTGTCGATCACGTCGGCGCTGACCCGCTCGCCAGGCAGCAGCGCAGGAATGCCAGGCGGATAGCCAGCGATTGACTCGCAGGAAATACGACCGACGGCCTGATCGAGCGGGACGACCTCGGCCTCGCCGAGGAACGCCTCGCGCGGTGACACGACGCAGCCGCCGAAGAGCTCAAGCCGCGGAACGGGCTCCACCTCGACGACGACGCCGCAGCTGAGCTCGGCGGCGCTCGCTCCGACCGCCGAGACGAGGCGATTAAGCTGCTGGTCGGTTTCAGCCAAGCTGACAATGAAGACGACGGTCGCCTGGGCCGCCATTTCGGGATGGACGTCATGGCGCGTGCGCAGGTGCTCAAGGAACTCAAGCCCGCTGCAGCCGGTGGCGCGGACGTCGAGCACAATCCGCAGGGGATCAAAACCGGCGATCCCAGGTCGGCCGACGAAGCTCTCATCGATCAGCTCGATTCCGTCTATCGCTTCAAGTCGCTCGCGAACCACGACCAACTTCTCAAGCGTCTCCGCCAGCAGCTCTTCGCCGCGAGTAGCAAGCTGGCGGCGGGCGGCATCGAGCGAGGCGATCAGCAGCGTGCTCTGGCTCGTTGAACGCAGGATGCGAACCGCCCGACCGACCGCGGCCTCGTCGATCCGCCCCCCACTGCCGAGGTGAAGCATCGCGCTCTGCGTCATCGAGCCGCCGAGCTTGTGTGTACTCGTGAGCACGGCATCGGCGCCTAGCGCCAGCGCACTCGGCGGCAAATCGGGATGAAAACCGAGCTGGGCGCCCCACGACTGATCGACGACCAGCGCCGCGCCGGCAGCGTGAGCCACCTCGGCGCAGCGGGCGACATCGGCCGCCAAGCCATAGTAGGTCGGAGAGACGATGAACGCCGTGTGCGCCTCGGGGTGCTCGGCCAGCAGCGCCACGAGCTTCGCCGGCTCAACGCCGAGTGCCATGCCCAGCTCGCTGTCGTATTCGGGCTCGATGAAGATCGGGTTGCCACCGCTGAGGACGAGGCCGTCGACGATCGAGGCGTGCGAGTTGCGTTGAGCAATCACGTGGCGCCCGAGCGGCGCGAGCGCAAGGCAGAGCGCGTGGTTGCCTTGCGAAGCGCCGTTTGTAAGGAACCAGCTCTTCTCGGCTCCATAAGCCTCGGCTGCCAAGCGCTCCGCCAGCGCGTATGGAGTTGGCTCGGGGCTGTCATCGATGCCGTCAATACCCTGAGCGAGGTCGTGGGCGAAAGCGGCCTGGCCGAAAGCCTCAACGAGCGCGGCGTCGGCGCCCGCCCCTCCCTTGTGGCCGGGCACGTGGAAGCGGGTCGGCTGGCGTGCAGCGTAGGCGGCTACCGCATCAAGGTACGGCGCGCGCGACTGGTCGTGGCCGGCGGCGCTCACTTAGCTTTCGCTCGATCGCAACAGCTCGGCCCGAACGAATTCATCGAGGTCGCCGTCGAGCACCCGCTGGGCGTCACCGATCTCAACGTCGGTGCGATGATCCTTGACCATCGTGTAAGGGTGAAGAACGTAGGAGCGGATCTGCGAGCCGAAGTTGACGTCTTGGCTCTCACCCTTTGCGGTGGCAATCTCTTCGCTGCGGCGGCGCTCCTCGGCCTCAAGTAGCTTTGCTCGCAGCATCTTCATCGCCGTCTCTTTATTCGACGACTGTGAACGCTCGTTCTGGCACTGAACGACGATCCCGCTCGGACGGTGCGTGATCCGCACCGCTGAATCGGTCTTATTTACGTGCTGGCCACCGGCGCCGGAGGCGCGGTAGGTGTCG
>SXGR01214028.1_pt1 | contig 21364 bp, 23 predicted proteins | sample 3174711 | NCBI WGS metagenome assembly SXGR01 (sample SAMN11356860, study PRJNA531348) | freshwater metagenome | isolation source: freshwater sample F1-60 | place: China: Fuxian Lake, Yuxi | collected 2017-12-25 | reverse complement strand
CCATCCCTATGGCACAGAGCGGATCTCTTGGTCACTGGAGACCGGCGGGGTACAGACCGACAAAACCTACATCGGGGAGTACTCTGACGATGAGACAGGGTTGTCGTACCTAAACGCTAGGTACTATGATCCAGGGAGGGGGCAGTTTTTGGGACAGGATCCAGCTTTCTTAGACATTGGTGTCAACGACGAAATCTTCAAAGAGAAGTACGAGCGAAAATTGATTCAGCACTTACTCGATCCCCAAGCCCTAAACTCGTATTCTTACGGACTCGGGAATCCTGTCTTGAATAGTGATCCTGAAGGCGCGATTGCTCCTTTGGCGGCAGCGATAGCATGGGCAGTTGTTGAGGTCGGTCTTAGTGCGTATGATGCCTATACGGCATACCAGACAGCGAACGACCCTAATGCTTCAGCGCTTGAAAAGGGTCTCACCGCAGGAGGTTTTGTTGCTGGTCTTCTGGCTCCAGGTGGAGGATACGGAAAAGTTACAAATGAAGTCTTTAGTTCGGTGAGCAATTACTTCCAAAAGGAAGGAGTTACGCTCACTCAACATGCATTGCAAAGAGTTATCCAACGAGCTGATCAAGGAATCACTCCTAAAGGCGTAGTTGATGCACTGAGGAGCGGTGAAAGGTTTATCGATACTTGGCATAACAACACTGTCTTCCTAAAAAATGGAGTGAGAGTGAGTGTTGATAAAGATAATGTCGTAAGAACCGTAGTTTCAGAATCACGAGATTTGAATACAGTTGATCGATTCATTAAAGTAGAGGAGTAAACTATAACTATATGGAGAAGAAGCTAAACTTTTCATATGAACCTGGCGATCCTGGCGAGGGATATATAACTCTTGAGCCTAATGCTAAGTCCAAGACACAAATAGTTCTTGATGACGAAAGTGTTCAGGGTAACTCTGGATTTCGAGGAGAGCTGATAATTGACTTGAATGATGAAGGTAAAATTGTTGGGATTGAAATACTCGGCGATGTCATACCAGACAGCCTGAAGTAGCTTCCTCCGATCGAAAAAAGATTTGTGAGCACGGAAGTGATGGACAATGCTGCGGAAGATAGATTTACAGAACTCACCATTAGTACTCCGTGTTGCCGGAGGATTACATCACTCAATGAGTTAGTTTATTACTGCCCAGCTGGTTTTGGTAGATTTGTGATTACTCTTCCTGATTTCAAGCGTGAGCTTACCCAGTTAGAGACGCAGCAGATTGAAAAAATACTCCAGTGCCATATAAGGAAAATTAATGCGCACTATTAAGCTGTGTTATTGATTACTGACGACTGGATCACCATCGTGGAGGGACTTCAAGCTGACCCCACTACACTCTCCGTGGCGGATTTTGATAATGCTGGCTCCGTGAATTTGCCCACCGAAGGTATCGATTCAGGTTCCCGCAAGGACATCACCTCCGTGACTACCTCCGCCTACAACGCTTTTACCCTCAACAACACCGGCCGCTCCTGGATCTCCCTATCTGACTACTCCACCTTTGCCCTGCGCGAAGGCCATGACGTATTGGATATTGCCTATGACGGCCCTGCCTCCACCCAAAACTCTCTGACCTTCCGAGCCAATGAGTTCACAGGCACCTCCTCTGACCCCATCTTGGAAGTCACCTACACCCAACCCATCACCATTCTCACGGATGAGGTAGACTATGCTTACGACCATGCCATGCGTAGGGTGTCTAAAACCAAAGACTCGACGACTCTCTACCCGTCCTTGGACTACTCGGTGGAAGGCACGACTACAACCGTCTATGTGTCCGGTCCCTCTGGTCTTGTTGCCCAGGTTGAAGACAATGGCACCATAACCACAACCCAGACCCTCCACACCGACCACCTAGGCTCTACCTCTGTGGTGACAGATGAGGACGGGATCATGGTTGAGCTCCTGGATTATCATCCTTACGGCAGTGAACGATCCTCTTGGAGCCTGACGGCAGAAGAGGCCGAAACAGACAAAACCTACATCGGAGAGTACTCCGACGACGAGACAGGGTTGTCGTACCTAAACGCGAGGTACTATGATCCAGGGAGGGGAGGTTTTTTGGTGCAGGACGTGGTCTTTGTGAATATAGGTGTGGACAGACGAACAGAACTTGCATTGTTGAATCCGCAACTATTGAACGCGTATGCGTATGGCGCAGATAATCCGATAAGGAACACGGATAAAGAAGGAGAATTTTTGGACGTGCTCGCGGATATCGCATTTATCGCCTACGATACCTATCGAGTTGTTGATGCTGCTCTTACAGGTGGTGACGTTGGAAGAGAGGCCACTGCACTTGGTGCTGATGCAATGGGGGCACTCATCCCAGGGGCAACAGGATTAGGATTGTCGGTTAGAGGTGTTGATAAGGTGGGGGATGTTGTAAAAGCTGTAGACCGTATGTCAGAAGTTAGGTCAATTGGAAAGGCTGGCGAGACGGCTGCTGGTATTCAGAAAAACTCAGAAAGGATCCCTTCATTGACAGATACTGCGACGTTTAGAATTCCTGATGGCTTAGATCATCAAAAGAAAATTCTCCAAGAGGTTAAGAATACAATCTATCAACCATTAACGAACCAACTTAAAGATTTCATTGGGTATACTCAGAAAGAGGGTTACACGTTTGACCTCTTTGTGAGACCAGACACTCAACTTTCGAGACCACTACAGGATGTAGCCGAAAGCGGAGTCGTGAATATCAAGAGAAGTTTGGATTGAATAAACAATCTATGAGAACAACTGAAGAATTAGTACGACTGCAAAAACAATTAAGTTCGGATGCATTGAAGGTGGGGATGGCTTTTTCAATCGATTTAGATTATACGTTGGAATCAGTCAAAGAGATTGAGCGTATCTGTGGTCTTCTCCACAAGGAGTATCAGCGCACGCATGACGATGAGGGTCTTCGCGGGATCGCACTTCAACTGGCTGCTTACATAACTCTAGTAATTGAGAAGAATTTTGATTCTGGTGATTGGAAGCGCGATGATCCAGAATTCGGTCAGGATTCTTTTCCTTACCATTGGATGGGTAAGACGCTTTTTCCATTTATATGGTGTAGCAAAAGAATTTTTGATGGACCTGCAGAAAATGTTTGGAAAAAATTTAACGCTCTAGTTTTAGAAGGGAACTGATTCGCATTTAAGTTAACAAAAAACACTCATCATCACTTCTTGGTCAGCGACTGGTGCACGCTCAATGGGGGACATTGGTGAGGCCGCAAGCGGCGTGGCAAAGAACACACAACGGATTCCTTCTGACAGCGGGACTGCACAGTATCAATGATGGCATCATGGTTGAGCTCCTGGATTACCATCCCTATGGCGCAGAGCGGATCTCTTGGTCACTGGACAGCGGTGAGGCACAGACAGACAAGACCTACATCGGAGAGTACTCCGACGACGAGACAGGGTTGTCGTACCTGAACGCGAGGTACTATGATCCAGACAGGGGACAGTTCCTTTCGGAAGACCCGGTCTATCTCCTCATTGGAACAGGTGACAAACGGACAGAGTCCCTTCTGGTTGACCCACAACTTCAAAACAGCTACTCCTACGCCAGGAACAACCCGATCCTCCTTAAGGATCCAAGTGGAGAGTGTCCATTCTGTGTCATAGCCGCCCTTGCATATGCCCCCCAGATTACGGCAGCACTTGCCTTTGCCACCACGGGTATTGGCATTCACTTCCTGTCACAGGATTTAGGCACTCTTCAGAGCGATAACGCGACGGTATCGGAGAAGGCGTTTGTCGCGACTTTAGGAGCGATGGATCTGTTTGGAGGAGGGTTGTTTGGGAAGGTTGATGATGCAGCTGGTGCTGCTTTGAGTGGAGGAAATTCATTCGCGCAGCAGATTCAAAAGACTCTGACGGATCTTGGATCAAAAGGTGATTCGGCATTAAAGCCAACACAAGATTGGATCGACACTAAAGCGGTGGAGGGCTATTTCAATACTCTCAAAGAAGGCGGCTCGGTTGCTCCTATAGAGGTTTTCGATAATGGGGGTGTTCGCTATATCCAAGATGGTCATCACCGTTATTTAGCTGGAGAAATGGCGGGAGTCGATGTCCCTCAAGTTAACATGGGCGAAGTGCCAATTAATGGAACAGATTGGAATAAGGTCAATGTAAATGACTAATAGTATGAAAAATCAAGAGCAACTTCTTTTAGAAGTACTTCGAAAGGGGATCTTGGAGATCCGAGTTTTGACTTCAACAAACGGACCAACCCCCAATCTCAGACTGAATCGACTTGCAAATATCCTTCATAACATTCCCCAAGGTTTGACTGATATTGAATCATTCGATTTCAAACTTCTGACTGAGGAATTGGATAAGTATGATCGGGAATACAATTCAGTGGGTAATTGGGTTTCAAAAATACAGTAAGAAACCCTCCACACCGACCACCTAGGCTCCACCTCTGTGGTCACCGACGAGGACGGGATCATGGTGGAGCTCCTGGATTACCACCCTTACGGGAGTGAGCGCATCTCCTGGTCACTGGAGACCGGCGGGGTACAGACCGACAAAACCTACATCGGAGAGTACTCCGACGACGAGACAGGACTGTCGTACTTGAACGCGAGGTACTATGATCCCCCTATGACGGCCCTGCCTCTACTCAGAACACCGACATTTTACATTCTAGATTCTAGACATGACTCAACTGATGCAGCATAGTCAATAATCATGCGAGCGATATCGAGGTTCGTCACAGCTTCAAGTTCCTTGAACCCTGGGTTGCTGTTAACTTCAAGAATAAGTGTCCCTCGCTTGGAGCGGATGAGATCCACTCCGGCGATCTCGAGACCGAATACCTCCGCTGCTTTGATGGCAAGGTCCGTTTCATCTTTGCTAAGTTCCCCCACAGATCCTGTACCTCGGTTTGAGGTGTTTGCCCGGACGTCTCCTTCAGCGGCTGTTCGCATCATCGCTCCGACAACCTTGCCACCAATGACAAAGGCACGAATATCGGTTGAGCGGGCCTCCTGAATGAACTCCTCAATGATCAGAGGATTTCGATCACGAATGGCGAGGTAGTCTGCGATGGGCCAGAGGGTTTCCTCGTCCTTGGCGAGGAAGACGCCTTTTCCATGCGTTCCGAACGCAACCTTTATGATCGCTGGAAAACCGATTTCTTTGGCAACAGCGACCGCGTCTTCGGGCTTGCGAGCAATACCCCAACGTGGGCAAGGCAGGTCATGCTTGGCAAAAAGAACATGTTGGGTGAGTTTATTTTTAGCCCAAGTAAATCCAACATTGCCGTTGATGATGCGGGTACCAGTCTCTGCGAGCATTTGCACCGCATAGGTTCTGAGGCTCGGCTCCTCGACAAAATTTGGACGCACGATAATCACGTCCACAGGAGGGAATGGCTGTCCCTCATGAAAAATATTTCCATCAACAAATGAAAGATGGGGTTCGTAGAGTTTGATGGTCGTGAATCCAGCAGCCTGACCGGCTTCAACAAGTCGGTCAGAACCTGAAAACGCGTCATCATGAGGTTTGGAGAAAATGAGAATACCAATCGTCATACTATTTTTTCATGAAGACACGCTCCGTTGCTTGCGGATGCAGGGCGTCACGTGTCGAGAGACCATCAACGGATCCTTCACGGAGCATTTTGTCCAGAGTCATGTCGATTTCGACGCTTGTTGAGGCTGTATGCATTTTCTCCTTGTATGGTTTAGCGCCATTGATTCCGCGGAAGTACCAAGAGAGATGTTTTCGGAATGTGACGACGCCACGCTCTCCGTATTGCTCGATATGATACTGCAGGTGAAGCTTAACCACACGAATCCGTTCCTCGAGCGTTACGGCCTTTGGCTCCCGGCCTGCGAGCAGGTCCTCAATCTGTGAGAAGATCCACGGATTCCCCAACGCACCACGCGCAATGAGCACACCGTCGGCCCCCGTCGTTTCAAGAGATTTCAAAGTCAATGGAGGTGTGTGGATATCGCCGTTGGCCAAAAGGGGAATAGAAAGGCCTTTTTTTACCTCGCCAATCATGTTCCAATCTGATCGTCCTGAATACCCTTGCGCCTTCGTGCGGCCGTGTAGAGTGATGAGATCTGCGCCTGCAGCTTCGATAACTCTTGAAAACTCAAGGCACTCACGTGGGTTCTCCCATCCCGTTCGGATTTTAATCGAGAGTGGCACGGAGATTGAGCTTTTGATTGCCTTGATAATTTTTGTGGCGAGCTCAGGTTCCTTCATGAGAGCGGCTCCGTTGAAGTTGTGGACAATTTTATAGACGGGACATCCCATGTTTACGTCAAAGCCTTCTGGGTGATGCTGCTCCTCAATGATTCGTGCTGCTTCTGCCATGGTCGCTGGGTCAGAGCCAAAAAGTTGTTGCACGAGAGGTCGTTCATCGGGATGGATGTCCGTCATGTCGAGCGTCTTATTGTTGCCACGCACGACCGCCTCAGCGCTCACCATCTCGCGGAAGACAATGGGGAGCTTCGACAGATCACGCACGACACGACAAAACGCGCTATCCGTCATGTCGGCCATGGGGGATAGGGCGATAATCGGTCGAGGAAGATTTGACCAGTCAAGCTTCATAACCGGCCAAGAATAGCTGAGAACCCTCTATTCATCAAGCATTTGCTCCAGGTCCTTAGATGTGATGGCGGTTAGTTCATCTGGGTGTTGGGCCACATACGCGACGGTTTCTTCATAAATTTCCCATTCTTCCGCTTGCTCGGCATCGGTTCTGAAACGGGTATTTAACCCCGCAAGGACATCGTAGGGAGGAGATGTAGGCTCTCCCTTTCCAGGACCAATTTGTTCTTCCCAATAGACAGCTTCAAACGGTGTTCCCTTGGTGTAGTAGTTGTCTTCGTGGTACTTCAGATTGATAAAATAATCCGACTCCTCATCGCAGTCAGCTGTCCATTCATCGAACCGTTTCTCTGCATCGAATCCAAGAGCGTAGGTCTCCTCGTAGAGTTTGATTTCCATTTGTTCAGGCCGAGCATGCAATCCTTGTACGGTATCGTCCAGAGTCGTTTCACGTCCGTGCACGACGGCAAAGAGGGCGCCCAGTTCTTCATAGACACGACTCAATGCCACGCCAAACTGACGAGATGTGGTGTGTGCAACGACACGTGGGGGATAGCCGATCAATTCTGTGAGATACGCATACCCACCGGCTTCGTCCGTGTATCCTCCTGTCACGAGGTCAAGGGCGTGGGTCTCATAGGCGAGTAATGTTTCATACTGTTCCTCCTGTGACATCTGTGCGAGTTTGATCGTATCAAAACCTTCGTAGACGGGATGTGGGGGTCGGATGTGATACGAGATGGTTACATACTCTGACGACTTGAATCGGTGGAAAATCGTCGGTTCCAACTCGAGATATTTCTGGACGACCTGGTCGTCGAGATAGAGTTCTACGGGTATTTGATACTGCTCATGAAGATCAATCAAACGATTGAGGGTCGCGAGGCTTTCTTCTGGGAAGACCCAGTCATGGACGTTTTGAACGAACGTGACGTAGATGTTTGCCTCGTCGGTTGCTTGAGGCGTGCCTGTTTCTATCGGTAGAGCCGTTTCAGGTTGAACAGACGTGCATCCCCATCCAAGAAGCAGTAGAATTGTCAGGAGAAAGAAGTATTTCATAGTGTCGATTTATTTAATCCTCTCAAGTATACTAAGGGTATATGTCAAAGTCGAAGCAATCTTCCTATTATTTATACGGAGCCGCCGTCTTGGTTGTTGTTGGTTTGGTCGTATTCGCTGCCAACAGTTCCGTCGGACAAGGTACTCCTTCTCCATACGACGCATTTGCCCAGTGTCTGACCGATTCTGGTGCAACCATGTATGGCGCCTGGTGGTGCTCACATTGTGAGAACCAGAAAGAACTTTTTGGAAGCTCGTTTGATAACGTGAATTACATCGAGTGTTCCACAGCAGCACGCACCATGAATCAGACGTGTAGTGACGCGGGAATTGAGGGATACCCAACGTGGAGGTTTAGCGATGGTTCTCAGCTTTCTGGGGAACAGTCCCTCGAGACGCTTGCCCAGAAATCAGGTTGTTCGCTATGAAGATCAAAATGATTGATTGGATTATTGGCCTAGCTCTCATTGGGGTCCTCCTTTCTATCTATTCACTTCTTCATAAAACAGGTTTCACGAGTGGTGGGATTTGTAATCTGAGTGAGACATTGAATTGTGACGTCGTGAACCAGGGACCCTATTCGGAGCTATTTGGAATTCCCGTTGCCGCGCTGGGTGTGATTGGGTATGGGTTTGTCCTGATTGCTGCGATCATGAAACGACAGAATCCAACCGACCTGGGGATCTCCAGGTTTATCTTGGCTGCAACGGTTGGCGGATTCCTGTTCGCCCTGTATCTCACAGGGATTGAGGCATTTGTCCTGCATGCCTGGTGCATCATTTGTCTTGCTTCACAGGCAACGATTACCGCCTTGCTCGTGCTTTCGATGGTCCAATACAAGCAGGATAACCATTCTACATCCGTATGAGACTTTCTTTTCATGGAGCAGCGCGGGAGGTGACGGGCTCATGTCATCGACTTGAATTCGCTGATTCAGAAGGGAAATCACACGCGATTTTATTCGACTGCGGCATGTTTCAGGGCGAACACATGTGTGGCAACAAGAATTTGCAGTCATTCGGTTTTGACGCCTCCGCGATCGAGGCCGTTTTTATTTCTCACCCGCATGCCGACCATACCGGCCGTCTGCCCAGGCTTGTAAAAGAAGGATTCAAGGGTCCGATTTACATGGTGGAACCTTGCGTGGGGCTTTCAAAGTTAGTTCTTGAGGATGCGCATCACATCATGCAAGAGGAGTCTGAAAAATGTGGAAGCTCGGTCTTATACGAGATGGTGGATCTTGAATCAGCGTTTGAACAAGTAAAAAGTGTTTCGTACCATCAGCACCTCGAACTGTGGCCAGGTGTGACCGTTGTTTTTCACGAGGCTGGGCATGTGTTGGGATCAAGTTACATCACGGTGGACGCGGAAGGACAGCGCGTTCTTTTTTCCGGCGACATCGGAAATGATGACGTGCCTATTTTGCCCGACACCGAGCCGATCTCGCATGCGGACGTTGTGATTTGTGAATCGACGTATGGTCACCGCGAGCACGAGGGAATGAGTACGCGTGGCGATAAGTTGCGCGATGCGATCGAAGACGTGATCAAGCATCGTGGTGTGTTAATGATACCGGCGTTCTCGATTGAACGAACCCAGGAGCTCCTGTACGAAATCAACCGGCTTCTTCTCGATGAGCTTCACACCAAGCTCCCGATTTTTTTGGATAGTCCCATGGCGATAAAAGCCACGGCGTTGTATCGGCACTTCAAACAGTATCTGAAGTTCGATGATTCTATTCTCAGGGATCCCGATAAGGATTTTTTCAGCTTTCCAAATTTACGCGAAACGCTTTCTGTTCAAGAATCAAAATCGATCAATGACGCCGTTCCGCCAAAGATCATCATTGCGGGATCTGGCATGATGTCCGGAGGCCGGATCATGCATCACCTCATTCGTTATCTTCCTGATAAGAACAGTCGACTGCTCATCATTGGCTATCAAGCACAAGGAACGATCGGTCGACGGTTGTACGAGGGTGCCAAGAAGGTTCGTATTTTTGGGGAGGAGGTGCAGGTCCATGCACAGGTGAGCGCCATTGGTGCGTTTTCTGCCCATGCTGACATGAACAAGCTCACTCGCTGGCTACGACCAGAAGACGGGAAAATCCCCAAACAAATTTTCCTTGTGCACGGCGATCCGGAAGCAAAGGAAGTTTTCGCCACACACCTGCGTCACGAACTCAAGACAGACGTGATCGTTCCGGAATATCAGTCGGTCCATGAGGTGTAGACGTCATCTCGACGATCAGGCTTATTTCCGTTAGGATAGACGCGCATATGACTGATCAGGCACATATCAGGAACTTCTGTATTATCGCGCATATTGACCATGGAAAGTCGACCCTCGCGGATCGGCTTTTGGAATTAACCGGCGCCGTGGATAAGCGCAAGATGAAGGAACAGATTCTGGACTCCATGGACATCGAGCGAGAGCGCGGTATCACGATTAAGCTCACGCCAGCTCGGATGGCGTACAAGGGAGTGACACTCAATCTTATTGATACCCCAGGACATGTCGACTTCGGCTACGAGGTGAGCCGATCGCTCGCTGCTGTGGAAGGCGCGATCTTGCTTGTGGATGCCACGCAGGGTGTGCAAGCGCAGACGATTGGGAACTTATACCTTGCATTGGAGGAGAATCTGGAGATTATTCCTGTCCTCAACAAGATTGATCTTCCGGCTGCTGACATTCCTGCACGCACACAGGAGCTTGTGTCATTGATTGGATGTAAGCCAGAGGAGATTCTGGCGGTGAGCGGAAAGACTGGCCAAGGGGTCATGGAACTTCTCGACGCCATCGTTGAACGCATTCCACCGCCATCAGGAAATCCGACAGCAGCAACACGCGCGCTCATCTTTGATTCGTTTTATGACGACTATCGGGGTGTCATGGCGTATATTCGTATCGTGGATGGATCCCTTCAAAAAGGAAAAAAGGTAAAGATGATCGCCACAGGAGCAGACATTCAAGTTCTTGAAACGGGAGCGATCACACCAGGGGCTCTCAAGCCTGCTGATACGTTGGACACAGGACAGATTGGGTATATTGTGACTGGTCTTAAGGATCTGAGTGGTTGTCGAGTGGGGGATACCATCACGGTTCCTGCCGAGCATCTTCCGTCAGCCCTTCCCGGCTACAAAGTGGTGAAGCCGATGGTCTTTGCGGGAGTCTTTCCACAGGAGGGAGATGATTTCCACCGACTTCGTGAAGCGATCGAGCGACTCAAACTCAGCGATTCCGCGCTGATCTATGAATCCGAGCATTCGCCCGCGCTTGGATTCGGATTCCGATGCGGACTCTTAGGTATGCTGCACTTGGAGATTCTCAAGGAGCGCCTTGAACGAGAATTTAACATTAGTCTTGTTGTTACGGTGCCCTCTGTTGCCTACGAAGTCGTGATGCGTACAGGTGAAACGATCGTCATTAAGAGTCCACTTGAACTTCCTGACCCGTCGCACATCGAAGTCATTCGTGAGCCTTGGGTTAAAATCGACATTGTCTCTCCAAGTACCTACATTGGGGCCATCATGCAGCTTTTGCAGGAACGTCGGGGAATCTATGAGACCACAGAGTATCTTGCCGGGGACCGGGCGATTTTGCATTACCAGATTCCACTCGCCATGATCATCGTGGATTTTTACGATAAACTTAAAAGCATCACGGCTGGGTATGCGTCACTCAACTACGAGTTGATCGATTATCGCGCGGCCGATGTGGTCAAAATGGACATGATGGTTGCTGAGGAGGCGGTGGATGCGTTTTCTACACTTGTGTATCGTGATGAGGCTGAACGCTCAGGGAGACGAATGGCGAGCATCTTGAAGGAGTCCATTCCTCGACAGAACTTTGTCATCAAACTTCAAGCAAGTATCGGAGGAAAAGTCGTGGCCTCAGAACGGATCTCGGCCATGCGTAAAGACGTGACGGCTGGCCTGTACGGCGGTGACGTGACACGTAAACGCAAGCTGCTTGAGAAGCAGAAAAAAGGAAAAGCAAAGATGGCTGAGTATGGAAAAGGCCGAGTCAATATCCCGACAGACGCGTACTTGAAAGTGCTTAAACGAGACTCATGAAACGTTGGCTTGTTCAGGAGCCGATTACTTCAGAAGTGAAGGCCCAGTTCCCAGAACTCAATGGGACAATTTTACAATTGCTTTGGAATCGAGGCCTTCACACACAAGAAGAGATGGATGTGTTTTTAGGTCCTGATTGGAGTCGAGATACGTTCGATCCAGCGTTGTTTGTGAACATGCCACTGGCCGTGTCCCGTGTGTTTCAGTCACTCGAAAACGGAGAGGTGATCACCATTCATGGCGACTACGATGCGGACGGGACCTGCGGCACAGCGGTGCTGGTTTCGACGCTTCGAGAGATGTGTCGGGCTTTTCATTTTAACGAGAAAAAAGTCACGGCGTACATTCCACATCGAGAGAAAGAGGGGTACGGGATGTCCATCGAAACGATTGAACATTTGCACGCCCACGAGAAAACGAAACTGGTCATTACCGTGGATTGCGGCATTTCTAACAAGCCCGCTATTGACCGTGGAGTGGAACTTGGGATCGATACGATTGTCTGCGATCACCACACCATGCCAGCGGAACTTCCAACCAAGGCGATTCTGATCCATCCGCTTGTTCCCGGAGAGACGTTTCCAAATAAACATCTGTGCGGGACAGGCGTTGCCTTCAAATTAGCGAGTGCGCTCATTGTTGAGGCACGAAATCGGGGGGCCGCGTTTTCTGATGGTCACGAGAAGTGGTTACTCGACCTGGTGGCGATTGCAACCGTGACAGACGTCATGCCACTGAGGGGAGAGAATCGCGTTCTGGAAAAGTACGGATTGCTTGTCCTCAACAAGACACGACGTAAGGGGATTCAGAAACTGTTGGATGTGGCTGGCTCAACGTTGGGAGAACTCGATACGGTTTCGATTGGCTTTCAGATCGGCCCACGGCTCAATGCGGCTGGCCGCATGACCCACGCAAGTGAAGCGCTTGATCTCCTTATTGAAGAGGATGACGTACATGCGACAACACTTGCGATGAGGCTTCAGGAGCTGAACGTTCAACGACAAAAGGCTTCACAACTCATGTATGAACAGGCCAGAAAGCAGGTGGGTGAAGCGGAAGGCGAAGCATTAATTGTGGCGTACCAAGAGGGCTGGGGAGCTGGATTGGTTGGTCTCGTGGCAGGAAAGTTGGCCAATGAGTTCGGCCGCCCCACCTTGGTTATCGGTAAAGATGGGGAAAAATTTGTTGGGTCTGGTCGAAGCATCGAAGGGTTTGATGTGACAAAGGCCTTGCATCACGCCTCAGCGTACCTCGATAAATTCGGAGGGCATCCGCAGGCATGCGGATTTTCTGTGATCGGCGAGGAGAGATTCCACAAGGCCATGGAGATGATGAAGGAATTTGCCGCGATAGAATTGAAGTCAGAAGAACTGGAACCTCGACTGATGATCGACGCAGAAATTCCTCTGGCAGAGATTGGCTGGGAACTCTTCGATGGTCTGAAGGCATTTCATCCATTTGGAACCGGAAATCCTGTCCCGATTTTTTCGTCTCGTGGCGTCCGCGTGTCTTCGTTTTCAACGGTTGGCCGCACGGGTGGACATCTTAAACTGCGCTTGCAGGGTCAAACTGGTAAACTGGTGGAGGCCATTGGATTTGGATTTGGTGATTGGGTTGAAAAACTTACCTTAGGTGCGCAGATTGATGTCGCTTATGAGATCCAAGTAAACGAATGGAATGGCAATCGGCAATTGCAAGTGAGAATCGTAGACTTACAACAGTCGTAACTATGCACGTACATATTTATACTGACGGCGGTTCGAGGGGAAACCCCGGCCCCGCGGCGAGCGGAGCGGTGATCAAGTCTCAGGACGGGGAGCTTCTTGCGGAAGTCACCAAGTATCTTGGGAAAACGACAAACAACCAGGCTGAATACACAGCGATCATCATTGGACTTGAGCGTGCGGTAAAGCTGGGAGCAAGGCAGGTCTCGCTTTTTATGGATTCTGAGCTGGCGACCAAGCAACTCAAGGGTGAGTACCGCGTGAAAGATCCTGAAATTGCCAAACGATTTTTGGAAGTCAAAAATTTGTTGCACAAGTTTGATCAGGTTTCGTTTACACATATCCGTCGCGAGAAAAATGAAGAAGCAGATGCCCTCGTGAATAAATGTCTCGATGAGCAAGACGGCTAATTGTGCTATACTGGTTTTAATTATGGGTTTGTTCGGTCGCAAACAGGCAAAAAGTTTTTTGGGGGTCGATATCGGCGCTAGTAGTATTAAGGTCGTGGAGTTCGAGGTAAAAAAAGGCCGTCCCATGCTCATGACGTATGGATACGCCGAGATTCCCACACAGGAGGCGGGGGACTCATTGTTTGATCAGCCAAAGCGAACGGGAGAACTTCTCGCCCGGATCTGTAAAGAGGCTGGAACAAAGTCCATGTCCGCGATGGCGGCGCTTCCAACGCCACATGTTTTCGCCACCATTCTTTCAATGCCTAACGGAAGAGACGCACGCTTGCGACAGGCGGCAGTGGACGCAGAAGTTGCAAAACTCGCCCCTCTTCCGCTTTCGGAGATGATTATCCAGACGACGTACTTGGACGAGGACAAGAAGGACAAGAAGGATCAAAAGAAAGAACAGAAGGAAGCCGCCGAACAACCAAAACAAAAACAATTTCGCGCGATGGTCACGGGTTCAGCCAAGACCTTTATTCAGAAGTACATTGAAATTTTCAAGGGAGCAAAATTGAGTTTGCAGGCGATCGATACGGAATCTCTTGCCCTCGTGCGAGCGCTTGTGGGAAAAGACAAGGGTGCCATCATGATCATCGATATTGGTTCCCAACGCACCACACTCATGATTGTGGAGAAAGGAATCCCATTTGTTTCTCGGTCTATTCAGCTGGGTGGGGACACGGTCACACGAGCCATCATGTCTCAAATGAACTTAGGCGAAGAAGACGCAGAACGAATCAAGCGAGATCTAGGAACAGCATCCCCGGCGGGTTCTGTGTTGGCGGGTGGTCTTCCGAAGGTTTTAGAAACCCTCATGCTCCCACTTCTGAATGAAATCCGATTTGCCTTTCAGCTCTACGCAGGCATGGAGCTGGCTGTGATCAAGAAGGTTGAAAAGGTGATTGTGACAGGAGGTTCCTCACATCTACCTCGCGTTCCCGAGTATCTTGCGGAAACACTCAACATGAATGTCTACCGTGGAGATCCTTGGGCGCGTGTCTTGTTTCCGCAGGATCTCGTCAGTGTCTTAGAGGAGATTGGTCCCAGGATGAGCGTTGCGATCGGACTCGCCATGCGAGAAATGGAGTAATCTATGTCGAAAAAGTCCATACTTATGATTGATCCCGATGCCTATTACGCCGGAATTTACGCAAATCGTTTTGAGGCGACAGGATGGAAGGTTTGGGTGGAAGAAAGCGTTGCAGCAGCAAGGAAGAGGTTGAAACGATGTTCACCCGATGTCGTGATCATTCACTTGGAACCACTTGATGAGACGCTCGAGTTCCTCAAGAGTTTACGCACAGACCTCAAGATGACAAAGGCCCTACAGATTGGACTCGTCAAACTGGGTGATCGTAAAACGATGTCGGCGGCATTGGAGGCGGGAGTCGATCGTTACCTCTTGAAAGCACACTTTGTTCCTTCGGAAGCGGTCAAAAAAGTAAAACGACTTTTAGAAGAGAAATCTTTATGAAAAACAACAAGGGATTTACCCTCGTCGAACTCCTCGTCGTCATTGCCATCATTGCGCTGGTTGTCGTATTTGCTGCCCTGGCGGTGAACGCGGCACGTTCAAAAGAGCGTGATGCGTCTCGACTTGCAAGCGTACGTATCGTTCAATCTGCTCTCGAGGACTATTTCAATGAAACGAATACGTACCCTGATGGCGACCTCCTCCCTTTGGGGGATGTGACCCAAAGCACATGTTTAGGATCAGAAGGGTTTGCCGGTGACTGTTCAACGGTGGAGTCAACCTTCTTGCGGGTTGTGCCCAGCACGTATGAGGGAGGGCTGGAGGGTCTTGTTACATGTGGAGAGCCGTCTCGTCGTGCGTATTGTTATACCGTCTTGAACGATGGTGAATCGTATGTCATTCATTTCGAACTTGAGAATGGACTCACCCCGATTGGCCTCCAGGAGGGTGTGAACTGTGCAACGCCTGAAGGAATGGAGGCTGGAATCTGTTCGGAGTAGAGACGGGATTGATGTTCCCATTGGGGCACAAAAACGGGGCATGATTCCCGTTTTTTGGTATAATCGTCCTGTATGTTTTGGGTGTATATCTTGGTATTTGTCGTGGGAGCCTGTGTGGGCAGTTTTTTGAATGTGGTCATTCTTCGTACACATGACGGGGAGTCGGTTGCTCGGGGACGGTCAAAGTGTTCTACGTGCGAGATGCCAATCAGCCCTACTGATCTCCTACCCATCCTCAGTTATCTGCGGCTCAAGGGACGTTGTCGATCCTGTAAATCGGCTATCTCCTGGCAGTATCCAGCGGTCGAATTGGCAACAGGATTGCTCTTTGTACTAAGTTATCTCATCGTTACAACTCAAGGGGTCGAAAATCTCGGTTTACTTTTCATAGCAATGCTTCTGTTGCGTTACATTGTATTCATTGCGTATCTCATCATCCTATTTGTCTACGACCTTCGGTACATGCTCATTATTGATCAGTTTACGATTCCTGCAATGATCTTTGCCGTCATCGTGAACCTCTGGCTTGGAGTTGTTCCAGGGGGGTCGATTCTTCTAGGTGGATTCGTTTTGGCAGGATTCTTTTGGCTACAATTTTTTCTTTCAAAAGGGACATGGGTTGGTGGTGGAGACATCCGGATGGGAGCGCTGATGGGGTTTATGTTGGGGCTTGAGTACGGCTTGGTCGCACTGTTCATTGCGTACGTTCTGGGTGCGATCGTCGGAATCAGCATGATGGTCAGCGGGATGGCAACGCGCAAGACGCCCGTGCCTTTTGGGTGCTTTCTGGCGGTTGCGACCGCCCTGGTTCTATTTGTCGGAGAAGATTTGTTACGTTGGTATTTTAACCTTTTCATTTAGTTTTTTTCTATGCCAGAACACATGAGGCCAAGACCGGAAGAAAAGGGACCGGACGACCTGCGCGGACAGACCGATGAGATGATAGAGAGACTCATAGAGATATCCTCATTTAGTGAGAAGCAAAAAGCACTCATCCGTACCGTTCTTGCGTCTGGTCGTGAATGTACGATTATTCGATCAAATGGTTTGCAACAAACAGGGCATTTTCTTGCGATTGTTGGTGAACGAGTGATGGTTTCTTTTCTTGATGCCGAGAGTGGAGGCCTGACTCGGAAGACTCCAAGAATTACTACGTTTGAAGAGTGGCAAGATTTCGCCGAACACGGAACAGGGGCCGATGTATGACCAAGGCGCAGAGCAGGGAACGAATCGTAGACGTCACCTGGTGACGTCAGACGTGACCGAGTGACGTCAATATGAATAAATTTGAAGCAAAACAACGAATCGAAAAGCTTCGCCAGACCATCGATGAATACCGTTACCAGTATCACGTGCTGGACAAGCTTGAGATTTCTGACGCAGCTCTAGATTCGTTAAAGCATGAGCTCTATAGACTCGAACAGGAATTTCCCGAGTTCATCACACCAGACTCACCGACACAACGTGTGGGCGGAAAGCCACTACCGAAGTTTGAGAAAGTGACGCACAAGCGTCCAATGCTCTCGATGGAAGATGTGTTTACCCAAGAAGAGTTCGAGGCGTGGATTGAACGATTACAGAAAGTTGGTGGCAAGAAGGTCGAAGAGTTTTTTTGCATGCCCAAACTTGATGGATTGGCAGTCAGTCTTGTGTATAAGGATGGGTTGCTTGTGACGGCGGCGACGAGAGGGGATGGGAAGATCGGGGAGGATGTGACACAGAATATCAAAACGATCGATTCGATTCCGCTGAGACTTCGGATACTAACCACCCCTATCCCCTCCTTAAAAAGGAGGGAAATCGGACTTCCCGAGTATGTAGAGGTGCGCGGTGAGATTTATTTCCCGGTGAAGGCGTTTGAGAAGATGAACCGTGAACTTAAAGCACAGGGCCTGGAAATGTTTGCCAATCCTCGCAACACCGCGGCGGGATCCATCCGCCAACTTGATTCGTCGATTACGGCATCGCGAGGTCTTGCATTTGTGGCATGGAATTTGGATGGGGATTTCGGTCAGCTGACGATGGAGGAAGAATGGGAAATCCTCGAGAACATCGGATTCCGACCCGCTCCAGAGTCAAAGCGTCTTCACTCTGTCGAAGCCATTCGAAAGCACTGGCTCTGGTTACAGGAAAAACGTGAGAAACTTGGGTATTGGGTGGATGGCATGGTGGTGCGGGTGAATGAGAACAGACTGTACGAGAAACTTGGCGTGGTTGGAAAAACGCCCCGTGGACTCGTGGCGTGGAAATTTCCAGCCGAGGAAGCAACAACCAAGGTCAAAGAGATTCAATGGACGGTTGGACGCACAGGGGCCCTCACACCGGTTGCGGTCGTTGAGCCAACCTGGATTGGAGGCACGACCGTGCAACACGCCAGTCTGCATAACCTAGATGAGATTGAACGGCTTGATGTACGCGAGGGCGATACGGTCATCCTCTACAAAGCCGGGGACATCATCCCAAAGATTAAAGAAGTTATTGGAACGTTGCGGCCAAGTGGTTCGCACAAGACAAAGCCGCCAACGAAATGTCCGGTCTGTGGATCCAAGATTGAGCGTCGTGTAGAAGAGGTGGCGATTTACTGCACGAATCCAAAGTGTTTCGTCCAGGACCGCGAAGCAATTCTCCACGCGGCACGCGCATTTGAAATTGATGGACTCGGTCCACAGACGATCGCCACACTCCTGGAGAATGGGATCATCACAAACCCCGCTGATCTATTTCTGCTCAAACCTGGCGACGTGCGAGGCCTCGAGGGTTTTGCGGAACTCTCTGCGAACAAGCTTGTTGAACAGATTCAATCGCGTAAAACGATTTCTCTTCCCAATTTCATCCTAGCCCTGGGGATCCGAAATGTTGGTGAACAAACCGCGATCGATATCGCCAACCACTTTCAGACGCTCGATAAGTTCGTTGCAGCAACACTCGAGGATCTGATTGAGGTTGAGGGGATCGGGGAGGTTGTGGCCAGAAGCGTTCGTGAATATTTCGACCAAGAACACAATCAGAAGCTCGTCGAGTATTTCCTCAAGAACGGTATTGAGGTTCGAACACAGAAATCATCGACGAAACAAACAATAGCCACGGGAAAGACGTTTGTCGTGACTGGTACACTTGAATCACTGAGTCGTGATGACGCAAAAGACGCGATTCGAAAGGTTGGTGGGAAAGTTGCTGGCTCCGTCAGTAAGAAAACGAATTTTGTTGTCGTTGGGGAGAACCCTGGAAGTAAGCTGGATGAGGCCAGGAAGCTAGGTGTTGCTATCTTGTCGGAGAAGGAGTTTATCGCTATGCTTTCCTAGTCTACCTGTAGTGAGTCCCATCGAACTATGAAATTCACACGCGAAGAAGTCTTAAAAATTGCGAAACTGGCGCGACTCCACCTGGAAGAGGCCGACATTCAAATGTACCAAGATAATCTTGGATCTATTTTGGGCTATGTCGAGAAGCTTCAGGAACTCAATACGGATGATGTTCCCGAGTTCCAGCATGCGGCCGGGAGTGTGAATGTATTTCGAGAGGATGTCATTGAACACTGTGATGCGGAGGTTCGACGTCGAGCGGTCGAAAATTTCACGGCTCGAGAGGGGGATTTACTAAAAGTACAGGCTGTATTTGAGAAACGAGAATAGCTATGGATGTTTCAACGCTGACAATCAAACAAGCGAGCGAGAAACTTGCAAGTGGGGAACTTACAGCAGAGTCTCTTACGAAGGGTTACCTCGAACGCATTTCGGAAAAGGATGGTGATATCCACGCGTTTGTTTCGTTATCGCAGACGGCGCTCGATGAAGCACGGACGGTTGATGCGCGACGTGCCGCCGGTGAATCGCTTGGACCTTTGTCCGGCATTCCGATTGGCGTAAAGGACAACATGCTCGTGCAGGGATGGGAGACGATGTCCGGCTCACAGGTTCTTGAGAGTCATATGAGTGCTTACAACGCAACCGTTGTAGATCGACTTCGTAGCGCCGGTGCCATTTTGATTGGCCGGACGAATATGGATGAATTTGCGATGGGCTCCTCCACGGAAACGTCGCATCATGGTGTGACGAACAATCCGTGGCAGAAGACGAAAGTGCCCGGTGGCTCCAGTGGTGGTTCAGCGGCGGCTGTTGCCGCGGGACTCGTACCAGCCGCGCTTGGTTCGGATACCGGTGGATCCATTCGTCAGCCAGCAAGTTTGTGCGGAGTTGTTGGGTTAAAGCCAACATACGGACGTGTGTCTCGTTATGGGCTCATGGCATTGGCCTCGAGTCTCGATCAAATCGGACCCTTAACACATACGGTTGAAGATGCCGCGATGATGCTCGAGGCGATTGAAGGACGCGATCCAAAAGACGGAACCTCAGTTGAACTTAGCAATACAACGGTTCCTTCACTCATCGAAAAGAGCGTCGACGGCATGACCCTTGGTGTCCCGAAAGAATATTTTGCCAGCGGGATGGACTCGCGAGTTGCTAGAGTGGTGCAAGAAGCCATAGCAGAATTGGAGCGGGCCGGTGCCAAGATTCAGGAGATCTCCATGCCGCATTCAGAGTATGCCCTCGCTGCCTACTACATCATCCAACCGGCTGAGGCGAGCTCGAATCTGGGGCGATTCGATGGACTCCGCTATGGGTATCACTCGGGAGGGGAGAACCTGCAGGAGACGTATGAGCGCACGCGAGGCGAGGGATTTGGCACAGAAGTGAAACGCCGCATCATGTTGGGTTCTTACACACTCTCGGCAGGCTATTACGATGCGTATTATCGCAAGGCGCTCAAAGTGCGGACGCTCATCAAGCGTGATTTCGATGAGGCCTTCAAAAACGTTGACGCCATTGTGGGACCCACGAGTCCCTCTGTTGCGTGGGACATTGGCGCAAAGTTCAACGATCCGCTTGCGATGTACCTTGCTGACATCTACACGGTGACAGCAAACCTGGCGACCGTGCCAGGAATGTCCGTGCCGTGTGGATTCGTTGATGGCCTCCCGGTTGGGTTGCAGATTCTTGGGAAGCCCTTTGATGAATATTCACTCTTCCGCATCGGCGCGACGTATCAGGATCGAACCAGTTGGCACACGCAGACACCTACATGATCCCATATTTTCAGTTCACGACTATTTCACTAGGCCCCCTCACCATCCAGGTGTGGGGTCTTATGGTTGCGCTAGGAATTTTGGTCGCGACGTGGGTGGCAGCAAGGATGGCCAAACAGCGAGGCCAGGATCCAAAGATTATCTGGGATCTAAGTGTCTGGGTGATTGTCGGCGCGTTTATCATGGCGCGAGTGTTCATGTTCATCTACGAGCCTGCATATTATCTGAGCGATCCTCTCGAATTTTTTCGTATCTGGCATGGGGGCTTTTCGATCATGGGAGGATTCTTGGGAGCCACGATCGCGGGGATTTGGTTTCTTCGTCGGCGTCATGTCGACGTGTACGCCTACTGCGACACAGCGATTTTTGGGCTCCCGGTCGGAATTTTCATCGGCCGCATTGGCTGCTTTCTCAT
>SXGR01568406.1_pt1 | contig 21369 bp, 19 predicted proteins | sample 3174711 | NCBI WGS metagenome assembly SXGR01 (sample SAMN11356860, study PRJNA531348) | freshwater metagenome | isolation source: freshwater sample F1-60 | place: China: Fuxian Lake, Yuxi | collected 2017-12-25 | reverse complement strand
TCGACGCGATTTCCTGAAGCTGGCGGGTGCAGCTAGTGGCAGTTCGATCCTGGCCGCCTGCGCGCCGGCGCAGTCCGCTGCGACCGCCGCCCCTGCTGCAACCGCAGCCCCTGCTGCAACCGCAGCCCCCGCTGCAACCGTCGCCGCCACCGCGGTGCCAACGCTCGCTCCAACAGAAGCTCCCAAAGCACCGATGACCTTCACCTTCCCCATTGCTTCGGAACCGCCAGGCATCGACCCTTGTAATCCCTGGTTTGCAGGTTCAGCCATGGGTCCATTCCTCTCATTTTTCTATAATGACTGGCAGTGGATGGATCAAGAGGCCAACTTCCATAATTGGATGCTAAAGAATTATGAGAAAAAAGATGATCTCACCTGGGTGATGGAGATGGAACCTGGCATTAAGTTCCACAGCGGTCGCGAAGCTAAAGCTAAAGATGTACAACGCTGTTGGGAACGCTTCACAAATAAAGACCTGGGGTGCGCATCCGGAGATACTTACCGTACGTATGGGGAATCTATTAAAGCCCTGGATGACTATAAATTCGAAGTCAAGCTAAAACAACCCAACCTGCGCTTTCAAAGCATTGTCGGCATCCTTCCCACCTTGATGGATATCGATGTGGTCGAGAAATATGACAAAGGCCCCATTTTACTGCAGGCTGAAGCTGGCACAGGGCCTTGGATACTCGAAGAGTGGGTGCCCCAGACATCGATCACGATGAAACGGTTCGATGATTATTTTGTTGGGAAGACTCCTTTTAGAAAACCTGCCATCGAGAAACTCCAGGCTGTAGTGGTCCCAGATGCTCAGTCGCAAATTGCCGCTCTCCGTACCGATCAGATCCAATTGGTCACCGGTTTGAGCCTCGATCAGTTCAAGCAACTTGAGGCGGAGGGTAACTTCCAGACCTTTTCAAAGCCCAGCGCCGGATATTATCGATTGAATGTGAACTGGTTCAGAATCACGGATGACAATGTCCGCCAGGCGTTGCGCTATGGGATCAACCGCCAGCTCATGGTAGATGCACTCACCCAGGGATTGGGAATTATCTCTGGACCTGTTTCACCTGTAACCAAGAACTACGCACTGCCTCAGGACGAGCTGCTCGAGCTGCAGAAGTACGATCCGGCGCTGGCGAAGGAATACCTGGCGAAAGCCGGATATAATGATACCGATAAGCGGCTGCGCCTCGAGCTGGTCATCATCGCCAATTGGTCGAACTGGTTGGATATAGCTCAGCTCGTTCAAGCCAGCTACAAAGAAGTCGGCATCGACATCGAAATCCGCATCCAGGAAGTAGGTGTTTGGATAGACAGCCGGACGAAAACCAAAGATTACGACCTGTCTGTGAACGACATGGGTGCAGGCTTGGATCCCGACCTGATGATGTACCACTCTGACCGTGATGAGCAGGCCTGGACGGGCGGCGGGTTGCCGGAGATCGATAAGCTGCTCGATGAAGGATTGGTAGAAAACGATGTTGAAAAACGCATTGCGATCTACCGTGATTTACAGCGGGTCATGATCACCAAAGTGCGCGAGCTCTGGCTCTATTCATCTCCCAGCCTGGAGGTTTGGAGTAAGAAAGTGAAAGGAAATATCAACTGGGCTACCGGTATGAATTGGCGTATTTTTGATATGGAGGACGTGTCCGTAGAATCATAACCGTCTGTTGAAAACCATGGGAAGAGCCACATTTTTAGTTCTTCCCATGGTTTTTTTGAGGGAAACATGGCCAATTACATCGTCCGTCGCTTGCTGCAGATTATTCCCACCGTTCTGCTTTCTTCTATTTTTGTTTTCACGATGATGAACCTGGTGCGAGGTTCTGCTGTCGACATTTATTTCGGTTTGTCTGAGGGTCGTACCCCTGAGGCAGAACAAGCTTTGAAAGTCCAGCTTGGCATTGACAAGCCGGTTTACATGCAGTATCTGCATTGGCTCGGTCGGGTAGTAAAAGGTGATTTTGGGGATTCGTGGCGCACCAGGCAGCCCGTCATAGAACTGATCGGGAAGCGCATCGTGCTGAACCTGGAATTGTGGGTAATCGCCGCGACCATCAGCATCGTCTTCAGTTCTATCATCGGTGTTTATACTGCCGCTCATCAGAATGGAGTGGTGGACCAGGTGGTGCGATTTGTGGCGCTGGTCTTGTTATCCGCGCCGTTTTATTGGGTGGCGATGATCATCATTGTGATCTTATCCAAAGGCTTTCATTGGATGCCTCCGCTGGTGTATAAGAGCCTTTGGGAAGATCCTAAAACTCATTTTCAGATGATTATGATTCCATCCATCTTGTGGGGAATTTCATCGATATTCAGCTTCAGCAGGTATGTTCGCAACTGCGTACTGGATGTTTTGAGATCCAATTTTGTGCGCGCAGCTCGTGCCAAGGGGGTGAGTCAGACACAGGCTCTGTTCAAACATGCCCTGATCAATGCTGCCGGGCCTCTTGCGACCATTGTCGCATTAGGAATTGGGCAGGTAGTAGGCGGGATGCTTTTCATGGAAGTCGTGTTTAACTTGCCGGGAATGGGGCGGCTCTTCCTGGATGCGATCTTCCAACGAGATTACCCAATCATCATGACCATCAGTCTCTTCATTTCCATAGCATTTGTGCTTGTGAATTTGTTAGCCGATCTGACCTATGGGCTTTTGGACCCGCGCATTCGTTTTGATTGAGGCAAACTATGCAATATAGATCATCCCGACAAAAAGCACTCCGAAGATTCTTCAAGACAAAGGTGAATGTAATCGGATTGTTCCTGGTCATCCTGGTTCTGGTTTTCACGGCCTATTCATTCATCTATCCAGTCGATCCGAACACAATCGATGTGAAAGCACTCCGTAAACCGCCTGGCACAGCCGGGCACTTGCTGGGTACAGATACATTGGGACGAGATATCCTGGCGCGTGTGATCATTGGCTCAAAAATATCCATGTTGATTTCGATCACGGTAGTTGCCTTTAGCTCATCGATTGGCTTGCTTATTGGATTGCTCGCAGGCTATTTCGGTGGTCTCACCGATACCATTGTGGGGAGAATTGTCGATATGCTGCTCAGTTTTCCAGGCATTTTATTGTTTTTGGTCATCATGGCTGCCTTTGGAGGCGGAATTTGGGTTATTATCTTTGCCATGACCGTTGGAGGAATCCCTGGCACGGTCCGCCTGGTACGTGAGCGTGTTTTGAGCCTGAGAACGCGTAATTATGTGACAGCTTCCACCTGCCTGGGCGCCGGCGGCTGGTATAACATGATGCGCCACATCTTACCCAACGCCCTCACCCCCATTCTCGTGTCAGCTGCCTTAATGATCCCGGGCACCATTATGGGTGAAGCCGGATTAAGTTATTTGGGTTTGGGGGTGCCGCCTCCCACTCCTTCCTGGGGAAAAATGATTGCGGATGGGCAATCCTTGATCGAGTTTGCCCCCTGGATCTCCGTGTTCCCCGGCATTTGCATCCTGGTTACCACGCTAGGATTCAATCTGCTGGGAGATGGCATCCGTGATTTCCTTGATCCAACACAGCTTAAGTAATTACGAGAGTAAATGATGAAATATACTCAAAAGATCAACCGGTCCTGGCTCTGGACCCATCCTAACCAGATCGCCTACGAAACCACCTCGATCCCAGAACCAGGTTCCGAGGATGTGCTTGTGCATGTGAGGGCAGTCGGCGTTTGTGGAACTGACCTGGGGATTTTGAATGGTAAGAATCCGAATGCAAAGCCGCCCTTGCCATTGGGGCACGAGATCGCTGCCCAGGTGGTTACCTGCGGCGAGAAGGTGACCATGCTGAAACCAGGCGATCGGGTATTTTTGGACCCCTATATTGGTTGCGGTCATTGTGAGGCCTGCCGGGCTGGCAATAAAACCTATTGCACAGGCGGGGGCAGGCATCTGGGCATCCATATCCCTGGTGGATGGCAGGAATACCTGGCTTTACCGGAGAGAAACTGCTACATCATTCCCGAAAACTTGGGATATCTTGAAGCTTCACAAGCTGAGACGATCTATACCGTGATGAGCGGCATCATGCGCTTGACTGTGAAGATTGGCTCTTCTGCACTGGTGATTGGCGATGGCCCAACCGGGGTGCTCTTCGCCAGGTTGCTCCAGTTGGCAGGCTGCACCCATGTAACGATGGCTGGTCACCATCTGGAAAGGTTAGAACTGGCAAAAAAATGGGGAACCAACCAGACCGTCTATACCAAAGCCACTTCCTTAGAGTCTGCGCTTGATACCAGCCTGTTTGATGTCACCGTAGATACGGTTGGCTCTCAGACAGCCATCGACCAGGTTGTCAAATATGCTGCACCAGGAGGGCAGGTCATCCTTTTCGGAATTCCATCAGAAGGAAAGCCATTGGCAGTGGATGTTATGACGGTTGTGATGCGTGGAGTCGGCCTGTTAGGTGCCACCGACAATCCGTTCGCCTGGCCTGCAGTCACGAATATCCTCTCCAGCGGGGTCCTCCAGGTAAAAGATATGTTTACTGCGGTCTTCCCCTTCGATCGCCTGCCTGAGGCGGTTGAAGCTGCCAGGTCAAAAAATACAGTGAAAATTATCATCTCAAACGAGTAAAGGCGAGTTATGAGTTCTTCAAAAACCCTAAATATAGTTTCGGTTGCAGCACACCAGGACGATATTGAGCTCGGGTGTTTGGGCACACTGGTTAAATACAGTCAGTCTGGAGCCTGTACGATTACAAACATTACCCTGACGAACGGCGATAAAGGCTCCCAACATGATCCCAAAATGCCTTATGCTGAAGTCGCGAAAATTCGAGTCGCCGAAGCCAACGCGGTTGCTGAAGCCTTGGGAGGGCGGCACATCTGCCTGGGTTACCCGGATGAATACCTTTTTGTCACAGAAGAACTCATCAATAAAGTGGTGGATATTCTACGAGAGTCTCGAGCTGACGTTGTATTTTGCCCTCCGCCGGTTGACTATAATACCGACCATACCAACGCCAGCACGATTGCTTATCAAGCCGTAATGCTGGCAGCCGTGAAAACCATCTTTACCGATCACGATCCGCTCGAGCACTACCCGACTCTTTATTATATGGAAGCGATTACGGGCATGGAATTCCAACCGACGGTGTACGTGGATATCACGGAGGTATTTGAGCGCAAGTGTGAGATCCTGCGTCTTCACAAAAGCCAAATGAAGAATATGGAACGTTCGGGATGGGACCTGGTGAAATATTCCCGGATTGTGAACGCTTTTCGAGGTTTACAGTGCAGTGTGGAATACGCAGAGGGTTTCAAACCTTGCCTGGGTTGGCCGCGCGTCCGTCCGGGTTGTCCTTTGCCATAAATTTAGAAAAGGAGTAAGGGCTTGAAGATCATTGAGATACGGTCAATTCCTTTGTTTGGAAGGACACATGAGGACGGCTGGGACGCCAAACTGGATCCGGATTTCAATCTGCACACTTTGATTGAAGTTAAAACCGACGAAGGAATCTCCGGGATGGGAAGCGTATATACCAGCAAAGCTTTCGTAGATGCCGCGCTTCAACTCTTGAATCCATTCTTAATCAGTGAAATAGCATTGGAACCAGAACACATTTCAGAGAAACTGCACCAAACCACCTTCTGGCATGGTTTTGGAGGCGCGGTTACCCATACCATCAGTGGAATTGATATTGCTTTGTGGGATATCCTTGGGAAAGCGACAGGCCAGCCAGTGGCGCGCCTGCTGGGTGGTTATTATCGTGACCGTATTAAACCTTATGGTTCCATCTTATTCGAAGAGCCCGAAAAATTAGCCGCCAACCTTCAAAAACTGGTGGGACAAGGTTTTCGAGCTTTTAAGATGGGTTGGGGGCCATTTGGGCGCGTGAACGGGAAGTACGATGAACTGTTGGTGAAAACGGCTCGTGAGGCAGTCGGCGACAGCATTGACCTGATGGTCGATGCGGGCGGGAGTGAGCAATTCTGGCCTCACGCCTACAAATGGGCCATCAACACTGCGCACATGTTAGCTGATTACGGTATCGTTTGGTTTGAAGAACCTTTGCGCCCGGATGATATAGAAAGTTTTATAAAATTACGGGAGCATGCACCTCTACCCATTTCTACCGGCGAAGTGCTGACGCGCAGGCAGAGCTTCATCCCCTGGATCGAACGGCAGGCAGTTGATTTTATTCAACCTGACCTCACGAAGGTTGGAGGTCTTTCAGAGGGACGCCGAATTGCCTGGATGGCTTACGATCATAATATTCATTTTGTGCCGCATGGTTGGAATACTGCTGTAGGACTGGCAGCAGACTTGCAATTAACTGCTGCTCTGCCAGTAGCTCAATATGTAGAATACATCACTCCCTCGCCATATATTGAAGATATCCTGGTCACACCGATGAAGTTGGATTCTGAGGGTTTGCTAACCATTCCAAAACAACCTGGGTTGGGGGTAGAAATTGACCTCGCAGCACTCGAGAAAATGTCACGATACCGAATATAGACAAGGATAGGTTGGTATGGATGATAAAAATAGTCACGCATATTACGACTGGGTGCAGAAACACCTTTATTCCGCTGTCTTGGCTGATACCCTGGATAGCCTTGGCTTTCGAGACCAAATCATGGATGCCCAACTCCGCCCGCTCTATCCTGGGGCCATCCTGGTAGGTAGGGCTGCCACTATGCTGGCAACCGAGACCTTCACCGTGCCAGAGAAACCGTACAGTATGGAACTGGAGCTCCTGGATGATCTGCATCCTGGAGAAGTTGTCGTTTGTTGTATGTCTGGACGCAGGCCAGCCGCATTGTGGGGCGAGCTCCTCAGCACCCATACGCGCGCCAAAGGCGGACGCGGTGCTTTGATCGATGGCGCCTGTAGAGATTCCTGCAACATAATCGCCATGCAATTTCCAGTGTTTTGTACATCCCTCGTTCCAGCCGATTCCAAAGGACGTTATAACGTTGTAGAAATCCGAACAGCTATCCGGGCGGGCAGCGTCCTGGTCAACAACGGCGACCTGGTTTTTGCTGATGGGGATGGTTGCGTGGTTATTCCACAAGATCTTGAGGAGGAAGTCATCCAGAAAGCCATGGAAAAGGTTTCGGGCGAGAACATGGTGCGCGATATATTGCGCAAGGGCGCCAGCATCCGCCAAGTATTTGAGGAATACGGTATTCTATAACGGATCGGACTTTGAATGTATCGCATTGCCACCGGTGGAATCCTGCACGAAACGCACACCTTTGCTCCCACTCTAACGGACCTGGGTGCATTCGAGCAAATTGGTGTTGAGCAAGGCCCAGGATTGTTCAAACACAAAGGAAGTCAGAGCGCTTTGGGTGGCATCCTGGATGGGCTTACCCAGGATAATTTTGAAATCGTCCCCCTTTTATATGCCTCCGCGATGCCTGCCGGAACTGTACGGGCAGATACATTTCGCAGTTTGATCACCAGGTTTCTCAATCTGCTTGAAGCCGCGCTGCCAGTGGATGGCGTTGTGCTCTCACTGCACGGTGCGATGGTATCGGAAGATCAATTGGATTGCGAAGGGGAAATCCTCGAAAAGGTTCGATCTTTGATTGGCGAACACTGCCCTTTACTATCCACACTGGATATGCACGGAAATGCCAGCCCAAAGATGGTAGAGGCATGTGATGTGCTGGTTGCGTTCAATTGTAATCCTCACATCGATGCTTATGCTCGAGGTAGAGAGGCTGTAGATCTACTCACCCGGATGCTGAACAAAGAAATCCAGCCCACTTCAGCGATCGCTCATCCTCCGCTGTTGTTGAACGCTTTGAACACCTGGACAGAACGACCTCCGTTAAGCCTGGTTCACCAAGCCGCCGTAAAATTCAGGTCGGATGAAAATGTGCTCAATATCAGCGTAATGGGAGGTTTTGCATACGCCGATACCCCCTGGAGTGGAGTGAGTGTGATTGTGACCACAAATAATGATGCGCGCCTGGCACACGACATCGCACAGGAGCTGGCTCATGTGGCCTGGGACCAGCGAGAAGCAGCTCTGCATAAGGGCTACTCGCCTTCAGAAGCAGTCCGCAAAGCCATGGCCTCTGCTCTCCCCCCGGTTATACTGGCGGATGTCGGCGACAATGTCGGCGGTGGAACACCTGGGGATGGGACCATCTTATTGACCCATCTTCTCGAAGCCAATGCCCAGGATGCTGTCCTGGTGATCGCAGATGCCGAAGCAGCCGCGCAGGCGCATGCTGCTGGGGAAGGGCGAGATATTTCATTAAAACTGGGTGGCAAACAAGACGGCTGGCATGGCAAACCTGTGCAAATCCAAGGAAATATAGAAAAAATCTCAGACGGTCATTTCACCATTTCAGGTAAGGATCATTTTGCTAACTTATATGGCAATCATGTAAACATGGGAGCCAGTGCTGTGGTGCGTTGTGGGGGTGTCCGTATTCTCATAACAACCCGGAAAACCCCACCTGGTGATCTGAACCAACTTCGCAGCCAGGGAATTGAACCGCTGCAGCAAAAGATTATTGTCGTCAAGTCCGCGGTCGCTTTCCGGGGTGCCTATGAGGCTGTTGCAGGAGAAATCTGGGAGGTGAATACGCCCGGTTTATGCTCATCCGATTTGAGTCGGTTTACTTATAAAAATGTCCCGCGTCCGATATATCCGCTCGATATTACCAGCTACGATCCAATCTCATCGCGACCCCCAGACAATTATTGATAACCATATTATGGAGTCATTATGATCTCTGAAAACAGCCAAGGAGCTGGAATGATAATGGATGACAATATCCTGCAGGTCAAAGATCTCCGAACGTATTTTTATACCGATGATGGTATTGTGAAGGCAGTGGATGGCGTGAACTTCAACCTCAAGCGTGGGGAAGTGCTTGGCCTGGTCGGCGAGTCTGGCTGCGGTAAAAGTGTGACATCTTTCTCAATCATCCGTCTTGTGCAATCTCCTGGCAAAACAATCTCGGGTCAGATACTTTTTAATGACATTGATCTGCTCAAATTTAATGACAAAGAGATGGATAAAATCCGCGGGAATCGCATTTCGATGATCTTCCAACAACCTCTCACTTGTTTGAATCCGGTTATGCGTATTGGCAGCCAGGTGGCTGAGGTTTTAGAGATTCACGAACATTTACATAAAGAGCAGGCCCTAACCAGGGCTGTGGAAATGCTAAAAACTGTCGGAATTCCGGAGCCCGAAAAAAGAGCCGTTGCTTTTCCTCACGAGATTTCTGGAGGTCAGGCCCAGCGGGTGATGATTGCGATGGCGTTGGCTTGCAAGCCAGAATTACTGATTGCAGATGAATCTACGACTGCGCTGGATGTCACGATCCAAGCGCAAATCCTGGATTTGATGCGCGACTTGCGCTCTGAAACTGGTACATCGATCCTGCTGATCACACACGACCTCGGGGTAGTTTCGGAGATGGCACAGAGGGTGCTGGTGATGTACGCCGGTTTAATTTTTGAAGAAGCTCCTGCGCCGGTGTTATTCTCAAAGCCCTTACACCCTTATACAGTGGGTTTGCTTAAGTCTATCCCAACTTTGGGTAAAAAACATTACCGTCTGGATGTGATCCCCGGTTCGGTGCCCGATCTGCTCAACCTGGGACCTGGCTGCCGGTTTGAATCTCGCTGCCAGGCTTGCGAAGGGGCCATGCGAAATATATGTCGAAGCCAATCCCCAGAGTTAAGAGAAGTTGAACCTGGACATTGGGTACGCTGTCATTTGTATACATAGAATAACGGTTCGTATTTCTACCCACCCGAAGGGAGTTAGCAGCTTTATGGCATTACTTACGCCTGATTCTTCGAAAATGGTCACGGATGGCGATCTACTGGTTGTAGAAAACTTGGTGAAATATTTCCCAATCCGGAGCGGCTTGCTTCGGCGCGTCAGCAATTATGTGAAAGCTGTAGACGATGTTTCCTTTACAATTAAGCGTGGTGAGACTCTGGGTTTGGTGGGTGAATCGGGCTGTGGTAAAACAACGATTGGTTTGACATTGATGCTCGTTGAAAAAGCTACCCGTGGCAAGGTAAATTTTGACGGCAAGGATTTGTTTACGCTTCAAGGGAAGGCTGTTAGAGAACTCCGGCGGGATATGCAGTTCATTTTCCAGGATCCTTATTCTTCATTAGATCCACGAATGACTGTGGGGGAAAGCATAGGGGAAGGTTTATATCTCCAAGGAACGCGTGATGCTGCTGTAAGGAAAGAGATTGTTGAGGATTTTTTGAAGAAAGTTGGTCTTGAAAATTACCATGCCAATCGTTATCCACATGAATTTTCTGGTGGACAACAGCAGCGCATTGGCATCGCCCGCGCTCTGGCGGTCAGGCCTAAACTGGTTATCTGCGATGAACCCGTCTCCGCGCTGGATGTCTCGATTCAATCGCAGGTACTCAACCTCTTGAAGGATCTACAACAAGAGTTTGGCCTGACCTACCTTTTTATTGCACATAATTTGAGTGTGGTTGAATACGTCAGCGACCGTATCGGTGTCATGTATTTAGGAAAATTGTTTGAGCTCGCCGACAGTGATACATTGTTCAAGAATCCTTTACATCCATATACGCAAGCGTTGCTATCTGCCATTCCTGTCATTGATCCGTCCATTAAACGCCATCGGATGATCTTGACCGGGGAGGTTCCAAGTCCAGTCAATCCTCCCAGTGGATGCCGTTTCCATACCAGGTGTCCCTTTGCAAAAGAGCTGTGTGCTCAAGAAATCCCTCCAATGGTAGAGTTGGAACCCGAACACTATGCAGCTTGCTGGCTTTCTCAGGGCAAATTGTAGCTTGTTATGCTGAATATTTATTCAGGAGAATATGCAGGTCTGAAGTGTGAATGGATGGTCAATCCATACACTCGATTGGCTGTGGTAGCTGAACGCGGCCTGCGTGCCATTTTCTTTTCACTGCCCGGAAGAGAAAATATCTTTGCCGAATTGGGGGATATGGCCATTCATACAGAGCTGGGAGATTATTATTTGCTGGGAGGCCATCGCCTCTGGCATTCACCAGAGTGGGCGCCGCGCACATACTATCCTGAAAACCAAGAAATCACGATCACACGTAAAGAAAGCCAGGTTACCACCACAACCGCAGCCGATGGCAGCGGGATTAAGAAAAAGATCACCTTTCAAATGGCTGAAAACAAGCCGCAGGTGTTTGTGAGGCACCAGTTGATTAACGAAGGGTTGTGGGGGGTGGAGCTCGCACCTTGGGCGATCACCCAGTGCCAGTTGGGAGGGGTGGTCCTTTGCCCGCAAAATACCGACCCGGAGAATGGCAATATCGGCACTCCCAACCGAAGTTGGGTTTTTTGGCAGTTTTCGGATATTAACGATAAGCGCTTTCTGTTTGATAACCGGATCACACGGATTAAGGCAGAATCAGGTCTTCCGACAAAACTGGGCTATCGGAATACCCATGGGTGGATCGGGTATTTATACCAGGGCATCCTATTTACCAAACATTTCAAACCACAAATCGACCGTTCACATACGGATCTGGGGTGCAATACCGAAGTGTATAGTTGCGAAAAGTTTGTCGAGTTAGAGACACTCGCTCCTTTAACAATCCTCGATCCTGGTAAGAGCGTGAGTCATGATGAAATTTGGACTTTGTGGTCCAAGGATGAACTCAAGGGAACGGAAGATGATTTCAATTCACTATTAAATCAGGTACCTACATTTGACCAATTAACTGGAAATGAAGAATTTCGTTAAAGAATACCGGGATTATCTGCTCTTTATGGGTGGGGCAGTTTTTTGGGGGTTAGGGGAGGGGATGTATATCTATTACCAAACGATCTATATGGAGCAGTTAGGCGCACAGCCGGTTTTGATCGGAGCATGTTTTAGCATCATTGGCGTGGTCCAGATGGTTATCCAAACACCCGCGGGATATCTAACGGACCGGTATGGCAGGCGCCCAATGTTATGGGCAGGATGGTTGATCGCTGTATCGTCCGTCTGGATATATTATTTTGCTCAGAGCATCACTGTTTTCTTGATTGGATTGTTTGTGAACGGATTGATGGCAGTGGGGTGGCCCGCACAGTACAGTTATATTGCTACCGCAACCCATAAGATGAGCCCGAGTCGATCGCTTACTCTCATGATGTCCTTTACCTTTATCGGTAATGTGTTGGGGACTCTCATCTCCAGCCAGGTCAGTGCTGATTCTGGAATCAGGATTGTTTATTTACTAGCAGCGATATCGGTAACCGTTTCAGCGTTATTTGTTTTAAGCCTTCGACCGCAGGTGGTTGAAAAGCATCCCATTGTTTCCAAAGATCAGGGTATCTTGCGGAACGGGCGTTTGATGATTTTTATGGCGATTCTACTGGTGGTTTCTATGGGGACCACATTGCCTTATATTTTGGCCTCCAATTTCCTGCAAAACCAGGTTGGCCTGAATCTGAGAGAAATCGGATCCTTAGGAGTGATTGCCGGTATTGGAAATGTGGTCGTTCTGCTGTTCGTGGGAAATCTAAACCCCATCCTGGCATTCCTCATTGGACAGGCCTTGTTAGGAGCCTTCTCTGGCATCTTGTGGCTTGGACAGGGTACGGTTTTGTATCGTCTGGCATATTTTTGCCTGGGTGGGATCTGGTTGACCAAAATGATTGCGGTCGCACTGGTGAAACAGATGGCGCGCGCTGAAGATATGGGCCTGGCCATAGGCATGGCAGAGACCCTCAAAGCTTTGGCGATGATCCTGGCACCTTTTTTGGCGGGATTGCTCTATCAGGTTTCTCCAGAAAAACCATTTTCTTTTGGTTTTGGGGTTGTCGCTGCCGGTTTTATTCTCACTCTGGCTTTCTATTCGCTCCAAACCAAGTCGATCCTATTCAACCAAAGGACAAATTCGCCGAGTTAAGATAGTCCTATGAACAGCCATTTCCTAAATCTTCCCATCTGTGATGTTGCCGTGGATGTCCAAAGATCTATGGGCAAGCTCGAGTGGTGGCGCCACTCCGTGGGGCAAGGTGGGGTGAATTCGTTACCCCTCCCAACCAAAGTGGTCGAGGGCATCCAGAAGCTAAGACCGCGACTGGTGCGAGTCTTTATCCAGGAATTTTTCTTCATCTATCCTGATCATGGAACCTTTGCCTGGAACAGGTTGGATGTTTTCCTCGAATCTTTTGCAGCCACAGGTGCGAAAATCGTAGCTGATCTGACGATTAAGCCCAAAGTTTTGTTTCCTGAAGTTAATGCAACTATTTGGCTGCCAAACGATATGGAAGAATGGCAGAGGGTCATCTTTGCACTGGTTCAACGCTATTCGGTCGAGAAACCTTATATTAGTTATTGGGAAGTCGGCAACGAAACAGAAATTGGCGAACAGGGTGGCTGCCCATACCTGATCCAGGGTCCCGAAGATTACATTGAATTTTATATTGCCGTGGTGAAAGCGATCCGAGCAGCCTGTCCAAAGGCTAAGGTTGGCGGGCCTGCAGCCTGTGTGCTAGATCACAATCCTATGCCCAGGCTTATACAATTCTGCCGTGAAACCGGTACGCCGTTGGATTTTGTTTCTTTCCATTATTATAATGATGATCCCAAATGGGCCTTAGGCTGGATCGAGAAGATAGAAAGCTACTTTTTGGATTGGCCTGGTCCGCGTCCGGAAATCCTTCTGACAGAATGGAATAAAGATTTTTACACCTTGCATCAAGAATATAACCAGCGCTACAACAGGATGGGGCGGGACGTTTCTGTTATTGAGATGTACCGGGAACCGAAACGGGCAGCGATTATCGCCGCCTCAGTAATCGAGATGATGGGTACAAAACTGGATTGGTCTTTTCTGTACAGTATCTGGGATCAGACTTTGTATCCAGATACCTGGCGCCCGTGGTTTTCAGAAGCGGGTGTCCGGATGCTCGCCGAACGCTGCAATGATCTCCCGCTTCGACTGAAATTATTCGGTTACCGGAATGAAGCAGACCCGTCCTTTTTCTTTTACTTGCTGCTGACTCGCATGGGAGATGAAAAGCTCTTCGCCCAATCCAGTTCAACGGATGTGCGGGTGTTAGCAGGATGCCAGGCAGGTGAACAGTCCGTCATGCTGGTTAATTTCAACCTGATAGAATCAAACGATAAAATTATTGAAGTGACCTTCCAAAACCTCAAGCCTGGGAGCAGGCGCCTGACGATTTACAGAATTGACCAGGAATGTCGTTGGAATGAGGAAACATTGGAGCCGAATCCGATCGAAATCCGGGATACATACACTTTGGAAAATTTTTGCACGCAGGTATATCTTCCTGCGGATAGTATCTCGGTAATACATTTGAAAGAGTGCCCTCCATTACTGACTATCAAGTGAATAAGAGAGAGTGAAATGGCTGAACAAAAACAAAAAATAGATACCCAAACATATCATATCCAGGTTCTGGATAAATGCCTGGACATGCTGGAACTCATCGCACAACATCCGAATGGGATAGGCCTGGCAGACTTGAGCCGGCAGATGAAATTGTCGAAAAGCTCGGTTTTCCGGTACCTGGTCACCTTTGAAAATCGTGGATACGTGGAGCGTTTCAGGACAGGGGAACAATTTCACTTGGGCATTAAAATCTTCGAGCTCGGACAAGTTGTCCGTCAACACCTGGATATCCGAGAACTGGCTCTACCTTACATGGAGAAACTCCTGGCTATGTTTCGCGAGACGGTCAACCTGGCCGTTATGGACAACAACGAAATCGTCTATATTGGAATCCTGGAGAGCCAACAAGCTCTCCGGATGGCAGCCAAGGTGGGGTCAAGAGACAAACTCCATTCTACGGCGTTAGGAAAATCCATGCTGGCATTTTTGGATAAGGAGGTAGCAGAACCCATCATACAGTCGATTGAATTTGTGCGATTCACCGATTACTCCATTATGGATACCGTTACATTGAAGCAAGATCTCGAACACATCAGGCAGCGGGGTTATGCTTTCGATCTGATGGAAAATGAGGTTGGAGTTTGTTGTGCTGGGGCGCCCATCTTCAGCCATCTCGGAGAGCCGATTGCGGCCATCAGCGTTTCAGGCCCGATGTATCGCATCGGTGAAGAGCACTTGAACGATATTGGAGTAGAAATTTCAAAGCTGACCAAGTTAATTTCGAAAAAATTAGGGCAACTATAACTCAGCCATCAGGTGATCTGCCTGGCAAAATTGAATGACAAAAACATCAAGTTAGAAAGGTAGGAATAAAATATGACCATATCGTACGTTTTGGAAAATAAATATACCCAAATAACCTTCGATGAGCTTGGACGGATTACATCCTTCGTTAACAAGACGACCGGAACAGAGCTCCTTCCCTATCCGGGCCTGGAAGATAATTGGAGGATCATGATTCTGACGGGTGGTTATCCGGTGCATTATATTTTAGGGAAAGAGCAAACCCCCCAAAGAATGACGAAAAACGGAGATAAACTCACCTTCTCTTATGAAGGATTGACACGGGGTGGTACCCAATACGACATAAACCTTGAGTTCAGTGCATGGTTGGACGGTGATGAAGCCAAATTCCAGGTCTGGTTAAAAAATAACACGGATCAGCGCGTTCGGGAGGTATGGGCGCCTATCCTGGGCGGATTCCAGGGTTTTACTGTGGATGATAAGACCATGATGGTCGATTTCTGCCAGTATGGCAACATCGCCAAAGATGTGCTTCATCACGGTTTACCATGGGCAGAGTATTTGTTTGTGGTGGAAGGCGAAACCGCTGATTACCGCTACGTTTCCTGGCTCGATATGTTCACGGAAAAAGAAGGCCTCTATATGGCCTCTGACAACCGGAAAATGGAGCTGCAAGTTATCCGGGTAGAGAAATATCCTTCCGAAAAGGGCACTTCCGGTGGTTCGGCGGATGAGAGGCTCTTCTATCCTCCCGATACTACCCGCTGGATGAAGATGAGCATTGGCACATTCACCACGATCGATCCAGGGGAAGAATGGACCATGCCGGCTTCGATCTTTTGGCCTCACCAGGGCGATTGGCACCGCGCCTCCGAACACTTCCGGGCGTGGATGGATAGTTGGGTGAAATGGCCGGCCCGGCCCTCCTGGTTGAAAAGCTACACCGGCTGGCAGCACATCATCGGCAAGACTTACCTGGATGAGGTGTACTATACCTTTGAACAGTTTACCCAGCTGATGATCGAAGCCCAAAAACGAACCGGTGTGAATGTGCTCATGCTGTATGGGCATACAGATATCGGTTGCGAAGGGGCCAACTACGACCTGACCCCCGGTTACTCTTTAGGTGGACCGGATGGATTCAAGCGTATGTGCGCTGAGCTGCGTAAGCGGAACATGCACGTGATCATCTTTACCCACCGGCAGAGCGCAATTGCCATGGATCGTCCAGAGTTTCAGTTATTTAAGGAATGGGCTTTCCGCGACCGGCTGGGGAATATACGCAAGGAGGAGTGGTGGAAGACGACCATTGAGTCACTCACCTACCACACGGCTGGAACCGGGCCAATCTGGTCGCGTATTTGTCCGTATTGCGATGAGTGGTGGGATGGCTTTTTGGAAGAGATAAAAAAGCTTAATGCCTTGGGCTGTGATGGTGTGCAGTTGGATACCCTCGGCGCGGAGGGCATGATGTGTTATGCCACAAACCATGGCCATAAACCTGGCGAGTTGATGATGCCCAAGCTGCTCGAAAGGCTGGCCTGGTTGCGGAAAGAAGTGTATCAGATGAATCCGGAATTCTTGCTGGCAGGTGAAGAAGACTATGCCGACTACTTTCAACCCTATATCGATCTGCCCTATTCGCGCATACGGGGTAATGATGGATTCCAGGTTTTTGGGTATACATTCCCGGATGTCAAGCGCAATGTGGCCGTGGGCACCTATAGCTACGACCAGGTCAACAAAGGATTTATGATGGGTTGGGGCTACAACTGCGAAGTGGAGGGATTGAAGAAATCCATCCTCATTTGTCCTGATTTTGCCGATTTTGTGGGTGAGGTCAACAAGCTTCGGGTAAAACATTCCCAATACCTTTTAGATGGGCGTTTCATTGATACGCTTAAAGCCAGGGTTGATGGCAATGTCCGGTATGCCGTCCACCAGGGGCCCAAAGGGTATGCCGTGGTGGTTTGGAATCAGAATGACACCCAGGAGGCCTGTACGGTTACCTTTGAAGAGGATTTCAAGCGCGGGCTGCTGTGCGAACCCGGAAAGCCCGAAGTCTTTCTGGATGTCCCATGTTCACTGAAACTCAAGCCGCATTCCTCCGTAGCGATCATTGCTGAAAAGTAGTTTTTTAAATTGCTCCAGCTGGCATGGTTGATCTCGAAAAAGCCGATTTTACCCTGCCAGTTGGAGCAATCGATTAATAGAAAGAGATGATATGGATAATATGCCCCAAATTCTTCCTGTACGCTAACAAGCAGAGGTAATTTATTCTATTCTGCGCAAACGCCTGGATACGATCCTGCCGGCTGCCATGCGCACAGCTCATATCGATATGTGGATCATCCTTTGCCAGGAAGATGATTACGATCCGGTGTTTAAAACCATGATCCCAATGAATGCCTGGGCGCCAATCCTACAAATGCTCATCTTTTATGATCGTGGCAGCGGAAATGGCGTGGAAAGAATCAATTTATCCATGACAGATACCGGAGATCTTTATGATCGCCCATGGAAAGGTGTACGCTACGAAGAGCAGTGGAAACAGCTCAACCAGATCATCCAGGAACGCCAACCTGAGCGAATTGGTATCAATATCGGTAGCGTTAACTGGGCAGCCGGCGGACTGACATATAACCTTTATCGACAGCTCTTGGAAGCGATCCCATCGACATTGGCTGGGAACCTTGTATCTGCAGAAAAGGCATGTGAATACTGGCTGATGACTCTAACGAATGAGGAACTGGATATTTTCAATCATGTTGCCAGGATTGCACATGGATTGATTTCTGAATGCTTCAGCCCGAAATCGATAACGCCTGGTGTAACCACGACCGAGGATCTGGAATGGGTATATTGGCAGCTCAGCTCAAACCTGGGCCTGGAGCTTGCATTCAAACCCTTCTTCCGGTTGATTCGAAGAAATGCAAAGAAAGAGACCTGTCCGGTTGAGGATAAAATTATCCGTCGCGGCGATTTGCTTCACTGCGATGTAGGTATTCGATACTTGAGGTTAAATAGTGATCATCAAGAGCTAGCCTACGTTCTCCAAGATGGTGAAACCAATGCCCCAGAAGGTTTTTCCAGGTTACTGTCCGAGGGGAACCGGCTGCAAAAGCTGTTCATGAAAGAATTCCATATAGGCCTGACAGGGAACCAGCTGTTAACAAACATATTATCATCTGCTCGCGCCCAGGGCATTCCGAATCCCAGGGTCTACTCTCATTCATTGGGGCTGTATTTGCATCAGCCTGGGCCCTTAATCGGATTGCCTTGGGAACAAGAGAAATGCCCTGGCAGGGGGGATGTCGCGCTGGGATACAATTCGTGTTTTACGATGGAACTCGCGGTCGAGGACGATGTTACCGGATGGGATTCTCAAAAAGTGAGGCTAAGTCTCGAACAAGATGTGAAATTTACTGAACGTGGTTGTGAGCCATTGGATGGAGTACAAACCTCGTTTCACTTGATTTAATAATTCAACACCTTCTATTAAGAATTTATGTAGTTGGCTGTAGTCAGCAAGGGTGAACTATGGAATATCGTAATCTCGGTCGGACAGGGTTAAAAGTCAGTATATTCTGCCTGGGATGTGGCAATTATGGTGATCGTACAGGCGAAAAAGAGGGTTTTGAGATTATCGATCGGGCGATTGAGGCAGGGATCAACTTATTCGACACTGCCAATGTATATGGAAAAGGGAAAAACGAAGAATTTGTAGGTAAAGCCCTGCAACGGAATGGGAAACGCAGCCGAAGCATTCTTGCCACCAAAGTTTTCGGACATATGGATGATGATCCAAATGCCGGGCGAAGTCACCGCCGCCATATCATCGAGCAGTGTAATGCTTCCCTGCAAAGACTGCGCACCGATACGATTGACCTTTACCAAATTCATCAGCCAACCTCCGAAATCCCGATTGATGAGACGCTGCGCGCCCTGGATGACCTTATCCGATCGGGGAAAATTCGCTACATTGGGACGAGTAATTATGCTGCATGGCAGATCATGGAATCGCTTTGGGTATCGAAGGAATATGGACTGAATCGTTTTATCAGTGAACAACCTCCTTACCACCTCCTGGATCGTCGTATTGAACGCGAACTGGTACCCATGGCGCAAACCTATGGAATAGCTTTAATGCCCTGGTCTCCTCTGGCAGGAGGTTTCCTGACCGGAAAGTATCAAAGAGGGCAAATAAGGCCTGCAGGGTCGCGCTATGGATCTGAAGACCTGGCGGATTGGGTACAACAACACTTCATCGATCGAGCGTTTACTGCCTTGGAATTCGTAGAAACGCTGGCTAAAGAGAAAAGCTGCACGGTAGGCCAATTGGCGCTGTCCTGGTGCGCGCATCAACCTGGTATAACCAGCCCAATTATTGGACCGCGTACTCTGGAGCAATTAGAAGAGAATTTAAAAGCAGCCGATGTTCCAATCACTCGCGAGGATTGTCTGAAAATTGACCTGGCCATTCCACCGCGACAGGCTATTGTGCCTTATTTTGAAGGCGATTATGGGCCACATCAATATCGCTGGTAGCTGGAGCACTTTCCGTTTATTAATCAAAAGTTGGAATCTCGACTCTTGCTACATCAAGACCGGCTTAGCGGATGCGGCGGTTGACCATCTCGACCAGTATGCCGATCTCGACTGGCTTATCGCCCAGGTCTGGCTGGTCGGATGCAAAAGGAGATGACTCATGACAGAAGGCTTTGTCTTAAAAAAAGAAGTCGATTGTTACATGATAGGAAACCAGGCCTTTCACCTGACTGTTGGACTTAACCAATCAGGGCTTCCATCGATCCAGTCTTTAATCTTGTCATCTCAACCCTATATTAATTGGTCTCATCAGTATTATCCACTAGCACCAATCCTCACCGTTCAACAAGTTGATTATTCTCCCCAGTTAGGAAATATGCACTTTCTTCGTTTTGAGATCGTTGAAGCGAAAGAATTAGACATCACTTATGCATTGTCAAATGCTGATTGACTGACAAAATTAACAAAAGAGGCTATCAACACGCTCAAAGTGTGGCAAAGTTAAGTCGCGAGACAAAACGACCACAGGAGAAGAGCCATGTCGGACAGCCTCAGACTTTATCGTACCATAATTGAAATGCTTGGGAATAGCAAAGTTCGATTTCATGATATGCGTTGCCTGATCACATTTGCCTGGGCGATTGTGGGAGTGCTTTTGGAGAGGAGCGTCCACTTGAGCAAGTGGGGCATGCATCGGATTGGCGAAGCGCAGGCGGCGAGCAAGCAGCGGCAGTTTGGGCGCTGGCTGAAAAACGCCAAGATCATGCCTGCCGAGATCTACAAGCGGTTGGCGCAAATGGCCTTTGTGAACTGGAAAGGGCATAAGATTTATCTGGCTTTGGACAGCAGTAGTTTGTGGGATGAATTTGTTCTGGTGAGGGTAGCGGTGATCTATCGCGGACGAGCCCTGCCATTGAGTTGGGTGATCTTGAAACAGCAGAGTACGATGGTGGCGTTTGAGAAGTACAAGCACATTCTGAAGGAAGCTGCTGCGATTCTGCCCTACGGTTGTCCGTTGATCCTGCTTGCAGATCGTGGTTTTGACGATAACGACCTGTTTTGTGCAGTGCGTGACCTGGGTTGGGGGTTCCGCATCCGTTTGAAGAAGTCGTTGCGCATCCATCGGGTTAGCAAACCTTGTCTCAGCGTGGGTCGTTTGATGCCAGCCAAAGGACAGGCTTTGTTTCTGCACAAAGTTTGGATCACAGACCGCCAGTTTGGCCCAGTTCATCTGGCCCTGGCGCATATGTGCAGACCCGCACTGGCTATGAAGAATGGGCTATTCTCAGTGATGATCCAACCGATTTGCACACCTTTGATGAATATGGCCTGCGCTTTGACCTGGAAGAAAATTTCCTGGACGATAAATCGGCCGGTTTTCAGTTGGAGTCTGGCGAAATTCGGGATGCCGATGCCCTTTCTCGTTTGGGGTTGGTCTTGGCTACAACCACACTCTATCTGGTTAGCACGGGCACGGCCGTGGTTACCTTGGGCCTGCGTTCTCACATCGATACCCACTGGAACCGTGGATTGAGCTATTTCCAAATCGGTTGGCGTTGTACTCGCCGGCAACGTTGGAGCGCGTTGCCGTGGAAGCGGGCGCGGGTGAGGTTATTGAAGATCGCGCCCGGCTGCTGGAATTTCAGATTGGTCCTTGATTATGAGCAGCGCTGCAGGTGTGCCGGGGACAAGCGC
>SXGR01600231.1_pt1 | contig 21382 bp, 19 predicted proteins | sample 3174711 | NCBI WGS metagenome assembly SXGR01 (sample SAMN11356860, study PRJNA531348) | freshwater metagenome | isolation source: freshwater sample F1-60 | place: China: Fuxian Lake, Yuxi | collected 2017-12-25 | reverse complement strand
TATTTCTACTGAAGTAGATGCACGCTTGTCATTCGATACCAAAGCAAGCATTGCTAAAGCCCACCACTTGATCGACCTGTACGCTAAAGGCGGCGCGGATAAATCACGCGTGTTGATTAAGTTGGCTTCTACGTGGGAAGGTATTCGCGCAGCAGAAGTATTGGAAAAAGAAGGGATCAATACCAACCTGACGTTATTATTTGGATTTGAACAAGCAGCCGCTTGTGCAGACGCTGGCGCGTTTTTGATTTCACCCTTTGTAGGCCGTATTTTGGATTGGTACAAAACCAATACCGACAAAAAAGAATACAGCGCGTTTGAAGATCCGGGTGTAGTGTCTGTGCATCGCATTTACAACTACTACAAGCAAAATGGCTACAACACTGTAGTTATGGGCGCGAGCTTCCGTAACCTTGGCGAAATCGAAGCATTAGCGGGTTGTGACCGCTTGACCATCAGCCCTAACTTGCTACAAGAGTTAGAGCAAGACCAAGGTAAATTGGAACGCGTATTATCGCCCTCAAACACTGGCGAAAAAATTGCCAAAGTTATTGAGACCGAACCAAGCTTCCGTTTTGGTATGAATCAGAATCAAATGGCAAGCGACAAGTTGGCTGAAGGTATTCGCGGTTTCGTGAAAGATCAAATCAGCCTGGAAAAATTATTGAAAGAGCTCGCGTAATTTTTTGCAGATTTAAAAATAGTTTTAAAAACGCCACCTATTTTGTTGACGCCACTCGGCGCTTAATAACGAGGTGGCGTTTTTATGTGTGGCACAATGATTTTAAACGAGAGGCCTGAATTGCTAAGGTCTAATTTACAAAGAGAAGAGTTTACTTAAAGAGGGATTACGAAAGGAGGGAATACATTAAGAGTTTTCAAGCATATTAACGAGATTTTTAAAGGTTTCGTGATTTTGTGCGTTCAAGCTCATCAAAATTTTGTGCGCCTCTAATACCTTTTCTTTAACTTGCTGCTCATCACACTCAATAGCTGTTAAGGTTTTTTCAGGCGCTATTTCTACATCCAACTTATCAACAATCGTAAAAATATCCGCAAAACCCATGGTATCTAAAATACGCTTAATGCTCGCATTAGTCGCCAAGATCACCGGTGTAATATTGCGTTTATCTTGCGCGAGTAATGAAATTTTTGCCATAAGGCCGAGGGTAGTGCTATCAACAGCTTCTGCTTCTGACAAATCAAATAGTACCGATGAAAAATTCGGCGCCGCAAGCATGGCATCAATAAACTGATCGAAGGATATACATAGCGTAAGACGAACATCACCGGTCATCTTAATAATGTAAACACCCGCATGGTCTGCAACCAAAATCTGACCGGGACGCATTCTATTTACCTCTGGCAATCGTAAGGATGGCAATATCATCTGGCGTTTCGCCATCATCCTTAACATGTAAAGTATTGCAGATTGATTCTAAGCTGCCAGTTGATTCTGCAACTTTTTGTAATAAATGAGCTTCTTTATCTTGAATCGTATCAGAGGGCAATATTTCCAACACGCCATCTGAAAAACAGGAGAGAGTGTAAATCTCAGGCAACTGTAATTGGTACACATTCCATGTCACATCTTTGAAAATACCCACTGGCTTCCCAATACCGTCAAGGTACTGACAAGTCTCTGCAGTTTTGAGAATCGGCATTGGCAGGTGGCCAGCAACAGAATAGTTCATCAATTGTGTATGCGTATCTATAACGCCCACAAAGAAGGTTAAATGATGATTCAGTCGTGTTTCTTTTATCTCGCGGTTCACAGTTTGCAATAAATGATTTGAACCGGTAGCAAAGGATTCTTCATCACCAAACAAGCCCTCTTCGCGCACCATGCGACTGACGAGATGTTTTAACCAAATGGTGACAAATGCAGAGGAGGAACCGTGGCCGGAAACATCGGCAAGATAGAAAGCGAGGTAGCGTTTTTTGATGTGGGCGTAATCGACAAAATCGCCACTTAAGAACAGAGATGGCGCTATGTAGTGGGCTACTTCGTAATGATCCTGAGTAATCAGGCGGTTGGGCATTAAGCGTTTCTGAACTTGTTTACCGGCGAGCTGATCGCGCTCTAAGACTCGTAAACTTTCGCGCAATTCGTGGTTGGCGGTTTCTAACTGTTCTCGGTAGCGCTGGTTTTCCAATAAGAGATCTGTGCGCTCAAGAGCCTTGTTAATCGCATGCACCAAAACTTCTATATCTAACACTGGCTTAACTAAATAATCGCTCGCCCCCAATCGCAACACTTGCACCACATCACTCACACTCCCCGCACCGGAAATAATAATCACGGGCAAATCGGGCTGATGTTGCTTGATCTGCTTGAGTACCTGCAAACCATCCGCGCCTGGCATACGCAGGTCAGTGATGACTAAATCTGGGCTGTATTGTTCGATAGCATCGCAGAGCTTATTAGCCTCACCTGCTTCGTATACATCAAACCCGCTATCCGTGAGATAGACGGCGATGCTGCGCCGAACCAGTGCATCGTCATCGATGATGAGCAGCTTTTTGCGTTTCTCCGTCATCTAAAATCTTTCTCAGCTATGGTTTAGGGGCAGGTTTAAGAGGCGCATAACACTACTCTTTCAGCTTCTATCCCGCAAGCAATTCATAAGAGTATTTAGCCTAGTCAAACTTGGTTTTACAGAAGCTGAACCGAACCAGCCAAAAGGAATTATAGTTGGCGAGATTGTGTAGCAGAACTTAAGATAGAGCCACGCACGCCTGGCTTTTTGTGGGCCTGTGCTACACTCAGTGGGTGTTGGGGAATCCCGTATACCCACGTCACTCCCGATAGATAATGAGATAGATAACAAGTTACAAGAGGACTGAATATGAGCTCAATTGATAAAGGCTTTAGTGAAAAGCGTGATTTTATCCGCATGAAAATCAGCGCGCCTTTAAGCGCAAAGCTATCTCATGACGAGGGTGTTATCGAGGGGTTGTGTCGCGACTTAAGCGGCGGTGGAATGCAAGTAGAAACAAAAACACAGATACCCGCAGGCACAGATTTAGTCGTAGAGATCTCGTCCGACCACGGCCACAACCCAACATTACATGCAAAAGCCAAAGTTGCCCGCTGCAGCGGCGACAGCGAAAACGGCTATATGTTGGGCTTAGAAATTGTTGAAGTCCTAAAGTAGGCCTTCGCTAGCAAAGACTCGGATTAGACACCCGAGTCTTATTCTTCTTCCTCTTCACCAAAGCTGTCTTCCACCACACCGTTATTAACCAAAAAATTGCGGCGCTGCAAATAAGCCTCCCGCAAAAACACATACTTATCGCCAGTTAAACTTTTCTCCAACGGTATTATATTCGCCCGAGCATTCAACAAAGACGCAGCTCTTACCGTATTTTTGGTGGGAATATGGTCAATATAGGTTGTAGGATCTGTATACCAATCCACGGGCATTGCGGTGGTATCGCGCAGATTGCTTGGCCCTAAAAATGGCAAAATCATGTAAGGCCCGGCATCCACTCCCCAAACAGCCAGTGTTTGGCCAAAGTCTTCGTGGTCATCATGCTTCAGATTCATGTATTGAGCTACGTCGAAAACCCCCGCCAACCCCAAGGTTGAATTCAACAGTAAACGGCCAGTATCGTGAGCTGCACCGCGAAAGTTGCCTTGCAATACGCCGTTAAAAACACTGGGGATTTCCAACACATTGGACAATACATTACCCACACCCTGACGGAAAAAACCCGGCGTCAACTTTATATAAGCTGTAGCTAATGGTTTAAGCAAGATTTTATCTGCGCCATCATTAAACCGAAACATCGAGCGATTAAACCTTTCCCAAGGGTCAACCGGAGATTTCGTCATTGTTGCTGCAGACTCTACAACAGGGGCCGCCTCTAAAGTGGGAGCTTCTGTTTCTGCCATAGCCGGATTCATGGATAGCGAAAAAGCTAATGTCGCTGTGAACAGGGAAATTCTGATGGTATTCATGGATACGCCAAAAGTGCAGGATTAATAGTAAACAAAGAGGATATAAGCTGAGCCTATAAAAGCGGCGCCACTCTACCCAAAGTCCTTAGCTACAACAACCTCTTTTGAGGCTGCAACAAGACGCCATTTGAGTAGTTTTTTTGAGTTAGCGCGCCCGATCATTATAAAAGCATCGAGCTATACCATAAGTGACAATTGTAACGGATAAGTATTTAGATTTTGCAAGGAGCCTAAAGATCAAAGGCACTGATAGGTCAATTCAAGTTTCATCGCTTTAGTCGCTGTGGGTAAATATCGTTCGGACTCCAACACAAATCCTTTAGCACATTGACCAGCAGCAACCTCAAGTAAACTAAATTTTACAGCCTGCAATTGTTGTGAAGAGTTAAATTCCCCCTTTGCTGTCAGCTTATCCGCAACTACCTCTATCTTTTTTTCCTTAACATCTTGAACTTTTGGCTCTGCAACCTCTTCACCCGCATTTTTTTTGCCCGACAAAGCCTTATGTATCACGCCATTTAAACCGGTTTTGGTGTAATCGCAGTGCTTATCGGAATCTGGCACCAAGCGATCTGCTGCATCAACAGCTGAACCGCACTCTGGTTTTTCTTCCGCTAAGGCCAATGAACACAAAAGCGTAAGCACGCTTATAAATGCTAATTTAACCCACATAATTTTGCCCTCAAAAAATATCACTTTGTAAAAGATAATCGCACTCAATAAAAAAGGGTGCCTAAGCACCCTTCCAGATATCCAATTGAAATCATTAGATACCAAATAATAATTACTCGATATTCAGAGAAATTAGAAGTTCAACTCAAGACCAACAGCAAGGTACTTGTCGTCTGCACGGCTTGCAACTGCAGCACGCTCGTCTTCAACCATGGTGTAGTAACCAAACACTTTAGCCGCTTTAGTCAATTTGTAGTCTGCGCCAATGCTGGTTTGATCGGTGCCAATTTGAACCATATCAGAGCTAGCGTTTTGAACTTTCAACGCCCATTTATCATTCACATTCCATTGTGCAGACAACATGTAACCATCTTCATCAATTACGCCATTGTCGTAAGTTTCCCACATTGCGCCCAATACAACTGGGCCAACATTGAAACGGCCTACAGCGCGCAGAATGTCTGTATCAGTGGTATGAACAACTGCACCGCTGGCATTAGTTACATTGCTATCGTTAGCCAAGGCCAAATAGATAGCTTTAGTGTTATACACTATAGATGCAGAGTAACCGTTATCTACGTTTACAGCATCTTTCTCTGCATTCACATAAGCCACGTTAACAGTGATGTCACTGAACGCTGGAGTTGAGTACTGAACGATATTTTTAGCGCGAGTCTCACCTTGCAACACAGTTTGGATATCGCCAACATAGTCATTGAACAAATCAACTTTTTCTTGTGCAAGTTTGAAAGGGGTATCAAACATACCGATCATTGCTGTACCGCCGGTGCCTTTCAAACCAACATAAATGTTACGTTGAGAGAAGGTTTGACTGCCACCACTGATAGAACAGGTAGTGGTAGTGGTAGTGGTAGCTGCGGGTGTAACAGTAGTAGATTTTGAAGTAGCAGAGCAAGAAGGTGTTGATGACAAGCTATTTGAGCCATCATCTACTTTAGTTTGGTATTCAAATTGGTAAATAACTTTCAAATCGTCATTTACGTTCTCACTGCCTTTCAAGCCGATACGTGAAGCATTACTTACCACTTCAGTGTAAGAGCCACCAACATTTTTGTCAGTAGATTGCAAAGCTACGTTTGCTTTACCGTAAACGGTAATATCAGCAAATGCAGTAGCAGGTACGAGTGAAGCGATCATTAACGGTAATAGAGCTTTTTTCATGAGGTTATCCCCTAGATTTAGATAATAGATTTTTAATAGATACGGTCATAACAAACTACTGACGCGACGCATAAGCATTTGTAGCGTTCTGGCGCGCATTATGTTGTGACTATATTGCAGTTGTATTACAGCGTAGATGAGGACGTGATTTTCGCAACAAAAAGGTAATAAATGAAACCCAAGCACCGGCCTACCCCCCCCCTTTTTCTACCCAGCCAGCATTACCTGTTATTCAAAACAGCTCTATACACACCAGCCGTCATAGTAAAATGCACGTCATAAGCCCACGGAGGATAAGCTTTTACAAAAAATAGGCTGTATTTCTAAGCCCCAGAAATAACCATCTATATAGACCTTATAAAAATTTAAGATTTTATTTTTAAAACGCTGTAACAAATAGAAATCTACAGCGTCTAGTATAGGAGTTGAGGGAAAGCAGTATTACCTCTCAACCTACAAACCTCAAATACCTATATTAAGGAGATTTACCACAATGAAAAATCTATCTACTTCTGCACTCGTATTAGCAACTGCTGCGCTTTTCTCAACCGGTATGGCATTTGCTGATGAAAAACCTGCAACAACTGAAGGCACTGTTAAATGTTCAGGCGTAAATGCATGCAAAGGCCACTCTGCATGTAAAACTGAAACTAACGCCTGCAAAGGTCAAAATGCATGCAAAGCTAAAGGCTTTGAAGCTACCACAGCTAAAGAATGTGCTGCTAAAGGCGGCAAAGAGATGAAAGCAGCAAAATAATTTTTGTTGTTTCACGTTAAAGGCTGTGCAGACTTAAAAGCTCCACGGCCTTTTTCTTAGCCAACCGATTACCATGTGGTTTTTGATTATGACCCGTCAACACCTGCAAAACCAACATCTAGGCTTTGGGCTTGGCTTGCGCAGCGAGCACTACCTCGACCTCATTGAACATGAGCAGCCTGTCGATTGGCTGGAAATTATCAGTGAAAACTACATGATTGCTGGCGGCAAGCCGCTGTATTATCTAGATAAAATTGCCGAGCGGTATCCACTGGTGATGCACGGCGTATCCCTATCCATTGGCAGTGTAGATCCGCTCAATCAGAATTATTTGCAGGATTTAAAAAAACTGGCACAGCGCGTTAAACCCAAATGGATTTCTGATCACCTCTGCTGGACTGGCACTCAAGGCATCAATCTTCACGATTTGATGCCCCTCCCCTATACCGAAGAAGCACTTGCGCATTTAGTCGCTCGCATTACACAAGTGCAAGATTTTTTAGGGCAACGAATTTTATTAGAAAATGTATCCAGCTATTTGACCTATCAGCATTCAACGATTGCCGAGTGGGAATTTTTACGCGCTATAGCGCAAAAAGCGGATTGTTTAGTTTTGCTGGATATCAACAATATTCACGTAAGCGCACACAATCATGGGTTTGATCCCATCACTTATTTAGAGGCTATGCCTGTTGACCGCATTCAACAAATCCACCTCGCGGGGCATTTAAATAAAGGCGATTACAGCATAGATACGCACGACCATGACATTATTGATTCCGTATGGAATCTCTATGCCGAAAGCGTAAAGCGCTTTGGCCATATCAGCACCATGATTGAACGCGATGACGATATTCCACCACTTTCAACTTTATTAGCAGAATTGCAAAAAGCCCGCGATATTTCTGCGGCGGCTTTAACACAATAACCTCTTAATTATGCCTAATCAAATAAAGGATATTTTATGAAAAATTTACTTAATAGCTTTTTAGATATCACACTGCGCGGGCCAGAAAAAATTGCCGCCTATTTACAATGGCTAGCACCTCTGGTTGCACGCTTAGTCGTTGGCGAAATTTTTATGACTGCAGGTTGGGGCAAGCTGCAAAACCTTGACGCTATGATTGAAAATTTTACCAGCTGGGGAATCCCCTTTCCGCATATTCTCACCCCATTTACGTCAGGCGCAGAGTTTGTGTGCGGCATATTGCTTATGCTCGGTTTATTTACCCGCATTTCTGCTGGCATATTAGGCGTGATTATGATTGTTGCGATTAAAAGCGTGCTCTGGGTTGATGTAGATTCACTCGATACCTTATTCGGTTTCTCAGAGAGTGCCTATCTTGTAATTTTCTTTTGGCTGGCGATTGCTGGCGCAGGAAAAGTATCTATCGATCATTGGTTAACGCGCAAATAATATTATGAGCCATAAAACTCTCGCTGAATTACAGCTGACGCTACAGGATTTCTTGTTGGATAAAACGCAAGATGCAGGTGATCTCACCTTAGACACACCTGCCTTTTCAAAACAAGAACGCCTCGAGATTTATCACAATGCCTATCGCTTGCGTTTGATTGATACGTTGCGCAAAGACTACCCCGCATTAGACGCTTATATTGGGGAGGAGGATTTCATAACTTTATGCCAAGAATTTATTGCGCAATATCCATCACAGCACCCATCGCTACGCTGGTTCGGTGAAAAGCTGCCTGTATTTCTTCGCGCGCATGCACACTGGCAAAAAATCATGATAGTTGTTGAGTTGGCAGAGTTTGAATGGGCTCAGGTTATGGCATTTGATGCTGCAGACACATCGCTCGCGACTTTGGATGAACTACGCACACTTCCGCCAGAAGAATGGATGACACTGAAACTAGAGCTGCATCCATCGCTGCAATTAGTGGATTGTTATAGCAATGCGCCAACGCTCTGGAACTCCTTGACTAAAGATGAAACGGCTATTTCTATAGATCTCACTCAAGAAGCACAAACGTGGCTAATGTGGCGAGAAAACTTACAAGTGGTCTATCGCCCAATTGGTACAACGGAAGTTTGGGCGCTTAATACATTTTTAACGCAGAAGAATTTTGCAGATGTATGCGAAGGATTATGTGAATGGATTGCAGCAGAACAAGTGCCTGCGCAAGTGGCGCAATATTTACACCACTGGATTCGCGGTGGTTTAGTCATAAAAATTAACTAAACCGCGCAAAAAGTATTAAAACTTAACGAGCCAAAACCATTTCCCACTGTTTATCCAATCGTTTGGGTGATATTGGAATCTGGGTTTTTAAAGTCTGCGCAAACAGCGACACACGCAGCTCCTCTATCCACCAGCGGTATTCAATCAGCGCTGCATTTTGTGTCATTACAAACGCGCCTTCTTTTTCAATATATTCCTGCAGGCGCTGCACATAAGGCTGAATGTCTAAAAGTGCGAGCTTATCCTTTTGCGGATTAAGCACAGCTTTCTCTAAGCGAAGTTGAATAGCGCGTAAATAACGCGGGTACTGGCGCAACCATTCGTCGGGCGTTTTATAGACCACACCCACATAAAACAACTGCTTCAACTGCTCCTGAATATCGCTTAGCGCAAATGCTAAAGCGAGCGCATTTTTTTGTTGTTTGATGTTTTTTTTCACATCCACCAGCAACTTCAAACTGGCGAGAAGATGGGTACAAATTTCTTGCGCTGCAGCGACTAATTTATCGCGAATTGCGTCAACCAAGGTATCAAAGTCTGCCCTAGTGCGCGGCATTTGGGTTTGATCTGGAAGTGCAAGCTGTTTGATCGCCGCCATAATAATATCGTCAGTGACTTGATCTCGGGAGCCAATACCGGCAAAGGTCAGCGCAATATCCTGCCCTTTTAATAATTCTTTTTGTAAATACTTTACCGCTTGAGTGAGCTGCAGAAACATCAAACGTGCAAGGCCGCGTTGAGTTAACTCTAATGACTGCTGCGGATTATCTAATACTTGCAATGCTACCGAAGTCGTTTTATCGGCAAGCGCAGGATAAGCGCGAATACCAATACCGTTGCGCTGCAATTGAATCGCTTGCGGTAAGCTTTCAAAATCCCATTGCGTAATATTATCGCGCTCAATATTAGTCGCCGCTGATTGGATATTTTGTTGCACCTGCGCGCGATACTTTTCACGCAGCGGCAATAAATCACGGCCGCTGGCAATCACCTTACCTTTGTCATCCACTACTTTGATATTGAAGCGATAGTAATTATCCACTTGGGTTTCCAGCCACGCATCGATACCTACATCCACGCCGGTTTGGCGTTTCAATTGCAAGCCCAATGCATCAGTAAGTGCTTTATTGTCAGGTGCCATAGCAGCGAGCGCTTTATCCACCACATCGGGCACTGGCACAAAATGTTTACGCAGAGACTTGGGTAAGCTTTTTACGAGATTAATACATTTATCGCGCAACATGCCCGGCACCAACCACTCCAAACGCAACTCTGGAAGTTGATGCAACACACTCATGGGCACATGAATACTGACGCCGTCATCGGGGTGATTAGGTTCAAAATGATAAGTCAGCGGAAACACCATACCACGCCATTCCAACTCATTGGGAAATTGTGCCTGGGTAATATCCAATGCGCCATGGCGCATAAGCGTTTCGCGACTGATATGTAAAACCTTAGGATTTTCTTGCTCAGCTTTTCTGCGCCAGTTTTCAAAGCCCGCTAGATTAATAATGTGTTCAGGAATAAGCTCGTTATAAAATTCAAAAATCACTTGCTCATCGGCAAGAATATCGCGGCGACGAGATTTGGCTTCAAGATCATCCAACTCTTTTAAAAGACTTTGTTGATGCGCAAAGAAATCGTTTACCGCACCTTTGCGCTGTAGATTTTTACGCTTGGGGTGTTCTGCATACAAGCCCTCAACAAAAGCGGCACGAATAAATACTTCGCGGCACACCAAGGGATCTATGTGCGAATAGATAACCGATCTTTTTTCAATTAAGGTTAAACCATAAAGACTAACCTTTTCATAAGCCATTACCTGCCCAGTATGGCTGCTGTAATGCGGCTCAAAATATTGGCGCTTCACCAAATGCTCTGCCGCTGCCAACGCCCACTCAGGTTCAATTTTGGCTACGGTATGCGCAAAGAGTTTTGAGGTTTCAATCAGCTCTGCCGCCATTATCCATTTCGGCGTTTTTTTAATTAACGACGAACCAGGGAATATACCGAATTTTCGATTACGCGCTCCAAGGTATTCGCGCTCTTCATGATTAAAACCCAAATTGCCGAGCAAACCACTGAGTAGCGCTTTATGTACAGATTCATAATTGGCAGGCTCGCTATTCGCTTTAAAGCCCAAGTCTTTAACCGCTACACACAATTGATGATGAATATCTCGCCACTCACGCAAACGCAAATAATTTAAAAACTCTTTTTTGCACAATTTTCGCAGCTTGTTTTCTGAAAGCTCTTGGCGCTGAGTTTCAAAATAATTCCACAAGTTTACGAAGCCAGCGAAATCTGAATGCTCTGCCCAAAAGCGGCGATGGCTTTGATCTGCCGCCTGCTGTTTTTCTACCGGGCGGTCACGTGGATCTTGCACTGAAAGCGCACTGGCGATAATTAATAACTCACGTACACAGGATTGCTCCTGCGCCGCCAACAACATACGCGCAAGGCGCGGGTCGAGTGGTAATTTACTGAGTTGTGTTCCCACTGGGGTGAGTTGGTTTTTACTATTAACCGCTTGCAGCTCTTCTAATAATTTATAACCATCACTAATTAAGCGATGGTCAGGTGCATCAATAAATGGGAACTTATGAATATCGCCCATTTTCAATTGCAGCATTTGCAAAATAACGGCGGCGAGATTAGTGCGCAGAATTTCAGCATCGGTAAACGCGGGGCGATTATTAAAATCCTCCTCGCTGTATAAGCGAATACAAATACCTTCGGCTACACGACCGCAACGACCTTTGCGTTGATTGGCGCTAGCTTGCGACACAGGTTCAATCGGCAAGCGTTGCACTTTTGTGCGATAGGAATAACGTGAGATGCGCGCAAAACCCGGATCAATCACATAGCGAATACCGGGTACGGTGATAGATGTTTCCGCTACGTTGGTAGCCAAAACAATGCGGCGACCGGTATGAGGTGCAAATACACGCTGCTGTTCCGCCAAACTTAAACGCGCATAAAACGGCACCACTTCCATATGCGCAAACTGCGCTTTGCGTAGGGCTTCGGCGGCTTCACGAATTTCGCGTTCGCCGCTGAGGAAAATTAAAATATCGCCGCCACGCGCACCACTGCCGGTTTTTTCGTGCAATTCAATTTCATGCACGGCATCGACCATAGCTCCGTAAATATCCTGCTCGGTATCCTCACCATCTTCATCTTTTGTTACAGACTCAAACAGTGGGCGATGCCAAACATCTACTGGATAAGTACGACCTGAGACTTCAATAATGGGCGCATTATCAAAGTGTTCAGAGAATTTTTGTAAATCGATAGTTGCGGAGGTAATGATTAGTTTTAAATCTGGGCGGCGCAACAATACTTGTTTTAAATAACCGAGCAAGAAATCAATATTTAAACTGCGCTCGTGGGCCTCATCAATAATCAAGGTATCGTATTTATTTAAGTAGGGATCGTGTTGAATTTCAGCAAGCAGAATACCGTCGGTCATCACCTTGATTAAGGTTTGCTCGCTGGACTGATCGCTAAAGCGAACTTGATAGCCCACCTTTTCACCGAGCTTAGTTTGCAGCTCTTCGGCAATGCGAGTGGCCACTGTATTGGCCGCAATACGGCGCGGTTGCGTGTGGCCAATTAAACCGCGCGTACCGCGCCCCAGTGTTAAACAGATTTTAGGGATTTGCGTAGTTTTACCGGAGCCAGTTTCACCCGCTAAAACAACGACCTGATTATTCGCAATAATCTGCGCAATCTCATCGCGTTTTTCACACACGGGTAAATCGGGGAATGAAATACAAGTGGGAATTAGCTGCTTGCGGATTTCCACTTTAGCTTGCGATGCCAGCAATTGTTGTTGCCATTTCTCTAAGGCTTGCTCATAGGGCTTTTGGGCACGCGCCAGCTTTTCAAGCTCGCCCAAACGACGCTGCAATCGGTAATGGTCTTGCGCCATTACATTAACAATCGATTGCTTATATTCTAGCCACACACTTGCCATGCCCATCACCCTTAAACATCAGGCGCGCATAATATCATGAGCTACTGGCCAGTATTATTGCTTTCGAGGCTTCAACTTTAGCGTTGCGGTATTCTGATCAATCACAAAATCGAAGCGACCCAATATATCCACGCCAAGCAAACCATCAAATTCTATTGAATCATCCATGGGCAATTGCGCAAGAATGTGTTGGTTAAATACCACCTTGCCAATACTGACCTGATTCACCGTAAACAAAACACTATCGCGCGCACCGCTAGCGGTATTTAAACGAATAGGCTTAGTGGCTTTAAGCAATGCAGGATATTTCGCGGTGTAATTTGTTGATAAACCGCTTAAGGATGCGCCTGTATCCAACAACAAGCGCGCGGGGTAACCTTCTATATGGGTATTCACAAGATACTGGTTGCCGTAACGCACCAAGGGAATCACAGATTCTGCTGGAGTATCCTCGCCATTGAGTTTTGCCAGTATGGCTTCAGCACGCTTTTGTACCAGCGGATCATTCACCGCCATAAGTGCATGATATTGCGCTTGATATTCATCTTTTAACCCCATCAAGAGCGTAGCCAGCTCCAAATGTAACTCGCCATCATTAGCTCTGTATTTTAGAAGCTCTTCAAACTGCGCAATCAACCAAGAATAATCATCATTAAATAATGCAGGATTCGCTTTGAGCTGCACTAAATACTGCTCAATATCATTCAGCGCCTGCTCACATTTTTGAGGATCGGCCTCTAATTTCAAATAGCGAAACCATGCATCCACAGCAGCGATTGCATAGCCCTGTTTTTTATAGACAGCCGATAATAACAACCAAGCGCGCGCTGCATCTTTAGGGTTGCCCATGCGAGTTTCCAACAACTGAATTGCGTCGGTGTAACGCTCACTCGCGATTAATTGGTTCACTTGCGGCCAAGAAAAAGCGTCAGGAACTTTTGTATCTGCAGCTATAGAGTTCGACAGTGCCGATTTGGCAGCATCCAACTCGGCCTCATTCGATTTTTCCAATAAATTGGTAGACGATATTGGGCTGCTCTTATTTAACCCAAGCTGCGCTTGGATGGAGGCAATATTGCGATATTCACTCAAGGCGAATCCAAGCGCAAAAGCAATTGCGGTGATCAACAAGGTTTTGAAATTCAACATAATTCAAGCGGGAACTCTTGGGTGAGGATTTGAATCCTACAACTTATAGTCTCATCAAGCCATATTCTGCAGTAGTGGACTAGAAAAACACGGCTTTGTTCAGCCTAGATTCGGTTTAGGCACTTAAGATAGCCGCTAAAACACCACAAATAATGCGATCAATTTCACCTAGGTTCGCGGATGTAATACAATTAGCGCCCCCATCTTTAGGTTGCTGAAGATGAGGCCCCACTTCCATGTACAGTGATATACCCTACAGTGACGCTTCTATGAAAAAATGGTTAGCCACCTTGGCTCTCAGTTCGATCAGCATTCATGCCTACGCTGATATATTTTTACATTTCAAAAACCCTGACGGCTCCACCAGATGGCAATATGTAGCCAACTTTTCCAGCAGCGTGCTGATTCTCACCCTGTTAATCGTGATGATTTTTTTATTGTTAGCAAACCGCCGTGCAGGACGCGCAAACCGCGAACTAACCGATATAAGAGCCACTCTTGAAGACCGCGTTGCACGTAGAACAGCATCTCTCATTGAAACGACAGAAGCACTTAAAAGCCGCGAAGAGTACATAACGAGTATTGTTGAATCCATGCCCTTAATGTTGATTGGCTTAAACCAGCGCATGGAAATTATTCAATGGAACCGCGTAGCTGAAACCTCAACCGGCCGCCCGATTGCAAGCGTTCTAGGTAAAAACCTGTGGGAGGCCTACCCGGCTATTACACTCACATCAGACCAAGTTGCCGAGGTTTTACAAAGCAAAAAAACACTAACGATTAAACATAGCCAACGCGATCAGTATTATTTTGATATTACGATCTATGCCTTAACCGATAAAGGTGAGACAGGTGTAGTAATTTTGGTGGATGACATTACCAAACAAATGAAAGCGGAAAACAAAGTAGCGGAGCGCGATAAAATATCGTCTATGGGCGAACTTGCCTCAGCAATGGCCTACGATATTAATTTGCCACTGCAATCTATTTTAACTAGCTTGTTAGATGCGCAAGAAAAAGTGGCTGCGAATGATCTCAACAACATCAAAACTGAATTGTTGGCAACCTTAAAAAATGCCTGCTTCAGCGGCCAGCAAGCATCATCTATTATTCAAAATTTATTAGACTTGGCAAACAGCCATCACGATGAAAAAACACCCACTGATATCGCCCTACTGATGGATCAGAGCATTAAGCTAGCGGGTAATTTGTTTACCGATTTATCAGGCTTGAAATTCAGCGCCATTAATACCACACGCCACTATCACCAAGGCCTGCCGCACATACCTTGCTACCAATCAGAACTGCAGCAAGTATTTATTCGTCTTTTGCGCAACGCCTTTCACTCGTTAAATGGTTCTGCACAGCTAGCGCCAGCCATTAATATTGAGATTAGCGAATTCTATGATTCACTGTGGATTAAAGTTCAGCACAACGGCAGGCCATTAACGCCGCTAGAGCAAGAAGATATCTTCCAACCCTTCTTCTCTATTTCTGAAAGAGAACCAGCTTGCCCTGTAGAGCATCGATTATCCTATTCATATTTTATTATTACCGATCACCACGATGGCCAAATGTCAGTAACATCTGATGAGAAATTCGGCACCTGCTTTAATATTCAGTTGCCGCTGGTGTAACGAATAGAGTTCGCAAAAAAATGCCGATCAACTCAAGTTGATCGGCATTTTTTATTAATATCCCATAAGAACCCAACCACGTTTACGCGCGCAATTGCGTATATGGGTTGCGGCTATATCTTGCGGAACCTGATCAATGGTGAGGCACTTAAACCCAAGAGCAAGATAAAAACGTTGCAAATGCGGCAAGGCATAACAGTAACAACTTACAGCATTATTTGCAGATTTCAACTCAAGCAGTATTTGGGTCAACAAATAGGTTGCCACACCTTGATTGCGCGCTTCCGGAGCGACACAGAGATTGCGCAACACATAATATCCTTGAGTGTGAGACATTAAACGCGCAGCAGCAATAATTTCACCCTGCCAAGTTAAACTAAATACGCGATCATGACGACCGCACTTTACATTGTAATTACAGCGTGCATAAAAACGATTAACCAGCGGTAAGCGCAACTCATCTACACAGTTAAAAACACTCTCGTTTAGCATAACCGTAGGGATTGCCTATTCCTTTAATTCCGATCATCAGGTGCATTAGGGTCATCCATACTATCTAATGGAAATAGTTTGTCCATATTATCTTCATTGCTCACGGGAACATGTGCGGAATTGTCATCCGATAAATCAATTTCCGTTTTTTCAGGTGCTTTCTTTGCCACCGCTTTTTTCGCAGTAGAACTTACATCTTTAGCACTGGTGGCCGATAACGTCTTTTCAAACTCGGCTAACTCGTCTTTGGCTTTGCCACCCATAATAAATTTATACGCAAAATAACCCAGCGCCACCAGTAAAAGATTACCTACCGCAATACTGATATATAGAATCACGTTGTTGGATTCTGCCTCTGGCTGCTCAGGCTCCTCATGTTTAGGTTCTTCATGTTTAGGTTCTTCATGTTTAGCGTCTGCAACAGGCGCCGCCACGGAAGACGCAGCTGCGGCTTTCTTTACTACATAACTGAAATTATCTGCATGAAGAGTTTCATCCAGTTTTTCACCATCAAAAAGTTCGCCTTGAGCATGAATATCAACAGCGTAATCACCCTCTTGTACTGGTGAGAAAGAGAACTCCCAGCGCTTCCCATCAATCAAGCTCAGAGTTTTATCCACATTATTATTTTGCGAATTTTTGATGCTCACAGCAACTTGGGTTTTACTAAGATCAACCACTTTTTCATCGGCAGAAATTTTATAGCTATAGGTCAGCTTCCCATCTTCTGAAACAGCACTGTTTTTTTCTAAAACCATGTAGCTATCGCGCACACTCAGGCCGTGTTTAAACTCGCGCTTAAAGGTTTTTCCATCCACATAGACATGTATTTCATAATCGCCAATGGTTTCAAAAGTGTTTAGGTTTTGGTGAAAGAAACCATCTGCCGGTGGCGTTGGCAAGGTAAAGGGTGTATTGGTATTTTCTTCTGTGTTATTTTTTACGACTATGGCATTCGTTTCTATCAAACCAAGGAAATTAGGATCAATAATTGTTTTACCATTTTCTTGAAATGAATAGGTAAGTGCTAAAACATCTTTAGAGTGCAAATTGTTTTTAAGCGGCTCAAAAACTAACTGCAAATTACTGACAACCGTAATTCGACTTTGCGGTGCAATTTCAGTTTTTATTTTCCATTGCCCAGCTTTAGGTGAATCCACGGTAATTAAATCGTACTTATCGGTGCGATACCAATTCACACCATCGTTTGGGTTGGTTGCGGAATAGTCTTTGCCTTCTGGCGAGCTAATAATGGTTTGCTCTTCACCCGGCTTGCGAAAAATTAATGCTGTAAACTCTTTAATACTAGCATCCACCAAGAATCCATTATTTTCTAGCGGAACACGCTCTGCTGGCACAGCTTGATCAAATATTTTTAAAAATACACTCATGAGTTGGTCTGCAGAAACTGCTAGGGTATATACACCATCCGTTGCATGGGATATTTTTTTAAGTAAATCCAAATCCGAATTTTCAGATAGCGCAATAGTATGCACAATATAACCCGCCGACTTTAAGCTCGGTAAAATTTCGCTTAAAATTCGCTGCCGCTCTTTAAAATTTGCAACACCATCTTTGCCAATATCAACTACTCCATCAGTTAACAAAATGATGTGCGTTTTATAATCTGGGCTAAGCGACTTTTTATCAAAACTAACTTCATCCAGCGCTTTACCAATACCAGTATGCATAGCAATCGAATTAATAGCATTAGATTTGGCCGCTGCTTGTTTGCGCCAGTCAGCGTCAACGGGTTTAAATGGCATCAACATATTCACCGTATTACCAAAAGTCCAAACACCGGCGCGACTCTTATCTGGCAATAAACGTACGATAAGATCCATCGCAGGTTTGCGTAAATTTTGTGGGTCTGTCTGTTTCATACTGCCGGATATATCAATCAATACACGGACATCAGAGGGTAAGACTTTGGTAGGTTTGGCCGTTTGTGATGAAGCTTCTTCTTTTTTAACGCTCTCTTTTTTTAGGGGTGCTGCTGATTTAGCAGTACTAGAAACCGCCACTACAGGTGCATTTGCCACTTCTTTACCAGCTTCTTTGTGAGCATCTTCAGCCTGCGCTTGCAGCCCTATCGTTAATAGCAAAAAACCAGAAAGAAATAGAATACGAAATAGTTGATTACGCATAGTTTGAGCCTTTTGCCAGGCAGCCATAATGAGTTATTTACTGTAAACAGTTTGAAAACCAATATCTTCATTCATTTATAGCACTTAACTGGTAATTCGCCATTTTCCTGACGCCCATAATAGAAAAAGCCAGCGAGGCTGGCTTTTTTAGCATCAATAAGAATTGTTTTGAATACACATTAGTCTCGAATGGCACGAATCGGAACTTCGCCTTTTAACAGTTCCTCTCGCGCTTGATATTCATCTCGACTTAAACCACGGGATGATGCGCGACGTGTATTATCTTGGCGCTTGGTATCTTCGTATTCAGCACGCCGTGGGGGTCGCGCTGATCGGGGCGGGGTATTATCACGCGCAGGTTTTCGGCTGCCTATATTGCGGGTAAGAATCACCAACACTGCTGCCAAGATTAAACCAATCAACCAAATGCCCAGCATGACTTTTATGAGAGGCATAATTGCCGGCAGACCTTGCGACATTCCCTCAAATACTAAGGTGTAAACCGCAGGTGCCATAATCATGGTTTGCGCATCTATCGCATAAGGCGTAAATAAAATGGTCGCAACCGTAACTACTGCCGCATAACGCACAAAGCGCCAGGCCCATAAAAACATCCACCAAGCTGCAATAGTGCAACCTAGGCTACCGGCGAAATAAATAATCCACGCATACTGAATAGTTGTTAATTCATTCATGATTTTTCTCCTTAGACCCAACGCACAACATAATCTTCAAGATCATCTGGGTTCACTGAATCTTCATGGATAACTTGGCCTGCCACTGACATACCGGCTTTGTGTACTGAATCGGGATCACCAGACACCAGCGGATGCCAATCAAATAACGGTATACCTTCATCAATTAAACGATAGGCGCAGGTCTCTGGCAACCAGTAAGTATCTTTCACCGATTCTGGCGTGAGCGTCACGCAATCTGGCACATGTTGTTGGCGTTCACTGTACACCTGACATTGGCAGCTATCGTGGCTGAGAAACTTACAGGCGACTTTGGTGTAATAGACATCGCCATTATCTTCATCTTCCAATTTATGTAAACAACATTTGCCGCATCCATCGCAGAGCGATTCAAACTCTGCAGGCGACATTTCATGTAATTTTTTCGCACGCCAAAAAACCTGTACGGGCATTTTATTTAACCTGCTTTCTGCTTAACCAGAGAGTTTGGAGTTTTTAGAGCGCATTTCTTGCATCTCTGGGTCTTGTTCATTACGCGGTGGCATTTGCAAATAGTAGCCTTGCGACTCCAGACTTTCTGCGACTTTTTCCACACTCACTCGCGCCAACTTTTTCTCTGGCGTAAGCAAGAGCACCATCGCGGGCTGAGGCTTGCCGAACAGTTTTAGCAATTCTTCGGGGACTTTAGTTAAGCCTTCTTCTTTTTTAACATAGAGGTACATGCCCTCTTCTTTGGGGCTGCGAAAAATTTGGCAAATAACTTTCATTTATTAACTCTAATTAACGGATTAAAGTGATTCAATTTCATCAAACACGGGACTTTGAGCAACCAACAACAATCCCTTTCCGATCACTTCATAACGCCAACCCAATAAGCGTTCAGGCAATGCGTAAACACCGCCTTTCATTCCAGATCGCACAATTGACTCATATTCTTTCTTGCGAATTAATAACTCGGGAGGAAGTAATAATTTCTCTGCTACTTCGCGCACATATTTCTTCAGCGTCTTCATAAGCGGTGCATCACTAGGTGCAAGCGGTGCATCCAATCGTGCAGGCCAAGTAGTTGAATCACTTGCAGCAGTGGTGCGAATAATTTTGAGCAGTGCTTCAGTGTCATTGCGCAAAGTGCGTGAGGGGATATCTTCAATACGCTGTAAATGGGCTGCATCTTGTGGTTGCTTACGCGCCATTTCAAACAGCGATGGTTCTTTAATTAAACGATTGCGCGGAATATCGCGTGCACGCGATTCAACCTCACGCCAAATACAGAGATCACGCAGAATTGCCAATTCGAGCGGGCGCAATTTCCACGCAAAGCCCACTTTGTAATAGGCCTCAGTATAATCATCCGGCTTACGCGCATTAGTCACCAAGTCGGCACAATCACTTTTCACCCACTGCAAGCGCTCGCTGGTTTTTAAAATTTGCAGCAATTTGCCGTAGACAATCAGCATATGTGCCACATCTAATGCGGCATATTTTATTTGCGATGCGCTTAAAGGGCGCTGCAACCAATCAGAGCGAGTTTCGTCTTTCGGAATTTCAATCGCCAATACAGCTTTTACCAAACCTGCATAACCCAGTGAAAAACCAAAGCCTGCAAAAGCGGCTGCAATTTGCGTATCAAAAATGGGAGACGGAACTTCACCAATCAGGCATTCGAAGACCTCGATATCTTCTGAGCACGAATGCAGTACCTTAACGACTTTTTCATCCAACATTAATTCGCGCAGCGAAGAGAAATCTGTAATCGCAAGCGGGTCGATTAAATAACTGGTTTTGCCATCTCCAATTTGGATTAAACCCGCAATCGGATAAAACGTATCCGTGCGCATAAATTCAGTATCAACAGCAATGGCCGCTTGCTGACGCAAACGTGCGCATAACTCAGCAAGTTCTGCGTCTTGTGCAATCCAAACGGGTTCGGTTGAAATAATCATAAATTAAAAACTTCTACGGCTAGAAAATGCGTGGGCTAAGGTTCCGCCGTCAATAAATTCAAGCTCACCACCGAGCGGCACGCCGTGCGCAATGCGCGACACAATCACGGAATGATGCTTGGCGCGTTCGCTAATGTAATAAGCCGTGGCCTCACCTTCAACAGTAGGATTGGTGGCGAGAATAATTTCTTTAATAGGTTCATCCGTCGCGGCAGCTTGTTGCAACAACTGAATTAATTGATCGATGCCAATATCTTCTGGGCCAATACCATCGATAGGTGACAGATGCCCAAGTAAAACGAAATATTTACCTTGGTATGTACCGGATTGCTCAATCGCCAATACATCTGCCGGTGTTTCCACCACGCAAATAATGCTGTTGTCACGACGCTTATTACTGCAAATACCACACAAGTCTTGTTCAGTCAGCGTGCGGCAGCGTTGACAGCGACCAACACCTTCTACGGCTTTATGTAAACTCTGCGCCAAACGCTCTGCCCCTTCGCGGTCGCGCTCTAACAAATGCAACGCCATACGCTGCGCCGACTTTGGGCCAAC
>SXGR01474735.1_pt1 | contig 21382 bp, 17 predicted proteins | sample 3174711 | NCBI WGS metagenome assembly SXGR01 (sample SAMN11356860, study PRJNA531348) | freshwater metagenome | isolation source: freshwater sample F1-60 | place: China: Fuxian Lake, Yuxi | collected 2017-12-25 | reverse complement strand
GGCAACATGGAGCTGGTGCTCGACCGCAACATCGCCAACCGCCGCATCTTCCCCGCTATCGACATGCTCAAGTCGGGCACGCGAAAGGAAGAGCTCCTCCTGAACGAAACGGAAAAGAACCGCGCCTTCCTGATTCGTCACTTCCTCGGCGACCAGTCCCCGGAGGACGCGATCGCGTTCCTGCTCAAACGGATGGCGCGAACGAAGAACAACGAGGAGTTTTTCGAACACATGGCGGAAGGCGAATGAGCGCGGCGTCTCTGGGCCGGTATCTGGCCATTGATCTCGGAGACCGCCGCATCGGACTCGCCATTGCCGATCCCACTGGAACGATTGCGTCGCCCGCCGGCTGGATCGCGCGCCGGGCCAGCCATCGGGTGCCGATCGCCGTACTGATCACCAAGGCAACCGAGCTCGAGGCGAAAGGCTTTGTCGTGGGCCTCCCGCTCGACGGCCGCGGCGAAGAGGGTGCGCGCGCGCTCGACGCGCGCCGCCTCGCCGAAGAACTCACGAAACGCACCGGCCTTGAAGCGCGGCTGGTGGACGAGCGATTCACCACGTCCGCAGCATTGCGGACTATCAGGAAGCTCGGCGGTTCGACGCGCGGACGGAAGGGCGACGTCGACGCCGTCGCAGCCACCGTGCTGCTGCAGTTCGCCCTCAAACTCGGCGAGCGGGAACAGGCATGAGCCGGGCGGCACGCGTTCAGCGCAATCCTCGCCGAGCTCTCGTCGCGGCGATCGCGGCCGCGGCGCTCATCGTGCTCGGGTGGGGCGTGGGCGGTAGTCCGCTCAACCTGCGACGCGGCAACGAAGTGCGGCTGTTCATCCGAAAGGGCTCGTCATTTCGTGAGGCGGCCGATTCGCTTGCGGCAAACGGCGTCATCGCTTCGTCCCGTCTCTTTTCGCTGTATGCGCGCCTGCGCGGTACCGACCGCTCGCTTCGGTGGGGCACCTACGTGCTGCGCGACGCCATGTCGTGGGAGCAGGTGCTCGAGTCGCTGCGCCTCGGCAGGGGCGTCGTGCGCACCGTGACGATTCCCGAAGGGTGGACGATCGCCCAGATCGCACCCGTGCTCGCCGAAGCGCTCGATCTGTTGCCCGATTCTATCTTGGCCGCCGTCCGCGACACCGCGCTGCTCCACCGGCTCAACGTGCCGACGCCAACGCTCGAGGGGTACCTCTTCCCCGACACGTATACGTTCGCCGACCGTATCACGGCGCGCGACGCCGTTCACATGATGGTCGAGCGGTTCGAGCAGGTATGGAAACCGCAGTGGGACTCACTGCTGGTACCGATGAAACTCAATCGCCACGCCATCGTCACTCTTGCGTCCATCGTCGAGGCGGAGGTTCGCCGCGGCGAAGAGCGTCCCATCGTTGCGGCCGTGTACCTCAACCGGCTAAGTATCGGGATGGCGCTGCAGGCGGATCCGACGATTCACTACGCGTTGGGGCGGCGCCCCGGTCGCGTGCTCTTCAGTGACCTTCGGGTGAAGTCGCCGTACAACACCTATCTCAATCCAGGGCTCCCGCCGGGTCCGATCGGATCGCCAGGAGCGGCCAGCCTCGAGGCGTCGCTCAAACCGGCAAAAGTCCCGTACCGATTCTTCGTCGCCGCAGCCGACGGACACCACGAGTTCAGGCGTACGTACGCCGAGCACCTCGAGGCCATCCGCATGGTGCGTACACCGCCGGACTCAGCGACTGCGGCCGCGAAGCAGGCGGCAGCGGACAAGCAGAAGGCCGCGGGCGCGCCGAAGGCCAAGACGCCGTGAGCGGATCCGATGCTGTTGTGTCCTCGCGAGGCGCGCTCCGGTGGACCGAAGGCCATCCGTGGATCTTCAAGTCCGACATCACACAATCGCCAGCCGCACCGGCCGGATGCGTCAACGTGCGCGACGCGCGCGGCCGACCGCTCGGCTGGGCCCTCTGGAGCCCGGCGTCGGAAATCGCGCTACGCCGCGTCGACGCCGACCCTGCTGCGCGAATCGACTCCGCGTGGTGGCATTCCCGCCTCGCACGAGCGATTGGCCGGCGGGCACCGCTCGAGTCCGACGCGACGGCGTTCCGCCTCGTTCACGCCGAAGGCGATGGCTTGCCGTCGCTCGTTGTCGATCGCTATGGCCGCTGGCTCGTCGTGCAGTTGCTGTCGGCCGGCATCGAGATGTTTCGTGACGACATCGTGCGCGCCCTCGTGGACCTGACGGGCTGCGAAGGCATCCTCGCCCGCAACGACGCATCGGTTCGCTCGCGCGAAGGACTCAGCCGTGACGTGGAACTCCTCCACGGGACCGTGCCAGACGAGGTGACCGTTTTCGAGCATGGAGTGCGCTACGTCGCCGCACTGCGCACCGGGCAGAAGACCGGCGCCTTTCTGGACCAGCGTGAAAATCGCGCGCTCGTGGCATCCGTGGCGCGCGGTCGCGCCCTCGATCTGTTCAGCTACCACGGGTCGTTCGGGCTGCACCTGGCTCGCCGTGCCGACCAGGTCATCGCCGTCGACAGCTCCGCGGCCGCGCTCGACCGTGGCCGCCAGAACGCGGCCCTCCATGGCACCGCGAACATCACCTTTACCGAAGCCGACGCATTCGAGTTTCTGCGCGCCGAATTGCAGACTGGAGCGCGATACCAGACGATCGTCGTCGATCCACCGGCCTTCGCAAAAAACCGCGCGTCCCTGGCGGGCGCGGTCCGCGGATATCGCGACCTGAACCTGCACGCGATGCGGCTGCTCGAGCCGGGCGGCCTGCTGTTCACGGCCAGCTGCAGCTATCACCTGACCAAACCCCTCTTTCTTGACATGCTTCGCGACGCCGGGGCGGCATCCGGGCGACGAATGATCCTGCGTGGCCTCACTGTACAGCCGCTCGATCACCCCGAGCTGATCACCATTCCGGAAACCGGTTACCTCAAGGGTGCGCTGCTCGAGGCGCTCGATTGATTCCGGCTGAGAAGCCCCCGCAGCCCTGGTATTGTGCGAGCGCGCTGTGACGTGGACGACCCGCGCGATCTCGATTGAGAGAGAGGGAGGTGTCGAGCGTCGGCAGCGAGAGACCGTTGACCGGCCGACGTGCGATCCTACCTTTCAACCGTATCGTTCTCACCATCCGCGCGAGCCGCTCTCCCCGCCAGCCGTGACCGCATGACACACGTCAGGGCCCCACGCTCTCTCCGCCACGAATACGACGAATACGTCGAGCGTGAGATTGAGGCGTACAAGGAATCTGTGCCGCGCATGCATCTCATGGGGATCGCCGACCTCGCCCTCAAGGCACTCGAGGGCGAGCTACAACTCGGCATGAAGGAACTGCTGCTTGCCGTCGAAGTCGATCGGATCATTGCGCGACGCCTGAAAATCCCCGCGTTCGACACGTGGCGCCGTCGCCGCGTGCGGAATGCGGCCGAGCCGAAGCGGCCGGAGTACTGGGGCCTCAGGCCCGACACGCCGCTCGCGCATGCGATCCACCCAGGCTCGCTCAGGGCGCCGGTCATTGTCTCCGGTGCGCGCATTCAAGGATCGGCGCTCTACCTCGCCGCCAATGGCTGTGACGTGACGGCGATCGAACCCGAGGCCGAAGTGGTTGAGCGGGTGTTGAACGCTGCCGCCGAAGCCGGGCTCGCATCGCGTGTGACCGGGCTGACCGCAGACCTCCGGAACTGGAAACCGGACGGCTTGGTCGCCGCCGTCATCTGCACACCAGCCGCGTTTTCGGATCTGACGCCGCTCGAACGCGAGCGCGTGATCGCGGTACTCCAGACAGCGACCGCCGATGGCGGCGTGCATCTCGTGGAAACGATTGTCGCCGGTCAGATCGCGCTTACCGAAGACGAACTCCGCAGTCATTACCGAGGATGGGAAATCAGCTTCGTGCAGGAGCCAGGAACCGCTCGGACATTCGTTGCTCGCAAGTCCGTTATGTAATGATTTGACACACTATGGGTTTTTATAGCGTGTCGTTTTCAAACGGTCGCCCAATTACAGGCGGCCGTTTCGTTTCCAACCTGTTGCCGGATCGTCAGTTAGCTGACAACGAGGCGCGGCCTAAAACGTGCATCGGTTATCAATGCATGGAACAAGCCCCTTCTATAAGAAGAAAAGCGCGAGCCGGAGACCCGATGACCAAGCAAGCCGGAAAGATCAGTCGAAATGGAAAGAGTAGCGATGAACCGGTTGGTATTGTGATCTCGAGCGGGACGCGCCGCGAGGACAGTCCGCGTTTCTCCTCGTACGTCTGGGGTCCGGTCCCGGAATCGGAACTCGACGCGGCCCTGAACGCCGGGCTCGTCGCGGTAGCGTAGCGACTGCAGCGCCGTCGAAACGGCGGGGAAAAAGAAAAGGGGCACTGGCAAACAGCCAGTGCCCCTTCTGCTTTCAAGCGAAGACTACTTCTTCTTCTTCGCCTTGGCCTTCGCCTTTTTCTTTGCAGCCATGGTGCAGCTCCTGTGAAGGAGTGGAATGCCCTGGCGATCCCCCGGTGGATCGCTGGGATCGGTGCCGCGTTTCCGCGGCGCCGCTTGTTCGCGCCTTCAACGAGCGTGGCGCGTGAAATCCGTTGATCGAAGATTCAATTGTCAGCGTAGCGTGCCACTACAACATACCGCGTGCGCACACCGCGTCTGCTGAAGAATTGTTCGCGAATCAATTTCGCGCAAGTGCCTGTACTACTTCGCGCTAATGTACCGACGATCGATACCGGCCCAGCGTTTCATCGTTTCGCACACATTCACGCGGCGCACGATCCGAGTTGGCGCACTCGTGTGCGAGCGGTCTCGGATACAGATTGTAGCGTATGGATCTCATTCTCAGAGCCAAGAACGCGCTGGTGTGCGGCGCGTCAAGCGGACTCGGACTCGCAATCGCGCGCGAACTCGCAGCCGAAGGCGCGCACGTCGCACTCGTCGCGCGACGCGAATCAGAGCTCACGGGCCAGTGTCAGGCGATCGAAAAAGAATTCGACGTTCGGGCCATCCCGGTGCCCGCCGACCTCACACAGCCCGATGCAGCGATGCGCGTCGTCGCCGCCGCCACCGACGCACTTGGCTCGGTTGACATCTGTGTTGCGAACACGGGTGGACCTCCGTCCACGCTGTTCGAGTCCACAACCGATGAGCAATACCAGCAGGCGCTCACGCTGAACCTGCTCGCATCGATTCGGCTGGCGCACGCCGTCGTGCCCGCCATGCGCGAGCGCAAATGGGGACGGATGATCTTCCTCACCTCGATGGCAGCAAAACAACCCGTCGCCGGCTTGATCCTCTCAAACACCGCGCGGGCCGGACTGCTTGGGTTTGCCAAGACGCTCGCAACGGAAGTCGCCCGCGACGGTGTGCTCGTGAACACCGTGCTCCCGGGACACTTCGACACCGCGCGCGCCACGCAACTCGCCGAAATGCGCGCTCAGCGCGAGGGGCGACCGGTGGCAGAGATCCTCGCGTCCCGCGCATCGGGCATCCCGTTGGGACGTTCGGGGCTGCCCCGCGAGATGGCAGCGGTGGTGGCGTTCCTGGCGTCCGAACGGTCGAGTTTTCTTACTGGCACGGCGATCCAGGTCGACGGCGGCCAGGTCGGATCGATCATCTAAGCTGCAGCGCGAACTGCGTTCTTCGCGGACTTTCGAGATGCCGTTCATGATGCGACTTTTCCTTGGGTCCCGCGGCGGTCGTACACGCCCGTGACACCCGCAAGGCGCCTGCACGTGCGCCAATAATCCGCGAAACCTCTCTCTTCCGATTGAGCTGACGTTGAAAGCGCTGGTCAAGACCGCCGCCGCAGCCGGCTTCACGTTGCAAGACGTTCCCGTGCCGACGATCCGGGACAACGAAGTGCTCATCAAGGTCCGCAATGCTGGGGTGTGCGGCACGGACGTGCACATCCACGACTGGGACGCGTGGGCGAGCGGCCGCTGTCGCCCGCCATTCACGGTCGGCCACGAGTTCGCCGGCGAAGTTACACAGGTCGGCAGTCTCGTGGCCGATGTCAGGATTGGCGATCGCGTGACCGCGGAGGGCCACATCGTCTGCGGCCGCTGCCACCTCTGCCGCACCGGCAACTCACACGTTTGCCCGAATACAAAAATCATCGGCGTGGATCGTGATGGCGGGTTCGCCGAGTTTATCGCGATGCCGGCGACCAACGTTTGGCACCTCGACGACGACGTCTCGTTCGAAGTGGGCGGCATCCACGACCCGATGGGCAACGCCTTCCACACCGCGCTCGAGGGCACACAGATGCCGGGCGCGACGGTGCTCATTACGGGCTGTGGGCCGATCGGGATCTTCGCCGTCGGAATCTGCAAAGCGGCCGGCGCCTCCCGCATCATCGCCAGCGACGTGAACCCGAAACGCCTCAAGTTGGCGCGCCATATGGGTGCGCACGACGCCGTGCAGCCAACTGACGCGGCCGCGGCCGTGAAGAAGGCCACCGACGGACTTGGCGTGGACATCGTGCTCGAGATGAGCGGCGTCCCGGCCGCCGTACATCAGGCGTTCGACCTCGTCCGAGCGGGCGGGCGAGTCCAGATGCTGGGAATCCCGGCGAAACCGATGGAAATCAACCTCGCCACGGAAATCATCTTCAAGGGAGTCACGGTGTATGGCGTGGTGGGTCGCCGGATGTACGACACCTGGATCCAGATCACGCAGTTCCTGCGCAGCGGGCAGTTTGACCCGCGACCGGTGATTACGCACCGTTTTCCTCTAGAAGGCCACGCCGAAGCCATCGCGGCGATCAAGTCGGGCGAAGCCGGCAAAGTCGTGTTCGAGATCGGGTGACCCCATGGCATTGAACAACGGATTCCGCGCTGACCTTGAGCAACAGATTGCGACACTCAAGGCCAACCGCGTTTACAAATCGCTGAATTACCTCGAGTCTCCGCAGGCCGCGCGCGTACAGATGGAAGGGCGCGGCGAAGTACTGATCCTCTCGTCCAACAACTACCTCGGCCTCTGCAACGAGCCATCGGTGGTCCAGGCGGGAATCGATGGCCTCGGCAGGTACGGCGCCGGCACGGCCAGCGTGCGATTCATTTGTGGCACCTACGCGATTCACCGCGAGCTGGAGGAAGCCCTCGCTCGCTTCGTCGGCACTCCGTCCGCGATGAGCTTCGCATCGGCCTGGAACGCCAACGAGGCGCTCACCGCCACCGTCGTCGAGGAAGGCGACTTCGTGGCCAGTGACGCGCTCAACCACGCGTCTATCATCGACTCGATGCGCCTCGCGAAGGCCATCACCAAGTGCACAACCGCCGTGTACAAGCATGGCGACATCGACGACCTCGTCGAAAAACTCAGGACCGCGAAGTCCGCGAGGCGTCGCCTCATCTGGACCGATGGCATCTTTTCGATGGAAGGCGCCATCGCGAAGCTTCCGCAGCTCCTGCAGGTCGCGCGCGACTACGACGCCGTACTCATCGTGGACGACTCACACGCCACCGGCGTGCTTGGCGCCAGCGGACGCGGAACGGCCGAGCACTTCGGTGTCGTCGGGGAAGTCGACATTATCACGTCCACGCTCGGTAAGGCGCTGGGCGGCGCGGCGGGCGGATTCGTGGCCGGCCCGGCTGCGCTCTGCGACATCCTGACCCAACGTTCGCGCCCACAGCTATTCTCCAACGCACTGCCAGCCACGGTGGCCTGCAGCGCGCTCGGAGCCGTCCGCTTCGTCGAAGCCCATCCGGAGCGTGTCACCGCACTGCGTGACAATGCCGCCTACTTTCGTAGTGCGCTCCGCGAGGCCGGCCTCAAGCCGATGGATGGCGAGACACCGATCGTACCGATCATCATCGGCGAGACAGCCGATGCCATCCGGATGAGTGACCTACTGCTGGAACAGGGCATCTTCATCACGGGATTCGGATTCCCCGTGGTGCCGCATGGCACGGCCCGGCTCCGATGCCAGGTCTCGACGGCCCATACCCGGGCCGACCTCGAACACGCCGTGAGTGCCATTCGGGATGTCGCCAAGCGTGTCGGCATCCTAGCCTGACTCGTGGTACTGGGGCTCGTACGCAGAGCAAAAGGGGCGCGGCCAGATTGGCCGCGCCCCTTTTCTTTTCCACTGCCCAGCGAAAGTTCGTCGCGGAGGCTCACATGGCTTACGGCGTGCGGCGGGGACGACGCGGCCGGCGGGCCGGCTTCTTGGCAACTTCCTCCACGGCCGGCTCGTCAACGACCCCCACCATGAGCAATTCTGGCGGCGGCGTCATGCGTGACGCGGACGCGCCACGGCCACCGCGTGGCGGTGCGCCTCGAGGACCCATACCACGTGGCGCCGGTGGTGCCGCCGGTGCCTGAGGTTCGGCTGAGCGTGCGTGTTGCTCGCGCTCAGCCAGCTGGTCGGCCACGCTGGCCGCGGCTGCCGCGCGAGCCACTTCGAATCCGTCGCCACGGCGGCGCAGGTCGATGATGTCCTGATCGTGGGCGTCACGCAGGATCCGCACAAAATTCCGCACCGAAAGGCTTTCGCTATCACGACCGAGGAGTTCGCGCGACTTCTGCCGCACCACTTCATCCGGCGCGGAATCGTCCGCGCCAGTCATGGCCACTACCGCCGACCGGACGAGGTTCATGGCCTCTTCGCGCGTCAGTCGCATTCCGGCGACACCGATGGTCTCATCGACCGTCACCGCCACCGCGACCGGTGCTTGCTCGCGCGACGCTTTACCGCGTGGCTGGCGTGCACGTGGTGCGCGAGGTGCGGCTGATTCGGCTGGTGCTGGTGCGGCTGATGGTGCGGCTGATGCGATTCGCGGCGCTCGCTCAGCGGCGGCGAGTTCCGGTTCCGCCGTGGCATGCAGCACGTCGGGCGCGGCCGTCACCTCGCGTTCCTGCTCGGGCATCAACTCGCCCTGGGCGCCTACGGAACCGATTGGCCCAGACGTATCACCATTGGCACCGCGCTTCCGGCCCCGACCACCGCGACGGCCGCGGCGTGACCGACCTTCGCGCGGTGCATCACCAGACGACCACACCTCGCCGTTTCCGGCTACTGCACCCGGTTCTACCGTCGCAGGTGCATTGGCGGCAGTCCGCTCCGCGCGCACCGCTCTCGCCCCTGGCGGACCGACTTCGAGCTGGCCGTTCTCGAGCTTCGTCACCTGAATGAGACCCTTGTTCGCCGCTTCCTGACAGAACTTCGAGAACTTCGACATGCCCAAGCTCTTCTCATCGAACGAGCTGTCGACTTCCTGCATCACCTGCTTGAGGCGATCGGAGCGCATGACATCGTGATTCTGTTGCATGCGCGAGATCGCCTCGCTCACGAGCTCCCACGGATCCCACCGCGTCATCGTTTCGGTCTCGCCCGACTTGATGAGCCCGGCGAGCGCGTTGTAGCTGTAGTACTCGTCGCAGTTCTGCACGAGCAGATCGGACGACGACTCACGGATGCCGACGCCGATCACGTACTTGCCGTATTCCTTGATCTTCATCACGAGGCTCGAAAAGTCCGAGTCGCCGGAGAGGAGGATGAAGGTGCCGATTTCAGGGCGAGTGAAGATCAGTTCCATCGCATCGATCGCAAGCCGGATGTCCGTGGCGTTCTTCTTGGACGAACCATAGGCGGGCGCCATGATCATGTCGATCGACGACTCGGCAAGCGGCACGATGTACTGCGGATAGCGACGCCAGTCGGCGTACGCACGCTGCACGGCGACCTTGCCCTTGATGATGTCCGAGCCAAGCAGGCTGCGGAGCTCGTGGCCCAGGTCCGACCGGATCCCCATCGTGACGTTGTCGAAGTCGATGAGGAGCGCCGCATTCGGCGCGTGAACGATGTTGCCGCCGCTCCCGCCCTGGGAGATGGCTTGGGGTCCGCGGTGCATGGGTGCAATGGACCCGTGCGGTGCGGATACGTGCGTGTGTCTGCCTTTCATTTGTCTCTGGCGTGTTCGCCTGTGGCCGGGCCACGGCTTGCAGCACTCCGCGCTCGCAGTCGCGATCGCAGGTGCATTAGCTACAGCCCTAATGGTGACGGGGCGGAGGCGAACGCGCACATCATCTCTACCGGGGGCTCTGCTTTCTAGAAACCCGGCCGGGAGACGCTGATGGCGAAGATGCCAACGTCCCAGCGGATGCCGGTCTGCGGCTGAAACCGTTGCCCGGCGCCCCCGTTGGGCGGCCTTGGGTATCTGGTTCGCACCTGCAATCCGACCCCGAATGATAGCCAGCAGAGTGCCAAAGTCCAAGGCCGCGCGAGCTAAACATTTCTGGCACAATGGGCTACGCCGATGGACCGCTAGGCTGCCACGGGGTGTATCTTTTTGAAACTCCCTCCCTTGGGCAGTCGTATGGTAGCGCTGTGAACCGACTTGGATTTCGCACAAGGCTGTTCCTGTTTTTGGCCTTGTTTGCGGTTGTTCCCGCGACGGTGTTGACGCTCGCGTGGGGCGCCGCGGTCACTCGCGTGCTCCCGCTGATGGCTGGCAATGCCGCGTGGGACACCGTATCCGCGACGGGCGACCGCGCACTCGAAGTCGCTCGCCATGGCGCGCGCACGGCGGCCGACAGCGCGAGAATCGCCGAGCATCAGCAGGCGCTGGCCAACTCGATCACGATGTCGCGGCGCTTCGAACTGCTATCGACGCGGGCGCCAGCAGCCTTGGTCTTCGCAAGCCTCCTACTCCTCGCCTGCCTGACGTTTATCGCGGCGCGGGTAGCGGGGCACCTGAGCCGGCAGTTCAGCCGACCGTTGCACGAACTGGTCAGCTGGACCGACATGATCGCTCGCGGCGATGGACTACCGCCCGCTGCCGCACGTGGTGCGCCGGAGTTCGGCGTGCTCCGATCTGGCATGCAGCAGATGGCCACCGACCTCGAGGCCGGCCGCAGGGCGGCACTAGAAGCCGGGCGCCTGGCGGCGTTCCGCGAAAGCGCGCGCCAAGTCGCCCATGAACTGAAGAACCCGCTGACACCAATCCGGTTCGCGGTGTCGCGGTTGCGCGGCAAGGTGGCGCCTGAACTTGCGGAGACCGTGGAAGTGCTCGCGACGGAATCCGCGCGGCTTGAGCAGATGGCCAAGAGCTTCGCGCAATTCGGCCGCCTCCCCGACGGCCCGGTCGCTGAAGTGGACATTGGCGAGTTGATCGCCAATGCCGTCAGGGTTTCGGTGCCGGATGAGTTCCCTTGCGACGTGCTGATCGACCCTACCCTTCCACCGTTCATGGGCCAGGACGACGCGCTTGGACGGGCCCTCGGCAATGTGCTGCTCAATGCCGTGGAGGCATGCGGGCCGCGGGGCCGGCTCTCCATCCACGTCGCCGCCGTGCCGGACGGCATAGCCATGGTGGTCAGCGATGACGGGCCAGGAATTGACGAGTCGAAACTCACGACGATCTGGGACCCGTATGTGACCCACAAGGCGGGCGGCACAGGGCTGGGACTGGCGATCGTACGGCAGACGATCGAGGCACATGGCGGCCGGGTCCACGCGAAGAGCGCGCCAAGCCACGGAATGGAAATCACCCTCACACTGCCGGCGGCCTCTGCCCGCGCAGAGGAGAATCGCTGATGCCATCCGTCCTGATCGTTGATGACGAAGCGAATGTGCGCCGAATGGTCGGCGCGCTGCTCACGGCCGAGGGGTACGAGGTCCGCGATGCTGGAGACGGCGCCTCGGGCGTGACGCGCGCGGAGGAATCGGAACCGGATCTCGTGCTCCTCGACCTGATGATTCCCGGCGCGCTCGACGGGATGGTCGTGCTGGAGCGGCTGCGCAAGACCTTTCCCGATTTGCCCGTCATCATGATGAGCGGCCGGGCCGGTCTCGCCGACGCGGTTAAGGCGACGCGACTCGGCGCCGTGAATTTTCTCGAAAAACCGCTCACTCCAGAAGGCGTGCTGCTCGCCATGGCGAGCGCACTCGAACTCCGGCTGGCCCGGCGGGAGCGCACAGCGCTGCGCGCCGATCTCGGACTCGCCGGTGCACTGGTCGGCGACAGCCCGGTAATGCACGACCTGCGCGCCATGATCGCGCGCGTGGCGGTGACTGACGCGCGGGTGCTCATCACCGGAGAGAGCGGCACGGGCAAGGAACTGGTCGCCGCGGCAATCCACGCGGGCAGCCCCCGGCGCGCACGGCCGCTCGTGCGCGTCAACTGCGCCGCGATTCCGCGTGACCTCGTTGAAAGCGAGATGTTCGGCCACGAACGCGGCTCGTTCACTGGCGCGACGGAACGCCAAATCGGCCGGTTTGAGTTGGCGCATACGGGCACGCTGCTGCTCGACGAAGTCGCCGATCTCGGAGCAGAAGCTCAGGCCAAGTTGTTGCGGGCGATCGAGGCCAAGGAGATCGAACGGGTCGGAGGCGGCAAGCCGATCCGCATCGACGTCCGGATCGTCGCCGCGACCAACCGCGACCTCGCCAGAGCGGTGCGCGACGGCAACTTCCGCGAGGACCTCTACTTCCGACTCAACGTGTTGCCGGTCGAGGTGGCGCCGCTCCGTGAACGCCCCGGCGACGTGTCGCTCTTGGTGCGCCACTTCGCTGAGCTGCAACGCCGCAAGTCGGGACAGACACCCCCCACGTGGACCGGCAGCGCCGTGCGGGCACTCGCGAGGTACCGCTGGCCGGGCAATGTGCGCGAGTTGGCAAATATCGTCGAGCGACTTTCGATCCTTTGCGGCGGTCGGGACATCACCGGCGAGGACGTCCATCGCGTGCTGCCACCGGAAAGCGACGGCGTGTCGGCACTCGCCTTGCCCGACGCGGAGGCACCGGACGTGATGCTCACCGACGCGTTGGATGAATACGAACGACTGTTGATTGCCCGGGCGCTGTCCGCCGCGCACGGCGTGGTCGCCGAGGCAGCACGGCGGCTTCGTACCGACAGGCCCAATCTCTATCGAAGGATGAAACGGCTCGGCATCCTCATGAATCATCAACGATGATGCTGCGTCGCACGCTCTCGGCACACACTGGACGGCGACGGCATGAGCCGTGCACAATTGGCCACGCCGTCACGCCACGTCTGGAGATCCCGATGCATCACGCCACACACCAGCTCCCTTCAACGCGAATCGTCGTGCGGGCCAGATGGCGCTCGGTTGCGACCACGGTCGCGCTGCTGGTCGTACCGACCCTGGCCTTCCCGCAGGGCGGCACGGCGACCATGCCGACCACGGCGATCGCGCGCCGCGCTGCCGACATCTGGAACGCCACCGCCACCGAACGAACGAACGGCGCGTACGACCTCGCCACCGGAAAATCGGTCGACGGCAACGTGGCCACCCTCAACGGGCCAGTGACGATCGCGGGTACGATTCGCGGATCGCTGGTCGCAATCAATGCCGATGTTCGCCTCGCGGCAGGCGCCAAAGTGGAGCGCGACCTGATCGTGATTGGTGGAACCATCACGGGCGCGGACTCCGCCTCGATCGGCGGTGAGATCGTGCATCAAGCGGAGTTGTTACGGTACCACCTTGAGAACGACCGGATCCAGATTGACCGTGAGCCGGAAGACGACGACAGCTGGTGGCAACGCCGCAAGATCCGCCGGGAATGGACGCGCGGTGCAGCGTATTCGGAGTTTCTATACGTCGCATCGCGCACGTACAACCGCGTCGAAGGGTGGTCGTTCGTTGCTGGGCCGCGCATCCAGCGCCCAACGTCGTTTGGCGCGATCAATGTCGAGCTGTTCGGTGTGGTACGCGCGGCCAAGCCAATGCGCTGGGACCGCGAGACCGTTGGCCATGACGCCAAGGCAGAGTTGCTCTTCGGAAAACCCATCGGCGTCGCCTTCGGCGCGCGTGCATTCGACCTGATGCAGCCGACGGAATCGTGGCAACTCGGCGAGGGCGAGGTGGGATTGGCCTCCGCATTGCTGCACGAAGACTACCGCGACTACTACGTGCGTCACGGTGGCGAAATCTTTGTGCGACTCGTGGCCGGGAAGGAGGCCGACCTGACGCTGGCGCTCACCGACGAGCAGTGGGGCAACCGATTGGCACGTGACCCGTGGACGCTGACGCATGCCGAAGATCCTTGGCGGCCAAATCCCACGCTCGACGCTGGCAGCGTACACCTGATAACGACCCGACTCCGCATCGACACGCGGACCCGCGAGAGTTCACCGCTCAGCGGATGGTACATACATGCGGAATTCGAGCAGGGCGGTGGGCGGATCACCCGGCTTGGCGCGCCGATCCTCACGTTCGCCCCAAGCGCTCCGGGACAGATCTGGTACTCGCGCGCCTTCGTGGACCTGAGACGCTACAACCAGATCACACCCGGGCTGTCGCTTGACCTGCGCGTCGCGACTGGCGGCTGGGTGGCGGGCGATCGGCTTCCAACTCAGCGACGCCTCGGCGTGGGCGGCCCCGGAACGATTCCTGGCTACGCCTTTCGAAAGTCATCCGGTTCGCCGACATCGGCCGATCTGTTTAATTGCACAACCAGCGTGATCCAGCAGGGTACGCCGGCGCAATGCGACCGCGTGGCGCTCGCGCAGGCACAACTCCGCTCGAATTTTGTGTTCGACGCGTGGCGCGATGACCTGCATGACGACTGGTGGCGACCAGGATTTAACCACCGCACGGCATGGGTATTGTTTGCCGACGCTGGCCGTGGCTGGATGGTCCATCGCGAGTCGGGCTTGGCCCCAACGCCTGTCTCACGCGATGCAATCCCCGCACTGAACTCGTTCAAGATGGATCTTGGTGCGGGCGTGGACTTCGGCGACTTCGGGGTCTACTGGGCAAAGGCGGTGCGCGACGACGATGCACCGATCCGCCTTATCGTCCGACTCCAGCGCCGCTTCTAACTCGTGCGCACGACTTTCGGCGTTCTGCGGTTTGGGGTGGCGTTGGCCGCCTGTTTCGCGACCGGCGCTGTTTCGATCCGCACGCTCGGCGCTCAGGACCGACCCGCGCTCACGCTCGAGCTACCCGCCGACTCGTTGCTTGGCCGGCGCGGACCGCTGATTCGCGCAACCAACATGCTGGCCGGTGAACGCATCAGGCAGCTGTTGCTCGCCGGATTTCCCGCGAGATTTCATTTCCGGATCGAGTTGTGGACCGAGGGCCGGCTCGTCGACCGGCTCGTCACCGCTGGCGAATACGACATTCTAGCGCAGTACCTGCCAGCCGAAAAACTGTACCAGGTGACGCAGGTGCAGAACGACCATGCGCTTCCGCTTGGCAAGTTCGCGGCGGTGCAAGATGCGGAACGGGCCATTGGTCGCGCCCACACGGCGCTGGTGGTCGCCAGGCCTTCGGACCGGACCCAGTACTATCAGGCGACGCTGTTCGTCGAGGTGCTGTCGGAAAAAGACCTCGACGAAGTGGCGCGCTGGCTACAGGGCGATGTCGCGCCAGGCCTGACGGGTCGGGCGAATCCGGCGTCGATCGTGTCCCGCGGGTTACGCACCGTCGTCTCGCGCTTGCTGGGCGGAGAGAAACTCGCGTACGACGCCACCAGCCCGCGATTTCACACGCCCTAAGTGGCGTTAGGCGCGCTTTCCGGCTGTCGGCATTGCGTGGGTCGCGCCGCGATGCTCGAGCGCCTCGATCCGGTGCAGCACCCCGGCGCCGTAAAACAGGCGGATGTATTTGGCTTGGATCGGCGTCAGACGGCGTACCGCCCACGAGAGATGCACAAAGTGCGGCTCGACCGGCGCATGCAGCAACTGCATGCCGATTTCGTCGGGCAGGTGGTGCGCCTTGCGCGTGTTGCAGCCGCTGCAGGCGGTGACCACGTTGGTCCACACGTTCGTACCGCCGCGCGAGAGTGGCACCACATGATCACGCGTGAGCGATTCACGGTGCCTGAGTTGCATGGTGTTGCGGCCGCAGTACTGACAGGTGTAATGGTCGCGCGCGAACAGGAACGTGTTGGTCACCTGGCGGCGAAACCGGCGGGGCACGTGGATGAACCGTGTCAGCCTGATCACGACCGGGTGCGGGAAGTTCTGTCGCGCCGAACGGACGAGCCGCTCGCCGTCCGCCTCGACAATCTCCGCCTTTCCGTCGATGACCAGCCGCAGCGCCCGCCGGAGCGGCACGAGTGTCAGCGGCTCGAACGACGAGTTCAGCGCCAGACACCCCGCGGTCATCGCGACTGGCACGGGCGTTACCGGCTGCCCGCCCCGGCAGCCACCGGTACCGCCGTGAGCCAGCCGTGCTTGTCCGGCACCTTTCCAGTGACCGTGTCCATGAATTGCTTCTTGATCAGTTTCGAGACCGGGCCCGATTTTCCGTCGCCGAGCACGAAACGGTCGATCGTCACGACAGGCGTGATCTCGACCGCGGTGCCGCAGAAGAAGGCCTCGTCCACGATGTAGAGCATCTCGCGTGGGATCTCCATTTCCTTCACCTTGAGCCCGTTGTCAGCCGCGATCTGCATGACAGAATCGCGTGTGATGCCATGCAGAATACCCGCCGCGAACGGCGACGTGTAGAGCGTGTTGTCACGAACGAGAAACAGGTTCTGTCCGCTCCCCTCGGCCACATGACCACCGATGTCGAGCATGATCGCCTCGTCGTACCCGTTCCGCTTCGATTCGAGCTTACCGAGCTGCGCATTGAGATAGTTGCCGCTCGCCTTCGCCATGGTGGGAAAAGTGTTCGGTGCGGCGCGGCGCCAGGTCGACACGCAGGCGTGCGCGCCGCCTTCCGAGGCGGCGTGACCGAGATACTCGCTCCACTCCCAGCAGATGATGAACGTCTCGACGGGTGCGTCCTGGCCGTAGATACCCATCGTTTCACCGGTGCGAATCACGAGCGGGCGCAAATAACACTGCGCGAGGTCGTTCGCGACGAGCGTATCGACCGTCGCCTGGCAGAGTTCATCGACAGACCACTTGAGCCCAAGTTCGTAGATCTTGCAGGAATCGTGCAGCCGGCGCATGTGGTCATGCAGCCGGAATACCGCTCCGCCGGTGGGCGTGGCATAACTGCGCATCCCCTCGAACACGCCTGACCCATAGTGCACGACGTGGCTCAACACGTGAATGTTGGCGTCCGCCCAGTCCACCAGCGCTCCGTCACGCCAGATCTTAGCGGTCGGTCCCTTTTTCGTTATCATGCCAACTCCAGATGAGGAAAGATCCGGCTCGTTGGAACTTAGGTGGCGCGTGCTAGAGCGCGCCACTCACGGATCCGTGCGGTGGCCGCGGAAGCGCGCGCCACGATCGCCGAAGTGTCGGCTGTCGCCCGGCCGTCGCGCACCCGCTCGCTGCCGCCAATGACGACAAGTTGCGCCCTCGCGCCCTCCGACGACGCGAACCGCAGGGCTTCGTCGATGGTCAAACCGGCAGGGACGGAATAGGCGGCGAAATCGGCCTGTTTTCCCTCTTCGAGCGTGCCGATCAGGTCGCCAAGCCCCAGCGCGTTCGCACCACCAACCGTCGCGAGTTTCCAACACTCTCGCCAGCCATCTCGCGCGTCGGAGCTGGGCATGGCGGCACACGCTTCGGCCAGCAGGTCCATGCGCCTGTTGCTCGCCATCGAGTCGGAGCCAACACCAAGCCTCACACCCGCCGCGATGAATGCGGCCACCGGCGCGACCCCGTGCCCGAAGTACCGGTTGGAGTACGGGCAGGTCACGACTCCGGCATCGTGGCGGACGATGGCCGCCACGTCGTCGCCGTCGCAGCGAATACAGTGAATGAGCAGGGCGTTTGGGCCGAGGACACCGTTCTGCTCGAGCATCGTGATGGGCGTGCGAGCCCGCATCGTGGTGGCAATCCCCCGCCCGGTGAGAAACTTCGCAAAGGCGCCGCCTCCGTCAGTAACCAGTTGCGACTCGGCATCGCTCTCGCCGATATGGGTGGCGAGCGGCAGCCGTTCTGCGCGCGCATACGCCGCCACCGCGGCGTAGAGCGCATCACTCACCGAATACGGCGCGTGAGGCGACACGCCGAGGCGCACGAGCGGCGTTTCGTCTAAGCGGAGGGAACCAACCCGCGCGCGGAGTCCTTCCATCGCCTGTTCACAGAGCACCGGGTCCGGTCCGAACAGTTCCAGATAGGCGACGCCGCGCACGCCGAGCGCCTTCATGGCCTGAAATCCTTCCGCGCCCGGCGCCGTGTCGGCATAGGTCGTGACGCCGCCATGCAATCCCTCGACGATTCCCAGCAAGGCGCTGTCGAGCGTCTCCTGCGGTGACAGCAGGTCGCGCGCCGCCACCACGGACCGGATCCATTCAAAGAACGGTTCGCCGTCGAGCAGCCCGCGCAGCACGGTCAGGTCGAGATGGGTATGCGCGTTAACCAAGCCCGGCGTGAGCAGCACGCTACCGAGCTCAACCTCGCGAACAGGTGCGGACAGGCGCCTCGCCGCACGGGGTCCGACCCAGACGATGCGATCGGCCTCAATGATCAGGGTGCCATCGGCGATGGGCTCGCCGGCGACCGGATAGACCCACGCAGCGTGATAGGCCGTGCTCCAGGCCCGCGCGGACCGGTCGCTCATGGTTTTTTTGGCGCGGCCGCCCGCCGTGGGCATTCCCGCGTGGGCTCCGTGCCGGGCAGGTAGTACTCGGTGTAGGCGTCGTCCGCCGGGCACGCCGACGTGTGGAGCAAACCCGTCACCTCATCGATACTGCGCGACGTGAGAGTGACCGGCCGCGGCCAATCGGGCGGTGCCGGTTTCCGCTCGTATACCTCACGCATAAAGCTCGTCCACGCCGGCGCCGCGAGCCGTCCGCCCTGCGCGTTGCTCATGATCTGCTTGGGATGATCGAACCCGACCCAGATGCCGGCCACGAGATCGGCGGTGTACCCGATGAACCATACGTCGCCGCCGTCGTTCGTCGTGCCGGTCTTGCCGCCGGACGGAATGGGGAAGTACTGCCCCACACTACCAGCCGCCGTGCCGCGCCGTACCACACCCTTCATCATGTCGACCATCAGCCAGGCCTCCTCGCGCGACAGCACCTGCATACGCTCTGCCTCGGCGGAGAAGATCGTCGCGCCCTTCTCGTCTTCGACCCGCACGACCGGCGCGGTCGGCACGCGCCAACCGAGATTGGCGAACACCGAGTAGGCCGCGACCATCTCGATCGGGTAGACGTCGGCGGAACCAATGTGAATCGACGGAAACGGCGGCACCGGCGTCGAGAGGCCGAACCCCGCGGCCATGGCCACGACACTCTGCTCGCCAATCTCCATGCCGAGCCGGATGGCGATCATATTGCGCGAATCCTCGAGCCCTTTGCGCATCGTCATCGGGCCGAGAAACTTGAGGTCGTAGTTCTGCGGCTGCCACGGCTTGGCTGTGTCGAGCTGCGGCACACTCAGGGGCGAATCGTCGATGAGGTAACTCGGCGGGCGTCCGCTTTGGATCGCGGTTGCGTATACGATCGGCTTGAACGTTGAACCTGGCTGGCGAAGCGCCTGAGTCGCCCGGTCGAACTGGGAGTCCTCGAAGTCGCGGCCGCCGACCAGCGCGCGCACGGCGCCTGAATGGGGATCGAGGGCCACGAAGGCACCTTGCAGGTACGCGGAGACCGTGCGCGATTCTTCCTGTCCGCCGCCAGCCGCGCGTGCCATGATCTGCTCGTACGTGCGATGCGGAAACGTGCCCGCCTGCCCACTCTCGACGATTCGCAATTGCCGGTCGAGCGCCCGCTCGGCAGCGCCCTGCAGGTCGAGATCGAGCGTGGTGTACACCTTGAGCGGATGCTCATAGAGGCGCTTGCCATATTTGGCCTCAAGCAGGCGCCGCACGTACTCCACGAAGTAGGGTGCCATCTCGGCCGAATCGCCGCGGCGGCGGGCGAGCCGCATCGGGTAGGCCTTGGCGAGCGACGCCGACGAGTCCGCGATCACATTGGCCCGCCGCATCAGTTCGACGACCGTATTGCGCCGCTGAATGGCGCGTTCGGGAAACCGGCGCGGGTTGTAGCGCCCCGGCCCTTTCAGCACCGCGGCTAGCGTGGCGGCCTCGGCAATCGTCAGCTCGCGCACCGACTTGCCGAAGTACCGCTGGCTCGCCGTCTCAATGCCGAATGCGCCGTTGCCGAAAGAAATTTGGTTGAGGTAGAGCTCAAGAATGCGGTCCTTCGAATACCTCGCCTCAATAGCGCGTGCGACCTTGGCTTCCCGGAGCTTGCGCTTCGGTGATCGGTCCCGCGCGTCCAGGCGGTCGGGAAAGAGATTCCGGGCGAGCTGCATCGTGATGGTGGAGAAGCCTTGGACGATGCCGCCGGCACGGATATTGGCGAAACTGGCGCCGATCACTCGGTAGAAGTCGATCCCGCCGTGCGCGTAGAAGCGCTTGTCCTCGGTGACGACGACCGCGTCGCGCACGTGCTGAGGAATCTGGTCCAGCCGGACCAGCGTCCGACGCTCCTGGCCGAGTTCGGCGATGAAGCGGCCGTCGGCTGCGTAGAGGCGCGACGTCTGCCGCGGCTGGTACGCCTCGAGCCCGGTCAGGGAGGGACAACTCGCTCCCGAGCAGACTGTGGCCCAACTCACGGCGCCGACGATGAGGCCTAGCACGCCGAGCCCCGTGACTCCGAGGAGCACGATGGCGAGTGGACGGCGAGAGAAGGAAGGTTTCAGCTGCGACATGGCCTGAACGGTGAAGCTTAGGGAGGCGTCGAGAGCGGAGCAACGCGACCGAAACCTGAGACGGCGCGTGACAGTACCGGATTCCCTCTCTAGCTTTGATCGATGCCCGACGCGACCGCTGGATCAACGCTGCTCGACGAACTCGCTTGGCGCGGCCTGCTGCACCAGCAGACCGAGGGCGTGGGCGCCTACCTCGGTGCGGCCTCCCGATCGGTGTACTGCGGATTCGATCCGACCGCGCCGAGCCTGCACATCGGCAACCTCGTCCCGGTGATGTTGCTCGTGCATCTCGCGCGCGCGGGTCACCCGTGTATTGCACTCGTGGGCGGCGGTACAGCGATGATCGGCGACCCCTCCGGGCGCTCGGCCGAACGTCCGTTGCTCGGTGCGGCGGCGATCGACGAACACGCCGACCGCATTTACCACCAGCTGCTGGCCGTGTTCAGGGCATCCGGAGCGAAGGGCGTCTCGCTCGCCAACAACGCAGACTGGCTGCGTAAGATTCGCATGATCGACTTTATGCGCGACGTAGGCAAGCATTTCAGCGTCAACTACATGCTGGCCAAGGATTCTGTGCAGTCGCGGCTCGAGGGCGGCATTTCGTACACAGAGTTTTCGTACATGCTGCTGCAGGCATACGACTTCGTCGAGCTCCACAAGCGCCACGGCGTCACGGTGCAGGTCGGCGGGAGCGATCAGTGGGGCAACCTGACGGCCGGCGTCGAACTGATGCGCCGCGCGGCGGGCACCGATGCCCACGCCCTCACAGCGCCACTAGTCACGACGTCGAGCGGCAAGAAATTCGGCAAGTCAGAGGGCGGTGCCGTCTGGCTCGACGCTGCGATGACATCGCCGTACAAGTTCTACCAGTTC
>SXGR01565161.1_pt1 | contig 21414 bp, 26 predicted proteins | sample 3174711 | NCBI WGS metagenome assembly SXGR01 (sample SAMN11356860, study PRJNA531348) | freshwater metagenome | isolation source: freshwater sample F1-60 | place: China: Fuxian Lake, Yuxi | collected 2017-12-25 | reverse complement strand
GCCGACGTCGAAGCGCGCGATGTCGGCATTGCTCTCGGTCGGGCGCTGGGTATCGCGGGCCTGGCCGGCGGCCGTCGCCGCTTCCAGGTCGCGGTAGTCCATCGCCTGATAGTCCGGCTGCATTCCGAGCGCCTGAAGCTGCTGCGCCCGGCCGGCGTTGTAGGCGCTGTTTCCGGCGGTGATCGACTGAAGCTGCCGGTCGGCGCCGGACTCGTAAGCGGAGCCAAGCTGAGCATTCGCCGCGAGCTGGTTGGAAGCGTCCTGGCCTTCGGCGCCGGTGAGCTGCTGGCTCGCGGCGAGACGGCGGGAAACGTCGCCGGACATATCGCCCGCGATCTGCCCCGTCGCCTGCATCTTCCGCGCGAGATCGCCCGACATGTCGCCGGCAACCTGCCCTGTTGCGGCAAGGCGCGTCGAGGCGTCGTCCGTGCCCTGGCCCGCCGAGGTTCCGGCGGCGCTGGTGCGAAGACCGAGGCCCTGGAGATACTGGGAGCCCTGCGTCCCCTTGGCCGCTTCCTGAAGCTGGCGCTCCTGGCCGTAGGCGCCGCCGTAGAGCGAGGTCGAGAGGTCGCCGAGCGTCGTCCCCAGGTTCTCCTCCGCCTGATCCCTGGCGTTCAGGGCCGCGCCGGAGCGGAGGGCGCCAGAGGACCGGGCGAAGGCCGAGTCGAGGCCGGGAGAGGTGGCAGTGCGGTAGTTTCGGACCACCCCTTTCGCCGCCTTGTCGTAGGTCGCATCGAGGTAGGGGTTGCTGTTGAGATAGGCGCCGCCGGCCGTCAGGCCGAGGCTCGCAAGAGCGGGATTGGCGCCCGTGGCGGCGCCGGAAATCACGTCGCCAACGTCGCTGCGGAACTGCGCCAGCGTGTTCGGCCCGCCGGTCGAGAGGTCGCCGACCCGGCTGTCGGTGAAGCCCCCGACATTCCCTCCCGTCGAGGCGATGCCGCCCAACTGCCCTTGGGTGTAGGCGCCGATGTTCCCGCCGTCCTGGGCAACGTCGCCGATGCGACCCGCCGCCGCCGCGCCCAGGCCCGAGCCGCTCATCGACATGCTGCCGAGGCGGGACGTTACCGGGTTGTTGGCGTAGTTGTTGGAAAGGCCGAGGTTGCGGAGATTGCCGACCGCGCCCCAGTCGCCGAGCCCGCCACCGGCGAACTGATCGAGCGCGTACTGAGAGCCGGCGCGGCCCGCGGCTCCGCCCATGCCTCGCTGCGTCATCGCGCCCAAGGCGTTCTGTGTCTCGGGCGAGAAGCCGGCGACGGTCGAGTCAGGGTAGTAGTTGGCCGGACCCTCGCCGAAAAGCGTCTTCGCCTCGTCCAAGCCGGGCGTCAGATAGCCCTTCGTGTAGTCCGAGGGCTCGTTCGTCTGCTTCTGGACATTGTCGCCGCCACCGCTCATGCGAGATCCCTCCTCATCACGACCTCGTCGAGCCGCCACCCGGGCGCGCGTCGGGTCCACCCCGGCCGGCCCCGGAGTTCAAGCGCGGTCGCGCCTTCCGCCAAAGCCCAGCGGTCGAGAACCGGCTGACCGATGGGCAGCCACAGGCCGAGGTTTCGTCCGGCCGCTATCCACAGCCGCGCGATGGTCCGGCGGGGCTTGGCGACGATCTCCGTCACCAGCACGCATTCGGGCGGATCGGAGGTCGCGCACTCTTCGGAGAAGCCGGCCCACAGTCCTGCGAGCTTCTTTTCGCAACGGTCGAGCACGTCATCGGCGGTGAAGCCGCCGTCGCCGTATTGAAGGGCCGTCTCGATCATCGGGGCGACGACAGGGCGCCAGCGCGGGACTGCGGCGCTGGCGATCCCACAGAACACCCTCAACGCTTCTTCCGCCTCGCCTCGGCCTTCTTCATCGCCGCGTCGACCTCGGCCTTGGTCTCTTTCGAGAACGCGGCGTAGTCATCGTCGGTGATGATCCGCTCGCCGGTCTTGGCGCCGATCACCACGTTGTCGGGTCCGGGCGGGTCGATGTTGAAGAGGCCCTGCTTCTTGACCCTGCCACCTTTGCGATAGAGTCCCGGCGACTCACCGATGCTGCCGGCGAGGTCGAGATCCCTGCCGCCGAAAATGTCGGCGCCGCCCTGCGACGGATCGCTGCGGCCGGCAAGCTCTGGATTTGCAACTCCACCGGCGACGTTCATGCCGGTGCTGGCCGCGCCCATCCCGGCATTGCCATTGATCGGATCGTTCCCAGTGATGAGGTCGCGGGCGAGGCTCATGCCAGGGCTCATCATCGCCGCGACCTTGCCCCAGTCGCCGCGAAAGCCCGGATCGTTGAACATCGCCGAAATGCTGGGGAAGGACGCCTGATCGCGAGCAGAGCCGCGCGGGTCGCGCGCGCCTGCCTCGGGGCCGTACAGCCCGCCCGGAGGCGGTACTTCCGGCGGCGGCACCGTCGGCGGAGGTGCGGCGAACAGGCTGCGGAGCCGCGCCCGCTGCCGGGCCGACTTCTCGTCGTAGAGGCTCGGCATGGGAACTCCTAGCCGGTGATCGTGTAGTCGAAGGTGCGGTCGGTCTGGGCGTTGTTCGCGTGCGTGAGCGTGAACGCCTCGGCCGTTACCTCCGAGACGTAGGTGGTCGCGAGCGCCGCCGCCGCGTTCGCCGTGGTCGGGCTTAGCCCGATATGGCTGTCGATGCCGACCCGGCGATCCGTGATTTCCGTCGTCGTCGTCGCAGCCGTGAGCGTGAGGGAGCCGACCGCGTTGGACCGGCCGTCGCTCAAGAGGTTCACCGCGTCGGTGAGGCGCTTCAGAAGCTCCTGGGCATTGGGGATAAAGGAGACGCGGGCGAAGGCCATCAGTAAGCCCCGCTGCCGCTGAAGGTCGGATCGACGCCCATCGCCTTGCCGAAGCTGCCGGTCGTGTCCAACTGGAAGCGGTGGTAGCGATCATCCGACTGGCCGTAGCACTCGCCGTCCGCGCTCATGCTGAAGGCCGAACTCGACGTGAGCGACGAAGTCGCCAGCCGCTTCCGCGAAAGATGCGTCACCGTCACCGTGCCCGAGGCGTCGGTGATCAGCGGGGTTACGGCGGTGACGAGCGACCGCTGGCCCGCCGTCAACTGCTGTTCCCCAGTGGTGAGCCGGGCGGCCATCGCCGAGCCGTTGAAGTAGCCGAACCTGTGCGAGGTATCGAAGCCCGTCAGTTGCGGGACGCCGCCCTGGAAGACGTAGCTGTCGAGGCTGTAGGGCAGCGAGTCGAGGGTGTAGCCGAGCGAGTCCAGGCTATCGAGGGTGTAGCCGAGCGAGAGCCCGGAAAGCAGGTACTCCAGCGTCGTCTCGACGTAGGACCAGCGCTTGAGCGTCTGCTTGTAGATGTAGATTTTGGTCGGGTTTCCCGACGAATTACCCGACCCCGGATAGGCCCACATCGCCAGCTTGTTGACCGGGTCGTAGGCCGAGCAGATACGCGGAATATGGAGCGGATCGAGATCGGCGAGGAATGTCGCGTCAACCTTCTCCGTCCCGATCGGCTGGGATTCGATGCCGTCGAACAAGTAGAAGCCGTCATCGGCGAGGAAGAAGATGTGGCGCCCGTAGACGATGATGCTGCCCGGGAACCGCGTGCCCCGGTTCTGCTCCACCGGCTGAAGGTCGAACACCAGGGGAGAGCCGACATAGGTCGAGCGGTAGATCATCCGCTCGCAGATCGCATACCCGCCCAGCTCGCCCCCGGCGATGCCGGTGATGGCCCCGCCTTCAGGCAATTCCCGGAGATCGGATTGCGCTTGAACCGCCGCGTCCGATCCAACGGTCGGATAGCTGCTCGGCGCGTCGATCCCCGACCAGCGAAGGCCGTTTCTGAGCACGCCCGCCGTCGAGTCGTTGATGTCGCCCAGCACCAGAAAGGAATTCCAGACGCCGAGGTGGCGGCATTTCGGTGCCGCCGCCGCAAGGTCCGCGAAGACCGAGGACGCCCCGATGGCGGAAGCCTGGATCGGATCGGCGATGTTGGCGGCGAAGACGTTCTCGGCGTACCTGGCGAAGGACCAGCGCTCGTCCGCACCGCAGGAATAGCCCCCGATCTTGGATCGGTCGGTGAAGGCAGTCGCCCCGGCCGGAAGCTGAAACAACCCCGAGGCAGTTCCGGCGTAAATGTGCGTGCCGCCGCCGGTCTCCTTGACCGCAACCGCGCCCTGCACCCGTGCCGCAAGGGCCGTGATGGTGTTGGAAAACGACAGGAACTGCTTATAGCCGCCGGCAATGGGAATGACGTTCTTGGCAACCGTGCAGGAATTGCCGAAGTCCGGCTGATCCGGCAGCCATTCGCCGAACGGGATCGCCACGGATCAGCTCCGATTGATGTCGTAGCCGCCGCCGGACGAGACGAGCCCGGCATCCATGACCAGCGGCGCGCGCTTGCGGGACCTGGCGTCGATCCGGTTGAGACGCGCGATGGCCTTGTCCCGCCGGTCCTCCCAGCGCGAGGCCGAGTCCTTCAGGCTCCGCGCCTGATCGGCTGCGGCAGCCAGTGAAGCGTAGAGGTAGGCATCGGGCGCGTTGGTAAGAAGCCAGTTGGCAGCGGAATCGCCCGAGCCCAGCGCCCATTTCTCGAAATGCCGGGACTTCAGCGTGTAGGCTTGATCCGCGGGACGTTCGAACAGGAAGACCGACGAATAGGCGAAGAAACGTGGCCGGCCGGTTGTCGTCGTCGACATGTCGGCGATCTGCTCGGTGGTCCGCTGCGTCGGACCGTATTCGACATCGGACCAGCGGAGCGCGATCGGCTCCAGGAAGTTGGTCGGCAGGGTCGCCGTGGTCGCGGCCGAGGACAGCGTGACCGTCGAGGGCGTGCCGATCTCCTGCTGCATCAGCCGGAGCTTGGAATTCAGCTCGATCTCGCCGAACTGAATGAACTCGTCATAGAGCGTCGTCAGGTCGGTGCGGATGATCCTCGCCGTGATTGCCGTCTTCAGCTCGGCGCGGGTGGTGATCGCCACGGACGACTATCCGGCCCGCTTGGCGGCGCGAGCGGCCCTGGCCTTCGCCATGCGGTCGACCGGAGGCGGCGCCGGAACGGCGGGAGGCGCATCGAACGCGACCGCCGGGCCGGTGTAGGTGGCCGGCTGAAGGACCGACTCCACCGCCTTCAGGAGGAACGGAGCTGGCGCGATCACGCTCGGGTGCGGGAACTCCGCCAGGGTCATGTAGCCTTCAGCCCGAGCAGCCGCCTCCTCCTCCGCGCTCGCCACGCGGCGATAGGAGCCGAGGTTGCCCCATCCCCCGAGATAGAGCGCCTTGGGATACTCGACGTAGGCCATGGGGGTCTCCTCAGGTTGCGGCGAGACCCTTGGTGACCAAGGCCGCTCGCAAGGCGAGGATGAGATCGATCATGCCGTTCGCCTGAGCGGACGTGAAGCCGTAGGTGGCCGCTCCCGTGGTCGCCCGATCGGATGTGATGGCCGGCGTCGCCGAGAGAGCCACCTGGGCGGTGGCCGTCGCGCCGTGGAAGCCGATGAGATAAGAGGCGGAGCGGCCGATCACCTGGCCGCCGGGGTCGCCATCGAGGGTAAAGCGCCGTGTCGACATGGAGGTGTCCTTTCCTGGGTTTCGTCAGTCGCTGGAAGAAGCCGCGGCCGGGGCCACGGACGAAAAGTGCTGGTTCAGGATCGCGATGACTTCAGGGGTCAGCAGATCGTCGAGGGTGATCTGCGGAGGCTCCGGGCGATGATTGCCGGCCATCATCTCGACCGCCCGCGCCTTGGCGATCCGATAGCCCTCGTGCGGCTCGCTCGTGTCGCCCTGATTGTGCTCGTGCTCGTCGATGCGCCGAACGAAGTCTGGATTCGGCGAGCCGACGACCTGCGACAGCGCTCCGGTGAGCGTCGGCACGGGGAAGCCCATCCGCTCGGCGATGCGCTTGGCTTCGGCGATCCGTTCCGGCTGAAGCCAGAGGTAAAAATTGTGCCAGAACCGAAGCTCCCGCATGTTGTGGGTCTTCTTCGGGCAGTCCAGGAACTCGACCGGCGCGAATTGGATCGTCCGTTCGGTCGCCAGCACATAGACCTCGGAAAGCCAGGTGTCGCCCCACCAGAAGGGGAAGTGCTCGGGGAAGATCCGGCCGGCAGCCCGGCGCCATGCCTCGGACGTGATCGGCATCAGGGTCAGGTCAGGCCCCTTGGAAGTCCACCACCAGAGCCCGTTCGGGTTCTCGGCATAGAGGTCCGCGATTTTGTCGTCCCAGTCTTTGGTCAGGCAGAGCGCGTCGTCGATGAAGCAGGCGTAGACCTCGCCGGGGATGTCCTGAACAATCTGGTTGTGCAGGGCGTCGAGAGAAACCGGACGCTCGCCCACCCGATAGCCCAGCGGGATCTTCGCCTGAAGAGAGACGACGGTCCCGATCGTCGCCGTGTCGTCGACATCGCAGGCGACGACGTAGGTCACGTCGTGCTTGCCGCTTTCGTTGTCGCGAAGGCTCATGAGGGCGGCCGTCAACTGCAACGGCCGCCCCCTTGAGCACATGTGAAGGGTGATCTTCACGTCAGGTCGACGCGAGGCCCTTGGTGATCAGCGCCGCCCGGAGCGCGTTGACGAGGGCGACGACGCCGTTCGCCTGCGCCGAGGTCAGGCCGTAGGTGGCGGCGCCGGTGGTGGCCGCCGTGGTGGCGATGGCCGCAGTCGCCGAGAGGGCGACCTGGGCATTCGCGGAAGTGCCGTGAAAGCCGACGAGAGAGGCCGCGGCCGAGCCGACGATCACGCCGTCCGGGCCGTTGTCGAAAACCTGGGAAGCTGCCATGGGAGGCAATCCTTTCGAGAGAGGGGCAGAAACGAGAAACGGCCCCGAAGGGCCGTCTCTCGAAACTCAGATGCGGCTGGGATCAGCCGTCGGCGTGGACGCGCACGGCCAGCTCGGGGCGAACCGTCTTGTAGCCGTAGAGGACATCGATACGGCAGGGAATCCTGTCGTTGTTGATGTCGTACTGGCGGACGATGCGAACCGAGATGTTGTCGACCACCTCGCGGGCGGCGAAGTGAACGCCCTTCGGCATCACCAGGTCGGCGGAGACGAAGGCGAAGGCGTCCTTGTGGAAAACCAGATTGCCCTGGATCGTCTCCGAAGCGCCGGCCGCGACCTTGACGACCGCCCCGGCGTTGGTCGGATAGCCCGAGACGTTCTGGTTGGCTCCCGAGATGGTGAGCGACGGGCTGATCGCCAGCGAGGTCGCGCTCGCGCCGGAGTTGGCGGTCACGACGAACTGCTGAAGAACGCCCGTGTCGGCCTTGGTCTCCGGGTGGACACGGTTGCAGCCGGCGAAGGTGACGATGTCGCCGATCAAGAAGGTGTCGGTGCCCGTCTGGATCGTGATCGTTGCGCCGGACTGGGTCGCGCCGTTCACGGTGTAGCCGGTGGTCTTGGCGCAGGTGCCGGTGGTGTGCGGGAGGATCAGGCTCGACTCAGCGAAGTCGAGGCCGGCGACGCGGCCCATCATGCCCTCTCGGTACTGCTTGCCGATCGAGTTCTGATCGTTGAACAGGCCCTTGGTGGCATCCACGACCTTGCGGCTGGCGGAGTTGGACAGCAGCGCCGTCCGGTTCTTGTCGAGCGGCGCCAGCGCGTCGTTGAGGATCTGGCGAGCGCCGAGCACGGTGTCATAGTCGAAGGCGACCGCGTCGTCGTCGTGGATCTGGTAGACGTTCTTGTACATCGAAAGCGCGTCGGCCTCGATGTTCGCGGCCAGAACCGACATGGCCGGCTCCAGGTAGCGCTCCGAGAAGTCGTCGATCGTCATCGTCAACTCAGAAGAGGTGAAGTTCATGCCGACGTGCTTCTGGGTGGCGACGGTCATCGTCACCGAGGACTCGCTCTGGTCCTGGGCAACGAGGCCGGCGCCGGTGGTGACGGTGTACTTGTTCGGCAGACGGATCTTGAGATCCGAGCCGATCTTGGCGCCGTCGATGGCGAAGCTCTTGTCGTAGTCCCGGCTGATGGCGCCGACGAAGGTGAGCTTCTGGTGCAGGATGCGGCCAGCCTCGCGAGTCACCGCGGTCGGCGTGAGGAGGGTGTTGGACATCTGGGGGTGGTCCTATGGAAAGGGGGTTGGGAGGCGCCCCTTTCGCCGCGTCAACGCTTGTTCTTGGCGGCGATCTGGGCGTTGCGCCGCCTGATCCATTCGGCCGATGACAGATCGTCGTGCAGGCCCGGCTTCACGCTGGCCCGGTTTCCCTGGACCTTGGCGGCGGGGGCTGTCTGCACCGAGTCAACCGGCTTGCGGATAGCGGTCGGTGTCTTGGCTTGCTTCTCCAGGAGCCGGCGGTACTGCACGGCATCCCAGAGGGTGCGATAGAGATTGTGGTCGGCAGAGGCGGGGGTCAGCGTCTCTACGGTGAAGCCGTAGAACCGACCGGCATCGGCGACCATCTTCGCGTCCTCATCGACGCTCCAATTCGGGATGTTCTTCTCGTTGGCCTGACGGGTCTCTTCCCGACGCTTGGCGAACTGAGTCCGCTGCGCCTGAAGATGATCGTTGTCGGCCTTCTGAATCGCGCCGAAAAGCTGCTGGCGTTCGGCGACGAGAGTTTCCCGCTTGTGCTTCAGCTCGTGGAACAGACGCTGGTCTTCCGGGTCCTGGGACGCGATGAGCGCCTGCCAGTCGACCTTGGCGTATTCCCCAAGCTGCTCGTCGATGTGGACGAGCTTCGCCCGCTGCGGCAGCGTCGTGTGGGCGGCTTCGATCCGGTCGCTTAGCTCTTTGCTCTCAGCTGCGACGGATTTGCGCGCCTCCGCGACCTCCATGGTTTTGCGGGTGTAGTCTTTCTGCATCATGACCAGCGGCTTGAGGGCCGCCGGGATCTTGTGCTTGACCCCTTCGTGCTCGACCTCGATTGTCGAGCCGTCGTCTTCCTCAGGCGGCAGCACCTCGCCTTCAACGACCTCGCCTTCGCCGTCCTGGCCTTCCGGCTGATCGGTTTCGGCTTCGACTTCCTCTTCGGCCTCGGGCTCGCCCGCGTCGATCTGGTCGACGGCTACCGAATTACCGGCAGCCGTCTTGGCTGCGGGTTCCCTTGCGGGATTGTCCGCGTTGATCGTCATGAGATGTTCCTTGGGGTCGGCCCGCGATCCCCGCGGGCGGGGTAGCTATCGGGCGATATCGCCGCCCGGGGAGAGTTGCGGCGGGCGCTGCCCGGCCATCACGGATGCGGCGGCGGCCTGCGTCGCGGCCTGCTGCTCGGCGGCGATGCGGGTGCCTTCGGTCTGCTGCTCGGCCTGCGTCTTGATCTGCGTCTCGACGATGCCGGCCTTGGCTTTGACTTCGGCGGCCTTGACGGTGGCGCCGGCCTTGATCTGTGCCTCGCCGAGCGTGTCGCGCGGCGGCGGCCCCTTGGGCGACTGCTGCCCCTGCTGCTGGCTTTCCTGGAACTTGACGATCCGGTCGGCGATCTCGTCGGCCCCCGGCCAGTCGAGGTTCTTCGCCACAAGATCGCCGATGATCGGGCCGAGCGCGGGGAAGCTCCGCAGCATCTCCAGCATCTGGGTTGCCGCTTCCTCGCGCCGGCTGGTGAAGCTCGGGCCGGCGGAAACGGTCACGTCGTACTTGCCCGTGGTGAGGTCGTAGACCTTGGACATCGCCGCCGCCTGCGGGTCGGGAGGCTCGGGCGGCATCATTGACGGGGCAGGCCCGGCCATTGTCGGCGCTTGAGCGGGCGGCATCCCTGCCCCCCCCTGCGGAGGAGCAGGCATCGGAGGAGTGGGCGGCTTCGGGCCGACCTTGACCATCCGGCTTTCCTTCCGGTCCTCGCCCAAGATCCGCACCATGCGCGGCCGGTCGTAGACTTTCGGGATCAGGTCGACGATCACCCGGCCGGTGTGCCGGATGGCCCGCGAGAGGTTGTCGATGAAGTGGAAAGTCGAGATGTCGCCTTCGATCTTGCGCTCGACGATGGCCTTGCCCGACGTTTCGTTGGACCGCTCGCCCATCGAGGCGTTGAACATGCCGATGGCGGCCTTCATGTCATCGGACGCGACCTTGACCTCGGCCATCCATCCCGACGACGGCTGCGGCGGCGGCTGGCGCTGCGGGGCCGATGTTGCGCCGGCCACGATGTCGTATTCGAGGTTTGGGTGATTTTCGCTGTTCGCGGTCGCCCAGCGCGGATCGGTGTCAAACTGGCCGACCGCGCCGACGAACGGCGCCTTCGGCTGCAGCGCCACCGTCTCGATCGAGGCCGACCGGCCGAAGTTGTAGATCCGCTGCGGGTCCATTCCCCAATGGATCAGCGAGAAAAGCTCGCGCTTGCCCTCGACGTTAACTTCCTCGCCGTAGATCGGGATAAGCGGGATGTACTTGCCGATCCACTCGACCGTATCGAGAACCTCCGCGCCGGTGATGATGTAGTTCATCACCTTCCAAAACTTGGCGTCGCGCTCCTTGACGACGTTGATGCCCTGCAATTGGAGCAGGTCCAGGTTCTTCTTCACGTACTCGGCCTCAAGCACGGAGCCGTCGGACATCAGGGCGATCGGCTTCTCGACCTCTTTCCGGGTCCAATATTCGGCAACGCGGATGTCGTCGCCGTTTTTCCAGCCTTCGGCGTCCTTGCCATCCCAACCGATCGTCTCTTTCGCGTCCGGGTATCTGGCCTTGAACGCGGCGAGACTGAGGGTTTCGGTGACAAACGCGGTTCGCCAGTCGGAACTATCGGCCTCGATCGAATTGGGGTCGCCGTAGACGCTGAAGGGGTTGGCGACACGCTTGATCTTGATGTCAAAATCAAACGACTCTTCGAAGGTGGGCTCAAGGTCGACGCGGAGATATCCGAAGCCCGCAGACGCCGCGTTGTCGATGCCGGTGTCGTAGGCGACCTCAGCATCGGACTGGACCTCGATGTTGCGGATCAGGCCGTTCAGGACTTCCGCCGTGTCGGGGTCGCCAGAGCTATCGACCGGATGGACCCGAATGCCCGGCTTATTCTGGCGGCTGTCGTTGACGACCTGGCGCACGAACGACGGCATGCGGTTGATGGTCAGGCAGGGGCGATCCTTGCGTGCCTGCTTGTCCGCGTCGCTCCACTGCTCGCCCATGCGCCCGAACTTCAGGCTCGCAAGCGCGCGCTCGCGGTTGTCGCTCTCCGCTTCCTCGGCCTCGGCGAAGGCTTCCTTTGCCTCCTCCAGAATGTCGTCGTCGGTGTCGGCCATCAGCAGCGACCTCCCCCGACGTTCAACTGCTCATCCATGACCCGGCGGGGCGCTCGCCCTTGGGCTTCTTTGGCGGTGCCGGCGGCTTCAGCCCGAAGGCAAGCTCGCCGAACGCATCGGCCGGGTCGCTCGCCCAGTCCTTGCGGGGATAAGGGCGAAAGGTCTTCTTCTGCTCGTCCCAGTCGGATCGGTACTGCTTCAGGGCTTCGATGCCGGCCCTGCACCTCTCCGCATCGAACCAGCAGAGCGGCAAGAGCATCCGAACGGCGCTGATCCTGTCCTCGTCGTTCCTGGGCACACCCACCCGGACGGGCTTGATGCCGAGGTCTTCCAGGGTCTTTCGCCGCGTCGGAGCGCCGGGCGAGAGCATCCGGTGCTCAACGTCGTGGGGGGCGAAGTGCTCGCGGTAGGCGTAGGGGCGCTTCAGGATCTCGGCCGCGTACCAGTCGAGGCCGACACCCGAGTTTTCGATATAGTCGATCAGCCGCTCTTCCGGGCCGACCCGTTGGTGAAACCAGATCGCCGTCTTGTGCGCGCCCAAGTCCCATGCGGTCGATACCGGCGCCTTGGGGTCCCATGGCACCCGGCAGACCCGGCCCTCGGCCTCCGCCTGCGCCATCCGGTCGCCGTAGTAGGCGCCTAGGATCGGGGCATCGAAGCTGCAGCCATACTCCTGGCCGTGCAGCGCCTGGCCCAAGTGCGGGCCGTACTGCTTGATCAGCTCGTCAAGCTCGCGGTCGAGGGTTTCCTTGCTGAAAACGTCGGTGTCTGCGGCCCGTAGCTTCTCGGCGAACCAATGCGCCGGATCGGACTCGGCCGCGTCGTAGGTGGTCTTGCCGTGGTTGTTGCCGCGGCTGGTGTAGATGAACAGCGCCCAGCCGCCGTTCTCCGCCAGGATCGGCCGGAGATAGGCCCACGCCTCGGGCTTCGCCAGCGCCCATTCGGAGAAGACGATGCCGATCGGCGGGGAGCCGACGAGCGAATTGTAGTTGTCCGACCCGACCACCTGCCACGTCGAGCCGTTGACGAAGCGGATGAACATCTCCTGATCGCGCGTCGTCGCCCTGATCTTGGGCGGGAACGCCTCGTCTATCCGCCGCTTCCCCGTGTGCGGGTTGACCGCCTCCCAGATCGCCTTTCGCGCCTGGGCTGCCTCGGGTAGCAAGTGCCAGTAGGTGCCTACCCGCTCGAACGCGGCGACGGCGGTTCGGTGCAGGGCAACATCGTCTTTGCCGGCCCGGCGATGCCAGACGGCGACGGCACGCTTCCCCCCGTCCTCAAGGTATTTCCACAGTTTCCGCTGATGAGCCCTCGGCCGCCAGTCGTTAGCCGGCAGCCGGATCTTTGCCATCGGCTCCGAAACGGACGATCTCGATCACCATCGGATTAGCGGGGTCGCCCCCAAGCTGGAGCTTGTCGCCGTACTTCTTCGGCGCGCACTTGCCCATCAGCCACTTGCGGGCCTCGATCCGCATGTTCGACCGGGCCACCGCCTCGCTGTTCAGGGCGACGTAGCTGTTGCCGCGGGCGCTCTCGCGCTCCTCCCAGTCATTCGTCCCGTCCTCGGCAATCTCAAGGATTTCATCGGCGAACGAGTCCATCATGGCCTCGCGCGCGCGGGCGTATTGCTGACGGAATTCGTCGCGAGACTCCAACCACCGGTAGACCGTCCGCTGATCCGGGAAACCCTCGTCGCGACAGATTTGCCGAAGCGGCTCACCCAACGAGACGCGCCCACAGATCGTGTCGGCGATTTCCTGGGTGAAACTGCTTGGCCGCCCTAGGGGGCACTTGGGCTCGGCGACGGGCGCCGGGGCCTTCTTCGCCTTCGCCATGTCGGGGCTCTTTCTCCGCTGGCGGACCCGTGAGGGCTTCCCGACTGGCGGTGAAACGTGGTGTGGGTTCCCGCCCTTGCCGCCGATACCTTGCGCGTCGCAAGCGGTGTACTCATCCCGGCCGGTAATGCGGCGCAGAGGAACGGCCGGTTAGAGAGGGCGGGTTTTTGGATCTCTCCAGGCTCTCACCACGGTCGAGCCGCGAAAACTGCGACGCCTCTTACCGGCGAGTGGGCCGGCCCTGAAACGCGAAACGCCCGCCGGGAGGGTCCGGGCGGGCGCAGTGATGAATTCTCAAGATGGTGTCTAGCGTGATAGGGGGTTAGGTGTCAAGGGTTCGTTTGGCGGGCCACCAGCGCGATGGCCTCCTCGTACCTAGCCACCCGAGCCTTGGCTTTGGCGAGCATGTCATCCGTCACGTCTTCGCCGCGAAGCTCCCACAACCTCTCGCCGCGCTCCAGTTTGCCGATCTCCTCGCGCTCCATGTCAATCAGCCGATTCAGGGCCGCAATGGTTTCATCCATCACCCGCCCTCCACCGCCAGCTTGTCCGCAGGGGGCAGCGGCCGTTCCCGCCTGATCCTCGCGTAGTCCGCGAGCGCGGCGGCGATCTCCGTCAATGCCAGGGGCTGGCCTCCCCCGACCACCAGGTCGATCACCGCCGGCTGCAGCGGCATCGCCCGGAGCTTGATGCCCGACCACTTCCGCGACCACGGGAGGTAGCGGTTGGCGTGTATCCAGGCCATGGCGTCGCTGATCGTCGGGTGCCCCCCCGCTCCCCGCGCTCCCGGCATCTGGCCGCCATAGACGGCGCGGAACACGTCCGCCATTTCCTGCGATGCCTTCAGGGTCTCGTCGTCGATCAGCTTCATCGATAACATGACGCCCAAGGGGTCGGGAATGAGCTTGGCCGCAGTCTCCGGGGTCGGCTCGGCCCGTTCCGCCCGGTCTACCGCGAGGGCTTGGCGGCGCTTCTGGTCGAGCACTTTCCGCCGCTCGCCCCTGGACATGAACTCACGGTCGGCTTTCGTCAGCGCCATTCTTAGCCTCGTCCTTCTTTGCCTTCGCCTGGATTATGCACCGATTAGGGGGTTAGGTTCACTTCGCGCTCTCCGCCAGTGCCTCGATGTCGGAAAAGGCCACCGCATCCTCCATGCCCCCACCAAAGGCCATGACGCCTCGCGGGATCTGATGGCGCGGCAGCTTCCTGATGGCCGCCATCCATTCGGCGTCGCGATCCTTGAATCCTGCGGTGAAGACGGCGCGAGAGCCTGTCATCGGCTCGATCTTGCGCCATGCTGCGGTGTAGCACTCGTCTGCCGTCCGCAGCCTCGGCCGCTTCTCTGCCTCTTCGGCGGCGCGGAGGGCGATGACGGCGCGGTCCAGGGCGAGCAACGTCGGGTGGCTTTCGACCTGCGCCTTCGCCGCCTCAACAACCCTTACACCAGCAGGGGGATGGGAGAGCCGGGTCATGCGGCAGCCCTCTACTCGTCTGGCCGATGAATGCCGGCCAGCTTTTCATCCTCGATCATCACATACCGCGCCGTGTCGACGTTGAAGCTGCCGAACACGTCGCCGCGCACGCCGATCGCCTCGTACCGCACCTTCTCCGCCCGGATCATCGTCGTGATGTCGTCCATGCGGTGCACGATCAACCCGACGTCCGGCTTGTTGTGCCAGTGCGCCGAGTCGCTGATGTCGTAGAGCGACGGGACCGGGATCTTGCCGTCTTTCCCGCGCGCCATCTTCGCCGGGTGAGCGACCACGATAACATGCACCCAGAACTTCTTCGCGAACTTCTTCAGCCGCTTGATGGCGAGCCCCGTGTATTCGGTGAGCGTCGTATCCGCCGGCCGGACGTGATCCATCTCGTTCCATGGGTCGATCACCACCAGCTTCGCCCCGTGCTGGATGATCGAGGCGGCGGCGGCTTCCAGCACCCAATCAAGCGACGCATCCTCGTCTTCGTCCGGGACGATGAAGCTGAAATGCTGGTCGATCCACCGATCCGCCGACTGGATCTCGATCTCGTGCTGATGGATGACGCGCCGCCCGCTGTAGAGCGTCCTGAGAGCGCGCCGATGATCCGTCTGGGGCCGCTGCTCGAATGAGGCGATGCCCACGCCCCAGCCCTTCAGGGCGAGCCTGCCGGCCACCTCGTTGACGAAGGTCGTCTTACCGTGCCCTGGAATGCCCGTGATCACAGCCAGGTCGCCGAGCCGGGGCTTGTAGTGCTTTTCCAGCCCAAGGATGCCGATCTCGTGCGCCTCGGGCTCGATCACCGGCGGCAGCTCGCTCATCCGGTAGAGGCCCGTCACCTTGACCCATTGAGCCCGCCGGATCGTCTCGGTGACGCCCTTCTCGCCATAGCGCCGGAAGGCGTCGTTCAGATCCTTGCATTCCTTCGGGTACTTGACCCACTTGCACCGCGCCCGTCCTAGCCTCAAGGCGAGGTCGTGCATGAGGTTCGTGCCCGGACCATCGCCGTCAGTCGCAAGGATGATCTCCCGAACGTCCGAGAGCGACTGAGGCGCCGTGTCGAGGAAGTCGTATTTCCGGCTCGGCCCGTCGCCGATCCGCTCGGCCGGCGCCCCGTCCGGCACGCTCACCGTGCGTTGGTAGCCGCACTGGATCGCGATCATCGCGTCGAACTCGCCCTCGGTGATGATCAGCGGCTCGCTCGCCAAAGTCGGGTCAGTGATCACGTCCATGTTCCAGAAGCACTTGACCGCGTCGGCGTCCTGGCAAAACCGCTTTTCCCCGGCAATCGTCCGGTACTTCCGGTTGACCACGGCGCCCCCTCGTGTGAAGGGGATCACCACGCAGTCACCACCAAGTTTTGGCGAGCTTTCCACGCCGAAGCGCACCACCGTCTCGGCGTCCAAGCCCCGCTCCTGAAGCAGCGCCAGATGCTTTGCCTCCAGCATTTTCACCACCCTTCCAGCCGCAATGATGGCAATTCCACTTCGCCGAGCCGTCCGCCTCGATCAGCACCGACAGGCACGGATCGCGCTTGTTCCGCCGTGTCGGCGAGCACTTCGGGCAGGTCGTCTTCCTGTTTCCCGGCTGCCGGTTCCGCAGCACGATTCCGTGGGTTTCGAGCATGGGTCACCACGTCGGTTTCGCCTCGGGATGCAGCGCGTACCACTCGGCCGACCCCGGCTTCGGAGCCTCGCCATTGGCCCTCGGCGCCGGAGGCAGGCTCTTCGCCGCAGTCCCGCACCATCGCTGCCAGGATTGGCGCCATCCCTGGGGGTTTCGCCGCTGGCCGGAGCCCCTGCCGTCGGCGAAATAGCCAACGAACTTCACGGTTTCTCGCTCGATGTCCGCCGGATTCAGGCCGAGCTTCGCCGCGTAGTCGCGCTGTCGCTCGTCGGGCTTCCAATCCGCCGGAAGGTGAGTCGCCGGCTGTCGCTCGCGGCGAGCGGCGCCGGAAGAACCGTTAGGTTCTTTCTTCTTCTCCTCTCCTCTCCTCTCCATCAGGAGAGACTTTTCCCCGTTTTCGGGAAATGATGGCTCGTCAACTCTGCCGATTACGGAAGCGAACGGAGTTGACATCGTGTAGTTACGGATTTCGTCGGTGATGACGAAACCTGCTTTCGGGAATTTGGGCTTCTGATACTGGCCGAAGTTCCGTATCGCGCCGAGTTGACGGCCGCCGATTTCGTACCTGCGGACCTGATCATTGGCGACCAGTTCCGCCAGCAGGGCGTCTACGTCGGCGTTGTCGATCGGCAGATAGCGGATCTTCAGGTCGACCGGCTCCCAGACGAAGACCCCTTGATCGTCGGCCTCGTTCCTGAGAGCGATGGCGAGAAGACGCGCCAGGGGAGAGCACCTGACGAACTTGCCGTCGGTCCACTGGCCCGGGTGTACGGAGCGGATGCGTGCCATCAGTGAACCGCTCCGATCAGAATTGAGGGCGCCTGCTCCCACCCGTTGACCGCATCGAGCCGGTCGGCAGCGACGCCAGCCTCGTCCCTCGAAAGGCCCATGGACACGGCGAAGGAGCGATAGGCGGCCTGGACGGCCGTTCGCGTCACCTCGGACTGATGCTCGATGTAGGCGAGGCGGCAGGTAAGGAACGTCGACCACGCCGACGACGCGGCCGGTGAGCGATGTTCGGCGAATGTGATGACTTCGGTCATGTGCGCTCCGGAGAACGGGCGCTATCTAATTTCCACATCTCGTCCCCAAACGGAACAGATGAATTGCGTTTACCGTCGATTTCTTGAACCCGAGCCACGCGCCCAAAGTGAGCGCCAAGTTTCTTGGCAATCTCGCGGTCATTGAGGCCGCATCGGCGCAACTCGCAAACCTGCTTCTCGAAGGTCGGGCCAGCCATTCTCACGCTGCCCTCTTGTTCTTGTGGACGCCTGCAGCCGCCTCGATCTCGGCCAAGGTCCGGGAGCGGCGGCTTTGGCTTGGCCGGCAGTTGCTCGCGGCGGAGCGGAAGCGATGCTCCGGCTTTCCTCAGTCGGTAATACCGGCCGAGGATGCTGTTCTTCGTCGCCGGGAAGCCGGCCAAGGTCATCTGAGCGGCAGCCCACGCGGCGTTCGCCCCATCTCTGTCGAGCATGTCTAGCATCATGGCGTCGGCCTCCTCAGTCCACAGGCGCTCGGTGGTGTTGACCATGGCTATGCGGCCCCGACCAGCAAGTCGGACTGACGGTCCACGCTTTCGAGGTTCTTCACCGCCTGCCGGAAATAGTTCTCCTTCAACTCGACGCCGACAAACTTCCGGGCGAGCTTGAGCGCCTGATAGCCCTCGCTGCCAATTCCCATGAACGGGGACATCACCACGTCGCCCGGGTTGCTCCACAGCACGATGGCGCGCTCGATCACGTCCAGTTGGAGCGGGCAAAGGTGGCGCTCATCCTGCGCTCCCCTCACACTCTTGACGTTGAGTACATTGGTCTGGTCGACCGACATCCACACAGGCGACGCCCATTCCTGCCACTGCGGCAGGCCAAAGGTTTGCGGCGTATGGGCGATTGGATTGGCGTTCTCTCCGGGCTTGGTAAAGGTCAGCAGATAGTCCGGCATTCCGCCGCGCGACTTGGCGCTATCCTTTTGAAGCTGCTTGTAGAGGAGGCCGACGTGCTTCGTGCGCGTCATCTCCACCACTGGGCATTTCCAGATGGTGCGGCGCCCGTGCAAAACCCATCCGGCTTCCTCGTGAATGCGGATGATCTGGCCGGAAAAATCCTTGATGCCGACGACGCCGTCCCGCCACTTCGTCAGCGGCAGGTCGGAGCAATGTACGGCAGTCAGGCGGCCGGGCTTGGTAGTGCGGAATTTCTCGGCGACGAGAAAGCGATAATGCGCCTTGAACTCCCCGTCCGTCGCGTTGTTTCCCATGTCGGCCGCGCTCTCCGAGTAGACGAAGAGGCTGCCGAACGGTGGAGAATAGACGCTGAAGTCAATGCTTGCGTCCGGAAGCTGGCGGACCACGTCCACACAATCCCCGTGGTAGGCGGCAAACCTCTCGCCGTGCGCGTCGTTCAGGCAGCGGATAGCCACGATGGAAGCCTCCCCTCATGTGTTGGCAGATATGGAACCTTGGTCTCGGATTTCTTCCCCTGCGCCCGGATCATCGCCTTGCGCATGGCGGCCTTCATCGAAGCGTGGCCCGCCGACTTGCGGGCGATCACGCGGCCGATCTCGGCCTCGCCCTCAGCGACAATCAGGTGAACCTTGACGGGTCGCGTCTGTCCAAATCGCCAGCATCGGCGGACGGACTGGTAATAGGTCTCATAGCTGAACGAGCGGCCGACATAGGCGACCCGCGCGCAATGCTGCCAGTTGAGGCCGAAGCCCGTGAGCGACGGCTTGGTTATCAGATGCCGGGCCTCGCCGCTTGCGAATGCGGCCAACGTCGCCTCCTTGGTCTCAATCGACTGAGACCCGCGAACCTCGATCGCGCTGGGGATGGCCGACTTCAGCTCGTTCGCCTCGTAATCCGTATCGCACCAGATCACCCATGTTTCATCGGGCTCGGCCGCGATCAGGCCAGCGACCACGTCAGCCCGTGCGTCGATGGTCTGCCGCTTGACCTCGTGCATCCGGGTTGCGGACATTTCGACGGTCGCGAACAGACCATCTCCGCCCCGGAGGTCGGTTTCCTTGGCGCGGTGCCGGGAGACGTTCAGCGGCGGCAGATCGAACGATACCGACGTATCGCCAAGGTCGGCCGGCTTCTCGGCCATCCGAGCCCATGACGACATCCAATCCCAGAAATCGGATTCGGCGTGGCCCTTAAGCCGCCATTCGTGCGAAGCTGTAGATGTGTCGTTGATGAACCAGCGGGAGAGCATTTCCCGTGACGACATGATCCCCAGGAACTCGGCATACTGGCCTAGCTCCATATGGTCGTTCGGTGCCGGGGTCGCGGTCGCGGCGAGGCGGTAGGTGTAGTCGCGGAACAGATCGATCAGCGCGCGGCTGGTGCGGCCTTCGAAGTTCTTGAGGATAGAAGCTTCGTCCAGCGCGACGGCGCCGAACATCGACGGGTCGAGATTGTCGAGCCGGTCGTAGTTGCAGATGTTAATGCCGTCGATCGCTTCCGACTGCTCCCGGATAACCCGGCAGTTGTAGCCCCAGCGCCGGCCCTCGGCCTCGATTTGCCGTGCCACCGCGAGCGGCGTCAAGATCAGCGCCCGACCCGTCGTCGCCTCGGCCGCGATGCGGCACCACTCCAACTCGACGGCGGTCTTGCCGAGGCCCGTATCGAGGAAGATGCCCGCAGACCCGCAGCGCAGCGCGAACTCGACGCAATGACGCTGGAACGGGAATAGATGATCCTTGATCGCCAAGCGCGTCGTCAGGCCACGCGTGGGCGCACGGGCGGCCTTGCCAGCGAGAAATGTCTGATATTCCGGCGTCATGCCTTTTTACTCGCCAGCCAGTACCCGCTCGCCCCGTGGTGGTGGGACAGCATCGAACACGTCCAGCCGTCGCGCTCGTAGGCCGGAACCTCGGCGGCGTGGATGTAGCGGAAGGTCATGCCTCCTCCTTGTTCTTGTGAACGCCTGCGGCCGCCTCGATCTCTGCCATGGTCTTCGGCCGGACCACGATGGCCCGATGGAGCTCGCACCAGCTCTCGGTCGGGTCCGCCGCGGGCGCGTCGCACCACTTCGATTGCCAGCCGGCCGCATCCCCTTCGATCCAGCGGCAGCCGGTCGGCGCGAGGGGCTTGGAGAAGTCGGGGCGAAATATGAGGGTCCGGGGCTTGGACGCGCCTTCGTGCTTGCCGAGCTTCTTCCGGTGCGCCCTCCCCAGGATGCCGTTCTTCGTCTGCGGGAAGCCCTGTTCCGTCAGGATGGCGGCGATCTGGCGGGCGGCCGTTCCCTTCGCCCACTCGGCCTTGAGGATGGCGTCGGCCTCCTCAGTCCACAGGCGCTCGGTGGTGTTGACCATGGCTATGCCGCCCTCCGTGCCGGCGTCTCTGCGGCGAGGTGGGCTAGAGCGGCTTCAAGCTCGCCCTTCCTCACATGCCACGTCCCGAGCCGCCGCTTGGTGACTGTCGCGCCGAGCCGTTGTGCGATGGCGACCCTATAGGCCCGGCGGGCAAGCTCGGCTCTCTGCTCCAGGTACAGGATGTGCGCGCGGGTTACGCGGGGGCGGGTCACGCTGCCTCTCTGACGGTCACGTTCACGGTCGGCTCTTTGTCCTCGCGCCGGGCAATCCGAATGCTGGTGATGTGCTTGTCGTCGGTGATGATCCCGACCCTCACCAGAAGGTCGCTCAGCGGCTTTTCGAGATTGCCGGCGTCGAAGTGCTGGCTGCCGGAAACCAGATACTCAACTTCGATGTTTCCCGTTGGCCGGGGCTTACCCGCGCACGCCGTCTTCGCCAGCCAACCGGCCTCACGAATCCACTTCCCATACTCATGCGTCTTCAACCGGCCGCCGCGCTTCGCGTTCGCATACAGCTTGTTGGTCGAAGGCGGTTGCGGGAGGGTGAAAGACAGCAACGTCGATCTCCGGGTTAAAGGCTGCCGCGCGCACCACCCTGCGCGGCCAGGGGGTTAGGCGGGCTCGTAGGTGGCGGCGAAGATGTCGGGCTTGCAGGGATAGAGTTCGCCCTTCACGCCCCGAATGATCCAATCGCCGCGAGTAGCGATCATGTCGCCTTCGAGCGTCGGAATGACGAGCGTGTCGCCAACATAGCGGCACTTGCGGTCGCCTTGGTTGGCGACCATCCAGTCATCGAAATCGACCATGACATCCACGCGCGTCACGTCCGGCCCATGAAACTGCATCGCCTCGATCACCACCGGCTTCTTCCTGTACTTCGCCATCCGATCCTGCCTCCTATCAGTGAACCGAACCCGCTCGTCTCTTCACGGTGTCGGTGGTGTCGCGATCCCGTGCGCCGCGATGGCGTCGGAAACGATGTCGTCGGGGCTCCAGTAGAGAACCCGCGTCTCTTTGCTGAAGCCGTCGCGCGTCTC
>SXGR01292237.1_pt1 | contig 21414 bp, 19 predicted proteins | sample 3174711 | NCBI WGS metagenome assembly SXGR01 (sample SAMN11356860, study PRJNA531348) | freshwater metagenome | isolation source: freshwater sample F1-60 | place: China: Fuxian Lake, Yuxi | collected 2017-12-25 | reverse complement strand
GTAACGAAGCGAGGGTCCGTAAAGCGCGCATCGGCCAAGGTAGTGGTCGGCCTCGAGGCGGCGGTCGAACTCCTCGCGCTCATGGGGATCGATCACACGGACCGTGACTCGCTTGAGAAGATCCGCTTCGGCGGGCAAATTGGTGCTACGCACCGCAAATCTTGAACACGGACCGTAAAAATAAACCAGTCAAAATACAAACGAGCCCGGTTCACAAACAACTATTCAGATGCAGATGAATCAGCCCTGCCTGTCAGACGCGTAACAATTTTATGACGGCCGATGCACAGGGTTGCGCCGGATCGGGGCGCAAACCCCGATCAGGACGCCCAGTAAACCGTGCCGACCCTCCGCGGTTAACTGTTGTCACCATCGAGTAAACCGCCCAGACCACCCAAAATTGAGCCTTCTTCGCGACGGCTTCCACCTCCCGCCGGTGAGGCGGCAATAATTCGGTTGGCCAAGCGGCTCAGGGGCAGCGACTGCAACCAGATTTTGCCGGGCCCTCGCAGCGTGGCGAAGAAGAGTCCTTCGCCGCCGAAGAGGGCGGTTTTGACCTTGCCCACATACTGGATATCGAAGGCGACCGAGTTCTGGTAAGCCACCACGCAGCCGGTGTCCACGCGCAGGGTCTCGCCTGGGGCTAGGACCTTTTCCATGAGGGTGCCGCCTGCATGGACGAAGGCCCATCCATCGCCCTGAAGGCGTTGCATGATGAATCCCTCTCCGCCGAAGAGGCCTGCCCCGAGCTTCCGTTGCAGGGCGATGCCCACGCTCACGCCCTTGGCCGCACAGAGAAACGAGTCCTTTTGGCAGATAAGTTCGCCACCGAGGTTGGCCAGGTTCACTGCGACGATCTTGCCCGGGTAGGGCGCTCCGAAGCCTACGCGGGACTTTCGGGGCGAGTGGTTCTGGAAGACGGTCATGAAGAGCGACTCACCGGTGAGCAGTCGCTTGCCGGCGCCCAAGAGCGCTCCCATGAAGCCGCTCTGCTGTTGAGAGCCGTCTCCGAAGATGGTCTCCATCTCGATGCCTTCCTCCATGAACATCATTGCGCCCGCCTCGGCCACCACGGCTTCCATGGGGTCTAGCAGCACCTCGACATATTGAAGGTCGTCTCCGCGGATTTCGTACTCGATTTCGTGCATCATGGCTTTGGATTGAGGGTGGGATCGCCGCCCTTCAGACCGACACCCAAACGCCAGTTGGCCTCGGGGTCAAGTGGAGGACCAGCCTCGGATTCTAAAAACACTCTGGGCTTGGATGGGTAGGGAGGTTGGGAATACGAGGTCGGGATTTGCCTGCGGGCACTGGAGTAGGTAGCCTCAAATCTCATGAAGTACCGTCGTTTTGGCCGGACCGGAATCCAGATGCCTGTCTTTTCCTGCGGCGGCATGCGTTACCAGCAATCCTGGTCGGATGTCCCCTGGGATGAGGTGGTTGCCGCGGGGCAGGCCAATTTGGAGGCGACCATCGCTCGCTCCATGGAACTGGGTATTCACCACATCGAGACGGCTCGGGGCTATGGATCCTCGGAGATGCAGCTCGGGCCTGTGCTGGCGCAGTATCCGCGCGAGGCGATCATCCTTCAGACGAAGGTCATGCCCAAGCCGACCGCGCAGGAGTTCCTCGAGACCTTCGAGACTTCCATGGCCTACTTGAAGCAGGACTACGTGGACCTGCTTTCCATCCACGGCATCAACAACCGCCAACACTTGGACGAGACGCTTCGCAAGGGCGGCTGCATGGAGGTTTGTCGCCAACTTCAGCGCGAGGGACGGGTCCGTCACGTGGGCTTTAGCACCCACGCCACGCCGGATGTAATCTCCGAGGCCATCCGTAGCGATGAGTTTGATTACGTCAACTTGCACTGGTACTTCGTGAACGACCTCAACCGCGTCTGCGTGGCGGAGGCGGCCCAGCGCGACATGGGGGTCTTTATCATCAGCCCGAATGACAAGGGCGGAAAACTCTACCTTGAGTTGCCCAAGATGCGCGCGTTGTGCGCACCGCTGACACCCATGCAGTTCAACGACCTCTACTGCCTGGCCCGCCCAGAGGTGCACACGCTGTCTCTAGGTGCGGCCAAACCGTCGGATTTCGACGAGCACATCGCCGGTCTCGAACATTACGAGCAGGCGGCTCAGGCGGTGGAGTCCATCGACCGTCGTTTGCGCGAGGAAATGGAACGCGTGCTGGGGGCTGAGTGGTGCCGCCGCTGGTGGGCCGGGCTTCCGGAATTTGTTGAGGTGCCGGGCCAGGTGAACCTGGTGGAGATCTTGCGCATCTGGACCTACGCCAAGCCCTTGGAGCTGACCGAGTGGGCGAAGTTTCGCTACAACATGCTCGGCAATGCCGATCACTGGTTTCCGGGCGAACACGTCGAGAAGCTCGACTGGTCTCGGCTCAACGAAGTGATTGGTTGCAGCCCGTTCGCTGATCGTCTGGCCGGGATCTTGCGCGAGGCTCATGACTTGTTTCATGACGCTCCGGTCCAGCGACTGAGCCAAAGCTGAGCCCAGTCGGAGTCCAGGTGAAGTCCAGTCGGAGCCCAGTCGGAGCCCAGTGGGAGTCCAGTCGCAGTCGAGTTCGAGTCCGTCCCCGGGCGATCGTTTTTAACGCGATCCTCTGGGCGGGTCACTCGTACCGCAGCGAATCGATCGGGTCGAGGTGGGCGGCCTTCCAAGCGGGGTAGGTACCGAAGAGAATTCCCACGGCTGAGCAAATGGCCAGTCCGATGCCCACCCAGTCCCAAGGGATCACCGGCGGGGCCTTCACCACGAAGGAAATTAGGTTGCCGAAGAGGATCCCGCCGACAACCCCCAGGGCGCCGCCGACTTCGCTTAACAGCACGGCTTCGGCGATGAACTGGAGCATCACGCTGCGCTTGCGCGCCCCGATGGCACGACGGATGCCGATTTCGCGGGTCCGCTCAGTGACGCTGACGAGCATGATGTTCATGATGCCGATGCCTGCGGCGATAAGGGCAATGCTGCTGATGGCGGCCACGCCGAGGCGAATGGCCGAGGTGAGGCTGCGGAACTGGCTTACAGCCGACTCGTTAGAGACGATCTCGAAGTCGTCATCGTCGCCCGGAGGTACCTGTCGCATCGTACGCATGACGCCCCGGGCTTGTTCGACCATCTCCGCATAAGTGTCCCGGTTTGGGGCCTGCACTTGGAGTTGAACCGACAGGTTTTCACCGTACAGGCGTCGGGCGGTGCCCAGCGGAATGGCGATGAAGTTGTCGCGACTTTGGCCAAACAACGCGCCGCGTTGGACGAGCACGCCCACCACTTTGTAGCTGATGCCTTGAAACTTCACTGACTCGCTCAAAGGCGATCCCCGCGGGAATAGTTTGGCGGCGAGGTCGAATCCCAGCACACACACCAATCGGCCGCTGTCGTCATCGGCGGCGCTGAATCCGCGACCTTCACCCAAGGTGAGATTCTGGGTCGTAAAGCCTTCGGGAGTCATCCCGTTTCCTGGGATATTCGGGCTGGTTTGCGCGTAGCGAGAGGAAGCCTCGCCGGATCCGAAGTTGGCACTGGCCGAGACGGCCTGAGCCAGTGTGACCCGCCGTTCGAGTTGGCTCAGATCCACGATGCGGAAGGGCTTCCGCCTCCGGTATTTTTCCCAATCAGCAGCATCGAAGCTGATGCCTGAGAAGCGTTGGAACGCGAAGGTGTTGGCCCCGAGGCCGTTCATGGCGTCTTCTAGGTTCTGCTGGAGCACGCGGATGCCGGTCATCACGGCGATGATGGAGAATACGCCGACGAACACTCCCAGGATGGTGAGCGATGAGCGGAGGATATTGGTTTTCACGGCGTTGGCCGCCATCCGCACCATCTCAACGAGTTCGCGCCAGGGAGTCATTAGCCGGGGGTTCATGGCTATTCGCTTCGAAGCGCGTCGACTGGGTTCATGCGGCTCGCCCGCCAAGCCGGGATGAAACCAGCCACCATGCCCGTGGCGGCTGAGACGAAGAGCGCCAGGGCCACGATCCACCAAGACATGCGTGCCTCGAAGACGGAGCCATTGGCTCGCGCGATCTCGCCGATTTTCCAAGAGATGGGCCAGGCGATTCCAACCCCGATGAGTCCGGCCAAGAAGGTGATTCCGGCGGCCTCCATGAGGAACTGCATCAGGATGGACCGGCGCTTGGCGCCCAGCGCCTTGCGGATACCAATCTCCTTGGTGCGCTCGGTGACCGACACGAACAAGATGTTCATGATGCCGATGCCGCCCACGAAGAGAGACAGGCCGGTGACAAAGAAGCCAAAGCTGCCCAAGACCGCCTTGAAGCCGTCGAAGAACTTGGTGATCGCCTCCTGTTGGTTGATGGCGAAGTCGTCAGGTCGACCCGGCTCTATTTTGCGGATGCTGCGGAAGAGGGACCGCGCTTCTTCTAGGGTCTCGGAGACGGTTTCCGGGCTTAGAGCCTTGACCGTGATGACGTAGTCGGGCCGGCGCTGGATGTCGTCTTGGAAACGGGAAATGGGAATGACGGCCTGGTTGTCTTGATTCCAACCCAGCGTGCTGCCCATTTTATCGAGGACTCCCACGACCTCATAAGGCGTGTCATTAATGCGGACTTTCTTGCCCACCGGGTTGTCGTTCGGGAAGAAGGATTCAGCCAAATAAGACCCGAGGACGCAAACCGGGCGGCCTGAACTGACGTCGGAGGCGCTGATCCAACGCCCTTGAGCGACTGTGAGACCGCGAATAATAAGCGATTCTGGAGTATTGCCGAGGAGCCAGACACCTTTGGCCCGCCGACGTTCGTAGGTCACCGACGATTGGTGGATTTCGCACTGAGGGGCGATGGCCGCGGCGGTGGTCATGCGCGACTCGAGTTCGCGGTACTGGGCGAAGGTGATGTCCCGCCGGTTCCGATAAATTCGGTAGTCTTCAAAACTCATCCACGGGAAGCGGCCGATGAAGAGTACGTCCGAGCCCAGTGAAGAGACCGACCGGGTGAAGGCCTCGCCCATGCCGTTGATCATGGTCCCTAGCAGCGTGGCCGCTAGGATGCCGATCACCACGCCGAGGGTGGTCAGGCCTGAACGCAGCTTGTTGGCCCGGATGGCCGCCACCGCAATGCGGGCCGATTCGCCCAGTTCGCTCTGGAGGGTCATGGTGCCGATACCGAGGCGACGACGGCCCTCGGGTGTGGGTTGGTCTCATCGGCGGCGATCAGGCCGTCGCGGATACGGATGACCCGGCGGGCGTGAAGGGCGACCTCTTCTTCGTGGGTGACCACGATGATGGTGTTCCCACGGCGGGATAGTTCCTCGAAGAGGCTGAGGATTTCGACGCCGGTCTTAGAATCCAGATTCCCGGTGGGCTCGTCGGCCAAGATGATGGACGGAGAGTTGACCAAGGCTCGGGCGATGGCGACGCGCTGACGTTGTCCGCCGGACAGTTCGTTCGGACGATGATGCATGCGGTCACCGAGGCCCACGTTGACTAAGGTCTGTCGAGCGCGCTCACGCCGTTCCTTCGGGGGGACTCCGGCGTAGATCAGGGGCAGCTCGACGTTGTGCAGGGCGTCGGCTCGGGCCAGCAGGTTGAAGCTCTGAAAGACGAAGCCGATCTCCCGGTTACGGATGTCGGCCAGTTCGTTGTCGCTCATCCGGGCCACGTCCTTGCCGTTGAGTTCGTAGCTGCCCTCGCTGGGCGTATCTAGGCAGCCCAGCAAGTTCATCAGGGTAGACTTGCCAGACCCCGAAGGCCCCATGATGGCCAGGTACTCGCCGCGTTCGATTTGCACCGAGACCCCGCGCAGCGCATGCACCGTCTCGGTGCCCATCACGTATCGGCGGGCCAGGTTCTGGATTCGGATGAGAGACATGGCCTTGGCAAGAGAGCGGCTCAGGGCTTCGAGTCTTTGGCCTTCTTCGCCTCCTCGAGTTGGACGAGCGAGCCGTCGTTCAACTCCTTGGAGATGGCTTTGAAATTCCCTGTGATGATTTCTTGGCCCTCGGTCACTCCTTCCAAGATCTCGTAGTGGGAGTCGTCGCTAATACCCCGCTTCACGGGCAGCATTTTGGCTTTATCGGTTTCTTGGACGAAGACCACCTCGATGGGTTTGATTACGTTGCGAGTCTTCTTGCCGGCCAGAAATTCGATTTGTCCCTTGTCCTCCTCCGAAGTGGACCCGGTCTTCTTTGGGTCGGGTTCGGTGGACGTGGAGCCGGGCATGCGTGTGGTGACGGCTTGAATCGGAACAGTAATAACATTGGTCCGGTAACGCGTCTCGATGTCGGCCGTCACGCTCATGCCCGGCAAGAAAAGTCCTGTGTCGGCCATGCGGATACGGACCTCGAACTTGGTGGATTCTTGCTGGGAGCCACCGGCGGTGGTCTTGGCCGAACGGGCCACCTGGGTGACCTGACCATCGAACTTCCGGTCCTTGAAGGAATCGACATCCAGCCGCGCCTTGAACCCGGGTTGGATGAGCACGACGTCCATTTCACCGACTTCAACCCGGGCCTCCATTTTAGTGAGGTCGGCCACGGTCATGATGTCGGTACCGGCCATCATACCTGTGCCGGAGACGCGTTCGCCCAATTCTGAATTGAGTTTGGAAACAGTGCCGTCAATGGGGCTGAAAATAATGGTCTTGGCGAGATCCTCCTGCGAGCGCTTGAGGCTGGCGCGGGCCATCTCGATGCGTTGAGTCGAAGCGATGGCACTGGCCCGCGCAACCTCAGCTCCGGTCCGAATTTCATCGAAGAGCGATCCACTGATGAGTTGCCGGGAGAAGAGGTCTTCGTTGCGCTTGAGTTCGGCTTCAGCCTTCCGGGCGTTGGCCTCGGCGGTCAGCAGGTCGGCCTGTGATGACTTTAGGCTGGCCTCTTGGCTGCGGAGGGCCGCGGCATAGAGGTCGGGCCGCACTCGGACTAGCAAGTCGCCCTTGTGCACCTGTTGCCCCTCTTTCACTGGCAGGTCGATGATCTCGCCGGCCACCTCGGAGCTAATCTTCACCTGCATCACCGGTTGCAGCTTGCCGCTCCCGGTCACTACTTCCGTGAGGTTGCGACGTTGAACCTTCTCGGTAGTCACCGTCATCGGCTTCTGGCGGTTGCAGCCCGCACCGAACAGGGCAGCGGCCGCAAGCAACGGGAGGATGTGGCGATGAGACATTTGCAAGGAATGGAAACGGTTCGACTGGGGGTTCCTGGGAGGCTTAGGGAGGAGAGTCGTTCGGTTCGTTATGCGTCGAACTTATCCCAGATCGGACACTGGATTTCGGAAATCTTTGGGATGCTCGGGTCGATTTATCGACTGAGGCTCTACAGGTTGGGGTGTCTTCCGGTTACCAAAGGATCGTAACCGACTGAGGCCCCGCAGAATAATTAGACCCGACCCGACAGGACCGTCGGAAGACTTAATGTTGGTCCAAGCAGCCGTACTTCACGAACAAGCCGCTGAAGATCGCTGTGCCGCCCAAAAGCAAGTAGACAGCATACTCTTTACCGCTGGCAGTCAGGGCGATGCCGGCACTCAGCACGGCCGTGGTCACGAGGAAAAAGGCGAGTGACGCGAGGAACTTCATTTCCTCTAAACTTAGCCTGAACCTTATTAAGCTCAAGTCACGAATAGATGGGTGGGTGGGTTTGGTTACAGCGGGCCGTTCGTTGAGCAGCGTTTAGCACATTGCTTCCGGCAGTGGTCCTGCTCATACTATTTAATAAATTCCGCATTCCCGACCGCCTTATGAAGAGGACTCCGTCTACCCTTTTGGCCCGCCGCGCCTTCACCTTGATCGAACTGCTAGTGGTCATCGCCATCATCGCTATTTTGGCCGGGATGCTCTTGCCCGCCTTGGCCAAGGCTAAGAGCAAGGCCGTTGTGACGAAGTGCTCCAGCAATTTACGTAATCTGGGGTTGGCGGTGCGGATGTATGCGTTCGACAATCGTGATCAGTTTCCGGATTGCACGGGGGCTGTCTGGCCCTGGGATCTCCCAGCCAAGGCGGCCAATGCCTTCGTGGTGAATGGCGGGCAGCGGAACATTTTGTACTGCCCGGGTTTCGAAAAACAGAACAACAACCAACTCTGGTCGTTCACCACGGGTGTGACCAATGAGGTGGCGGGGGAAAAGGCCAACGGATATCGCGTGATTGGTTACGCCGTGGCGTTCAAGGGATCGGGACGCATCAAGGCCACCAATATTACCGAAGGTTTCAACCCTAAGCCCTGGATTATCGCCGGTCAGGAGTTCGAGCCAGGCCCCTCCTCGCGGGTCGTTGTCGCTGACGCTACCTTGTCGAACTCGGCCAATCGCTCGGGTGGTGGGCGTAATTTCACCAAGGTCGACGGAGGATGGGCCGGTCACAGTTCCGCCCACCTCAATGGTCAGCTTCCGGCAGGCGGCAATGTGCTCATGCTCGATGGTCATGCCGAGTTTCGAAAATTTGCCCAGCAGGAGGTCCGGACCGACGGATCGGCTCCTCATTTTTGGTGGTGAGCTCGTCGCAATCGTTCGTGATCATTTGTAAACAACTTCCCTTCCTGCGGAATCGTTTCGGTGTGCGCGGGTTTTTGTGAGCGTTGTGCCAACGTCCGCGTTGCGTCGGCAGGCCATTTCTGTAGTTTTAGTCCCAAGACTTATGGCTCTCGACGGCACTGATTTTGTGGATACCGACCTGCGCACCTCGGGTGGATCTTCCCCACGACTGGCAACGGCCAGTCCGTCGATGTCCGGGGGCACCGGACGGGCTCCGACGCGCGAAGAACTCGACAGCCAATTGACAGCCACCCAGCAAGATCTGGCCAAATTGCGCGAAGCCCAGGAGCAACTGGAGCGGGCCAAGGCGGCGATCGAAGAAATGCGCCGCCGCCGCGGTGAGTTTCACACGGGTCGCGAGGAGATGCTGCAGAACCTTCTCCGGGGGGTCGCCTTGCTCGAGCAGGCTGAGATGAATCTCCGTCGAGACGCTCTCCAAATGGGACGCACGCTAGAGGGGTTGCGAGGTGCGCTGGGCAATGTGCAGGGACTCAACGAGCAGACCTGGACGGACACCACTTGGGAGACAGAATTGGCCCGGGCCTTGGCAGCGATTGAAAATGCTCGTATGGAGTGGAACCAGGCGCGCTTGGCTTGGTCGATGTTGGAAGAGGGCTCGGCCTCGGCCGGACAGCCCGCTGGGTCTGCTGCGCCCGTTTCACTGCTGACCGGACTGACCACCGCTCAATTGGCTCGTCTGGGCTTGGCCTTCAATTGGCCGGTGGCCTTGCTCGGCCTGGCAGTCTTTGCCTTGGCCGTGGTTCTGGCCCTCAAGCGTTGAGCACGGGATAGCGAAGATCATGGCTTGGTTCACTAAAGCAAAGGATCCGATGGCGGTCCGCCAGGCCGAGTTGGATCGTGAAATCGAGGTCATTCAGCGGCGCATCTCGGACCTTTCGGCTCGGCCGCTGCCCCCGGTTCGAGCGTTGCCGCCCCGCCCCCGAGAGGCCACCCAGCCCTTTGGATCAGTTCCGCCGCGTGCCGTTCCGGCGCCGACTCCCATGAGTGTGGCGGGCTCGCGGTCAGGGTCGTCCGTGCCTCCAGATCGTTTTAACCTCGTTGAGGCCTGGCAGCGCTGGGTGCAGCGATTTGGGGGACAACCCCGTCGCCCCTCCGGCTTGGTTCACTTGATGGCGGCCGGTTCGGTCCACGGTTTGCGTCCCCTCCGCTACGAGCGCAAGATTGCTCGCCGCCGCTTCCTGCTGTCCTTGAGCCTCCTTCTCCTCCTGCTCTACGGCATCGCTCGCGAAGTCTTCTGATGGGCCGTGCTGTCGGTGTCCCCGTTCCCGGGCCGGAGGTGGCGCCGGGGAAGGTCTTTCTCGAGGATGAGTCGAGTGCCCCAGGGAGTGAGGTATTCGAGTGTGAGGGTTTCTGAATCGGCCCATTGCTGCACGGCCAATTGAGGAATAGCCACGTTCCAACATCCCGATTCAGTGGTGATCTTCCAGTCGGGCCCGGGGTTCAGCTCCAGGCGGTAGGCCCATTGGTCCTGGGCCAAGGGGCCAATTTGGATCTGGCCGGCGCACTGCCCTGTCGCCATCCAATCTGCCACCTCCGGAGAGCGCATCCGGAAACGCATTGTCGAATCGACCCACCGTACCTTCATTGGCCAAACGCTGAACGGAACGGGGCCAAAGAGGAAGAGGGCTCCGCAGGCTCAGTGACAGGAGGTTGGTGGGGATCGCTCCAGGAGAGTCCGGAGGGTTTGACCGGTGGGGCGGGGTCGCGTTGGATGAAGCCCATGCTCTCGTTGCGTTCCTGGAGGTGGATTTCCACGAACTTAATGGCCAAGGTCTTGATGGAATCGGGTGCCGACCTTGCCCCGGCCATGGCCCGCATCGAGTCGGACTTAAAGGCCTTCGAAGCTCTCCGACAGCCTTACTTGCTGTATCCCTGAGGTGTCGCTGGGCTGGACCCGATTGGCTGTCGGCGCAGGGTGAGGAGAAGGCGCCAAGCCACCAAGGCCAGGGAGCCTTGGGCGAACACGTCGCCGTGTCGGTGATAGGGGGTCTCGGTGTGAGGGAGCCCAATGGGCACGGTGGCCAAGAGAATGCCGGGTGAATACACCTGGCCCGTCGAGTCACCCAGGACGTCGCGCGGGGTGCCGCAGGCGTCCCACCAGCCGGTGAGGCCGTTGTTGCACACCCTCACCAAGGCGACGCCATTTTCAACGGACCGGAAGACGGCGCTGGCGGTGTGTTGCCATTGAGCCGCGCTCTCGGCAAACCAGCCGTCGTTGGTGAGTCCGAGAATGAAATCGACCTCCGGACGGACATGGTCCCGGATGCCGTGCGGGAAGACGTCTTCAAAGCAAATCACCGGGGCCACGGTGGCACCCCCAGTGAGGCGGAAGGTCCAGGGGCGATCGCCACTTTCAAACCCATCGCCGATGGGTGTGATCCACTTGAGGAAGGGGAGCCAGCGGGCCAGGGGGACGTACTCGCCAAAGGGAACGAGTCGCCGCTTCCAGTAGGCCGGTGGCATGGAGCCATCGGCGCGTCGCAAAAAGGCCGCGTTGTAGCGGGCCACGGCGGGTCGATCTCCGGACCCGCCTTCCCGGGCCACGGAATCGTCGGCCCCCAGAATCCAGTCCGGCCCGTTTTTTCCAAGGTGTGCCACCATGCGAGCGTAGTTGGTGTCCGTGAGGCCAAAGGATCCTTCAGGCCAGATGAGGACCTCGGGCTCCAGCGCCAACGCTTGACGGGACAGGTCCTCAATCTTGGCAAAGGTGCGCCCTTGTTCGTCGGGATCCCATTGAAGGGTCTGCGGCACCGAGGGCTGAACGAGACCCAAGCGGACGGTTTCGGGGTTGGCTTGGCGCTCCAGACGGCGGTAGCCCATGACTTCCCAGAACCCCCAGCCCATGACCATCAATGTCACCAGCAGTGGTAGTCGGGCTTCCGCAGTCCAGCTCCAGCGCGATTCCGGACGCAGGCCCATGCTGAGGAAGGCCCCTCCCAGGGCTAGACTGCTCCAGCACACCAAGAAAGAAACGCCGTACACCCCGGTGACGCTCGCTAGTTGGATGAGGGGTAATTGCCGCCACTGGCTCACGCCGAGAGGAGCCCAGGGGAATCCGCTCAAGAGGTGGGAGCGCAGGTACTCCAGGGCCACCCAGGCCAGAGCAAGGGTCACCAGTTGCGAAGCTCTCAAAGGCCAGGGTTGCCGAGCATAGGCCCGAGCCTCCAGTAGCCAGTCGTGCCAACTTCCGGTCCGCCGGTCGGTGGGCGGATGATCGGCACTCCGGTCGCCTCGGCGGCCGCCCCCTTGCGTGATTTGAAGCCCGAGTCGAATCCAAAGCGCGGGGAACAAAGCGCAGTAAGCGCTTAAGGCCACCCATCCGGCATAGGCTCCGACGGGATAGGGGATGTGACGCATCCAGCGCAGCAGCACCAGGAAGTGGACGAGCCCTGCGACGTAGCCGTAGCGAAAACCCTCTGGCCCACGCAGTCCGCAGGCCCCAAACCACAGGAGCGCGGGAGCAATCCAAGCCAGCCCGGCCCAGCCCGGAGTTGGATGAGCCAAGGCACCGGCCAGCCCGGCCAGAATCGCCACCGGGTACCGCTGCGTCTCTCGGTTGATCCAAGTGCTCGTCACCCCTTCAGCCTACCGCCACGCAGAGGTCTCCGGAAAGGAAGCCTTTTGGGTGGGTGAGTCACTGAAACTCACTGCGTTCTGGCGGGTTTGATTAAATTTTGCACGTTCCAAGAGGTTCCAAGAGGTTTCAAGACGTTCCAATATCAGGCTCTGGGGTTGGCTTTCGTTCAAAGCGTGGTAACAGTGCGCCACTCTGTTAGGGGCGGTAGAGCCCTTAAAGGAGATCCGATGATCGAATCCCGTGAACGACGACTCCTGCTGCTCCTAGCGGCCGTGCAGTTCACCCATGTCTTGGATTTCATGGTCATGCTCCCGCTGGGACCCCAGTTGATGAGGGAACTCCACATCGGTCCTGCGGGATTTAGTGCGCTGCTCGGCTGTTACTCGGTGGCCTCGGGCTTGGCGGGATTTTTTGGGTCCACCTTCATTGATCGGTTCGAGCGGCGGTCGCTGCTCCTACTTACTTACCTCGGATTTATCGTCGGCACCCTGGGGTGTGCGTTGGCTCATAGCGCTCCGATGCTGGCCGTGGCTCGGTCGATTTGCGGTATTTTCGGCGGCCTCTGCGGATCTTTGGTCATGACCGTAGCTTCCGACCTGATACCTCCCCAGCGGCGGGCGGCCGGCCTGGGGTTGGTGACCACCTCCTTTTCGGCGGCGGCGGCATTTGGGGTTCCTATGGGTCTGGCGCTGGCGAATCGCTTCAATTGGGAGGCCCCCTTTTGGGGGGTGGCGGTCCTTTCGGTCATCTTGTGCGGGTTGATTTCTTTAAACTTGCCGACTCTTAAGGAACACATTCATCCCACGGCCCGCTTTGGTTTTGCTCCGATCCTAGAGGTAGTCCGCGACTCCAATGCCCGTCGGGCTTTGGCCTTCTATGGCATGCTGGTCTTTGCCCATTTCACCATCATTCCGATGCTCGCCCCCTACCTCATCGGGAATGTTCATCTGGCGGAAAATCAGTTGTTCTTAGTCTATCTCGTGGGTGGCCTTTTGAGCCTATTTTCCACACCCCGTGTCGGTCGGATGGCCGATGATCTGGGTCGGGTTCGCGTTTACGCGGGTTTGGTGGGGTTCGCCATTCTGATCACCCTCGGAATTACGCATGCCCGTCCGATGCCCCTCTTCTGGTTGGTGCTCTTGGGGGGATCCTTCTTTGTCTTTGCTAGCGGGCGGTTCATTCCGGCCCAGGCAATCCTCAGTCTTGCAGTGCCACCGCATCGGCGCGGGGCGTTCTTGAGTTTGAGCAGTTGCGCCCGCGACATCATGGCTGGTCTCACCACCGCAGTGGGCGGTTGGCTCGTGGTAAAGACCCCCACCGGCGAGATCGTGGGCTACGATCGGCTGGGTTGGATCGCGGTGGTCTCGGGCGTCTTCAGCGTGTGGCTCGCCAGCCGGGTTCGCTCTGTCGAGCACTCGATCCCCGTGGTGGCTGTAAGAGTGCCAGCGATGGAAGTGGCTGAAGTAGTTGATCAGGTGAAACGCTCCAACGGGTGACCGGCCAGAAAGGCGGCGGCATCCATGCGACGCCCCCCTTCAGGCTGCAGCGTTAGCAGTTCGAGAGCCCCACGGCCGCAGGCCACCACCAGACGTCCCTTGCCGTAGTCGAGTCGCTCTCCGGGCCGGCCGGAGCCTTCACTCAGGCTGGCGGCGTGGACCTTCACCAGGCGAGTCTTACCGCCCCCCTCGGCCTGACAGAAGGCCCCGGGCCAGGGGGTAAACGCCCGCAGGCGACGCCAGAGTTCCACGGCGGGACGCTCCCACACGAGGCGGCCGTCCTCTTTGGTGATTTTGCGCGCGAGGCTTACTCCATCGAGGGGTTGGGGTCGTGGCTCTAAATAGCCTGCGAGATAGTCGGGCAGCGATCGAACTAGTAGTTCACCTCCCAGGTCGGCCAGTCGGTCATGGAGTGATTGACCGGTGTCCTCGTCCAAAATGGGCGTAGTGGCCGTGGTCACGATGGGGCCGGTGTCGAGCCCGGCCTCCATGCGCATGAGGGTTACTCCGGTCTCGTTCAAGCCGTCAGCCAAAGCCCATTGAATGGGTGCGGCTCCCCGATAAGCGGGCAATAGCGACGTGTGGACGTTGAGACATCCGTGACGAGGGATGTCTAGCAGCGTCTGCGGCAGGAGTTGCCCGTAGGCAGCGACCACCATCAGGTCGGGCGCGAGGGTGCGAAGACGTTCAATAAATTCGGGATCCCGGGCCTTGGTTGGTTGGTCCATCGGAATACCTAGCTCGAGTGCGGCCTGCTTGACCGGGGTGGGCTGAAGCGCGAGGTCACGTCCCTTCGGTCGATCCGGCTGGCTTACCGCCAGGATCACCTGCCAACGCGGGTCGGCCACCAGACGTCGCAGCACCGTGGCAGCGAGGTCGGCGGTTCCCATAAACACCAATCGGGGCAAGACGGACATTCTTGGCCCATCCTCTGCGAGCGGGACTCTCGGATCAAGCGACTCAGGCGGAACGATCCCACTGAATTGTTCCAGCTCAGCTCAGGATCCCGTGGATCGGTTGGGCTTCTACGACACCGGTGAGCTTCTGGTTCAGGCCACCATGGAGGTAGGTCAGGTGCTCGTGATCTAGGCCCATGAGGTGGAGAATCGTGGCGTGCAAATCCCGCAGGTGATGACGGTTGACCACGGCGGCCTCGCCGACTTCATCGGTTTCGCCGTAACTCGTTCCAGCCTTCACCCCTCCGCCGGCCATCCAGTAGGTGAAGCCTTTGGGATTGTGGTCGCGCCCGCCCGGCTTGCCTCCGGTATTGAAGGTTTCAGAGACGGGCATTCGGCCGAACTCGCCGCCCCAGACCACGAGGGTTTCCTCCAGCAGTCCTCGCTGCTCCAAATCGGCTAGCAGTGCGGCGATGGGTTGATCGACCTCCGGGCAATGCAGCTTCAGGTTCTCCTCGATGCCGTGGTGGCCGTCCCAGGTGTTCTGGCCTCCGGCCGCACCGCCGCCGGAGTAAATTTGCACGAAGCGCACACCGCGTTCGACGAGCCGCCGCGCGGTCAGGCACTGGCGTCCGAAGGGGGCCGGACCTTGGGCCAATGGGTGCCAGGTGGGTTTGGGTTCCTGGATGCCGTAGGCCTCTAGCGTGCGGGGATCCTCTTGCGACAAATCGAGTGCTTCGGGGGCGGAAGATTGGAGTCGGAATGCCAGTTCGTAGCTGGCGATACGCGCAGCCAGGTCTGGGGTTTCGGGATGGAGTCGCTGGTGCCGGGCGTTGAGTTCTTGAATGAATTCGATTTCTCGGCGCTGGTGTTCCCGCCCGAGATCCGCGGGCGCTTTCAGGTTGAGAATGGGTTCACCTGAGGTGCGTAGCACGGTGCCCTGATGCACTCCGGGCATGTATCCGCTGGACCAGTTGGGGGCACCCGTTGTCGGTCCGCCGCGTGGGTCGAGCATGACCACATAGCCGGGGAGGTTTTGGTTTACCGTCCCCAGTCCGTAGCTCAGCCACGCACCCAGTGAGGGGTGTCCTTGCAAGATTCGGCCCGTATTCATCTGGAGGACCGCGCTGCCGTGGGCGAAGGAATCGCTGTAGAGCGACTTCACCACAGCCAGCTTGTCCATGTGCTTTGAGAGATGCGGGAAGGCGTCGGAGCACCACAGCCCGGACTGGCCGTGCTGGAGGAAGGTGCGACGGCTGGCCTGAAGGACCGCGCGGGTCTTGCTGTTGCGGCGGAACTCGTTGTCGATGGTTTGGCCATCCCGGCGTTGCAGCTCGGGCTTGTAGTCAAAGAGATCCACCTGCGACGGGCCGCCGAACATGAAGAGGAAGATGACCGACTTGGCGCGCGTGGTTCGGTGCGGTGGTTTGGGTTCCAGTGGGTGCTGGGGGAGGCTGGTCGATTCGGTACGTGTGCGGCGGCCGAAAAACCCATCGGCTTCCAGCATCGAGGTGAGTGCTAGACCGGCGAAGCCTGCACCCATTTCCCAGAGGAACTGGCGTCGGGGTTGGAAAGGGTTTGTTGGATTCATTCGGTGCCTAGAACCTCGTTCACATTGAGCAGGCCGCGGCAAAGGCTCACCAGTGCCGTCTGTTGCGCGTTTTGGTGGGGGTCTGGCTTCACTGCTGCCGCCTGATCTTGCAATAGAGTTCGAGCAGCCGTCGCCTCGGCCCGGGTGGGTCGGCGTTGCAGGGCCAGCGCGAAGGCTCTCTGAATTTGTTGTTCGCGGTCGGTGCCGACCTCGCGAGTGACCCGATTAGCAAAGGCTTTGGCCTGAATTTGGATCCACGGATCGTTGAGCAGTGTCAGTGCCTGGGGTGCCACCGTGGTGCGGGTGCGTTGTCCGGTAGGAATGGTGCCGTTGGCTGTGTCGAAGCATTCCAGCAGAGGGACCTTGAGTGCTCGTTTCACCACCAAGTAAATGCTTCGGCGGTCTTGCTCCGGCAGTGGGCTGTCTTGCCATCCCTTGCCGGCCGAGTCCTGCGTGGTGTGTACCTCCGCTGGCAGGGTGGGAAACACGCTGGGCCCCCCGCGGGTTGGGTTCAGGCGGCCGCTGATGGTGAGGACGGAATCGCGGATGGCCTCGGCATCCAGTCGTCGCAAGTTCTGCCGCCATACCAGACGGTTGCCGTCGTCCCCGTGCCGGGCTCGGGCGAACTGAGCTTGAGAAGACATTCGATAGGCTCGGCTGGTCATGATTTGGCGGTGCAGTGCCTTGAGATGCCACCCCTGACGGACGAGTTCGAAAGCCAGATGGTCGAGTAATTCTGGGTGGCTGGGTGGCAGACCGGTGACTCCGAAATCGTCGGGCGTCGGGACCAAACCAGCGCCGAAATGGTGCAGCCACACCCGATTGGCGATGACGCGTGCCGTGAGGGGGTTTCGGGGGCCGCTCATCCATTCGGCCAGTTGGCGTCGACGTCCGGTGGAGGTGGCCTCGGTGGATCGGTCTGGAGGAGTGGGCGTCGGTTGAGCGAAAATCCCAGGAAAGGCCGGAGGGACCTCGGCTCCGGGTGTTTGCACATCACCGCGCAGGAGGATGCGGGTGGGTCGGGGCTTGGGTCCGTTCTCGGCAACGGCGAGTGCGAAGTCGAAGGGGGGTGTTTCTGCCTCGGCCTGCTTCAGCCTCGCTTCGGCGGATTGTTTTGCCTCAGTTCCACTGGCCTGACGGGCCCGTTGGCGCAACTCGTTGAGGCGCGCTTCGCGTTGGGAATGCCAACGGGAGGATTCGGAGACCGTGGCCAGCGGTCGGGTGATTTTCCCGGTGCCTCGGCCGCCACCGCCCGTGTGCTGTTGGCCGTAGCCGTCGATGTTTCTCAGGAAGCCGAGCAGCGAGTAGTAATCGGCCTGAGAAATGGGGTCGAACTTGTGGTCGTGGCAACGGGCGCATCCGATGCTCAGCCCGAGGAAGGCGGTGCTCGTCGTGCTAAGCATGTCGTCGAGGTCGTCGAATTCCGCCGCGGCGGTGTCATCCGGCTCATCGTCCCAGATGTGCAGTCGGTAGAAGCCAGTAGCGATGAGACTGGCTCGCCATTCCGGTGTGAGGGTCGATTCGGACTGGAGGGCCGCTTCGGCCAGTTCGTCACCCGCGAGTTGTTCTCGCACGAATTGATCGTAGGGCTTGTCGCTGTTGAAGCTGTCGATGACGTAGTCGCGGTAACGCCAGGCGTGCGGCTTGGGTCCGTCGCGCTCGTACCCGTTGCTCTCGGCATAGCGGACCAGATCCAGCCAATGTCGCCCCCAACGCTCCCCATAATGCGGGGACTCGAGCAGGCGATCGATGAGGGTGACCCAGGCGGTGTCCGTGGGGTGACGCTCAAACTCGGTCACCGCTTCTGGTGAGGGGGGCAGCCCCCAAAGGTCCAGATAGGCGCGGCGCACTTGCTCGCGCGGTGTGGCTGGCGGATTGGGTTTAAGGCCTGCTTGCTGCCGGCGAACTTGCAGCAGGTGGTCGACGGCGTGTGTTCCCTTCGGCACGACCGCGCATCGGATCGGTTGGAAAGCCCAGTGCGCGCGGTCGGAGTCGGTGATGGCGAAGGGGCGGGTCCGCAGGGAGGGTCCGCCTTCGGCCCCTCGGAGCCGGTCATTGAGGAAACTGCCGGTCAGGGCCAGCAGGCACGCAATGAGGATGGGGGCAGATCGGCGCATTGGGGGTCTGCTTCGAACCTAGTTGCAATCGGTCAGCGGGGTCGAGTGCCGATGGGAAGGGCCTCTGGTGCGCCAACGATAAAAATCATCCCTCCGGGGTGAGCCTCCCAGATTTACCAGGGCAACCGGTGGTGTTGCCACGGGATCGGAGCCGGGCTCTCCGGATCCCATTCGGCCGTGAGCCAGCCACCATCTTTGAGCGCTTGAGCCCCGGTAGGCGACGGACAAAGGCGCACCCGGAATTCTTTCCAGGCCTGGGCCTGATGGAGTGCCGTCGAGTAGCGTTTCACAGACGACCCCAGCCCTCGGAGGATGGGCATGCCGGCCAGCATCGTGGCCAAGCGAGCGATGGCTGGTGAATGCAGGTGTCCGATGATGGTGGATTCCCATTGTGGGAAGCGGTCCCGGACCTCCGGCAGTTCCGCCAGAAACGGCAGGGCGGAAGGATCGTGGCAAAAGAGAAGGATGCGGCGGTCGGCTTCGAGTGAGGTGAGTGCAGCCTGGATTTCGGAGAGGACTCGTTGTCGCTCTGCCCTCCAGACGGGCGCTTCCTCGGGTAATAATTCTGACTCGAAGGCGGGCAGCGCCACCAGGGTGGATGGGACGGCCAGGAGGCGATATCGGCCAATGTCCCGTTGCCACCAGGCGGGAATCGACAACCGGGATTCCAGCCGCAACCAACTCTCCCAACGAGGGCCACCCACACCGCCAAAAAGGCTGTGCTTGCCGAGTTCGTGGTCCCCGATCACCGGAAGCAGCCGATCACCATAGGCGGCCCGCAACGCACTTAAGCATCGGTGGGCGCTGTCGCAACAGGCCTCGTCGGAGATTCCTACGAAGGCTGAATCCACCGAATAGTCTCCATTGGCGACGACCAGATCTGGATTGGGATTAAGGGCGAGAATGCGGTCCAACTTGTCGTTGTGCGCTAGCGGATCGGCCAGCCAGAAACCCGTGCGCCAGGCGGCGGCCAGAATGCGCTGCATCCGATGGGGCATCGCGCGCGCCTCGTATCCACGGCGAACCTGCTCGGCCGGGCCAGCCCAGTGGGGATCGCTGACAACGAGGAGTTTCATGGCACGGGCGGATTTCGCGCGGCCGCAGCCCACCCTTAGCGGACCATCCAGTCGACAATGGCTTTCTGAGTGTGGAGGCGGTTTTCGGCTTCCCGGAAAATGGTGTCGGCGTGGGCTTCGAGGGTTTCTTCGGTGATCTCCTTGCCGCGATACGCCGGCAGGCAGTGCATCACCAGTGCTCCGGGGTTGGCCCGGCGCACCAGGGCCTCGTTGATCTGGTATCCGGCGAGGTCCTTCAGGCGTTGAGCCCCCTCGGCTTCTTTGCCCATGGATACCCAGACATCGGTATACAGCACATCGGCGCCGCTGGCCGCTGCGTCGAGGTCTTCGGTGCAGTGGATGGATCCACCCGCCCGGCGGAGGAGTTCCGCATCGGGTTGGTAGGCCTTAGGAGCGGCGATGCGCAATTCGAAGCCCAGGCGTGCCGCCGCCCAAATCCAGCTGGCAGGCACGTTGCAAGCCCCGTCGCCCACGAAGGTGACGACCTTGCCTTGGATGGATTGGCTCCGTAGCTCTTCGAAGGTGAAGAGGTCGGTCAGAATTTGGCAGGGGTGTTCGGCATCGGTCAGCGCGTTAACCGTGGGGATGCCCGAGAAGTGGGCGAAGTCTTCGACATCCTGCTGGGCGAAGGTGCGAATCACCGCGCCGTGGATCATGCGACCGAGGACGCGGGCGGTGTCCTTAATGGGTTCGCCGCGACCGAGTTGGATGTCTCCGGCATTGAGGAAGAGCACCTCGGCGCCCAGTTCCCTGAGGCCCACTTCAAAACTCACACGGGTCCGGGTGGAACTCTTGCTGAAGATGAGTGCCCAGGTTTGGCCGGCCAGCGGTCGGTCATGCTGACCCCGGCGGTTCTTGAACGCGGGAACACGGTTCAGGATATCCCGCATTTCAGTGCCGGACAGTGCCTCGAGGCTCAACAGGTGTTTCATCGTACGCGTCGATTCCGCGTCGCCCCGAAAGACCGGAACGAGCGGAAAGGCGATTGCCTACACCATCGTAGGGCATCCGGTCACGTAATAATCTGGAGACGGTGATTTTGGATTCCCAGGCGATCGTTACTCGACCTGAACCCGGTAGAAAGCCGCGCCGTCGGGTGGGAGCGGATCTTGGAAGGACTGAGATCCAGAGGACCCTCCCAAACCGGTGGCGATGGGCACGAAGGGTCCTTCCAAACGATCAGCCCGGAGGACCGAATAGCGGCGACCGGTCTGACCTAGCCAATGAAATTCGGCTCCCGGTTGTCCATGGACGCCCACCGCGGCCGAGAATCCCAGCACTCTCAAGGGCGAGGCTCCGTCTGCGGGGTTGGATCCCTGCTGGAGTTCGTCTCGGGTGGAGAGGCTGTCTCCGTCCGGATCGGAGTCCGCTCTATTGCCCAAGGTTGGGAAATACTCGAGTTCTTGGGCGTCGACGAGGCCATTGCCGTCCTGGTCTTCGGTCGCAGGATTGAGGCGAATCACCTCAACTTGTGAGCCCACGGCGTTGTGCAAATGCAACAACAGCGCCTGCACCACCGAGGTGCTGCGGGCCACGCGAAGGCGCACGCGTTGACCTTCCTGAAACCAGGGTGAACCGTTGAGTCCGGGGGCATCGGTGGCAACCAGGGGCGCGGCGAGGTCGAAGGTGGCCCAACCGGTGGTTTCGTTAGCCCCCTCAGTGGCCGTGTTCACCCGGTACCGGAAGGAGGTTTTGCGCCCGCCCAAGCCCAACGCGGAGGCGGGGATGGAATGGACGAGAACGCCGTTGTGAAAGAGTGCGGTGTCTCGAGATTGGGGATCTAGGACGTTGAGGGTACCGCCTTCGATCCAGTTGGTGCCTCCGGTGGTCATGACCGCGGAAACGAGGAAGTCGTTCGAGAGCCAGTCATCGGTGATGTCGTTCCCGTTGAGGTTTCCGGCGGTGGTGTTGACCACGCGGGCATCCACCGAACCGTTGTTGTCCAAATCGATTTCCACGTCGAGGGAGATGAAAACTCGTTGGGGGGTGATCCATTTGCCGGCGGTCGCCAGTCCGAAGAAGATTCGTGCCGAGGCGATATTCCCGCCCGGTGCGTCGGTGGCGGCTCCGTAGGCCAGCAGGTCGGCCGCCCCATTAGGGAAGGCCAGGTTGCGCGACGGGCTGAT
>SXGR01056597.1_pt1 | contig 21421 bp, 17 predicted proteins | sample 3174711 | NCBI WGS metagenome assembly SXGR01 (sample SAMN11356860, study PRJNA531348) | freshwater metagenome | isolation source: freshwater sample F1-60 | place: China: Fuxian Lake, Yuxi | collected 2017-12-25 | reverse complement strand
TGCGCGGTTTCCTCGGCATCCAGCATCTGGTTAGTATTCGCTGTATTCTCTTGGAATCTCAGTTCCTGAATTTGTATATCGGCTGGAGCCTTGGGTCTTGGAATTTCGGAGATTTGTATTCGGATTCCTTTGCCTTTGAAGGTTTGGGCATGCCCCCTCTCCAGAGATATTAACCCAATCAGGAGGAATAGGAGGAGGCGCATGGGATTTTTTGTAAAAATACACGAATAACAATCAGCCAAGACTCACTTTCCCCAACATAAGGCCACTAATTCATCCAAATCCTCCGGACTGACTGTCAAAGCAGGATTCAGCAGGTCCGAAGATTCCGGCAGACAGGAACTATGCACACCGCCCCTGGGCCACAGATTTCTTTGTGGATGACGGCGTTGGAGTTCCATTACATGAGTCGCCCTGAGGCCTCCCCCTGCCATCAGCTCAAGTCGGGGCAGAGCGGCCTGCCACCGCATCAAGTTGCTCCATCCCTGCATTGCCGTGGGCTGCCCCCCCGAGCTCAGTACTCTGCAGAACCCCCAACTTTGCAATTCCCTCATCGCCGACAAAGGATCCGGTAATTGGTCAATCAAACGATGAAAGACCCATTCCTTGGCTGGGGCCAGGGCCCTTAAATCCGCCAGGAGTTCCAAGGGTAGTTCGAGATCTTCCGTGGCCAAACCAATCACAAAACCATCCGCCTCGGTGTTACGATATCTCTTGATGCTCTCTTGAATTTTCCGGATACGATCATCGGACAAATCGGTATCCAAGGCATCCGGACGTAACATCAGCATGAGGCGAGTCATGCCTTTGCGGCGAAGGCTTAAGGCCACTTCGACCATCCTATCCTCCGGAGTCAGTCCATCCTGCTCGCGATGAGAACACAATTCCAAACGAGCAACGCCCCGATCACATCCCAAGGCTACGGCCTCCTCACCAAAGCAAGCCAGTTCAAAGCAGACTGAATCAAGGCTTGGACCAGACATAAGGGGCTTGTACAAGTCTGTTTCCCTGTTCGATGTCTTGGACCGCATAAGTGAAACCAGGTTGCATAGCGCAGGCCCCGTATTGGCCTTGCTTGTCCAATGCCAGGAAGCAAGCCTGGTATTTGGAAGGGTCTTTGCCCCGATACTTCAATTGCATCAAGACGCGCTGAGCCACCTTGCGGCAGGCTTCTTCAGGGGATAAACCCTGACGCATCCCTTCGATGACCAGCAGGCTTCCACCTGCCCGTACGATCTCTTCGCCATGGCCTGTAGCAGTGACGGCTCCGACTTCCGGATCCACATACAATCCGGAACCGATAATGGGGGTATCCCCCACCCGACCGTGCATTTTGTAAGCCATACCGCTGGTGGTGCATACGCCCGCCAGCCTACCCTCCGTATCCAATGCAACCAAACCCATGGTATCGTGGTTGTCGGGATTCACCGTGGGCATGGGGCTGTTCTCGACATTCACCCCTGGAACATAATCGGAGGTCTCTAGCCATTGGCGCCAGGCCGCTTCAGAAGCAGGGGTTAATAAATTCATGGTTTCAAAGCCCTGCTCCATCGCGTATTGCAGAGCACCGTCCCCGACCAGCATGGTATGCGGTGTACGCTCCATAACCATCCTTGCCAAAGCCGCTGCTCTGGGCATATTCTCAAGGCCTGCCACACTACCCATGTTATAACCATGATCCATTACCGAAGCGTCCAAAGTAACACGACCGTCCCGATCCGGAAAACCACCCAAACCCACATACTGATTATCGGCATCCAATTCCGAGAGTTCCGCTCCGGCAATCACCGCATCCAAGGCCAATCCATTGGCCTGAAGGATTTTCCATGCCTCTGCATTGGTTCGCAGACCGTAATCCCAGGTCGATAGGACCACGGGCTTCATGGAAACCCCGGACTCAGCCCTTTTGGAGTTGGCAGGCATAGCGCTTATGGTTTCGCGACTCGATGCTGCAGCGACCCTCTTCAAGCCTGACAAACCCACCAAGGCCGCAAGTAACCCGAGACCTTGGGCTTTGAGAAATGCTCTTCGCTTCATAACCTATGATGATTTAATGGAATTCTGGATCCGATACCGGCAAAGGCGAATGCAGGGGTTGCCATCCGAAGGGCGCATAATGCAATCCATCCTCGTGCATCCACTTGGAATGGGGCCTCAGACGCCTCTGGAAATCTGCAAATTGTTGGGAAAATGGAATCTTAGGATTTCCATCGGCCACGTTTCTCGGACGAGACCACAAGACCTCGGACAAAGCGCACATTCTCGGCAAGACCCTGTACTCCACCTTGTCCCAGGAATACAAGTATTCTGACCAAACGTTCCCTTGTGCTCCCAGGATCCAGCGGGCGGCCTCGGGTTCCAAATCAGCAGGCAATGGATCGTAGGCATAAACATCTTCCAGCCGATTCATGCCCCCGATGGCTATGGGCTCAAGCTTAGGGTCATGTTGATAATGATCGAAATAGCAGGGCTGACCCGGACTCATCACCACCGCATGGCCTGCCCGGGATGCAGCTTTGCCGCCGTCGGTACCCCGCCAACTCATCACGGCAGCTCCCTCAGGTAACCCGCCTTCCAGGATCTCATCCCAACCGATCACCGATTTGCCTTTGCTGCCCAAATAGCGAATCATTCTGGACATAAACCAAGACTGTAACATATGGGGGTCTTCGGTTTTCAACGAACGCATCCGCTCCCTGCACCTAGAACATTGTTCCCAACGTGCCTTAGGGCACTCGTCTCCCCCCAAATGAATCATAGAATCAGGGAACAACGTACACACATGATCAAGGACCTTTTTCAAAAAATCAAAGGTCGCCTCGTTGCCAGCACAAAAAACATCATCAAATACCCCCCAATAACCCGGAACCGGCAAAGAATCTCCTCTGCATGAAAGATTCGGATAAGCGGCAAGGGCTGCCCTGGCATGACCCGGCATTTCGATTTCCGGAACAATGCGGATATGCAAGGAATCAGCGTACTGCACCAAATCCCTAATATCCTGGGAGCGATAATATCCACCATGTATTTCTTTGCGGTACCGCAAAGAGTCATTTACGGCGTCCGGCCTACCCATCAAAGTCGCTGATCGCCAAGCAGATACACTCGTCAATCCCGACAAAGCCGGGACTTCCAAACGCCAACCTTGGTCGTCGGTGAGATGCAAGTGCAGAACATTGAATTTGTAGCGAGCCATCCACTGCAAATAGCTGCGTACTTGATTCACATTCCAAAAGTGGCGAACCACATCAAGATGCATTCCCCTCCACCCAAATCTAGGAAAATCCATAACTTGCAGGGCTGGCCAAATTCCTTGCGCTGATCGTATGGAATCTGCATCCAAAATTTGTTGCAAAGTTCTATTGGCATAAAATTTACCGGCATTTCCTCCGGCTCGGATACGAATACCACGAGCGTCCATAACCAAGATATACGCCTCCCTCCACTGCCAAGGTGCAGACAATCCCAAGGCGACAAGGTCCGAGGAATCCTTGGCATTCAACAACGAATTCATCTCGGCCTCTCTCCGTCCTCGATTCTTCTCCCAGCGAAATTCACCGGCTATGGGCAAGACCTCCACCGGCAAGGGAACCAAGCCCTCGTTTATGCCTGGTGGACCTTGCTCCCGGTCAGCAGGGATTTGACCCAAGGTCGTCCCTGACATCCACAGCATGAGCATCAATGCCCCAATCCCTCTAAGCCATTGCAGATTAGTATGCATGGCCATGCATTCAGGAGACTCGTGAACCGCGACGGCTTAATACCAAGGCGTAATAGGCCAAATACGCAAAGCACAGTATTCCCACCACAAAGGATCCTCGAATACCCAATGCAGGAATACCCGCCAAATATCCTTGGAATACCGAAACGAATCCTCCGCCCATGATCATCATGATGAGGGCCGACGAGACCTTGGTGGTGGCTGAACCCATGTCTTTGACGGCCAAGGCAAAAATGCATGGCCATAGGGTGCTGCAGCATAAACCCACCGCAATCAAGGCGTAAACACCCGTAGCAGGAGGAGCTAACATACCGTACAACAGCGCGACCATCCCCATAACCGAATACAAGGCCAACTGCCGATCCGCCTTCCCTCTACTCCACGCATCGGCTAAAATCAATATCAACAAGGCCGGGCTGTAGGTCACAAATTCCCATGGACTATGCCCCCCCAAATACGTCACCAACAAGAAAACCCCAAAGGCCGCCGAAGGCAGAATCAAACGCATGATCCACTGAGAAACTTGCACACTCAGCCCCCCAAAACCCTGCTTGACCATAGCGGCCGTTCCCGTCCATCGTCCGATCATCAGGCTTGCCCAAAACAACGCCACATACGGTGCCAGAGACTCGATCGGCATATCCAATTCAGCTCGTAGATATTCCGGCAAATTCGAAGCCGTAGCCACCTCAACCCCTACATACAAAAATATTGCAACCATCCCACCCCAAACCTGAGGCAATGAGAACACAGGTCGCTCGCTTTCCTGTGGATCCCCCACCGTATTGGATTGTCCTGGCCTTCCCAGGTCTTTGAAATAAAAAACCAAGGCCGCCAACGTAAACAAAGCCCCCAACACCAAATAAGGAGTTTTGACAGCGGACAAGTCCAAAGCTTCGGCGGGACCACCGGCCGAGGAAGACTCAGCTCCCATTGGACCAAAAATGGCGTAACTCACCAAAAGAGGCCCCAAGGTTGTTCCTAGATTATTGATACCTCCCGCCATGCTTAGGCGCTGAGATCCTCCAGAGGCAGGGCCCATCATCAAAACCAAAGGATTGGCCACCGTTTGTTGCAAACTAAAGCCAAGTCCCACCACCATTAAGCCCGCCAACAGCAAAGGGAAAGACGCCTGATCCGCGGCGGGGATAAACAACAAGGTCCCCAATGCCGAAACCAGCAGCCCGTAAGCCAAGGCCTTGGAATAACCCCATCTGCTGATGAGGTCTTTGTGATGAGGTCCCGACCACAACGAAGACGCCATTAAATAGATCAAAGAGCCCAAAGTATAGGCTACATAAAAGGCGAAAGAAATCATCTGACTTTGGGCCTGGCCCAAGTTCAACGCTTGCTTGAAAACCGGAATCAAAATGTCGTTTGAAGCCGCTACAAAGCCCCAGAAGAAGAACACCCCTATTAGAGTCAGCAATGAACGCCAAGGGGTACTGAATGTTCCCTCAGAGGCTGAAGACGAAGCAGTGAATGAAGTGGAGGGTGACCTACGGGGGCCACCTGGGCGTTGTGTCATGGCGCTAGCTTTGAACGAATATAGCACCAATCCTTAGGCTTACACTGCCAAATCATTTACATCACTTCGTGCGATGCGTATTCTTTAATATATGGATGACGGTGCTGAATAATCGAAGCCGAGGCCAAGGCTCTGGTAACAACCCACAGGAACAAACCTGCATAACCCGCAAACATACCGATTTCCATCCAGCCAAAATGAGCATGGCCTCCGACGGTCCCCGGCATAATCCCCAGATAAAGATCTAGGTATTTACCAGCAATCAACAGAACGGCCACAGCCATAAGGTAATTGGACTGACGCTTGGAACCGCGGGTCATCAGGAGTAAGAATGGTAACACAAAATTTACTACCACATTGACAAAGAAAGGAACCTTGAAATGTTCCAGCCTCTCCTGGAAATAAATGGTTTCCTCGGGAATGTTAGCATAATAAATCAGCAGAAACTGGGAAACCCAGATGTAAGCCCAAAAAATCGAAAAAGCGAACATGAACTTGCCCAAATCGTGCAAATGGTTATCATTCAGATGGGGTAGATAGCCTGCCTTCTTGAGAAGAACCGCCACGATGGCCATGAAGGAAAGAGCTGCAACCCAGGCCGCTGCAAAATGATAGACCCAGAAAATGGTGGAGTACCAGTGGGTATCGATCGACATGATATGATCCCATGTACTCATGGCCCAAGTCACGGCAAAAACAGGTAAAAAAATGGAGGCGAGAGTTTTGATGCGACGAATACGCAAAAGGCCTCCCTCCTGATCCTCCAACAAAGAGTGTTTACGTATAGCGCGGTACAAAAGAATCCATAAGCCAAAGAAGACCGCCATCCGCGCCGCCATGAAGGGCACATTGAGGTAAGGAATTTTGAATGCAATAATTGGGTCGTATTCTGGATTAGGCTGACCCCCTTCCAAGAACTCTTCGGCAATGCCGTGATGAGCCCAATGGTAGAGGTGATTCCAATGCAGCGATGTCGAAACCATCAGAACCACAAAGCCTGCAAAAGCCCAAGGCAAATAAGACCCCATGGCCTCTGCAATTCGACGATATCCCAAAGACCAAGCGGAATTACTTACTGATTGTATGGCAACGAACAAGACACCCGCCAAGGAAAGCCCCAAGAAGAACCAATTATTGAGCAAGTAGTTGGCCCAAAACCGATGACCGTCCGTATAGACCCCAGCGGCAGCGGTAAGAATACCAATTCCGATGAGGAGTCGAATAATGTTGGTCAAACGTGAAGAAGGCGCAAAGCGCTCTTCTTTGACTTCAACGGCGTGATGAGAACCCATTTCTTTATCTTGTTTTAGTACCAAAAACAAACAAGAACCCCTTAGGAGGGCTCCTGATAACCTCTTAATTTATTGACATATAGGACAATTTTCCAGCGATCCTCGGGACGAATCTGAGAACCCAGACCCCACATCCTGTTCTTACCCAAGGTAATCACGTGATAAATATGCCCTGAGGGAAGACCGGGAATGCGAGAATCCTTATAATTCGGTACACCTGCATATTTCAGGCCAACCTTACCTTGGCCATTTCCCTTTGCACCATGGCATGATGCACAATACACCCCGTATAGGTACTTTCCATCGGCAAGAAGGGTGGTATCCTGATTATCCAAAGGGTTACGCAGGACCTTGCCTGCATAATCTACACTGTCTCGTCCTATAGGATAATTGTGCATTAATTCCAAAACGGTATTGTCATAGCCGAAACTGTTACGGGCAATGGTGCCAGGAACTGGGGGTCGCATATTTTTGCCGTCAGCATTGATGGAATTTTTCTCGACTTGAGAATACGGCTCGTAGGGCGTTGATACATACATCTGAGGCGCGTATTCCCAACCTGGCTCCTTGTTATCTTCGATTAAAGCACAAGAACCAAGAGCCCAAAGCCCTATACCCACCCCAAAAAGTTTAAAAGCGGTAAATTGTCGCATATTCAAAGATTTCATAATTCAACCTCTTTTTCCTGGACTTCAGCACCTAATTGACGCAAACGAGAGCCCACCGAGGCTGAGGCTCCTTCGGCAGAAATAGCAATACAAAAGACATCCGATGTGATGCGGGGATCAGGCATTTTGGGATCGTTACCAGGAATAAAATCGGAGACCACCAAATAGGTTGCCACCATACCCAAGGCGGTGATCAAAACGGTAAGCTCAAAGGTCACGGGAACAAAATCAACCCAAGCCAAAGCAGGCTTACCTCCGATATTCATCGGCCAATCCACTCCCAACATCCAAGCCTGCATACTGAGCCCCAGCGTACCCCCCAAACAACCAAAAAGGAAGGCTGCACGAGGCAGACGGCTGCGCTTGTATCCCAAGGCATCGTCCAAGCCATGAACCGGAAAGGGTGTGTAAACTTCGTGAATCGAATTCCCTTCTTTGCGGAGTTCTTGGACCGCATGGAGTAAGGGCACTTCGTCTCGAAATAAGCCCAGTATGTATTTCTTAGTCATAAAAATCGTGGACAGGTCTAAAGGTTGATTTCGCGTAAGATGACTTAGTGAGCACCGTTGGTATGGGCGTGGGCCTCTTGAAGATTGATGCCTTCTTTGGCGGCGGTTTTGGCAATCTCCTCTTCGGAGGATGTTTTGTAGATGGACTTCACTTCAGCCACCGCAATCACCGGCAAGAACTTGGCAAAAAGGAAGAATAAGGTAAAGAAGAGTCCCAGGGAGCCTATGAACATACCAATTTCAACCCAGGTAGGAGAATACATCAACCAGGAGGAGGGCAAGTAGTCCCGATGCAAGGAAGTAACAATGATCACAAAACGCTCAAACCACATTCCAATATTAACAAAAATCGAAATGATGAAGGATGCCGTCAATGAGCGACGCAATTTGCGCGACCAGAACAATTGAGGGGTGATCACGTTGCAAGTCATCATGGTCCAGTAGGCCCACCAATAGGGTCCGAAAGCGCGATTCACGAAGGCGTATTGCTCATAAGGAACAGCAGAATACCAGGCCATAAAAAACTCAGTGATATAGGCTGATCCTACGATGGAACCTGTTACCAAAATGATTTTGTTCATCACATCGATATGGTTCAAGGTGATGTACTGCTCCAATCGCATGGATTTTCGCATGATGATAAGCAGGGTTTGCACCATAGCGAATCCCGAGAAGACCGCACCTGCGACGAAATAAGGAGGGAAAATGGTCGTATGCCAACCTGGAATGACGGATGTCGCAAAATCAAAGGATACAATGGTGTGAACCGAAAGAACCAAAGGGGTAGAAAGTCCTGCCAAAATCAAGGAAACGCTTTCAAAACGCTGCCATCCTTTGGCGGAACCGTTCCAACCAAAACTCATCACCCCATAAATCTTTTTGCGAAGCCCTACTGCACGATCGCGGATGGTTGCTAAATCTGGAATTAAGCCTACGTACCAAAAAACCAAAGACACCGTGAGATACGTTGATATCGCAAAAACGTCCCAAAGAAGAGGGGAATTAAAATTGGACCATAATGAGCCGTAAGTATTGGGAAGAGGAAAGACCCAATAAATCAACCAAGGTCGTCCTGCGTGCAACAACGGATACGATCCTGCACATATTACTGCAAAAATGGTCATGGCCTCCGCAGAACGGTTCACAGCGGTCCTCCACTTTTGACGGAACAAAAGAAGTACCGCAGAAATCAACGTGCCAGCGTGGCCAATACCTACCCACCATACGAAATTAGTGATATCCCAACCCCAGTCCACGGTTTTGTTCAAACCCCAAACCCCTACCCCAGTGAAAAGCAAATAGGTCACCGAAACGAGCCAAAGACCAAGGGCGGCGAGCGATACCGTAAAACCAAGGTACCACCATTTGGTAGGCTTGGCCTCAATGGGCTTGATAATGTCCTCGGTGATTTGGGAATAGGAGGTCTTCCCGGTGATCAGAGGTCTTCGCGTAGGAGATTCGAACATAGATTTCTGGTTGAACCGAATGTATTATGCCTGTACAGGAGTAGTGTTACGAACTTTGGTTAAGAAATTGACCGAGGGCAGCACATTAAGTTCCTCGACCACACCGTAGGTTCTTTCGTTGAGGAAAAGGCGGGAAACTTCGCTTTGAGGATCGTTGAGGTCGCCAAACACAATCGCACCTGCAGGACAAGATTGCTGGCACGCGGTCTGTATGCTTCCATCGATCGGACGCATTCCTTTGCGCTTGCCGTCCAACTTACCTGCTTGAATTCGCTGTACACAGAAAGTGCATTTCTCCATAACACCGCGGGCACGCACGGTCACATCCGGATTCAATACCATACGACCCAAATCAGTTTGAGCAGGATTATTGTAGAACTGAGGGTTATCAATGTAAGAAAACCAATTAAAACGGCGGACTTTGTACGGACAATTGTTTGCACAATAACGAGTTCCAACACAACGGTTATATACCATCTGATTCAACCCCTCGGAACTGTGTACCGTTGCTAATACTGGACAAACGGTCTCGCAAGGCGCGTTATCACATTGGTGGCACATGATGGGCTGAAACAAAACCGAAACCTGATCGGGCTTATCGATGTTGTCATATTCATTCTCTCGGTTGATACGTCGAGATGTGGTAGCCTCGCCTTGATTATCAAAATTGTAATAACGGTCAATGCGAATCCAATGCATTTCACGGCGATTCAGGACCTCTTGTTTGCCAACCACAGGAACATTGTTCTCCACCTGGCAACTCACAACACAGGAACCACAACCGGTACAAGCGTTGAGGTCAATGGCCATGGCCCAATGGTGACCTTCATAATCGCGTTTCTGCCATAAGGTTATGGCATCACGAGATACGCCGGGATATACCTTCTTGGTCGAACCATCTTCTTGACGTACCGAAACATAGGGCCTCACATTACCAGAGGCCGGATTGGCCGCATATTCCGTCAAGGTGGTTTCCTTCACGTGGAGGCGACCTTCGATGGTATGATGGGTTTGGGTTTGAGCAATTTGGTAAGTTGCTCCGGTTTTCACCATCGATTGAATGGTAACAAAACCACTTGAGCGAATCCAAGGAGCCGCATTCACCCCTACTCCTGTTCCAGCTTTCCCCGCAAATTGTTGACCATAACCCATTGCAAGTGCACAGGTGTCGGCAAAGAGTCCTGGCTGAACGAGGACAGGGACTTCTTGTTCAAAATCATCTGCCTTGACCCGGACCACGTCTCCGTCATGGAGATCTTTGGATTGAGCGGTAATCATGGACACCATCAGATAATTATCCCAACAAGCCTTAGTAATCGGATCTGGCATTTCTTGAAGCCAAGGAATATGAGCCAAACGGCCATCCCCTATACCCAATTTGGAATACACCACCAAATTCAATTCTTTGGACGAAGTTTCCAATAGTTTAGAAATCTTCAATGAATTGGTAATGGCTGAAGAATCAAAACCTTTAAAGTTGACTTGAGCAGTCCCTTGCTTTTCCAAAACTCCATCGTGCAGAATTTTGCGCCAAAAGGCAGAAAAATCTGACGCAACTCCTAGGCTGGCGGCTCTGGCAATCCAGGAATTCCGTAATACATCGTACACTTTCTCTTGACGACCCAACAAACCTAACAAAACTTCATCCCATGTACGAGTGTTGAACAAGGGAGCGATCGCTGGCTGCATCAAAGAAAAATATCCTTGACGTGGTTCGGCATCTCCCCATGATTCCAACGAATGGGAAGCAGGCGCCAAAGCTCTGCAAAGTACTGTGCTTTCGTTGCGCCTTATGGAAAATCCGTAACAACGAACGCCTTTCAGGGCCTTGGCCCATGACGGACCTTGAGCGGAGGAATACACCGGGTTGACCTGATTAATAATAACAGCCTTGTATTGACCCGATTGCAAATCACTTAAGGCCTGAGAAACTTGAGAATCTCTTCCTTGCAGAACCTGCCATGGAGAGGACCAATCCAAAGTAGATCCGTAATTTCCCAACATATCGTTGATACCGTTCACCAACAATTGAACTTCCGGGACGTTGGACCCACATACCACCAAAGAAACTCCTCGGGCGCTCCACAATTCTTTGGCCGTTTGGGCTATTGCATTTCCAGCCAATTCCAAGGCTGGGGCATCCAATGAACTTTTGCCAGCCAACTTGGCCACAGAATTGTACAAATTGGCGACGACCAAAGCCTCTTGGGAAGCACGGTAGGTATAACGGGCATCGGCATTGGATCCTGTTAGACTAAGTATGGTCTCAAACTGTATATGCCGGGACATGACCGGCTTCTCTTTGGATGGTTTGCGTCCCATGGACCATTGACGGGTAAATTCGGTGGGCGATACCCAATTGCCCAAGAAGTCAGCACCTATGCCGAGGATGACTTGGGCCTTATCAAATCGCAGCGAAGGCATTGCCGCCAACCCAAACGATGCATCGTTGGCTTCCAAGATTCCGGATACGGATTGATGATCCATCACCACATGCTTGATCGCAGGATTTCGTGATATCAGCTGTTCCAACAAGGACTTGGTCAATGGGGAAACTATCGAAGGGGTAAGAAGCAGTACTGAGCCAACCGATGCGCCAGACAAATCCTGCACCACCTCTCCTAACCATTCATCCCAACTCGCCTTCTGGCCTTCGATTTCTGGCTCTTGAATTCTTTCTTCATCATAAACCCCCAAAACAGAGGCTTGAACTCGGGCATTCAGACCACCTTGATTCAGTGAAGAAAGTTTGTTGCCTTCCAATTTAATTGGACGACCTTCACGAGTTTTGACTAGCACGGAGGCATAATCATGCCCGTCAAAATAGGTGCTAGCATACCAGTTAGGCAAGGAAGGCGAAATCTCCTCCGGATGAATCACGAAAGGAATAGCCTTCTTTACGGGGGTTTTGTTGCAAGCCGCCAAAGCTGCCGCAGACAATCCAAACCCGCAATATTTCAAAAAATCACGGCGGTTGCTTTGAACACCTGCGCCATCAGACCATAGGGATTCGATAGGCAGCTCTTGGGCAAATTCCCGTGAACTCTCCTGAACAAAGGCGTCTGTTTGTTGAAGCTCGTCCAGGCTTCTCCAGTATTTCTTTTCCACGTGGGGTGAATTTAGGGGGATGATTTTCGGCAATTTTTAATAATGGCATTTGGCACAATCCAAACCGCCGAGGTTGGCAATGGTCAAGCCTTTGTCGGCCACAGCCTGCTTGAAGGCCGTGGAATTTCCATGAACTTGTTGATAGTAACCGTTATCCAAATTGACTTTGGTCTCGCGATGGCAATTGATGCACCAGCCCATGGTCAACTGGCTATGTTGATAGACTTCGGCCATTTTCTCAATAGGACCGTGGCATTTCTGGCATTGTATCCCCGCGACTTTGTAGTGTTGGTAGTGGTTAAAGTACCCGAAATCCGGGAGATTATGAATCCTTACCCATTCAATAGGGGTATTCGTTTCATAGGCAGTCAGAATCTTTTTGATTTCCGGAGATTCCTTTTTGATTTGATTGTGGCAATTCATGCAAACATTTACCGAAGGAATGGTTGCTGATTTTCCTCGTTCAGCACCGGTGTGACAATAGGTGCAGGCAATTTCATGGGCCCCTGCGTGAAGCTCGTGAGAAAATGCAATGGGCTGGGTAGGTTGGTATCCTTGCTGGATACCGATATTGGCGGCCATATCCACGCCCCAACCAATACCTGAAACCAAAATCAGGGTAAGGCCACCGCCTACCAAATGCAACGGCTTGGGGCGAAGAGTCCAACCGAATTGACGAAGTTCATTTTGGGGAATGCGTCCTGTTGCTAGACGTTCCTCGTAAAGAAGACGATATTGACGCTGCAAGAGGCTTAACAACAAAACAATGATGCCTGCTGCAAAAAGAACGACCCATAAAGTAAGGCTCGTGAATTCACCAGAACCGCCGCCGCTATTTCCAACAGCACCCGCGCCATCCGCAGAGGCCGCTGCAGCCACAGGCACTTTGGCACCCTCTTCTTTGATATAGGCCAAAACCGCAATGATCTCCTCATCGGACCAATCGAATGCGGTCATGGCCGATTTATTCCATTTCTCGTAAAGTTTCACGGCATAGGGATCCCCTGAAGCAATAACAGCCTGGGAGTTCCTAATCCATTTGAGCAACCACGCTTGATCCCTGCGTTGTTCCACCCCTTTGAGGGCGGGGCCAACCAAATCCTCGTGAATTTTGTGGCAGGAGGCACAATTGTTTGCGAATAGCTCAGCCCCATTGGGTTGAGCTATAACGCTTTGTGGTGCTAAGAAGTTCTGAAGAAGAAAGATGCTCAAGGCGCCGCGGCCCAAAACGGTTAATAAGCGGCTCAATATCATGAGGGACAGTTTAGGTCAGGAAGGATAAATCAAAAACGGATTTCCACAAGGCAAAAATAAGCGTCAAGCCCCAAAATCACGGTTTTTGGGTGTAAAAAATCACAAAATTTTGTTTCTATTTCCAATCTAAAATGGGTCAAAAGGTTGAAGCCGCCTAGGCTTCATTCCTCTGACCGCGTCTTTGATCCTCCAACCAAATTCTATACCGCCCTTGATCAATAGTCATCAATTCCGATGGCGTCCCAAATTCCTGAACCACGCCTTTGTCCAAGAACAAGATTTTGTCTGCATCACGGACCGTGCTAAGCCGATGCGCTACAACGACCGTGGTTCGGCCTTCCATCAACCGATCCAAACCAAGTTGAACTGCTTTTTCGGAATCGGTGTCCAAAGCTGAGGTGGCTTCATCCAACAACAAGAGCGAAGGATTACGAAGTACAGCCCGAGCAATAGCGACTCTTTGCCTTTGACCTCCACTGAGCTGAATGCCACGCTCACCTACCACAGTATCGAAACCCGCCGGAAAGCCTTCAATAAAATCAAGGGCATGGGCCTGGCTTGCCGCCTCCCGAATTTGAGAGAGGGTAGAATTGGGTGTGCCGTAAGAGATATTCTCCGCGATGCTACCCCCAAAGAGTATCAAATCCTGGGGCACCACCGCAATCCCTCTGCGATAATCGGTGAGACCAAGGCTACGCAAATCAACACCTTGAATTTGGATACTGCCTTGATCGGGTATAAAGAAACCAAGCAATAAATTGACGAATGTTGATTTACCCGCACCACTAGGGCCAATGACCGCCAGCCTTTCACCTGCCTCCAATTTCAAAGTAATATTGGACAATACGTTTACCTCAGGACGGGTAGGATAAGCGAACGACAAACCCTGCCACTGGAGCGATGCACCACCTTGAGGCCATTGAAAGGGGGCATTTCCTTCCCACCACCTTGCTTCGCTGGGCTCTTGGAGTAAATCATGCACCCGTTCGGTTGCTCCCAAAGCCTTTTGGACTTGCCCATAAAGCTCCGCAAAGCTACCCATTGCACCCCCCACAAAAGTGGAATACAGAACAAACCCGCTTAATTCACCCACACTCATGCCGCCTGTTTGGACCAGCGAAGCGCCATACCATAACACAAGAACTACCGATCCAAAAAGTCCAAATACAATAAAAGCTGCAAAGGCTCCCCTGTACTTGGCTGCTTTGATCACTTGAGCCACCGTGGCGTATAATCCCGTCCTGTAATAATCGCCCTGCAATGATTCACTGGTGTACACTTTAACCATCGAAATATTCTGCAAGGTTTCCTCGACCACAACTTGGGCCTTGGCCAATTCGTCTTGAGCCATTCCGGCCAAACGTCGAATTTTCCTTCCAAACACAACGGCAATTACGATGAGTATGGGCAAAATGGCCAACAAAAACATAGTCAATTTCCAAGAAATCCAAAGCAGCATCAACAAACCACCGATCAAAACCAAAACTTGACGCAGCCATTCCATCAAGGTGGAGGAAACAGTATCCTGAATTTGAGATAAATCAGCACTCAGCCTACTCTGCAACTCCCCTACCCTATGCCTCATATAAAACACCATGGGCATCTGTAACAAATGTCGAAAGGTATGATCCCTCACATCTGCCAAAACCTTCTCCGCCATGATAATAACCAGCCGGATCCGCACAAAAGAAATCACTGCTTGGATTGCTAAGACTCCACCCAAGACCAACGCTGTCTGGCCCAAAGCCTTGCCAGAACCTACTCCACCCATAGCCTTGTCAATCATTTGTCCCATCAGCCAAGGAATGCTCAACGACAATCCAGTACCCAAGACCAACAACAAGGCTCCTTTCACGATATCCCCGCGATATGGGCCCAAAAAAGGCCATAGCCAATGCGACTGGCGAATCTGTTCGCCTCGAATCCTTGACATTCGAACCGGTGCCTCGGTTTGATGATTGGAATTGAATCTCGGTCTCGCCATGAAAGAATATTATCGTAATTGTGGAATATTGTTTGGAATCTCAAGGCCAGGGAAGAGTCGTGCTGAAACCGCCCAATACAATTGCAACGGATGCCGTGTACGCCACATGCAATCAGTCCAATCATCTCCAAAATACATGTACCTCAAAAGACCTAGCCTCTCCCATTCCTCAAGGATATGGGACCGAAAACCCATTCCAATCACCCAACCCTGCGAACATTCCTCGCTCCACTCTTCGTAATAGGCGTCTTCGTCACCATGGTAATTCAAAACATTCTCACCCAGAAGAATAAATTTATCAATCCCACGCGCCAAAAGAGGATCAATCAACTCCCGTTTCATCCACATGACATCATTACCTATCACGTCGTTCCACTCTCCAATGAGTTCGATGACCGAAAATTCAAGAGACTCATTCACATACAAAATCTTGAAATAGAGGGTTTCGGATCCCATGCTCATCCAATCTGGGTGAATCAAATGATTATACAGCAAATGATAACCTAATTCAGGGGGGTCTAGCCCATAGAAGTTCGATAAGCGATCTTGACTTTGGTCATAGAGGTAGAGCCAACGACCATAGGGCTCCAAATCATGCATAGAAGAAGTCTATTTTTTTGATTTCGGAGAATAACCGGCGCTTGTCAAAGCTTCGGAGGCAAGATGGACCTTTTCATGTTTTTGGAGATAACGCTCTGCAATCTCTTTGGGGACCTCATGAATTTCCATCAAAATGCGCAATGCACGGTCATGCAATTTGGCGTTGGTAGGACGCAAATGCGTCATTTTGTTATCTTCCACCAAACCGAGGCCAATCATGACCGAAGTGGTGAGCATGTTGAGCGCAAGCTTTTGGGCGGTGCCGCTTTTGAGCCGGGTAGAACCTGTAAGAAATTCAGGGCCTACCGTAATCAAAACAGGGTAATCACTTAGCAGCAATATCGGAGAGTTGGGATTACATGTAACACATCCCGTAGGAATTCCCCTTTCCCGGCAGGCTCGCAATGCGCCGAGGACATAAGGGGTACGGCCTGAAGCGGCCAAGCCTACCACTATATCCACTGAGGACAATTGATAAGGCTCCAAGGACTGCCATCCCGCTTCTTGACTATCCTCGGCATTTTCTACCGCTTTGCGAATCGCTCCATCGCCACCGGCAATCAAAGCAATGACCTTGCCTTCGTCCACCCCGAAGGTTGGCGGGCATTCGGAGGCATCCACCACGCCCAGGCGACCGCTGGTCCCCGCCCCCAAATAAAACAATCGTCCTCCTTCTTTCAAACCCTCCAAAACCCTTGCGGATAAATTCAAAATTTCGGGAATGGCCTTTTCCACAGCAAGAGGAACCGTTTGATCTTCCTGGTTCATGCGGCGCAGAATTTCTTCCAACCCCATTTGGTCCAAATGGCGATGGAAAGAATCGGATTCTGTAACGGACACAATTTCAGCCATACCCTATTTTCTATACCCAAAGGTACTGTACCAATTTGTTCTGCAGGAAGAACTCAATTCAACAATACCTTTGATTTTTCAGTCATTTCCCCCTTATTCGAATCCAAATTGACCATTAGAAAATGCCTAATTCCAACCGCTTGACAAGAACCATCCTAGGCTATGGCACCACATTGGCCCTGGGGCTTTGGTTAGGAATATTCCTACAAAATCAACGCTTGGAGTCCCAGTCATCAAATTCCAAAATGGACTGGATACGACATTTGGTAAATACCCGCTATGTGGATTCCTTGCCTGCGGATTCTTTGGTTAATGCCTCCATTCAACCATTTCTGTCCAGCCTCGATCCTTTTTCTTCCTACCTACCACCGATTGAAAAGCAGGCTGCGGACGAGGTCCTTGAAGGAAATTTTGAGGGAATAGGAGTGGAGTTTAACCTTATCAACGACAGCATTCGGGTGGTTTCGGCCCTGCCAGGAGGACCCAGTGAATTACAAGGCATTCTGCCCGGAGATCGAATTATTACCGTGGATGGTTTGGATGTTCCCGCGACAGGTCTGGATAATGAATGGGTCCTTCGAAGATTACGAGGCGAACGCGGATCCAAAGTGCGTTTGGGAATCTTTAGGCCCTCTCTCCAAAAAACTCTTGAAATCAACATTATACGTGACAAAATTTCCATTCGTTCGGTGGAATTGGCTTGGTGGCCCAGCCCTGGTGTAGCCCATATTCGCATCAACAAATTTGGAGAAAAAACCCATCAAGAATTTCGATCAGAATTTCAGAAATTACGTAATCAAGCTCCAATTCGTAAGCTCATTTTGGATTTACGAGGTAATCCCGGGGGCTATTTGGAATCTGCGGTAGCCTTGGCCGATGAATTCTTGAAAGATGATCTTCTCATCACTTATACCCAGGGATATAGGCAAAAGCGTCAAAATTATACCACCAAGGAAACCGGCCTCTATGAAAAGGGTACCCTTGTGATCCTTATTGATGCGGGCTCTGCATCTGCCAGCGAAATTCTCACCGGGGCATTGATGGACCATGGTAGAGGTACCGTGATCGGTGAACGTTCTTACGGCAAGGCTTTGGTTCAACAACAATTTGAATATCCCGATGGATCGGCAGTACGATTGACTGTGGCACGCTACTATACCCCCAAAGGGCGGTGCATCCAGAGACCCTACAAATCAAGCACCGAAACACCTTCAGATTCTGCTGACACAGAAAATAAGCTCGGCGGAATTGAACCTAATATTGTGGTCCAAACGGCCTATCAACAATGGTCCGAACCCATGAAAACCCTGATTGGGTCAGGAGTTCTTTACGATATGGCTATGCAATATGCGGAATCAGAATCTGCTCAACGCTTGAAGCAAAGCGGACAAGCTATTTTCAAATCAAGCAACCTGTGGAGGGCTACCGAAGAAGCCCTTCTTGCACAAAAACGAAAAGACCTTGGATTACCAATAATAAGCTTAAACCCCATCGAAAAATCTCAAATCCAAGCCATGTTCAAAACCTTGGTTGCGAGGGTCCTCTTTGGTAATGCGCTTTACCAACAACTCATGGCCTCCAACGACCCTGTGGTTTGGAGAGCGGTTCAAAACTGAATTTTAGGTCACAAAAAAAGCCACCCCTAGGGGTGGCTTTCAATCGAAAGCTGATGAATTACTGAGCAGGGGCAGCAGTAGAATCGCCAGCGGCAGCAGTAGAATCGCCAGCGGCAGGAGCTGGATCAACAACTGGAGTCTCTTCTGTTTGGGCCTCTTCGGCAGGAGCTTCTTCAGTGGCGTTGTTACAAGCAACTACAAAAAGGGTAGCGCTCATCATCAACATAGCAAAAAACTTATTCATGGTATTGGGGTTTAAAGTGTTCAACAAAGGTAAGGCAGCAAAATCTATTCCACCAAACTTTTTGTCTATTTTTTTTGAATTATTTTTCAGAAAAAGCAAATTATGATAAAATTTCAGTAAAAAAACCTCAAATTGATACTCACGAAAAATAAAATGTACAATTAATTATACACTCAGGGTCACTTCTGACGGAAATAAAGTTGCATGGGGACCCCTGAAAAATCGTATTGTGCACGAATTTTTCCTTCCAGGTATCGTTTGTAGGGATCGCGAATGTACTGAGGCAAATTACAGAAAAACACAAAGGTGGGAGTCAACGTTTTGAGCTGGGTAATGTATTTAATTCGTATATATTTCCCTTTATACGCCGGCGGCGGATAGGCCTCTATCACCCCTTGGAGATACTCATTGAGGGGCGCTGTCGATACCTTGGTCGACCTTCTCAGAGCCACTGCGGCCATTTCCTCCAACAATTTGATAAGCCGCTGTTTCTCCAAGGCGGATATAAAGAGAACGGGTAAATCGGTAAATGGGGCTGTTTTTTGAAGCAGCTGTTGTTTATAATTTTCCATGGTTTTATGGTCTTTTTCGACCAGATCCCATTTGTTGACCGCCAAAATGATGCCTTTCTGATGCTTTTGGGCAAGGTGAAAGATGTTCAGATCCTGGGATTGTAGGCCTTCTCGGGCATCAATCAACAAGACCACTACATCGCAGTCTTCGATCGTCCGCAACGTTCTCATCACCGAATAAAACTCAATATCCTCTTCAACTTTGGCCTTACGACGCAGTCCAGCGGTGTCCATCATCAAAAAATGATGACCAAAAGCCCTAAGCTCAGAGTGAACAACATCCCTTGTCGTACCAGCTACGTCGGAAACTATGCTACGCTCCTCCCCCATTAGAGCATTCAACAAGGTCGATTTCCCTACATTAGGTCGGCCTACCAAGGCAATTCGTGGGATTTCCGGTTGCTCTTCCTCCTCTTTGGCAATGGGAAGCCTGCTTAGCACCTCATCCAACAAATCACCGGTTCCCGAACCAGTTTGCGACGAAACACAAAAAATCTCACCCAAGCCCATCGAATAGAATTCTGCTGCAGAAGGCAACCTTTCCCCATGATCCACCTTGTTAACCACCAAAATCACCGGCCGCTTGGATCTTCGCAATTGACCTGCTAATTCAGCGTCCAAGTCCGTTATTCCCGTTTGCACATCCACCATCATAAGAAGCAAATCAGACTGTTCCATTGCCGCCTTGACTTGTCGATTAATTAATTGCTCCATAACATCATCCGAACCCTCTACGAAACCGCCCGTATCAATAATCGTGAACTCTTGACCATTCCATTCCACTTTGGCGCCGTGTCGATCACGCGTCACCCCTGCAACATCGTCAACGATTGCTTTGCGGGAGCCAGTCAACCTATTAAACAAGGTGGACTTACCCACATTAGGCCTTCCTACGATGGCTACAATACGACTCATAGAATTTTGTTTTTCAATTTATTAGTCCGAGGTATAGCCAAAATACTTCAACATACGGGGATCATCCCTCCAATCGTTACGAACCTTCACATGCAATCCCAAATACACAGGTCTACCCCAAAATTTCTCCATTTGCTGACGCGCCTTGGTGCCCACCACTTTCAATGCAGAACCCTTATTCCCGATGACAATACCTTTTTGGCTATCTCTCTCCACATAAATGGTGGCTTCAATGCGAATGATTTTTTCTTCTTCTTTGAAGGATTCCGTCACCACATGGCATGCGTAAGGAATTTCCTGATGGTATTGCAAAAAGATCTGTTCCCTGACCCATTCAGAGGCCATCAGTCTATCCGTAAGATCAGTAAGTTGATCGGGATCAAAATACGGAGGATGAACCGGTAACGCATCAAGCATCCATGCCTTTACTGCATCGACCCCCTCTTTGGTAACACAAGAAACTTCTAAGCATGTTAAATCCTTGAAACAATGCATCCATCTTTCCTTCTGCACCTGCCTGCCTTCGGTGTCCAACAAGTCTGCTTGATTAAGCAAGAGGATTACAGGGATACGTGGGGGCAACAAAGTTGGAAGGAATAATTCATGGTCCGGATCATCGCGCATGTCAGCGACCCAAACCAAAGCGTCTGCATCTTCCAAAGCAAGATCAATACTTCGTGACATTAACTTTTGCAAAGCATATCTGGCTTCCAGATACCCTGGCGTATCGCCAATAATTAACTGATAGGTTTCGCCTTGCAACATTCCCAAACAACGCGAACGAGTGGTTTGCGCTTTGGGGGTAACGATAGAAAGAGGTTCGCCTACCAAGGCATTCAACAAAGATGACTTACCCGCATTGGGTTTGCCCAGTAAATTAATAAAGCCTGCTTTGAATTCAGGACCCGGTTGAAAATCAGAGGCCATCGGGTTCATGGGCGCAAATATCGTTCAAGACCTGGCCTTGCGTTCATAAAAACAAAATAGACCCCTGCATATTGACAAAAAAAGCCTTTGATTGAATGAATTTAGGGGTAATTGTAAATACCTTTGAAGACTTATTGCGGGGTAGAGCAGTTGGTAGCTCGTCGG
>SXGR01304725.1_pt1 | contig 21426 bp, 16 predicted proteins | sample 3174711 | NCBI WGS metagenome assembly SXGR01 (sample SAMN11356860, study PRJNA531348) | freshwater metagenome | isolation source: freshwater sample F1-60 | place: China: Fuxian Lake, Yuxi | collected 2017-12-25 | reverse complement strand
GTCACGGCGACACCATGGTGCCGCTGCCTCGTTATACCACCGTTGGCGGTATTCCCGTTACGGAACTAATAGCACAGGAACGATTGGAGGCCATTATCGATAGAACCAAGAAGGGTGGTGGCGAAATTGTTAATCTTTTGGGGACCTCGGCATGGTATGCACCGGGCGCTGCAGCAGCGCAGATGGTGGAGGCTATAGTCAGGGATCAGAAACGCATTGTCCCCGTTTGTGCTTGGTTAACAGGTCAATACGGTTTGAAGGATATTTACATGGGGGCGCCGGTCAAATTGGGTCGTCGTGGCATCGAAGAGATCATTGAACTGCATCTGAACGAAGCCGAAATGGCCTTAGTCAACGATTCAGCCCTCGCCGTGCGCGATGTCATGGGGGTTTTGGATCGCATGAATTAAACCTTTGCATTTTCTCGCCGAACGTCTCCGCAGTCAACTCCATGCCATGGGGGAATGGCCGCTTCGCCGTCCGGTATTGTTAAGCATTAGTGGAGGCCGGGATTCCGTGGCCTTACTGCATGCGATGCTTGAGGTGGGGATACGCCCGGTCTTGTTTCATAGCAATTACCTGCTTAGGGGTGAGGATTCCAATATGGACGCGCAATTGGTGGCCGAACTTGCCTCTCAACACGATTTGGTCCTGGAGTCGATCATGGTTCCCAAGGATTGGAAAGAGGAACTTCATCGCCAAGGATTAAACCTGCAGGATGCGGCACGTCGTTTTCGATACGATGCATTACACGAATTGTCCGCCCCAGGAGGGAGGTATGCATCGGCAATTGTGGCCACGGCTCATCATGCCATGGATCAGGCCGAAACCGTACTTCTTGCACTGCTCAAGGGTCGTAACATTAAACGGCTGAGCGGATTGCAATCCAATTTGGAATTATGGCGACCATGGCTGGAGGTCATGCCTTCGGAACTGGAAGCCTACGCCCAGGCCAAAGCTATGCGATACAGGCATGATGCGAGCAATGATTCGTCAGCGTACGATCGCAATTATTTGCGGATTCACTTGGCTCCCTTGTTCCAGGCTCGCTTTCCGGGCTGGATTCAGAGCTGTCTTCGCGCTAGTCGCCATATTCAAGAGAGCCAAAACTTGGTGGCTGAATTTTCCAAAACAATGTTGGAGCCCTACGTCGATCGTATCCAGGACCCTTGTTGGGGTAAGGTGGTGCGCCTTCGACAAGGCAGCAGCGAGCTTGAATATGGATCAGCATATGCGGGCAATTTATGGAGATCAATGGGCGCCAATTACAGCCAGGAAAATTCTCTTGAACATGCTTGGGAATTACCAGTAGGGAAGATGTTATATTGCGGGAAAGGGCAAGTCTTTCGTCAAAGAAATGCATTGTGTTATTTTGAGAATGTCCCGTCGGAAGTTCAATGGCTTCAAAAAAGTAAAGGCTCGGAACTCCAAGGCAAGGCCACGGATGATTCTTCTGAAAATAGGGTGGCATGGAAGGCAGCGCAGCGCACAGTTTGGCAGGCCTACGTGAAGATAGGGCATCAATTCACACTCCAAAACGAGTCTGAACCTGCATCGGATTGGGGTTTCTGGGTAGAACAAGGTTGGCACCTTCGGCCTTGGGAGGCTGGAGATCGTTTTACCCTGTCCCAAGGTCATCGCAAATTGGTTTCGGATCTTTTGCAGGAAAATCGTGTGGAAAGACCCTTCAAAGATACTTGGCCGGTGATTTGCCATCACGGAAGAGTTGTGGGTTGTCCATTGCCATCGAGGCCCAATGGCTGGGAAATGAGCGAAGATGGCGCGTTGCGCTGGGAATGGAAAGCCTATGTGAATTATGTGATGAATGAATAAGATGGAGGAACAAGGACAAGCCTCTTTGATGGAGGATGATGGTCAACAAGACGATCTGTACGAACATTACCGTCTGTGCGTCGATGGAGGGCAGAGCCCATTGCGGATTGATCGCTTCTTGGATATCCGCATGGCCCATGTTTCTCGCAATCGTATTCAGAATGCAATCAAGGCGGGTTCCTTATTGGTCAATGGTGCGTCCGTCAAAGCAAGCTACAAGGTTAAACCCGGAGATCTTCTTCAACTGGTCTTATCGCACCCACCGCGGGAGAAAGGCATTGCTCCAGAGGATATTCCGCTTCAGATTGACTATGAAGATGATACTCTTTTGATTTTGCAGAAACCGCCGGGAATGGTGGTCCACCCGGGTCATGGTCATCATAGCGGCACCTTGGTCAATGCCTTGGTGCATTATCTGGCACAACTTCCTTTGAGTCGCTATCCTGCGGAACATTCATCGAACGAAGGGCTTCAAGAAGTTGAGTCATCCAAAGCTCTTGCCCGGCATACAACCAAGGCCTTGGCTAAAGGGGCTGAAATTCGTCCGGGCCTGGTTCATCGCATCGACAAAGACACTTCTGGGCTCTTGGTCATTGCCAAAACAGATTGGGCGATGACACATTTGGCCAAACAGTTTTTTGATCATAGCATACAACGCAGCTACAGGGCGCTGGTTTGGGGTTGCCCTGAGGAGGAAGGCATTTACCGCGCCCATATTGACCGGGATCCTCGTGATCGTCAACGAATGAAGGGCTATGCAGACGGTAGCAAGGGTAAAGCGGCAGTGACGCATTTTAAGCGATTGGAGGCCTTGGGTCCGGTAAGTTTAATGGAATACCGCCTAGAGACAGGCCGAACCCATCAAATTCGGGTACACACCTCCATGCACGGGCATCCAATTTTCAACGACGTAATTTACGGCGGAGACAAAATCCTTAAGGGTGGAAATCAAGGAGCTTACCTGAAATTCGTCGCGGATTGTATGGAAATTATGCCAAGAATGGCCTTGCATGCCAAAACCTTAGGTTTTCTACACCCGGATGATGGACGATTTTTGTATTTTGAAGCCGATTATCCAGCTGATTTTGCAGCCGTTCTTGATCGATGGCGTCAGCCTCCACCCACTGTTCTCTGATTATTATGGAAAATTTACCCGCTATCTTCAACCCGAAATGACTTGATCAAGCCTTTACCCTATGAGCCAACTTCTTTATTTGTTACGACATGGTCAAACTGACTTTAACCTTCAGGATAAAGTGCAAGGCAGTGGGCATGATACCTCCTTGAACCAAACAGGGATGGCGCAGGCCTTGGCATTCCATAGGCATTATGCTGGAGAACCCTTCGATGCTTTCTATTGTTCAGCGTTGCAGCGTAGTCGTCAAACGCTGGAGCCTTTCCTGCAAGATACATTCTATCAAGGAATTACACTGAATGAGCGCGTTGGAATCAACGAATTCAACTGGGGGATTTTTGAGGGCAAGTCTTTTGATACTTTTGATGAAGTTTACCGAAAATTGGTGGAGGATTGGAAAGCGGGCAACGAGCATGCAGCACCTCCGGGCGGGGATTCTCCAGCCATGGTAGCGGCAAGAATGCAACCCGTAGTGGATGAACTTCGACAAGGTGTTTACCAACGTCCTTTAATTTGCCTACATGGTAGAGCCTTGCGTTTGTTACTTTGTCTTCTAACAGGTAAGCCGTCTTCGTCGATGGATGATTTTGATCATTCCAACCTGTGCTTGTATGTCATGTTGCGGGTTGGGGATTTTTACAAGGTAGTTCAGGCCAACGATACCACCCATCTCGAAGGGATGCAGAGTGGTCATGCCCGACGCTAAGATGTTTTGAGAATAGCGGTTACCCCCTGAGGTGGTCTCGGTGATGGGTGATCGCGCCAACAATAGAATTAATTCCGTTTGTTGAGCTTTTGGAGAGTACTTAGAACTTGAACGATGCAGCCGTCCATAATTTCATGGGGATTCTTCACGAAGCGTTGATGGTATCGGTGCGCCAAGAGGGCAGATACAGAAATGGCTTGATGACCCATCATGCGACTTAACCCGTAGATACCGGAGGTTTCCATTTCCAAATGGGTGATTTGGTGCAGTTCTTGTTCGTAGGTAAAGCGAAAGGAAATGGCTTGCTCCAACAAATTAGGATAGATGGATCGTCCAAAGAGATTTCTCCCTTGAGGCCCGTAAAAGCCTGAGCAAGTCCAATTCAAACCTTCATCAAAGCCGCATGCCCGAAAATGTTCCAAGAGTTGATGGTCTGCTAAAACTGCTGTAGGGGCTGCGGGAGCTTGTTCTCCGTAGAGGTGGTTGCAGGCGGCCTCGGCAAGTTGGGTTTCAAAATCACTGAGGGGAAACCTGTAATGTTGTAGCAGTCCATCAAAAGCGATTGCAGCATGGCTCACCAAAAAGCCTCCTTCAGATCGATCGGGTTGAAGGCATCCTGCAGTGCCTATTCGCACCAAGATTAAAGTTCGTGGTTGCTCCATAAGAGTCCTGGTTGCAAGGTTGATTTTGCAAAGGGCATCCAACTCGTGCAGAACAATATCAATATTGTCAGTTCCAATTCCAGTGCTCATTACCGTGATACGCTGGCCTTGATAGATCCCGGTATGGGTAACAAATTCACGACGGTTCTGGCGAAATTCAATTTCGTCCCAATGTTGGGATACCTGTGGAACTCGTTCAGGGTCCCCAACGAGTAATACAGTATTTGCGAGATGCTCGGAGCGTATGCCCAAATGATAGACGGAGCCGTCGGCATTGACAATTAGATCGGTTTCGGAAATCATAAAATATTGGTAATCACAGGCGAAAGCTATTGTGAGTTGGTTGACTTGATAGACGATAGCCCGAGACGGCTTGAGCGATTCGAGAAATATCCTGCTTTATCATGCATTCAAAATGACCACGAGGACATTTTGAATAACCTAGTTTGCTGCAGGGTCTGCACGATACGTCTACCTCGAAATGTTCGGGCAAACCTTGGTTGCTCATGTGGGGTAGCCAAGGATGCATGCCGAATTCAGGTAGAGTATTTCCCCAAATCACAAAGAGTTTAATCCCCAGCGCAGCCCCGATATGCATAAGTCCGGTGTCCGGTGTGATTAGGCATGCACATTCCGACAGGGCTTTGGCCGATTCTTGCAAATTCCATCGACCGCAACCGTGGGCTATATCCTTGCGATCCATAGAGGCAATAATTTCCTCCGCCAGGGCCTTGTCCTGTGGCCCTCCCAACAAAAGCACAGGGCCGTCCAACAGCCTACACAAAGCGATAAGTTTTTCTTTGGGAAGGCATTTGGTGGCATGTTGGGAGCCCAAAGCCAAGGCGTATACTCGCTGCGATGGATCCCATCCGGTTTCACGTTTCAAGAATGAGCCGCCATTCAGCGAATTAACTAGACTAGGATCAAAGAACCAATCAAGGCCCAGTCCATCCTCAACAATACCCCATCCATGCAGCATCACTGCATATTTTTGGACGGTGTGCAGGTATTGGGTTGGTTTCTTTTTGGATTGCACTATCCACCACTTCTGTATATTGTTCTTGGAAAATCGAAGGAATGGAATTCCGGATCCTGGTGGGGCGAGATGAAATTTCCATCGTAGAGTTCGCCAATTGGAATGAAGATCGATCAGGGCATCAAACCGTAAGGCTTGGAGTTCATCCAAAAGTTCCTTTTCGTTATGTTCCTTAAGGATATGTAATTGAGACAAATGCGCATGATGTTGCAACACAGGAGCCATAGCGGCTTTGGTCACAAAGTGCAATTCCGCTTGGGGGAATTGATGATGCAACCACCGGATAACGGGGGTGCACAAGACCACGTCGCCTATAGAACTTAGTCGAATCAAGCCTATCCTGATCCCATTTTGGCTTAGGCGATCGGGGAGCTTCAATGGGATTAGGGTAGGGGTGGGCAGACCTGTTTAGAAGCCTACAAGGGGATTGATTTCCATTCGGGCTTGAATACCGGGGTTTTCAACCCAATGTTTTACTTTGGTGTAGGGAGCGTACAGAGGTCCCAACTCGCTTTGTAAGCGGTGTCGGCTATAGGCTGCAGTCATCTGACCAAAAATCTTTTCGAAAGGATCATCCTGATCGGGCAATTCTCTTAGGCGGAACTTCTGGACTTTGGCCAATTTCGCAGCGCATTCAATCGCATCATCCAAATCACCCATGCGATCGACCAATCCCAAGGCCATGGCTTGACGCCCCGTATAGACACGTCCTTGCGCCAAAGCATGCACCGAATCGCGGCTTAGGGATTGTCCTGCCGAACGCCTGCCTTCAGAGACAATGCCCACAAAGGTTTCGTAGATTTCATTAACCCCTTCTTGAACGATAGCACGTTCATCGGTACGCATGCGACGGGACAGGGACATGAGATCACCATAGGGTCCTGTGGTGACCCTGTCCACCGTAATCCCTAATTTGTTCCGCATGAAATCACCCACATAAGGAGCGAGGCCAAAGACGCCAATAGATCCTGTGATGGTGGTTGGTGCAGCAAAAATGCTATCCGCAGCAGCAGCTACATAGTAGCCCCCGGAGGCAGCAACACCGCCCATGGAGACTACCAGGGGTTTCCCCACCTGCCGTATCATTTTGGTTTCTCTCCAAATCAGGTCAGAGGCAAGGGCGGATCCTCCAGGGGAGTTAATGCGCAACACCACGGCTTTGATTTTCTTGTCCAAACGTGCCTTACGAAGTGCATCGCAAATCCGATCGGCGCCCATTTCATCTTCGGCACCTTGTCCGCTTACGATATCCCCTTCGGCATACACCACAGCGATACGGTCCTGGGCCTCTTCACTGCCAGCCGGCATGCCAGGCAAGGTTTCCCGTACACGCTCCTCCAATGACGCAAAATATTCTGAAGCCGTCACAAGGTTCAGTTTATCGATGGCTTTGGCTTTGGTCCGGCGCCTGAGCCATTCCAATACTTGATCGCGATACATGAGGCTGTCCACCAAACCGTAAGTCACCGAGGTTTGGGCATTGCGCACCAAGGCCAAATTGGCTATCCTACGCAAGGAATCACTAGTCAAGTTTAAATTGCGACTGTACCCAGTAAGCATCTCGTCGTAAATACCTTCCAACAAATGACTTTGTTGGTAACGGTTCTCTTCGGACATGTTTTCACGGATTAACATTTCGCCCGCACTTTTGTATTTGCCAACCCGAATAAGGTCAATTTCCATATCCAGCTTGTCAAACATCCCTTTGAGAAAGACCGGTTCCAAAGCCAATCCGTTGAACATGGCAATACCTTGGGGTGCCATGGTGATGGGCTCCGCCGTGGAGGCCATCAAGAGGGTGCCTTGGGTATAGGCTTCTGCATGAGCCATCACAAATTTGCCGCTACTCTTAAAGTCCTCCAAGGCACGCCTTACCCTGGATTGTTGGGTCAAATCTCCCTCAATGCCGCTAAGGTCCAAGAAGACTCCGTCGATATTGGGGTCCTTGGCGGCTTCTTTGAGAACAACTAGCATCTTCGAAACTGGCATTTCCGAATCATCCTCCAAACTGGCCCAATCAAAACTTTGGAACGGGTTTTTGGATCCTCTTTCGACCAAGGGTTGGTCCAGAGTGAGATGCAAAATGGAATGAGCCTCAATTTCTTTGGATTCCGTATCCGAACCGGACATGGCAAGGCCTACGATAAAGGCAATGAATAGAACAACTAAAACCATTTGGGTGAGCAGGAATCCAAGCATGGTCGCCAAAACAATTTTGAAAAATGATTTCATAAAAAAGGGTTGAAGGAGGTTGTGGAGCCTTTATTTAGGGTCGAATTTAAACGTGTTCCAATTCACCTCCAAAAATAACCCAGTTCAATGATCCAATTATGATGGAAAGGCAATTAACGAAGGTAAGCGCTCGAGAGTTTGCGGTAGGTCTGGGGTCTAATTTGGGTAATCGGGCAGAATTGCTATTCCAAGCCTGCCAATGGCTCGAATCTGTACTGGGTGAACCTGTTGCAGCCTCTTCCGTTTGGGAATCCGAGCCTTGGGGATATTCATCGCCCAACCATTACCTGAACCAGGTGATAGTGTATCGTTCCGACAAGCCCGCAGAGGATTTGTTGGCCATTTTGATGAGGGTCGAAAAGCATATGGGTCGTGATCGTCTTGAGGATGGTACAATAATAGACCGTTGCATTGATTTGGATTTGCTATGGGTGGACCAAGAAATTCTACCGTCTGAATCTGTCGCTCCCTCGGAAGGTCAGCTCAGGGTTCCCCACCCTCGCTTGCACCTTAGGCGTTTTGTCTTGGAGCCGCTTGCTGAAATACGTCCAGATTGGTTGCATCCTGTGTTAAAAATTACGGTGACCAGCCTTCTGGAGCGATGTCCGGACCTTGGATCTTTGCGGCGTGTTGAATTTGAATTGAATCCACAAGAAATAATTTATTGAGGTTCAAGGGAATATTCAGGTAGGAGGCATGAAGAAATACATTGTTATCGAAGGCAATATAGGGGTAGGGAAAACCACCTTGGCAACTCGTCTTGCCCAAGATTGGAACATGCCGTTACTTCTCGAAAAATTCTTGGATAATCCCTTTCTGCCTTCCTTCTACAAAGACCCTGATCGGTATGCCTTTTCTACCGAAACTGCATTTTTGGCCGAGCGTTATCGACAAATGCTCGCTGAGATGGATTTGGTCGATTGGCGGCAAGAGGGGATGGTTGCGGATTATTCTTTTTACAAGTCCTTGATTTTTGCAAGCCAGACTTTGCGTCTTCAGGAGGCCAACCTCTTCAAAGAATTATTTGCCATTATCAACAAACAACTACCCCAACCGCAGCTTTGGGTGTATCTAAGCAGTCCAGCCAGCAGGCTTTTGGGAAATATTCGCCAAAGAGGCCGTGAATTCGAACAAGAAATTACGGCGGAATACCTCGTAGGGGTCGAGCAGGCTTATGCAAGTTTCTTGGAACAAGCAGGTGGATTGCGTTGCCTATGGGTACAATGGGACAAGGGAGCGGATTTGATGCTGAATCCCGAACTTTACGAGCGCTTCAAACAACGGCTCTTGGGTGATTTTCGCTACGGCATGAACTTTCTCAACCTTTCTGAACTCTAGCTACCGATGCTGAACCTGGATTTTATGGGAGGTTGTAAGCAAAATATGCGGCAAGTGACCTTGGCCTTTGTCCTATGGACTTTAATCTGCGGTGTAGATTCTTTGCTATTGGCTCAAAATTCCGGTTCAACAGGAACTCTGTCCGGTAAGGTGACGGATGCAGAGGATAAACTTCCCTTGATTGGGGTTAATGTCGTGATCAAGGGGAGTAGCTTGGGGAGCTCATCTAATTTGGACGGTCTGTACACTATTTCAAGGATTCCCGCAGGGCAATACCAGGTCGAGGTCTCCTATTTAGGTTACGAAAAAAAAATATACACCGGGATACGCATTGACGGGGGTAAGCCCACCTCTCTAAATATTGTCTTGAGACGATCAGCCGTGACCATGGACCAAGAAGTGGTGGTGGTGGGAGACAAACCTTTGATAGATCTTGAACTAACCAAAACCGAACAACGTGTAGGACAGGAGAGCATCGAAGCGGCACCCACGCGATCGGTGCAATCCGTGCTCAATACCCAGGCAGGGGTCATGCTTAATCCTGAAGGTTTGAGCATTCGGGGAGGAAGAACCTACGAAACAGCATTCGTGATAGACGGGGCATCGGCCACGGATCCCTTGGCGGGCACGGGTTTTGGGATTGATTTAGGGACCAATTCCATTGACCGAATGGATATTGCCACAGGAGGTGGGGATGTTACGCAAGGGGATGGATCTGCGGGAATTGTCCGCACGAAGACGCGTTCTGGTGGTGATCGCTGGGCCTATTCCTTGGCCGCTCGTTCGGACCAGCTTGGCTTCAACGATGCCTGGTCGTCTGTTTGGAATAATCAAGTGTTGGAAGGTACGGTTGGCGGTAGCCTCAAAGGGCTGTTCCCCCAACCGTTGAGGATTTTCTCCTCCTTCAAAGGAAGTTTTGACGATCAGTATTTCCGTACCCCGGCCAAACAGGTCAAATCGTCTTTGTACCCCAACAATAGTTTTTCTCCAATGCAGGATAATCGTTGGGCCGGCATGCTCAAATTGGATTATGCATTTCATCCTGGCCTGAGACTGAGCGGAACCTACCTGCGCTCGTTGACCATCAACCAAGATGTCAACATGCTGAGGATTATAGGGAACGACGCTCCCTTCCTCCCTGGATATCAATTTGAATTTGCGTTACAACCGGATAATGCCTTGACCTATACCCACGATACCAACCTCGAAAGTCTGCAACTTAACCATACCACCTCCAAGAAATTTTCCTATACCGTCAATGCTTCACGGCTTTATGTTCGATTACGTGCAGATGCTAACGGGCGGGATTGGCGACCCAAGGAGGTGGATTCGGAATTTGATCCAAATTCAATTGTTACTTTTCCGGTGACCTACTTTAATCCGCTTGACTCCCAGGTTTTTGTGAACCCTGGTCCTGGACTGTACAATAATGGTGGTATTGGAACCTTATGGCATGACCATTATGTGTTGGAATACATGGTCAAAGCGAGTGGAAATTATTATTACAATTCCCGGGGTGACCGCCTCACTTTTGGTACTGAATTCAAGGAACAGGATTTGCAGTGGATAGATATTATTCGCCCTTGGATCGGAGCGCCCATTCCATTGGCCGATGGGACTTTCTCCCAAAGTTTTCGATTGGGAGATTACAGTGATGTTTGGAGGGTTCAGCCTAAGCGCGGTGCCTTCTTTGTCTCCAACAAACTTAAGTATCTGGGTTTGGTTGCTGAGGCCGGACTTCGGTTGGAGTATTGGATGCCTGGAACCTTTGTGGACCAGGCTATTGGAGATCCTCGTTCGCCAATACGGGATGAAATCCGCAAGGACTATTTAGACCATACATTCTCGGTATTCGGTATGCGGACCAAGGCCAGGCTATTGCCCAAATTATCAGCTTCTTTCCCGATTCGAGAAAACCAAGTACTCTATTTCAATTACAACCATGCGATGGTGATGCCGCATCCAAGCTGGTTGTACCAGGGTTTGAATCCTTTGTACCAGGATCGGTCGGTTTTGGCCAGGGTGGGGAATCCTGATTTGAATCCTGAAATGGATATTTCTTACGAATTGGGATTGAGGACTCAGTTGACGCCTAACGATGCGCTTACCGTAACTGCATATTGGAAAGATAAATATGATTTTATTTCGGCGGCTTCCACCCAAATCAAAGATTTTACGGGCAGGGAGGTGACCCGAACTCTGAGAATTAATTCGGATTATGCTCGGATTCGTGGTTTAGAATTGGGTTACCTGAAGAGAATTGGGCAATGGTTCCAAGGTCAAGTTTCGGCCTCGTACATGGTGGCCCGTGGCCAAAGCTCCTCTGCCAGCGAAGCGTTGACTGCCATTCTGAATTCCGGGAATCGACAGGATACCAAAGAAACCTTCCTTGCATGGGATGCTCCTTACGACATCAAGGGTAATGTTATTTTTACCCTGGACCGTAAGCGCGGGCTTTGGGGGAAGTCATGGTTAAACCGTTGGTCCTTGTACCTCGAAGGAGTCCTGCGCTCTGGACGGCGTTATACGCCCTTTACCTTTCAAGGTATTGAACCTGTGTCGGGCAGGCCTATTTACGAAAGGGATCCTCGTCCAGAGGCTTTGTGGTCCGCCTTGGGGCAAGGTCAAGAATGGATGGATCTCTCGGTTCGCAAATGGTGGCTGCGTGGAGCATATCGTTGGGAATTTTCCATGCAATTGACTAACCTATTCAATCAAGCCAATGCCATTATACCCAATCCTGTGACTGGAAGAGCTTGGGAACAAGGGGATCCTGTGCCATCCAGTTGGCGGGATCCTGCGTTTTTGGACCCTCGTGATGCCCGATCCAGGGGCTTGCCCCCGGATAATCCTGCACGGTACATGGCTCCAAGGCATTTTATGTTAGGGATAGCCCTCAAGTACCGTTGAGTTTCTGGCGTAGTGATTACTGGGCGTTGGGTCAAACCCTTTCCTCCGGGCGTTTGGGCGCGGACATGCCGTCTCCTGATCTTTCTGCAATGCGTTTGGCGTCCCTTAATCATGCTTTGCAGGAAGAACTCGGCTTGGTCGGGGACTTGAAGGAAATGAACACTGTTTCGGAGTGGGTCCTGGATGCATCCCAACCCATGGCTATGGCCTATGCCGGCCATCAGTACGGCCATTTTACGATGCTTGGAGATGGGCGTGCGCTTCTCTTGGGGGAATGGCAGAATGATTTAGGGATTTGTTATGATGTACATCTTAAAGGTAGCGGCCCAACGCCTTTTGCAAGAGGCGGAGACGGTCTTGCAACTCTTCGCGCGATGCTCAGAGAATTCATGATCTCGGAAGCCCTGCATGGCCTTGGTGTACCAACAACCCGCTCCCTCATGGTTTTGGAAACGCCGTTCAAGGTTTGGAGGGATGTTGATCAACGAGGTGGATTGCTTTTTCGAACAGCCCCTCATCATGGGCGTATCGGTACCTTGGAATATGCGATTCGCGCCTTGTCACCGGAAAACTATGCACGCTATACCATGGCGATCTTGGATCGTACAACCCGATGCTGGTCTGGGACAAGTTCCATCGATCAAGAGCAAGGCCTTTATACCTTGGGAAATTCTGACCCTGATGGGGTTAGATCCTTTTTTGAAGAGTGGAGCAAACGTCAAGCTGAACTGGTCGCACATTGGATGCGGGTGGGCTTCGTGCACGGTGTTCTGAATACCGACAACATAAGTCTACTTGGAATCACTATGGATTTAGGTCCCTGCGCTTTTGTGAATTCTTACGACTTGAATCGTTCGTTTAGCTCTATTGACTCGCATGGACGATATGCATGGGGTCGCCAGTCTGAGATTATGGAATGGAATGCCGGGGTTCTTTTGTCCTGTTTATTGCCTTTACTTGACGGCGATCAAAAGGAGACAAGGGCTATGATGATTGCCAAGGAGTTGTTCCAACAATACCGGGATTTCTCTAAGCAAGCCTTGGAGTGCATGCAATGGATGAAATTAGGCCTTGACCCTCAACGATTTCAAAGCAATAAAGAAGCCCATTCGCTGGTATCGAATTGGCAGGCATGGCTTGTGCAGGCAAGACCGGATTATTACCTGGCTTATTTGAATTTGGAAGATAAAATCCAACAAGCCATGCAACTTGATTCGGAGGCTCATCTTGTGGATGGGTTGGAACTTGAATCAGCTTGGACTATCTCACAAGATGATCTTCCATCTAAAGCTTGGGTTGCCCAATGGATCAATTTTTTGAAGAAGGCTGGCGAAGACGCTTGCCAGGATGCGCTGTCTTTGATGCAAAGCCAAAACCCCAACCTAATTCCGCGCAATCATCTTGTCGAAAATGTTTTGGACCAAATGGTACTGTATAATAACGATGCGGATTGGGATGAGCTGATGGCGGCTATGAGAGAACCCTACCAACGTGGTGGACTGAACCGCAGGCTTAATCAACCACCCCCGCTAAGCGATGCAGGGTATTGCACCTTTTGCGGAACGTGACTTCATCGTATTTCCCCCAACAACTGGGTGTTACCTTGGGTCATGCATCACCCTTCGGGCTGATTCCCAAAAGAGTATCCCCGCACAGACCGAGACGTTGAGGCTGTGTTTGCATCCCCACTGCGGGAGTTCCAAGGCCCAGTCACAGGCTTTGAGGATGCTAGAATCCAAGCCGTCCACTTCGTTGCCAAAAATCAAGGCCATAGGCTGATGCCCTTCCCATGACCAATTCGCTAATGAAACCGAAGGTTCAGCCTGTTCAACAGCCACCAAGGTATACCCTTCCGACCGCAGATGTTCCAAGGCTTCTAATGGATTGTCCCAAGCTCTCCAGGCCACGCTTTCTTCCGCTCCGAGAGCGGCCTTGTGTATATCCCGGTGAGGGGGGCGGCCAGTGTACCCGCACAGTATAATTTCCTTTAGGCCAAAGGCATCGGCAGATCGGAAAATGGAGCCCACATTTTGTAGGCTGCGGAGGTTAGCCAAGACGGCAACTACGGGTATTTTGGGGTTATTTTTGGACTGTTCCACGGGTGGGCGGTTCAGTTCATTCATGCTTTTGAGGCGCATGCAAGGCAGGTCATTTAGAGGTTAAGGCCTCCAAATTTACTCAAGTCCTTGCGTTATCATCGGTCTGAAGCCGTTTCCTGATTCGTGGAGAACACACAGGATTGACTCTATTCACGATGCCCACCAAGAACGCCAACGAAACCCCTTTGATGAAACAATACGCGCAGATCAAGGCGCGATACCCCGGGGCGATGCTCTTGTTCAGGGTAGGGGATTTCTACGAAACGTTCGGTGATGATGCGGTAAGCTGTGCCAAGGTTTTGGGAATCACCCTGACCAAACGCGCAAACGGGGCGGCCGCAGAGATGGCACTTGCAGGGTTCCCCCATCATTCTTTGGACCAGTACCTGCCTCGGTTGGTCCGATCAGGATTGAGGGTGGCGGTATGCGATCAAATGGAGGATCCCAAACAAGCCAAAGGCATTGTCAAACGGGATGTTACCGAATTGGTTTCTCCTGCAGTGGCGTTCAGCGATTCTTTGCTTGATCATACCCGCAATAATTTTCTGGCTGCTTTTCATTGGTCCCAACAAGGAGTTTATGGCCTTGCCTTCTGCGATGTAACGACCGGTTCTTTCCAAGCTATGCAAGGTAATTTACAGGAAATCGGTAGTTTGTTACGCCGTTACGCGCCGGTGGAGATGCTTGGTAACAAATGGCAGAAAACCCAAATTCTCGAGGCGCTGGGAGATGGATGGCCCTGGCAATGGTTAGACGATTGGGTTTGGGAAAAGGATGGCGCTTTGGGTAGACTTCAGAAGCAATTTCTCAGCCAGTCGGTCAAAGGCTTCGGGCTAGAAGGCCTGGAGGCTGCGCAAATTGCCGCAGGAGCGGTGTTGCATTACCTCCAGGAAACGCGAAGAGATGGACCCTTGCCGTTATTTGGTTTGTCTAGATTGGATACCGCGGAATCGTTGTGGATGGATCCTTTCACGGTGAGAACCTTGGAATTGCTTGAGCCTCAACACCCAGGAGGGATGTCGCTTGCAGCCTGTTTGGATACATGCAGTACTCCAATGGGGACTAGGCTGTTACGGCAATGGGTGGCCATGCCCCTTCGAAGTCGCGAGGCCATAGAGGCTCGACAACTTACCGTGGAATGGGCTCTGAACCATAGCGCAGAAGCTAATCAGGTTCGTGCTGAATTGGTGGAAGTTGGAGATTTGGAAAGAATGTCAGCCAGGGTTGGCGTTTTGCGAAGTGGTCCAAGAGAATTATGGCGATTGGCCCTGAGCATCAGGGCTGCAGAAACCATACGCGATAGGGCATCCTCGAACCCCACGTCTATGGCCTTGCAAAATTTGTTGGCTGGATTCCCGCCGCTGCTCATGGTAGCCCAGCATATCGAGTCGGTTATTCATGAGGAAGCACCTGCTACCCTTTCCAAAGGAGGGGCTATTCGTTCCGGTTACCGCGAAGATCTGGATGAGCTCCGCACCCTCAAGGAGAATGCCAAGGGATTCATGAACCGCATGGTCGAAGAAGAAATTCAGCGGACCCGAATTTCATCCCTCAAAATCAGTTATAACCAAGTTTTTGGATTTTACCTCGAAGTAACCCATGCCCATAAGGACAAGGTCCCAGTCGAATGGATACGCAAACAAACCTTGGTCAATGCAGAACGGTACATCACCCCGGAGCTCAAAGCTTTCGAAGAGAAATACCTGTCAGCAGACCAGCGAATTCAAGAATTGGAGCAGGAGAGCTACATGCTCTTGCTTCAAGAAATTGCGAGCCATGTGCCCGCCCTTCAGCAGGCTTCAAGGCGCTTGGCAACCTTGGATGTGCTGATGGGTTTTGCTCAAATTGCCAAAGACAGAAATTATGTCCAGCCTCGATTCACAGATTCGGCTGGACTCAAAGTCAAACAATTAAGGCATCCAGTATTGGAAAGAATCCTTCCGGATTCCAAGCCCTATATTCCCAATGATCTGAAAGTCGATACCACACAAGAGCAAATTTGGATGATTACAGGGCCCAACATGTCTGGGAAATCGGCGCTTCTTCGGCAAGCAGGTCTACTGGTGGTGATGGCGCAAATTGGTTGTTATGTGCCCGCCTCGGAAGCCCGCATGGGTTTGGTGGATAAGCTTTTTACACGGGTGGGTGCCTCCGATAATTTGGCAGCGGGTGAATCCACCTTCATGGTGGAAATGCAAGAAATGGCGACCATTTTACACCATATGTCATCCGATAGTTTATTGTTATTGGACGAAATTGGGCGAGGAACTTCGACCTATGACGGTATCAGTTTGGCTTGGGCCATCGCCGCTTATTTGCATGAGCATCCTCGACATCGGCCGATGACCTTGTTCGCGACTCATTATCACGAGCTGAATCGTATGACCGAAAAGTATCCTCGAATTGCCAATTACCACGTGGCGGTATCCGGGCAAGGAGATCGAATGGAATTTCTTCGGACCCTGCAGCCAGGCGGTTCTTCCCATAGTTTCGGGTTGAATGTGGCCAAGATGGCCGGTGTACCTGCAGCGGTTATTCGCGAAGCCGAAACCATGCTGGAGCAATTGGAATCTTTGCGCGACGAATCCACTCAAGAACCTTCCTCAAAACCTATATCCAACACAGGTGCATCTTGGCAAATGTCGTTGTGGGGTGAGGGAGATGCTCAAGCCCTTGAATTGTTAAAATCTCTTCAATCCCTGGATACAAATGCAATTTCGCCTCTCCAAGCATTGCAATGGATAATCGACAAGCAGAATAAAATAGGGTCTTAGGATGGCATTTTAAGGAGATTCTTTTCAATTAACTAATCAAAAATTTCCAAATCGATTTGATTTGGAATTTCTTCCTCTATTTCTGTAGGAAAATTGGGACGGAATTTCGTTTTTAATCCAGGAAGATAACGTGTGGTGTCCTCGCTTGACATGATACCTTTTTTTATGAATCTATTTTGAATGGCGGTAAAATTCCAATTATTTGGTGAAACTGACCCATCATTCTGAATCAGGTATTGATAAACCCGAGGTCTTGGCACCAAACTAGCAATAAACACAGATTCTTTGTTTGTTAATTGAGATGGGTGTTTACCAAAATAGTGCCTTGATGCTTCTCCAATACCCCAAATATTATTTCCAAATTCGATAACATTCAGATACACCTCCATCATTCTTTTTTTACTGCTAATATTTTCGTTTTCAATAATCCATGTAATGAATATTTCTTCGGCTTTTCTGGTCAATGTTTTCCGAGGATTTAGAAATACGTTTTTAACGAGTTGCATACTTATGGTGCTCCCGCCTCTTGCGAATTTACCTTTTTTGAAATTTTGAATAATACTTTCTCTGAAAGCGCTCAGGTAAAAACCTTTTTGGCCATAAAACCCTGCATCCTCGCTATACATAACAGCTTGCTGCATGCTGAAGGGAATTGCGTCGATAGGCGTGTAATTCGGGTTGGCGGGTCCCACTATGAAAGAACGTATTGGTTTACCGTCCACGGAAACGGTATGCAAGAATGGTTGGTTTATTTTTGCGAGGTTTGTTTTCCCCATTTTTGTAATTTGAAAGCCGTCATCGTTCATTCCACTTATGAATTGACATTGCTCAGGTTTTTTTGAATCAAAATTTAGTTTCAAAAACCATGAAAGCTTTCCTCGGGCTTTTATGCCTTTCAGATTTTCGAAAGACCCTTCAGGCAAAGAGGAAATGAAATTCTCGGCCTGCGTTTTGTGTGTTTTTAATTGTAAGGCAATCTTATCGTTGTCACCTCTCACCCATTTCAAATAAATTTGGGCCTCTAAATCATTCACAAGGATATTTGTGCTGCTATCGATTTCAAAAACATTTTCGCCTATTTTTCCTTGAATATCCCCCTTGAGATTACGTATGACTATTTTTCTTTCTGATAATTTGGGGTGGATTAGCTCTAGCCCTTGGGCAGATCCTTCGATCTCATACGATAAAGTATTCTTTTTGTTAATAAATGAAATTATCCGTAAAGTTGCTTTTTCCATCAGACAATTGAGCCCGAATCTTTTTTCGAGGACTGGTATTTTTAGCTTATCATTCTGATTAGCGTAAGGATAAATTTCTATTTTTCCTGTTAAATCATCGCCGTCAATTGACCCTTTTATTTTCATTTTGGATGTGATATTCTCTTCATAAAAAACCAAGAGGCCTTGGAATTCCCCATCATTTTTTTTGAATTTATTAATTAAAGCTTTATAATTTTGTTTGTGTTTTTGGTATTGTATTTTTAGATTATCAAGTTTTATGTTGGTTGGCACTTTTGAAAGTAAAGTCACAATTTGTTGATATTGAGTGCTTGGATATTTCTGTGTATTATCCTTAATCTTTATTTCATTATCGGAATCGAGCAATTTGCAGTAATTGCAAAAACCATTTTTTTTGATAGCGTAAATTAGGCCATCATCGATTTCCAGGTTTTTGATTTTAGGCTTCTCAGTAAGTAGTGACAATAGATCAGGCTTGATTTCTAATTTTTTTATTTCAGCAACAGGTAGGTCCTGTATTTTTAGAGATGCATTTGAAATCGCAACGGTAAAAAACCCGCTGAAACCTATTTTTTCTGCTTTGAGTTGATATCCTTTGGATTCAATTTTTTGAATGATAGAATTCCATTTTGATTCAAGAATCACTTGACGTATTTTTAACCACCCTATGGTGGTCAGTCCTACTGTCATTAATATGCCTGATAGGATGATGCGGTATTTTGTTTGTGTCAATATGTTTTTAACGCCTTTCATTTGTGCAGAAGCAAAATTTCAAAAGGCTGAACGACTATTTGTGATCCTAATGTTATAGTAGAGTCAATGAGGGGATTCACCATTGGTTTTTTGAAACCATTTTCCCAAGTTGTATTCTGAATAGGAGTGGGTATCGTGTATTCTATTACTCTATTACGGGTATTGATTATGGCCAAAATACTCTCTTGATTCCTAACTTTATGCATTGTAGCAATATCTGAATGAGGATAAGAGGTGTTTAGACCGCATCGCGCAACGGAATGTATTGAGTAGAAGTCCATCATGCTGCGATAGGCGTGCAGCATGCCGGCGTTAGCTTGCCAATTTATGGAAGAACGAGTGAAAAAGGGGATGTTCTGGGCCATACCTATCTCCTGGCTTCCGTAGAGCAGATGGGGTCCGCCGCTCATCAAGGTCAAAGCAGAAGCAGCCAGGGCCCCACTTAACCCTCCAAAAAGGGTAATGGGCGTGGCATCCCAGGCGGACTCGTCGTGGTTGGTCGTGAACTGCAACCAGTATTTGCCATGTGGAGAGGAATTACTCTGAATAAGTCGGTTGTTAAGAAAATTTTGTGGAGACTGTCCTTGCCATACTTGTTGGAGTATGGAGTACGAAGACCAAGAAAAATTCAGATCAAATCCAGCATTGAAATGATCCGATCGGGTTCCTTCGGCAAATAAAATAAATCGCCGTCCTGGTATTGAGTGGACTAGGGACCAGGTGTTCTGCCAAAAGTCAAAGGGTACCCCATCAGCATAATCGCAGCGGTAACCGTCCACATTAGCTTCATATAGCCAGTATAGCATGGCGTCTTGCATGGCGTCACGCATTTCCATGTTTTGGTAATTCAAATCGGCCACATCCAACCAATTGGTTCCTGGGGGATGCACGACCTGGCCTTGGGAGTTGCGGGTATGCCAACCCTCGTTCTGCATCCAGGGATGGTCCCAGGAGCTGTGGTTGGCTACCCAATCCATGATTACTGCCATGCCTCGGGAATGGGCTGCATCCGTCAACCTCCTTAGATCGGCTAAAGTCCCGTATTCTGCACCTACTGCTTTGTAATCTTTGACGCAATAAGGTGAATTGATGCCCTTGAGAATCCCCACAGGGTGAAGGGGCATAATCCATAAGACATTAACTCCTAGCAGTTTGATGGAATCCAAACGATTGATGACCCCTTGGAGATTTCCTGAAGGACTGTAGGCCCTGAGGTTGACTTCGTACATGACGATGTCTTGTGTAGCGGGTATGCCTTGGAATGGAATTCCGTATTGACGGTACTTGGGCTCGGGATCAGGAGGCAAGGGCATAGTGGATTCTTTGCGGCAAGCGACCAAAAGGTAAATGCCTAAGGCACAAATCAAAAATCGAAGCAGCTTAATAGATTGTAAACCGAGAAGGCCTACTTGGTGCATACAGCAAAATAGTCCAAAGCCTGCGGGCTTAATGAGCGAATAGGGTAATCATCCGAGCCGATATGGCTGACCAATCGATCATTCTTTTGTTCCAACATACGCCGGTTAAGCCGATTGGCTAGGTCGTAAGGGACTTGGAGCCACCGACGTGGCAAACGGTACTGCAAATTGAAAAAATCCCAACGAGTGAATTTGCGGATGGATTCTTTGTTTTTATCGTAGTAGTCCATGACCTTTTCATTCCCAAAAATGCCGCGCAGGTCCACTTGATCAAAGACGGATTCCAAAATTTGACGCATCGCCTCCGGTTCGTATTCCCTAACATGCCAGGGATTGCGGGTAAGGGACATGAGTCTGTTCGGAGTTGTTAAAATCAAAACGCCCCCAGGTTGCAAGACCCGGTGAATTTCCTTGAGAAATTCAAGATCATCTTCAATATGCTCGATGACTTGGAAGGTGACCACGGCATCAAACTGGTTGGAGTTAATGCCCCCCAAGGGAGGAACCGTCATCTGCAGGGTTCTGGCATTGGGGGGGACTTGCAGATTGGGCACTGGAAATTTATCGATACCCAAATACTGTTGGCAATGCTTGGCCAACAATTTCATCCCGTATCCTTCACCGCAACCGACTTCGAGCACGGAACCCTTCATCCAAGAGACGGCCGCTTTGTAGGCCGCCATATGCCGCTGGTAGATGGGATTTTCGGAAGCATCCTCCGCGGAAGAGCGTTCAGCTGTTTGTATACCCATAGAGGACGTGGATTCGGTTTTGGGGGGAAGATTGCCCAAAGATAATTTGCCCTTAGGGCGTTGTTGCCCATGCAACAAGGTCGCTGCAACGCATCGTGACCCTGGAAGACGGAATACGGATAGCGTTGGTTCCCTGCTTGAAGGGGATGGGTGGGTTCATTTTGGCGAGGCTCACTTCAAACGTCCAATCGGACCACTCCGACCGCAGGGCCAAGAGGATTCCTGCAATAACCTCTTCCAAAAGGTCGCGGGGTTCCAGGAACACGGCTTCGGCAAGGGCATATATTCGACCATAATCCGGCCACCCCTGTCCCAAGGACGGTTGCCTGGGTTCGTCGATCGCACGCTGAGGCCCAAAGGCCTTGATGTCAAGGATAAAGGTATTCCCTTTCACCTTCTCGTCGGGATATAACCCGTGGAAGCCTTTGAATTCAATACCCTCCAAAGCAATCTCGGCCATGGTCTAACGTTTGAGCAACGAAGGTCTTAAATTTGCCCCGCAATCCCAAATTTAGAGCCTAACCATGCGCACCGATACCT
>SXGR01229898.1_pt1 | contig 21439 bp, 19 predicted proteins | sample 3174711 | NCBI WGS metagenome assembly SXGR01 (sample SAMN11356860, study PRJNA531348) | freshwater metagenome | isolation source: freshwater sample F1-60 | place: China: Fuxian Lake, Yuxi | collected 2017-12-25 | reverse complement strand
GGTGCCGTAGGTCACGTCGCAGGCATAGGCCGCACGGCGCTCCTCCGGCTCCATGCCGGCCTGGATGATGCCAACGGTGACGCCAAGCATCTCGTAGAGCGGACTCATCCACTGCGCATCACGGCGGGCTAGGTAGTCGTTGACCGTCACGAGGTGCATGCCGAGTCCAGCCAGCGCATTGAGGCAGACCGGCAGCGTTGCAACCAACGTCTTGCCTTCACCCGTGCGCATCTCGGCAATCGAGCCGCGATGAAGGCACGCGCCACCGATGATCTGGACGTCAAAATGCCGCATGTTCATGGCGCGAGCACCCGCCTCGCGTGCGAGCGCGTAGGTCTCTGCCTCGAACGGTGCCAGCACGTCTTGCACCTGATCCTTGGTCGGGTTCTCGCCGAGACTCTCCGTCGCAAGTTGCCGGAGTTCGCTGTAGCGTTCGCGCAGGCCCTCGTCAGAAAGTGCGGCGGTCTCCTCGGCCAGCGAAGCGGTTGCGCCGACGATCTGTTGGAGTTCTTTGAGGCGCTTGCCTTCGCCGACGCGAAGGAGACGGTTAAACAGTTCTGCCATGGGACGAACCCTACCAGTCGGCACCTGAACGCCGCCTTAGAAAGCAGTCCCTACTACCGTTCCTGAGCGTGATCGGCGACCCCTCCCATACGACTCCGATCGCACCTCTTTCGGTGCTGATGGGGGCCTGGCTCGCCGGCGATGTCACGACGCTGGAGACCGGTCGCCGGATTGATCGGCAGCACCGGGAGTTTGATGACCTGTCCTCTGCTGCACGCACTGCACTTGTACAGCTGTTTCCGTCCTATCCGGGCGATGATCCGGATCGCGCCGTTGTCCACCTGTTGGTCGCTGCACTCGCTACGCCAGGCTTTGCCGGCGATGCCCTGACCGCACTTGCAGGTCGCCGGGCGTTGCTCGAGGCCGTCATCACCTTGGAACCGGGCGAGGCAGTCGCCGAGATTATTTTGCGACCGGGAGAACGCGTCATGCTTGGCACCACTGGCGGTCGTCAGGCGCTCAGCGATTTGTTGGCAGGCAATCCACAACCACTCGTCGATTGGCTTGAGCGAACCGTGCTCGACGAGGACGCGTTTGCCAGCACGACCAGCGACGTACCGCTGCACGACTTAACAAACCTACGGGACCTCATCACCCGACTTTCGGAGGCAACTGAGGCGCTCCCACTCGGTAGCGCGCGCGTGATGGTGGCCGACGAATGGGTTGCCGAGACGACCGTCGCTGCGCTCGGCGACGACGTGCCGTTTGCCGATGTCGCACGAACGATCGGTGAGACGCTGCTCGAGCAGACTGCACCAATCCTGTTGTGGCACGCCGCCCACGAGTTGGCGTTGGTGGCAGAAGACGATCCGGAGCTCCGCGCTGCGGTGCTGCGCCGCTGCCTCGTGCAGGCGGAGTGTGAGGCTGGGCGCTGCCCGGCCGAGGCCGCCGCTCCCCTGCTGGCCGAGCTTGGGACGCGCGGTGCAATCCGCACCCTCGACGCGCTCGCTCCCGACCTGACTAGCGACTCATGGCGGGCAATCAACAAGACCTTTCTGCGCCGCGAGCTTGCCGACCATTGGCACGACTGGCGCGACGACGTCCGGCGATGGGCTGCCACGGGCGACCCGAACCGTGCACTCGCGGCCTTCGATGCTCTGCTGCGTGCTCCCGCTCCCGAGACGGGTGCGATCGCCTGGTTCGTCTCGTCCGCCGACGCGGACATCCGCGCGACGTGTCGATCGCGACTCGGACTCGAGGTTTAGCCGTTTAGGATCAGACGGTTTTGGCGCACGCACAGCGTGCATCAAAACCGTCTGACCCCGGTTTTGACTCTGCTCTTTACGCCGTTTTGAGCCCTCGGTGGGGATGGGCACGCCGGCGATGGTGGAGGTCAGACGCCTCCTGCCGTACGTTGCGGACGGCGTGAATCATTGCGTCGCGAAACTCGGATTCTGCAGCGCGAGCCCGAATCACCTTGCCGCGTACGATGATCGTGATCTCCGCAATATGCGACGCCGCTATACGCGGGTTGCGTTCCTCGGAGAACTCGACATCTGCCGTTGCGTCCGGCGGCAAGAGTCGCGCGATGGCCTTGAGCTTTTGCTCGGCCAGCGCCCTCAACTCGGGCGGAACAGCGACGTGTCGTGCGTGCACCCGAACTTTCATTGGGACACCTCCTAATCTGACAGTGCGCTCAACATACTCCTCGAACGTCAGTCTGGGAAGAGCAGTTTGAGATCGCTACAGAGTTGTGACAACACGGGCGAATGTGACGACTTCGACGTGCGTGGCGCCTGCCCGTCGAAGTTGGCGCACACCGGCTCGCAGCGTGGCACCCGTGGTCATGACATCGTCGACTAACAGCACCCTCCCACCGACGCTCGAGCGTGCTGCAAATGCGCCGGAGGCATTGCGCTGACGCTGCGCCGCCGACAGTCCTCGCTGCGGTCGCTCATCGACCCGCACGAGCACAGTTGCCTGCACCGGCAGCTGCCAACGCTGCCCAAGTCGGCGTGCCATGTCGTATGGTCCGTCGACGCCGCGCCACGCCGCACGACTCTGGGCGCCGGGGATCGGCACGATCAGATCGATGGCTGGTCGCGGCACCGCCGCTACGACACACGCCGCAGCAAACGCGGCCAACGGCGCGCGAGCGCCATCCTTCCAACAGTGCATCAGAGCGTCGCCGACGCCAGCCAGAGCGATCGCCGAACGGACCGTTCCAACCGCGACACCCAACCGCTGGCAGACCGGACAGCGAATCGTCGGCTGGGGCTCTGGCTCCCCACAGCGCAGGCAGAGCGGACCCGCAAGCCACGGCAAGGCTCCACGGCAGTCGCGACAGAGGACCGCTCCGCGTACCCCACAGCCAGCACAGCGCTGGTCGGCCAAGAGGCGGAGGAGATCCATTGCACCATCGTCGCCGCTCGCGTGCGCACCATCGGCGCGCGGAGCGTCACACGGAGAAATCGAATGGCGCTCGAAGCACACCGTCTTCGGTGATGATCGCGTCAATCAGTGCCGCGGGTGTGACATCGAAGGCCGGATTGATAATGGGACTCTCGTCCGCCACCGTCAATCGCCCCGTCACTCCGGCTACCTCAGCACGCGGGCGCTCCTCGATCGGAATCGCGGCTCCCGTCGGCGTGCGAGGATCGATGGTGGTGCGTGGAGCGGCAACGTAGAACGGCACGCCGTGGTGTCGCGCCATGATCGCCAGACCATAGGTACCGACCTTGTTGGCGGTATCACCATTGGCGGCGATACGGTCGGCACCCACCACCACACCATCGATCAAACCGAGCCCGAAGCGACTCGCAATCGCCCCATCGGGAGTCACCCGATGCGCAATGCCATCCTGAGCAAGTTCCCACGCCGTCAGGCGGGCGCCCTGCAGCAACGGCCGGGTCTCTGGCACCCACACCATCGGTGACAACCCCTCGTCGTGCAGGCGCCGAATCACGCCAAGTGCCGTCCCATACCCACCTGTCGCCAGCGCACCCGCGTTGCAGATCGTGCAGATCCGAGCATCGGCAGCAAACAGCGCTGCCCCATGCCGCCCAATCGCCTCACAACGACGAACCTCAGCCACGTGGAACGCCTGCGCCGCGTGCGCGATCGCACGGCGCGCCGCCACCGGCGTCGCCCACTGCTCTGCCGCCGCTGCGAGACCCGCCTCAACACCGACGGAGAGATTGATGGCAGTCGGACGCGCGGCAGCGAGTGCCGTTGCCTCCGTCCACACCGTGCGCCGAAACTGCTCTGGCTGGTCTGGTGCGTGGCTCGCAGCGAGCGCAACACCCATGGCACCCGCAACGCCAAGCGCCGGCGCCCCGCGCACAGCGAGTTCCTGGATCGCCACCACGAGCTCGGACACTGTCGCACAGACCCGCTCAACCCGCTCGCCGGGCAGTCGTGTCTGATCCAGCATCACGACCGCCTGCTCTTCAAGGCGAATGATGTCGGTTGACGCGATCATCCCGCGCCCCACACTCAGGTGCTCTCAGTCCAGCTCTCGAGGTAGCGCTGCTGCTCCTCGCTTAGCACATCGATCGCAATGCCCAATGAAATCAACTTGAGCCGAGCGACTTCGACATCGATCTCGGGCGGCACGACATACACACGCTTCTCCAGCGTCCCTGCCTGCTTGACGGCGTACTCGACGGACAGCGCCTGATTGGCAAAGCTCAGATCCATCACCGCTGCCGGGTGCCCGTCGGCAGCGACAAGATTGATCAACCTCCCATCTGCCAGCAGGTTGAGGCGGCACCCATTCTCGAGCACGAATTGCTCAACGAACGGTCGCGGCTTCGACGTGGAGACAGCGTGTTCGCGCAGCGCCGGAAGATCAATCTCAACGTTGAAATGACCCGCGTTCGCAATGAGGGCGCCGTCTTTCATCTGCTGGAAGTGCTCGCCACGCAAGACCTGCTTTCCACCGGTGGCAGTGCAGAAAACATCTCCCAGCGGCGCCGCCTGCTCGGCCGTCATCACGCGAAAACCATCCATCGCAGCCTGGAGGGCTCGCAGCGGATCGACCTCGAGCACAATCACATGGGCGCCCATGCCGCGGGCGCGCTCGGCGACTCCACGCCCACACCAGCCATACCCAACCACGACGAAGGCACTACCGGCCAGCAGCACGTTCGTGGCGCGCAAAATGCCGTCAATCGCCGACTGGCCCGTGCCATAGCGATTGTCGAAGAGGTGCTTCGACTGTGCCTCGTTGACCGCGATGATCGGGACACCGAGCACGCCCTCGGCCTCCATGGCTCGCAGGCGAAGGACGCCCGTTGTCGTCTCCTCCGTGCCAGCGATCAGCGAGTTGAGCAACTCGCGACGCGTCGAATGAATGACACCGATCAGGTCGGCACCATCGTCCATCGTCAACTGCGGGCGATGATCGACGGCGGCCATGAGGTGCCGGTAGTACGCGTCGCCGTCTTCGCCGTTGATCGCAAAGACCGAGATGTCGTAGGCACCAACGAGCGCAGCCGCCACCGGATCTTGCGTCGAGAGCGGATTCGACGCGCACACCACGACCTCGGCGCCACCCGCCTTGAGCGCGCGCAACAAATTGGCGGTCTCGGGCGTAACGTGCAAGCACGCGCTGATGCGAAGGCCTCGAAAAGGCTGCTCCTGCTCAAAACGCCCGCGAATCTCGCGCAGTACCGGCATGTCACGATCTGCCCAGTCGACCAAGCGGCGGCCCTCCTCCGAGAGCGCCAGATCCTTGATGTCATGGGCAACGCTGGGCATTAGCCGAACACGTCCTTGCAGATGAACTCAGGCACAGATCGTACGCTACTCCGCAGGCGCAGCCTTGAGGCCCGTCAGGCGCGCAATGTCGAGTGCCTCAACTCCCTCGCAATCAGCGAGGTAGCAAGAGACGACGTCGCCGTGGATCAACAATGCGAGCGTGCGCTCGAGCTCGCTGTCGCCTTGGCCATGCCATTCGAGCACCGTCGGGGAGTCGCCTGCGACGAGTTCGACGATGCGGCCATGCAAGTCCGCGGCGGCTGCAGGCTCGTCCTTGTCTCGCAGAAAGACAGCGGCGACAGGCAGGTCGTGACGTTTGCTGCCCAACCAACCGAGCACCTCGTTGTGCGCCATCTCGGGCAGCGCACCCGCAAAGGCGGTGGCCTTCGCGTTCTCATTGACTTGATTCTTGAGGCGTACTGCGGCTGCCGAACGGGCGGCCGAACCGTAGAAGACGACGACGCGACCGGCCAGCCGAGCCGCCTCGGCCTCGGCCGTGGCGGGGTTCGCCCGCTCGGCCGCAACCACGAGCATCGTGCTGGGAATCGCCGCGGCCAGCAGTGCGGCAGAGCCAGGTGCAGCCCCAACGGCGTCGAGTGCACCCACGAGCGCACCCAGCAGGAGTCCGAGCGCACCACGCGGTTGAAAGCCAGCCTCCACGACGACAAGGGGCGTACCCGCCTGGTCAGCGCGGGCGGCCAACGCTCCGCCCGCCGTCACGGCGATGCGTTGTGCGCCAGACCGTCCAGCCTGGTCCCACCCGTCGAGCGTCTCGACGGTTGCACCGGAATACGAAGTGCAGACCACCAGCGTGTCGGTGCCAATCCAACCAGGCAGGCTCGTGGTGTCGACAGCCACCACGGGGATCGCGAGCTGGTCGGCAAAGAGCGCGGCCAGCAGCCGTCCGCCCGCAGCAGAGCCCCCGAGACCACACAGCGCCACTGCCTGCGGGCGGGAGGCGGCGATGCCAGCAGTCGCTGCCGCGGCAAGGCCGCTGGCAAGCTGCCGCGGAAAGTCGAGCGCCTGCTCCAACATCGTCTCTGGTGCCATCAGTGAGGTCTCCGATCGTCGATCAAGGTCTGGTCTGAACCAACAATCTCGCCGGTACCGAGCGCCGAGTCAAACAGCGACGAGCGCTCGCCCACTGTTGCCCCGCGCCCGACCACGCTCCGCTCGATCGTCGCGCCTGCCGCAACCTCAGCACCGTCAAGCAGCACAGCGCTGCGCACCACGCTGTTGGCGCCGACTCGACTAGCGGCCCCGATCACAGCGTCTGGACCAATCGTGGCCCCCGCCGCAATCACCGCGCCTGCACCAATTGAAACGGGCGCGATCAGCTGAGCGGCGACCGCTATCGTCGCTGTCGGGTTCACAAAGAGCGCAGTCGGCGATCCGCCCAGACGGGTCTGGAGCTGGCCACCAATCGCATCGGCGTTGGCAGCCAGATAACTCTCCAACGTGCCAATGTCACGCCAATACCCCTCGGCCTGGCAGGCGATCAATCCGTTGCCAACCAGCAGCGGAAAGACCTCACGCTCGATCGACACCATGCGGTCTGCCGGCACCAGATCGAGCACCGACGGCTCGAGTACATAGGCTCCAGCGTTGACCCACCACGGCGCGGGACCAAGCCCATCCGCGTTCGGGGGCTTCTCAACGAAGCGCTCCACGTTGCCATCCTGATCGCAGACGACGACACCGAAACGCGTCGGGTCGTCAACCGGTGTCAGGCTAATTGAGGCTGTCGCGCCAGCAGCGGCATGAGCACGAACGAGGGCGCCAAAGTCGGCATCGCCCAGCACGTCACCGTTGAGCGCCAAGAAGGGACCAGCGACTCGACCGGCAGCCGCAAAGCGGATCGCGCCCGCGGTGCCGAGCGGCTCATCCTCGACGACAACCTCGACCTCGACTCCTGGCGGCGGCGTGCCAATACCAGCCCGGAGACGGTCGGGCAGGTAGCCACACGAGAAGATCACGCGCGTGACACCGGCGGCAGCCAGACGATCCAACAGCAGCGAGAGAAACGGTACGCCACCAATTGGCAGAACAGACTTTGGCTCGTCAAGGGTCAGCGGACGCAGGCGCGTCCCCTCGCCCCCAACCAGCACGACCGCGATCACGCCTGACGCAGCTCGCGTTCCGGGTCGCGCTCAGCACGACCAATCGGCACATACGTAAAGCCCGCGGCAACGGCTTCGTTCGGATCGAGCAGGTTACGCCCGTCGACGATCAGTGGTCCGCGCATGGCGGCGTGTACCTCCGAGGAAAGCACTGCTCGAAACTCCGGCCACTCCGTCACGATCACCATTGCATCGGCGTCTGTCACAGCAGCCAGCATCGAACCGGCAATCTCGACCGCTTCGGGCAACACGCCGCGTGCGCGCTCTGCCGCCACCGGATCGAACGCCACAACGCTCGCGCCTTCGGCGATCAATCGCGACGCGAGCACGATGCTTGAGGCCTCGCGCATGTCATCCGTGTGCGGTTTGAAGGCCAGTCCGAGCAGTGCCACTCGACGCCCTCGCAGCGAGCCAAGCCGATCCTGCAACTTGCCGATCACTCGGCGCTTTTGCAGCTCGTTGACCTCAATCACGCTGGCCAGCAGATGGAACGAATAGCCCGTATTGCCCGCGAGTTGCTTGAGCGCTGTGACGTCCTTCGGGAAGCAACTACCGCCATAGCCAATGCCTGGCCGCAGGAAGCTCTGACCGATGCGCGAGTCCATGCCCATCCCGCGCGCCACCTCCTCCACATCCGCACCGACGCGCTCGCAGACGTTGGCGATCTCGTTGACGAAGGAGATCTTCGTCGCCAGAAAAGCGTTCGAGGCGAGCTTGATCATCTCGGCCGAAGCAATATCGGTCGTCAAAATCGGAGCGTTGAGGTCCTGGTAGAGGCGCGCCACGCGCTCCACGTCCTCCGGCCGATCGCCTCCCACCACGACACGGTCAGGTTGGCGAAAATCGGCGACCGCCGAGCCTTCGCGCAGAAACTCGGGATTCGAGACGTAGCCAACATCTTCGCGGCCACGTGCGTCCAACTCGGAGCGCACGCGATTGCCTGTGCCCACCGGCACGGTGGACTTCATCACCAGCACAGCGCCTTCAGCGCTGGCCGGCAACGCCTCAATCACAGCCTCCACGCGGGAGAGATCGGCATCACCCGACGCAGTCGGTGGCGTATCAACGCAAATGATCGCAATGCGCGCATCGCGGAAGACGTCCTCCATGTCGAGCGTAAACGTCAGACGCTCAGCGTTCCGCTGCACGAGCTCGGGAACCCCCGGTTCGTGGATCGGTACCTCACCGCGTTGGAGCATGGCGACGCGCTCCGGTGCAATATCGCGGCAGACGACGTGATGTCCGAGCTCGGCGAGACAGGCTGCAGTGACGAGCCCCACGTAGCCGACGCCAATCACGCCGACGGTCTCGCGTGTGCTCACCGAGTCACCGACTTGAAGCTCTTCGCCATCGCAATCATGGCCGAATTCGGAATACGCCCAGTCAACGAGTTCTCCAGCCAGTAGCTAACGCCATTTTGCTTCCACCCGACGCGTTGCAGCGAGGGACCGTTGAAGTAAAGCAGGAGCTTCCGACCCTTGTAGTCGCGCGTGGCAGAGGGACCATCGAGAATCGGTGGGGCATCCCACTCGATCGCCTGAACACCGAAGACTTGGTCGTAGGAATCGGCCGAGTACGTCACGTAGACAGCCCGGTGTCCACCCGTCTTGTAGACGCGCGCAGGTGGCTGGCTCGCGAAAAGTGGATCGCGGGTTTGAGCACCGGCGTACAACACCGTTGGCATCATCAATGGAATTCCAGCCTTGCGTTGGGCGTCGCGCCACATCTCAATGTCGCGCTTCGGATCGCGACTGATTTGGGCCTCCTCCTTCGGCGGCAGCACCGCGACCTTTGGCGGCGCGAGATCGCCGGTGTAGGTCTTACCGACCACGACAACGACAGGCTCCCGAACATTGATGCCGTTTTGCTGCATCTCTGCACGAGCAGGCGCGTCCAGCGCCTTCGTGTCCGAATCGCTTCCAAATGCCTCTGCAATCGCTATCGCCGCCTCTTTGGCGCCCTTCGTCGAGCCGTCGTAGTAGACCGTGGTATGCAGATACTGGACCAACGAATCGCCGGCGCTGTGTGCGGCCTTCCAGCCATTTTCAACCAGCTGCCACGCCGCATCGGCAGCTGCAGCGGGTGTGCCGTTGCCGTTGCGGACCTCGATGCCGATCGTTGCTGCGTCGTACGTGGGCTTGACGACCTTGGCCTTCGTGTCCTTGCCCACGTCGCGGTTAGCGATCGCCTGTCCCGACTGCATGTCGGGGTTGAGGAATTGGTCAACCGCGGTCTGCACGGCCTGCGGCGAAGCCTCAAGTTTGCCGGGATTCGTCGCCGAGCTCGAGATATCATCGAGCCGCACCTGAAATGTGTTGCCTCGCGGAATGCTCCCGATCAGGCGGCCGTACTCGAGCAGGGTGCGCGCATCGGCGGGCTTCTTGTTCGAGCCAAGAATCTTGAGGTTGTCGCGCATAATCGAGATCAGTTCGATGATCCGCGAGGCAAATCCCCAGCGATCGACGCGCTTCTTGAACTCCCGCACAAACGTCTGCTGGCGCGCAAGGCGCACAAGATCTGAGTCGGTATAGCGATAGCGCGCAAAGGCCAGCGAGTTGGCGCCGTTGACCAGCTGGTAGCCCGGCTGAATGTTGATCGACATAAAGTTGCGCTCGGCAGTGCCGTCATTGCTGTTGTAGTAGCGGCGATCAATCGGCAACCAGACACCACCAAAGGTCGCAACAATGCGTTGGAAGGCCCGGAAATCGAGGGGAATCAGATAGTTGATCTGAATGCCCGTCAGCTCCTTGATCGTTGCCAATGCCAACGGCTCTTGCCCGAGCTCGTAGGCTTCGTTGATTGGACGCCGACCATATCCCGGCACGTTGACGACGAGATCGCGCGGGAACGACATCATGGCGATCGACTTCGTGCGCGGATCAATGCGCACCATCATCATCGTGTCCGAGCGGCCCGGTCCTTGGCCCGGGCGGCGATCTTCGCCAATCACGAGTGCGGTGATTGGCTGGTCTGGCAGCGCAACAGCGAGACCCGCCTCTGCGACCTGCTGCTGCTTGTCGGAGGTCCGCGTAATTGCCGTCACCGTGTCTTGCAGGTACCAATAGGCATAGCCACCCGCAGCGAGCCCTGCCAGCAACAGCACACCGGCAACGATGCCGACCACCTTCGGCCAGCGTCGCCGCGGCCTCTTGGCTTCCGTGCTGTAAATCTTCATTGCCCCTAGCGTGCCGCCGTTAACGCCAGCGGCCGTTACCGGCCCCGCTGGCGGTGCTGGTGGCGCACCGTCCGAGCGATGGACGTTCATGGCCGGCTTCGCGGGCAGAGCCGCGGCGGCCTTGGCTGCCGCGGCAGCGACGACTGCAGCCTCTGTCTCCACGCTGGCGGGCGCCGCCGTTGCCGGATCGTCAGGCGTCCGGGCGTCAACAGCGTCGTCGGGTGGGGGCGTGGGCGTCTCCACAGAGCAGAGCACTCGAGCGACGCGAATTAACGAACCACGTCTCTGAGGGGTACCCTGAGTATACCCACCGTCATCCATGATTTTTTGCTGATGACTCGCTGAATGTAATCCGGGCCCTGATCTGCCAGTATCCGAGCCATGGTCCGCGCCTCGCAAATCGCCTTGGTTCGTCATGGACAAACCGAATGGAGCCTCAACGGGCGCCACACGGGCCGTACCGACATACCTCTGACCGAGCAGGGTCGTGACGAGGCCCGCGCCGTCGCCCCGCTCGTCCAGGCGTTCGAGATTGATCACGTGCTGACGAGTCCATTCCAGCGGGCATGCGCTACCTGTGAGCTGCTCGAACTCGGCCAACCCGCCACGATTGACCCCGACCTGATGGAATGGAACTACGGGATCTACGAGGGCATCACGACGATCGAGATTCGCGAATCCGTGCCGAACTGGACCGTCTGGTCGCAACCCTGCCCGGACGGCGAGACTGCTGACGATGTCGCTGCCCGCGTCGATCGTGTGATCGCCACTGCTCGGGAGGAAGAGGGCACGACGCTCGTCGTGTCCCACGGCCATGTACTTCGCGTGCTGGCCGCTCGCTGGCTCGGGCTTGACCCGAATGCCGGTCGCTTCTTTCGCCTCGACACCGCCACCGTCTCGCTACTCGGTTGGGAGCGCGAGACCCCTGTGGTGCTGCGCTGGAATACGCGCGGGGCGTGACACCGGATGTCACAAACGGGTCAGACCCTTATGTGATGTGACCCCTTCTGCGACATCTAACTGCGCGCGACCATGTCGACCACAACGGGGCAGCCCTCAAGATCGGCCGCTTCTCGCAGCCGATTCTCGAGGAAGTACGCGTAGTCTCGGGTGATCAGCTTGCGATCGTTGACCGTAATACGAAACCGCGGTGGGCGTGTCTGGACCTGCGCACCGTAGATCAGCTTCAATCGTCGGCCATGGACGAGCGGTGGCTGACGAGCCGCAACCGCGTCTTGCAAAACACGGTTGACGGCTGGCGTAGGCATTCGGCTCGTGTAGGCGGCGTAGAGCTCCTCGATGCGATCAAGTAGACGGTCGAGACCGCGCCCGGTGATCGCTGAGGTCGTTACGATCTGCGGTCGCTGCCGCAGCTTACGCTCGATGCGTAGGTGCAGGTCGTCGAGATCGATCTCGGTCGCATCCCACTTGGAGACCACCACGAGCGTTGCACAACCGGCCTTGCGGGCAGCGTCGGCGACGTCCAGATCATGGTCGACGAAGCCCTCTTCGCCATCGATCAGGACGAGTGCGATATCGGCATGCTCGGCGGCGGTCAGGGCACGCTTTTCGCTCCAATACTCGATGTCCTGACGCAGGTGACGCTTGCGGCGCATACCAGCCGTATCGACAAGTCGAAACGCGGTCTCTCCACGCACAAGACGAGTGTCGATGGCATCGCGCGTGGTGCCAGGAATATCCGAGACGATCACACGGGGCTGACCAATCAGGGCGTTAAAGAGCGAGGACTTACCGACGTTCGGGCGCCCGAGCACGGCCACACCGATCTCGTCAGCGACGCGCTCCATCCGTGCCGCATCCGGCAGCTCGGCGAGCCCTTCCACGATCAGATCCAAGAGATCGCCACTCCCGGAGCCGTGGATCGCCGAGACAGGAACCGGATCGCCAAGACCGAGCTGGTGGAACTGCAGCGCATTCGTATCGCCCTGCCCACCCTCAGCCTTGTTGGCCACGAGAATGACGGGGTTGCGCTGACGGCGGAGAATCTCTGCAACTTCAAGGTCACCGGGCATGACACCCGCCTTCGCATCAACGACAAACAGCGCCATGTCGGCCTCTGCGAGCGCCGTCCGTGCCTGATCAGCAACCTCTTCCGCCATCAGCGTCTGGCCACCAAAATCAATACCGCCCGTATCAACGAGACGGAAGCGCTTGCCGTTCCACTCGACATCAACGTCCTTACGATCTCGCGTCACGCCGGGCTCGGAATGCACGACGGCGTCGCGGCGACCCGCTAGACGGTTGCAGAGCGTCGATTTGCCGACGTTCGGATAGCCGACCACGGCAACGACGCCGATTAGCGGCAGCTCAGAGGGAACCTCCCCCTCCTCGTTCGCCTCGTCGTCAAACTCGTGTCCGCGTTGTTTGCGCGACCGTGGCGGCTCTCGTCCGGTCACTGTCCACCATCCGTCTCTGCCGGGGCTTCCGGCGGAATTGCGTGCTTTGGTCGCCCGGCGCGTTCTGCGCTCTCAGCAAATGCCTGCAGGCGCCGCAGCTCAGCACCAATCTGTTCTGCTCCCGCACGGTACGCCTTACTACCCCGGCCGGAGATCATGATTGGCCGTCCGAACGTCACACTGATGGGCGTCCGTGGAGCGTCAACGACTTTATCGGTGCCATGGATATAGACCGGTACGACAGGCGCACCGGCTTGGGCGGCGATCATCGCAGCACCTGCTCGCACCTCGCCAACGACGTCCGCGTGATGACGCGTGCCATCGATAAAGATGCCAAGCACGTCACCCCGCGCCAGTACCTCCTTGGCCGCTTCGAGGGCACCGCGATCGACCTCACCACGCCGCACAGGAAAGGCACCCGCGCGCGTGATGATCCTGTCGACGACCGGGTTCTCAAACAGCTCGGTTTTCGCCATGTAGAAGATCGGGCGGCGCATCGCCGAGCCGAGCACAAAAATGTCATAGAACGACTGATGGTTCGAGGCGAGCACCACGGGCCCCGTCAACGGCACTCGCTCGCGACCCCAGACCCGCAGCTTCGAAAACAGCGTTAGCGGACCACGAACGAGAAACCACCAGACGTTCCACGAGCGCTCCGGCGTCATCACCTTGTAGCCGTCCCACCGCATTTCGCGCTCGCTCATGCCTGCTCCTCAACCAAGGCAACGATCCGTTCGATCACTTCGGTGATCGTCAGGCCGTCGGTCTCGACCAGCACGCTGTCATCGGGGATCAGCATCTGTGCAGCATCCTGCCGATCACGCTCAAGCGCAACGGCACCTGCCTCTGCTCCACGCTCTGCTGCTCGTCGACGCTGGCGCTCGTCCGGCGAGGCGTCAAGCCAGACTTTCAGCTCGGCCTGGGGCCAGACGATCGAGCCAATATCTCGCCCCTCGGCCACTGCATCGCCCTGAGCGAGAAACCTACGCTGCTCGCCGCGCAGCGCCTCGCGCACCTCTGGCAGCCTCGAGATACTCGAGACAGCCGCATCGACTGCATCAGAGCGCAGTTCGGGATCATGGAGGCGAGAGCTCCACTCCTCGTGTTGCGCCACGAAGATCGGGTCAGCAGCGGTTTCGAGCGCGACGAGAGTGACAGCGCGATACATCGCACCCGTATCGAGATAGCGATAGCCGAGGCGCGTTGCCAGCGCCTTCGAAACAGTCGACTTGCCAGCTCCAGCGGGCCCATCAATCGTGATGATCATGATCGCCGCACCGCAATCGCCGCTTCGATCAAGGGACGAAAACCGGGGAACGAGACGTTGATGGCGTCCGGATCGATAATCGTCACGCCCTGCTCGGAGTACAGGCCGGCAATGGCACCCAACATCGCGATACGATGGTCACCATGCGATTCGACGGTGCCGCCGCGCAAGCGCACGGGAACACCACGAATAAACCAGCCGTCGTCCTTGACATCGATATGTCCGCCAACGCTCCAGAGAGCATCGCGGACGCTCTGGAGACGGTCCGACTCCTTGACGCGCAACTCGTCGGCACCACGGACGCGGGTGCGACCGTGCGCCACACAGCCAGCGAGGGCGAGAATTGGCAACTCGTCGACGAGGCTCGGGATCTCCTCGGGCCGAATGCTCGTCGCCGAGAGCTCCGCATGAGCAACTTCGAGATCGGCCACGGGCTCGCCCGCCTCCGTCGTACGTCGATTGAAGAGCGCAACGCGAGCACCCATGCGCTCGAGGACATCGAGCACGCCTGTGCGACCAGCACCAATGCCGATGCTGCGAAGAAAGATGCGAGACTCAGGAATGATCGTGGCCGCGACGATGAGGAAAGCGGCCGACGAGATATCGCCCGGCACTTCAATCGTGTCCAAATGCAGTCGTTCGACCGGGTTGATGACCACTCGACCACCCGTGGTGTGAACGGTTGCGCCCGCTGCACGCAGCATCCGTTCGGTGTGATCGCGCGTCGCCGTCTCTTCGACAACTGTGGTCGGCCCATCCGCACGCAGACCCGCCAGCAGCAAGGCAGACTTGACCTGCGCGGAGGAGACCTCCATCACGTGCTCCATCCCGACCAGCTTTTGACCACCCTGCACCACGACCGGTGGACACCCAGCCGTCGTCTCGATGCTGGCACCCATGGCGCGCAACGGGCCGGCAACGCGCTCCATCGGGCGCGTGCGAATCGAAGCGTCGCCATCGAGCGTGAAGACGCCACGTGGCTGCATCGCCAGGATGCCACTCAGCAGCCGCATCAGCGTGCCCGCGTTCTGCACGTCGATTGCTCCGACCGGAGGCTTCAACCCCGTCAGGCCAATGCCATGTACAGTCAGGCGACCAGCGCCGTGGTCGTCCACTCGGACGCCCATGGCGCGGACAGCTTCGAGCGTCGCGCGCGTATCGGCCGAATCGCCCCAGCCCTCAACCTCAACGGGGCCATCGCAGAGTGCGCCAATCAAGAGCGAGCGGTGACTGACCGACTTATCGCCATTGACCACGAACTCGCCGACTAACGGCCCCGAGCCCAATACCTTCCAAGGCGCGTTCACTCGGCACCAACCTGAGTGCCACCACTCATGGCATCGCGCGTGACGATACAGCCCGTGGCCGTCAACAGCGCTACGCCCCGCTCGGCAGCAGCCTCACCCGCAATCACGATGCGCAGCTCGCCGCCACGCTCGGGCGAGATATGGCTGAGCGCGAACTCTTCCATGTTGATACCACCAGCCGACAGCGTCTGCACGATCGAGGAGATCGAACCCGGTCGGTCTGGCACCGAAACCATCAGCTCGTGCAGATCCTCGGGCGCAGCACGATGGGCCTGGGCCAGCGCGGTGCGGCGCGCTTCTCCCGCCGCACCAATCCAATCCTCAAGAAACGCGTTGTCCGACGTACGCAGCGCCTCTGCCACGACACCAAGGCGCGACTGAGCGTCCTCCACAGCCGCTAGAACAGCGTCACGATTATCGAGCAAGATGTCGACCCAAATCGCAGGATTCGCACCAGCCACGCGGGTCATATCGCGAAAGGAGCCCCCAGCCGAATGCAGCGGGCTGTGCCCATCAACATCCGCATCGGCAACTTGGACGGCAAGGACGTTCGCAAGCACGTGCGGGAAGTGGCTGGTCAGCGCCACGATGCGATCGTGGGCAGCAGCGTCGATCACGACCGGGCGTGCACCGATCGCCGTCACGAGCGCGTGCAACGACGCGAGTCGTGCTGGCTCCGACTCGACCGACGGCGTCAAAAAGTAGGTTGCACCAGCGAACACCCCGGCCCGCGCGTGTGCTGCTCCATGCGCCTCCGAGCCACAGATCGGGTGACCACCAATAAAGCGCTTACGTCCAGCCGCAGAGACAGAGGCAACAACCTGTCCCTTGGTTGAGCCGATATCGGTGATCGTGACGGACGCGTCCGTAGCGGCAACAACGGCCTCGACAACACCAGCAATCGCAGACACTGGCGTCGCGACAAACACCAGCTCGGCGCCGACACAGGCCTCTACCAACGAGTCTGCGACACGATCGACGCAGCCGCGCTCGAGCGCTACTGCCGCCTCGACAGGATCCAAATCGAACCCGGTCACGTGCGTGCCCGCATGCTCGCGCAGGGCAAGGCCAAGGCTGCCACCCATCAGACCGAGGCCGGCGATCGCGACCTGCATGGCTGACCTACCGACTGGGCGTCCGGCCGGTGACAGCGAGCAGGCGCTCGATGTCGGCGACGAACGCGCCGAACTCCGCCGAGGGAATCTGCTGGGACGCATCGGACAAAGCGTGCTCGGGCGTCGGATGGGTCTCCACGATCAGACCATCAGCGCCAGCGGCAACAGCGGCCATCGCAAGAGGCATCACGAGCGAACGCTTGCCAGCGGCGTGCGATGGGTCAACGATGATCGGCAGGTGCGTCTCGGCCTTGAGCACAGGAATCGCACCGACATCGAGCGTAAAGCGCGTCGAGCGCTCGAAGGTGCGGATACCACGCTCGCAGAGAATGATGTCGTCGTTGCCTTCCTTGGCAACGTACTCGGCGGCCATCAAAAGCTCCTCAACCGTTGCGGACATACCGCGCTTCAGCATCACGGGGCGCGGCGCGCGGCCGACCTCACTAAGCAGGTTGAAGTTCTGCATGTTGCGGGCGCCGATCCAGATCATATCGACGTGCTCGACCACATCTGCCAAATCGCGGGCGTCCATCAGCTCGGTCGTGACCGGCAGGCCAACCTCGTCGCCGACGGCACGCAGGATGCGAAGACCCTCAAGGCCGAGGCCCTGAAAGGCGTAGGGAGAGGTGCGTGGCTTGTAAGCGCCACCGCGCAGCACGACGCCACCGGCGGCCTTGACGGCCTGAGCGGAGGCGAGCGTCTGCTCGTAGGACTCGATCGAACAGGGACCAGCCAGCATCGCGAAGTGGCCGCCACCAATCGGGCTGCCACCCACGGTCACAATCGTGTCGCGCGAACGGAACTCGCGCGAGACGCGCTTGTACTCCTTGCGCAGCGGCACAACCTTCTCGACGCCGTCAACGGCCTCGAGCGGCAGGCCTGCCACGAGCGCGCGATCGCCGATCGCGCCGATCACCGTAAACTCGCCACCAGCATCAACATGGACGCCAGCGCCAGCCTCTTCGATCAAGGTCACGACGTGCGCAACCTCACCAGGCGTCGCGGACGCACGCATGACAACGATCAGTTCAGGCGCACCAGTTGCGGGGGCGTTAGCACTCACGGTCGCGAAGTATACGATGCTTCGCGATCTCAGCCCCCAGCAACAGCCTCGCGGAGCGATTCGACCTCATCTGGACGCAGTGCGCGGCACGAACCGACCTGCAAACGACTCAGTCGCAGCGGCCCATAGGCGATGCGCTCGAGCTCGTGGACGGGATAGCCGACCTCTGCACACATGCGGCGAACCTGGCGATTACGCCCCTCTTTGATCGTGATCTCGAGCTCGGCACCACCCGAGCGCGTGCCGATCACCTTGACGACTGCGGGTTGCGTCTTGCCATCGTCGAGTTCGACGCCACGCTCGAGGCGACGCACGGCCGTCGGGCCCGGAAGCCCGCGCACCACCACGCGGTACGTCTTGGGCACGCCGTGGGTCGGGTGGGCCAGCCCGTTCGCAAGCGCACCGTCGTTCATCAAGAGCAGGAGTCCACTGGTGGCGGCGTCGAGGCGACCGACGGGCACGACACGCTCGGTGACGTCGACGAGTTCCATCACCGTTGGGCGGCCCTTCTCGTCGCTCAGCGTCGTCACGAAACCCTCGGGCTTGTTCATCATCAGGTAGACGTGGCGTTCCTCTTCGACCGCCACGCCATTGACTGTCACGACCGCGTTCGGACCAACTTGCGTGCCCGGCTTGGCGACCACGCCATCCACACGCACACGCCCTTCGGCGATCAAGGTGTCGGCACCGCGACGGGAGGCAACGCCACTCTGCGCGAGGAATCGATTGAGTCGTGCGGTGGGTGTCGCGTCGTCGCTCACAGCGACACCGTACTCAGGCTGGGCGGTTGGCCGCGGCGGGCTCGTCGATCGCGATGCCCTGCGTGGCTGCCATCGCCTGCAGTCGATTGCGCACCTGAGCCGCATCGGGCAGGTCGTCGCCGAGCTCGTCGAGCAGCGGCAGCGAGTGTCTCCCCTCCTCGAGCCCAAAGACGCGATCGAAGCGCGTGGTCGTGCGATAGAGCAGTGGATTGCCAGGCCGATCGGAACGTCCGGCCTCTTCGATCAGGCCGCGCTCCAGCAGGCTCTGGACGGGATTGTCCGCCGCCACACCACGAATACGGGCGATCTCGGGGCGGCTAACCGGTCCGGCGTAGGCCACGACGGCAAGCGTTTCGAGGGCGGCGCGAGAGAGTGGTCGCTGCGAGAGCTGGTCGAGCAGACGGGCACACGCCATCGCCGTATCGTCGGCCGCACGCAGTGCCCAACCACCCGCCACCCGTTCGAGCACGACACCAGAGTTGCCCTGCGTGTGCCGCTGACCAACCTGCACGAGCGCCTCTTCGATGTCTGGCTCGGACAGGCCAGAGGCCTGGGCCAACGCGCGCTCGTCGAGTGGCTCGGACGAAACGAAGAGGAGAGCCTCAACGATGCGCGCGTTCGCGCTCACGCAGCAATACCGATCGCCACGGTCTGACGCCCTGTCGAGCGCATTCGGATTGGCGCGAACGGCGCATCTTGCTCAGCCGTCACCTCGCCGCCGTGAATCAGGTCGAGCACGGCCCAGAAGGCGGCAGCCTGTTCCGTACGGTTGAGGCCCTTGACTGCATCTTCGAAGGTGCAGGCGCCCGTCTCGCGCACTGCACGACGCACGTGGTCGAGCAGCCGACTGAGCGGAATGCGTCGTCGCAAAACGTGAATCGGCTCGGACACCTCGTCCGTGCGGGTCAACACAAGACGTAACGCCGCGGCCAGCGCGGCGGGATCGCCCATGCCGGCATCGTCGAGCTGAGGGCGCGGCGGGCGTAGCGCTGGTGGACCCGAGCGGAACACGCGCAGACCAACCTCGTCGAGACGCTCGGCCAGCCAGGCAGCAGCAGCCTGTGCACGGGCATACTCGGCCAAGCGCGCGGCGAGTTCTTCGGCGGCCTCCTGGGCATCCGGCATGTCATCGACCTCATCGGGCGTCAACAAGAGACGGATCTTCAATTCGAGGAGTGCGGAAACTAGCACGAGGAATTCGCTGGCGCTCTCGAGATCGAGCTCGCCCTCCTCCTCAATCTGGGCCAGATAGCGCAGGCAGATGTCGGCTACGGGTACCTCACCAAGATCGACGACATCGCGCAGCACGAGCGCGAGCAAGAGGTCAAACGGGCCCGCAAAGGACTCCAGATCGAGTTCGAGCGCGAGCGCAGACGAGGTTGCCATTCCCGTCACGGTAGTCGCGAGGGCGGACGTACCCACGTCTCGCGGGAGCCCTACGCGATCGTGACAGTGCCGACCGAGGCGCTGATCTCGGCGAACAAGGCCTGATCGGGGCGCACACGGAAGCCCGGGCCGAGCCGGAGGCGTCGATTGCCCGATGAGGTCTGCAAATCGACGACGACGGGGTGATCGCCGTGGTACTCCTCGCAGATGCGACGCAGCCGCTCGATCGCGTCGGCGGGAGCGTTGCGCGCATCGACCGCGATCCGCACAATGCCGATAATCGCGACGGCATCGAACTCCATCACCTCGAACGCGACGAGCTTCGTTTCGCCGCCCCCACGCTGATCGACGCGCCCATTGACGATCACGATGCGATCCTGCTCGAGCAGCGGGCGCGCCGCCGTGAAGGCCTTCGAGAAGACGACGACCTCGACCACGCCCGTCGTGTCTTCGAGCTGGACGAAGGCCATCGGATCGCCCTTCTTCGTCATCGTCTGACGCACGGAGGAGATGAGGCCGCCAATCGTGACGGTCTCCCCCTCCTTGCGATTCCCGAGCTCGCGGATCGGCACATCGACCTTGCGCCGCAGCTGATCGGCGATGTCCGACAGAGGGTGACTCGAAACGAACAGACCAAGGGTCTCGCGTTCGCCCGCCAAGAGCTCCTTCTTCTCAAATTCGCCCGCGGGTACGGGTGGATGCGAGCCGCCGCCACCGTCACCGACCGAGGCGTCCGCCAGACCCTCAAAGAGGTTCGTCTGGCCTGCGTGCCGATCGGCCTGCGCCTTGCGGCCCGACTGGACTGCCTGGTCGAGCACGAGCAGCATGCCGCGGCGCGGATCGCCCGTCGAATCGAGCGCGCCGGCGCGAATCAGGCTCTCCAAGACGCGACTCGACACGTGCTGCGCATCGACGCGCTCCGCGACATCCCAAATCGAGATGAAGCGCCCGTCCGTCTCGCGCGCCTCGATGATCGCGCGGACCGCATTCTCGCCGACATTCTTCACGGCACTCAAACCGAAGCGAATCTTGCCCTCGACAACCGCGAAATCGCGCTGCGACGAGTTGACATCGGGTGGCAGCACCTCAAGACCCATCGACTCACACTCGGCAACGTAGAACGGCACCTTGTCCTTGGTCTCCATCACCGACGAGAGCAGTGCGGCCATGTACTCGGCGGGATAGTTGGCCTTGAGGTAGGCCGTGCGATACGAGATCAGGGCATAACAGGCGGCGTGAGCCTTGTTGAAGGAGTACTCCGCGCTGCGCTCGTTCTCGACCCAGAGGTCCTCAGCGACCCTGCGATCGACACCGTTGGCCTCGCAGCCAACCATGAACGGCTCCTTCAGCTTGCTCATTAGCTCGGCGTCCTTCTTACCGATCGCCTTGCGTAGATCATCCGCGTCCGCGGGTGTGAAGCCCGCCAATTCCTTGGCAATCAGCATCGATTGCTCTTGGTAGATGTAGACGCCCTTGGTCGAGGCGAGGATCGGCTCGAGCCGGGGATCGGTATAGGTGATCGCCTCTTGCCCGTTATTCCGACGTGCGTACGTCGGAATGTTC
>SXGR01655559.1_pt1 | contig 21442 bp, 19 predicted proteins | sample 3174711 | NCBI WGS metagenome assembly SXGR01 (sample SAMN11356860, study PRJNA531348) | freshwater metagenome | isolation source: freshwater sample F1-60 | place: China: Fuxian Lake, Yuxi | collected 2017-12-25 | reverse complement strand
TCTAATTGCAAATCCCAATCAGCTACTGATGTTTCAGTAATTGGTTTAGCAATTGAAATACCTGCGTTATTAATAACAATATCAATGCCACCAAAGGCGAGCATGGTTTGCGCCATTGCATCTGCAATCGCCTGCTCACTTGTTACATCCATCGCAACTGCAATCGCCTTATCGCTGCCACCTAACTCAGTAGCAAGCTTTGTAGCACCCTCAAGATCTCGATCGGCAACTACAACACAGGCACCCTCGGAAGCTAATCGCTCAGCTGTTGCTTTACCTAAACCTGAGGCAGCACCAGTAACTAATGCGATCTTGCCCGCTAATGGTTTTTGCTTTGGCATTCGCTTTAACTTTGCCTCCTCTAAATCCCAGTACTCAATTCGGAATTTTTCAGACTCTGCAATTGGTGCGTAGGTTGAAAGAGCCTCTGCTCCGCGCATTACATTGATCGCGTTGATATAAAATTCACCAGCAACCCGGGCGGTTTGCTTATCTTTGCCATAAGAGAACATGCCAATACCCGGAACTAAAATAATTAATGGATCAGCGCCCCTCATCGCAGGTGAATCCTTCTTCGCATGGCGGTTGTAATAAGCGGCGTAATTTTTACGGTATGCCTCATGCAACTCATTTGCACGGTTAATTACCTCATCCAATGGTGCATCAGGTTTTGTATCTAAAACCATTGGTGAGATCTTGGTGCGCAGGAAGTGATCAGGACATGATGTGCCAAGGGAAGCTAACTCCATTAACTTTGAGCCTTGCAGGAAGTCTAAGACCACACCATTATCGGTAAAGCTGCCCAACATTCTTACATCTTTTGATGCAATACCGCGAAGGTATGGGGCAAGGCAGGCTGCTCGCTCTTTACGTTTTGCAGAATCTAATGGTGCGTACTTTGACTCCTTTTTGCCAAATGGATCTGCTTTGCCCTTTGCTTTGATGAACTCTTCCGCTTTAGTAATTGCCCAAATAGATCGATCTTCACACTCTTTACTTGTAACACCCCAGGTAGTTAAACCATGGCCACCTAATACACAACCTTTTGCCTTTGGATTATCTTTTGCAATCTTTGCCATATCTAGTCCTAGTTGAAATCCAGGTCGTCGCCAATCCACCCACAAGATCTCCTCGCCAAAACATTCAGTGGTTAATTTCTTGCCATCCTTTGAGGTTGCTAGCGCAATAATTGAATCTGGATGTAGGTGATCAACATGATTAAACTCAACTAAACCATGCATGGAGGTATCAATTGAAGGAGCTGCCCCACCCTTACCAAATGCGCAGTAATCAAAGAGTGCGACCATCTCATCTTCGCGCTCTACCCCTGGATATACATTTACTAAATCTTTAAATTTTTCTAGATCAAGGGCAGCAAGACCTGCCTCTTTTAAAGTGCCAAGATCTCCGCCTGATCCTTTAACCCACAACACAGTTGTGTCCTTACCAGTTGCTGGATTTGCGACCACACCCTTTGCTGAAGTATTACCACCGGCGTAATTTGTAAAGCGGGGCTCTGCTCCCAACTTATTACTGCGGGCTAATAATTCGGAAACTACTTTAGGTGTCGACATTAAGCTCCCCATCCAGCTTGCGCGCCACCGACTCGTTCGGCAGCAATCTTTTCGGCATAGCCACTCTTTGCATAAGCACTCTTTGGATCTGGTGCTAATCCTTGCTCACTTCTTAATTCACCAAGTAAATCACGAACATCGGTGTTATAGGCATCCATCAATAGATCATTAGCACCTAATACATCACCTGCTAATTGCGCCTTCTTTAATGCATCAGCATCAACTATCAACGCCTTAGCCACCGCCTCCTGCACATTAGTAATAGATCTAATCTGGGCTGGAATCTTTGGCTCAATGTTGTGGCATTGATCTAATACATAGGAGACAGTTGTTCCCTTATCAAAGCCGCCGCCTTGATTAACCTCATGCATAATTCTAAATAATTGGAATGGATCAGCAGCACCAACAATTAGATCATCATCGGCGTAGAACCTGGAGTTAAAGTCAAAGGCGCCAAGTCGTTTTCTACGAAGTAAAAATGCAACTATGTACTCAATGTTAGTTCCAGGTGCGTGGTGACCAGTATCAACACAAACACTTGCCTTAGGTCCAAGCTCTGTGCAATGCACATACGAGGTGCCCCAATCTGGCACATCTGTTGAATAAAATGCTGGTTCAAAGAATTTATATTCAAGTAGCATTCTTTGGTTATCACCAAGACGGGCATAAACCTTTTGCAAGCTTTCAAATAAGCGATCTTGTCTGCCAGCTAAATCATCTTGACCTGGATAATTTGTACCATCAGCAAACCAAAGTTTTAGATCTTGGGCGCCAGTGATATTCATAATCTCAATGCACTCAAATAGGTGATCAACCGCCTTTTGGCGAATCTTCTTATCAAAGTGGCAAACAGAGCCAAATTTGTAATCATCATCTTGGAAGGTATTTGAATTTACTGTGCCAAGTCTTACCCCCAGATCTTTGGCATGTTTGGCAAGCTTTGCGTAATCATCAACCTTATCCCAGGGAATATGCATGGCAACCGATGGGGCAGCGCCGGTGTACTTATGTACCTGGGCAGCATCAGCAATTTTTTCATATGGATCCCTTGGCACACCAGGTTGGGCAAAAACTTTGAATCTAGTGCCAGAGTTTGCATACGCCCAAGAGGGAGTCTCAATCCAAAACCGCTTAAGTACTTCCTTAGCCTCTTGCTTTGATGCCATGCGCATTGCTCCTTTGGTTTGGGTTTAACTTTTTATTATTTAAGGTAGAAAACTTCCTCTAACTGTAAAAATCCTTCATCTGGTCGCTTGCCATCTAAGGCGACAAAAAATGGCGCCATATCTGCCTGCCACTTTGCGTTGATCTCGCGCTTTTCCATCCCAGCTTTAGCCTCTTTTAATGATGGGGTTTCAAAGTAGCCAATTAATGTGCCATCGGAGCGATCTAAATGAAGTGAGTAATTATGCCAACCTGTTTCAGATAGCGCCTTTAACATCTCTGGCCAAACTTGCCCATGGCGGCGAACATACTCATCTATCATCTCTTTTTTAACCTGTAATCTAAAACAGACTCTTTGCATTTAATTAATACCTTGCCTTCATATAATCCAGTGATTTCTTAGCTAAATCATCTGAATCACTCCAAAGATTTCGCCAAACACATAGGGTGTTAGAAAGAGCTGGATCTACTACAGCAGAGGAAAAAGACTCAAAGGTAATTGGTCCTTGGTATTTAACCTCTTCTAAGGCAGCAAAAAAGGTGTCAAAATCAACATTGCCAGTGCCAAGATATCCTCGATGGCTCTCACCAATATGAACAAAGCCCAATCTATCGCCAGCCTCGATCACAGCTTTGCGCATCCCATCCTCTTCAATATTCATATGATAGGTATCAAGGTGAACATAAGCATTTGCTCGGTTTACCTCCTCTAAAAACTTTAACCCTTCAGCGCCAGTATTAATAATATTTGTCTCATATCTATTTACAACCTCAAGATTTATATTAATTCCCTTATCCGCTGCATAATCTGCAAGTCGTTGCATAGCACCAACTGAGTTAGCCCGGTTTTCTTTACTTGCCGGCTGTGGATACTTAGCCAAAGATGAGTAGATAACACCACAAAGCTCAGTTCCACCTAGGGCGTGTAATACATCTGTTGCTTGGCGAAGTAGCTCATCCCCTTTTTTTACAATTGATTGATCAAGGCTGGTCACATCGGTTTTGGCAGATAGGCCAAGGGATGCGTGCGCTCTTAAATTATGTTGTTTCAGTAAATCCTTTGTCATCGCAATGTCCACATTCCATGGGTCTAGTAATGCGATCTCTATGTAATCGTAACCGGCACGGGCGGCCCCACTTATGGCAGTAGCTGCTCCCTTAGCGCTCCAATCCCCCGCCCAAACAAGTGCGTGACCACCATACTCAAGACGTTTGGCAGCTGGCATTTGTTTCCTTACTTGTTGGCGTTAAAAGGATTCTTTACTCATATCTTTCCACTCTTTAAAGGCGGTGTCCAACTTTTCACTTTTCTCTATCAAAAAGTAAACAAAAGCTATTTAAAAAGAAGATAGGGCAGCCTCTTAATTGAGGCTGCCCTATCAGCAGATTAATAACTTCTAAATTTAATTAGAAGTCGAATTGATCTACGTTGTCCTTTGTGAACACAGTTGCTGGGCCAAGGATAATTTCATTTCCTACAGCTCCTGCAGTAACAGTGCGCTCTGCATCACCTTTGTCGCCAGGGCCTGATGGCACCTTAGCTCCAACAGCAACATCGCCACCGCCACGTACATGCTTAGCTACGTAAACAGCAACATATCCAAAGTTTTCAACATCCCATAGTGAAGCTTGGGCGTTTGAACCATCCTTGATGTATGTCTTCATGTCATTTGGAAGACCAAGACCAGTAACAGCAACCTTGCCCTTTGCAGCTGAGCCAGAAACATACTTAGCAGCAGCAACAATACCTACAGATGTAGGAGCAACAATTGCCTTGATCTTTGGATACTTCTGGATAAGACCTTGAGTCTCAGTTGTTGACTCCTCTGGCTTATCTAGACCATAAGCAGTTGCAACTACCTTCACATTTGGATAGTTAGCTGCAAGCTCTTTCTTCATGAAGTCAATCCATACATTCTGATTTGTTGCATCTGGAGTTGTTGAAAGAATTGCGATATCTCCAGCGCCACCTGCTAGATCAGAGGCAGACTTAGCAAGAGCTTGTCCGATACCTTCTGATGAAGCCTGGTTAACGAATACTGAACGACCATCTTGTGCAACATCTGAATCGTAGGTAACAACTGTTACACCCTTGTCCATTGCATCCTTAAGAGCAGGAACTAGAGCATCTTTGTCGTTAGCTGCAACGATCAATACGTTGTAACCAGCTTGTACAGCTGCGTTAATTTCTTTCACCTGTGCGGCAGCGGTGATTTCAGTTGGGCCTTTGTAGGCACACTCTGCACCAAGCTCAGCACATGCACGTTGAACACCCTTATCAGCTGCTTGGAAGTAGCCAATTGTTCCTAATTTAGGAATGTGAGCGATCTTTAGTGCATCACCTGAACCACTGTCCGATGATGAACTGCAACCAGCAAGAAGAACTGCTGCTGCAAGTACGGAGAGAACTTTTTTCAAAGTATTTCCTTTCGTTGATAGTTACAAAATTACTCAATTTTGCAACACGTGCCTAGGAAAGTAGCTACGACTCCTAGGACCGCTGGACAAACTTAGTATTGGCTGGGAAGTACTTGCAAGGTGAATTTATAACAATTAGGTGTCGAAACGCCTAACCCATCACCAATCCGCCGTTTACGTTGATGGCAGCTCCAGTTATATAGGAGGAGGCATCAGAGGTGAGGAAGTTAATCATGCTGGCCACCTCATCGGGCCGGCCTAATCGATTTAATGGAGTTTGTGAAAGCCACTCATCTAATCTGCCAACGGAGCGATCTGTAATCATTTTAGTTTCAATTCTTCCTGGTAATACCGCATTCACTGTCACACCACTTGCGCCATACTCTTTAGCTGCAGAGTAGGTAAGACCAAGTAAACCTGCCTTTGCAGTTGCATAATGCGCGTGATTGGCAGAGCCGGTTAATGCAACCTGGGATGAAATATTAATTACTCTTCCCCATTTTTTACTCACCATACTTGGCGCACATGCTCTAATTAATTTAAAGGCGGTGGTTAAATTAAGATTTATCGCTTCATCCCAAAGTTGATCACTCATTTGAATAATACTTGAATCGCTCATTATCCCTGCGTTATTTACTAAAATATCAATTCCACCAAAATTTTTCCTCACCTGCCCAACTAAATTTTCAGCTGCTCCTTTTTGGGATAAATCTGCTTGAAAGATTTCAACCTTGAAGCCTTTACCATTTAATTGATCAGCTATTTGTTTAGCCTCTTTTTGACTACTTGAGTAGTGCAAAGCAACGGTGATTTTTTCCGCAGCTAAAGCGGCAACAGTGGCAGCGCCAATTCCAGTTGCACCCCCACTTACTAATGCCACCCTCACTTTATGCCACCACTTTTCATAAAACTATCCATCACCTCTTTGTTTGCAACCCGGTTTGGTATCTCACCGTTGCGTAAGCCTAATAGATCATCAACCACCATTTTTGAATGATGGGCAACCACCTGCTTAGATGCACCTGCAAGGTGTGGGCTTAGAACCACATTTGATAATGATCTAAAACCAGAATCACCTGGCAGTGGCTCAGTTGGATAAACATCAAGGGCAGCTCCGGCAATCTTCTTAGCTTTTAATACCTTTAATAATGCCTCGTAATCAACTAGAGCAGCCCGAGCAGTATTTATAAAGTAAGCAGTTGGCTTCATAAGATCAATGTACTTAGCGCTAAATAATCCAGTACTTTTACTAGTTACCTTAGCTGCCATCACCACAAAATCACTACTACTTGCTAACTCCTCTAACTCCACACTTTTTATTGAAAGCCTTGCTAATTGATCAGCCTTTGCATATGGATCAAATGCAATTACCGACATTCCTAATGCAATAACCCGTTTAGCAATCTCCTGTCCAATAAAACCGGCGCCAACTATGCCAACTGTTTTGCCCATTAACTCATCCCCTTGAAATCTTTGAAAAGGTGCATCTGGATCCAAACTCCACTCAGAGGTGACACCTTTTCTATCTCCTGCCTTATCTGCGTAGGAAACTGAGGTTAAATCATCGGTGTAACGAAGAAGATGGTGGGTAGTTGGAATACCTCTGGCAATTGAGATCATTAAACCTAAGGTGTACTCAGCAACTGCAATCGCATTTCGACCTGGGGTAAATAGGATTGGAATATTTCTAGCAGTTGCTGCATCAATATCAGTATTGGCCGCTGGTTCATTTCGACAAGCTGCAATTATCTTCAAATTCTTAGCAGAGTTAATTACCTCATTTGTAATACTTTCAAACTCAATGATGGCAACCTCAACCTCTGCTAATTTACTTATTAAGGAATCCTTATCCATCTTTACACCCGTTACGGCAAAGCCGCCCTGTTCAACCTTAAAGCCAGCAGCAGTTAACCGTTTGATCTCAGATTGATCCATTCGGGCGGTAATAAATGTTTTCATTTACTTAACCCTATAAGAGGCAGATGGTGCGCTCTTATCAAACTCATCTTTAATAGATTCATAAAGAGCGCGAAAGCGGGCGTAACGTTCCTGGTAATAGGTGTGAATCTTTATATCTGGCGTAAACCTTGCCTCGATCTTCACATTTGTTTTTATTGTTTGGCGAATATCTTTAAACATCCCAACGCCCATCCCAGCTAGATAAGCATCCCCAACTGCAGCCCCTACTGAGTCTGCTAAAACCGCAATTGGCATACCCAGTACATCTGCCTTTATTTGATTCCATAACCCACTCTTACTTCCGCCACCAATACTTCTTATCTCATCGATTTTTATGCCAGCTGCTTTGCCAATCTCAACATTGTGAGCAAGTGCAAATGCGGTTCCCTCTAGTACTGCTCTAAAGATCATCGCTGGTGTTGTAGTTAGAGATAAGCCAAAGAAGACTCCACGGGCATTTGTATGCCAGATTGGGGATCGCTCACCCATCATGTAGGGAAGAAAAATTAATCCCTCACTTCCTGGTGCAACACTTTGGGCATCTTTTGATAACTGCTCAACTGATTGCTCACCCTTTAATATATTTTGTTGCAACCACGCCACACTCGCACCAGATGCCACCATTGCACCTAAGCGAAGTTGTCTGCCTGCAATTGCATGTTCAATTGCGACAAAGGCATCATTAAAATTATTTCCATCGGTTGGCATCAAAAGCACTGTTGAGGTGCCAGTCATCTCAGCGACTACACCTGGATCAATTACTCCAGCTTCGACAGCGGCAGAGCAGCCATCAACTGAGCCAAAGTAAACAGGTGTACCAGCTGCAATCTTGGATTGGTTATTACTTAACACCTCACCTTGCAAAGTTATTGAGTTAGCAATTTGAGGAAACTTATCCTCACCTACGCCAACAAATTTCATTACCTCATCGGCCCACCTTGAGTTATCAGCGCTTCGAAGTTGCAGTAATGAGGCATGGGCTGCATCAATGCCAAACTTGCCAGTTAACTTTAAGTTTATATAGCCAGGAATTTGCAGGAAGTACTTTGTCTTTTGGTAATTTGCTGGCTCATTTTTAATCAACCATTTAATTTTTGCCGCCACATAATATGGATCTGCTCGGTTGCCAGTTAATTTAGTGATATTGGAAAACTCTTTTTCCAACTCATCTGCCTCTGCTTGAGCTCTGCGATCCATCCAAATCATCGCATCCCTTATCGGCTCACCCTTTGCATCAACTGCAATTAATGTTGGAGCTTGAGAACTGATTGCCACACCAATTATTTGCGCACCAGTTGCGCCAGCCATAGCGATCTCAACCGCCTTACAAAAACTTAGCCACCAATCATTTGGATCTTGTTCTACCCAGCCAGCTTGTAAGTACTTTGTTGGATACTCAGCTCTGCCTTGGGAGATGATGTGGCCAGCATTATCAACTAGTACCGCCTTGGTCGCAGTAGTACCAACATCTACGCCAAGTAATAACTGCTGCATTTGCTAGCTTTTTAAAGCTTTAAGCTCTCTTCGTGCTTTACCTTTTTGCACCAAAACAGGGGCTGCAACTGAGATCAAAAGCAAAATACCGGTAACAATTGTTCGCCATTGGGCGTTGATCTCCTGCAGAGTTAACCAAGATTCAACTGAGCCAGCAAGTAATACACCTGCAACTACTCCCCACATAGTTCCAATTCCACCAAAGATTGAAACTCCACCTAACAAAATGGCAGAGATAACTAATAACTCAAGACCAACACCATTATCTGCTTGGGCAGTTGAGAAGCGGAAGGTGTAAATAACACCAGCAACACCTGACATAAAGCCGGTGAAGGTGAAAACAATCATCTTGTGTCTAACCACATTAACACCAGCAAATTTAGCCGCCTCTGGGCTTTGACCAATAGCTAATGTGCGACGACCAAATGGCGTCTTATGAAGAAGTAAACCAAATAAAATTCCAAAGATAATAATTAATGGCAGAGTCTTTGGCATAAATGATTTACCAATAGTGTCAAAACCAAAGCTAGTCCAAAACTCTGGGAACTCATTAACAGTGTTCTCACCTAGTAGACCATTTGCAATACCTCGGTATAGCGCCAAAGTTCCAATAGTTACCGCTAAGGATCCCAAACCTAACTTTGTCACTAGAAAGCCATTAACAAAACCACAGGCGGTTCCAACCAAAATACAGATAAGAATTGACATCCAAATTGGCGCACCCTTGGCATAACTCCAACCCAGCATTGAGCTTCCTAGCGCCAAGATAGAGGCAACCGATAAATCGATCTCACCTAAAATAATCATAAATAACATCGCAAAGGCGATGATCATGATCTCTGAAGTATTAGAAAAGATGTAGGAGAAGTTAAGTGGGGTTAAAAAGTTTGAGGTAGTAAGGGAGGCAAATACCCAAACTAAAAGTAGTAAGCCAATAATTGCCGTATCCCAACTGCGGCGAACTGAACCTAACTTGGCAAATTTAGACATAACTAAATCCTCTCTCTGATTCGTTGCGCCAGCAATTGTTTCTCATTTCTTACCGCCAGTACTCGATCGGCGTAGATGGCAATAATCAATAGCAGGCCATTAATCGCTGCCTTCCAGAAGGCATCCACACCAAGAGCAGCTAAGCCACCTTGAATTGTCTGCACCAGGAGTGCGCCAATAACTGCGCCAACTACAGTTCCAGATCCACCCATAATTGTTACGCCACCAATTACAACGGCTGCAACAACCGCTAACTCCTGGCCATAAAAAGCGGTGGAGTCAACTTGGGCAAATCGCATTAAATAAAATACGCCAGCAATGCCAGACATAACACCTGAGAAAACAAATGCAAGGAAGGTGCGACGGAAAACCTTTAAACCAACAAGATCTGCCGCTGGTGGATTAGAACCAATTGCATAAGCATCTCTGCCTGATTTTGTGTACTTCATAAAAAGTGCCATCAAAATCATTGCAATAACTACCATTAAGAATGTGAAGGGCAGAAGACCAAAGTAAACCTTTTGACCAAGTGCCAGCAAACTCTCTGGCATCTCCTGTGCGTTGTAATCAACTGAGTTTGAAACAACATAAACTAAACCGCGGACAATATATAAAGTACCTAGCGTTACCACCAAGGAAGGCAATCTAAGACCTGCCACCAGTAAGCCATTTAAAATACCAACTGCCAGGCCAATAATTGAACCAATCACAAAGCATTGCACCCAGGTAAAGCTTGGATTTTTTGCACAAAAATCAGCAACTACCCAAGCAGATAAGCCAACGGTAGAGGCAATTGAAAGATCAATATGACGCATAACCACAATTGGTGCGATACCAATTGCCAGCAGCGCCACCACAGAGGTTGAGGTCAAAAGATCTCTAGTGCCATCACCAGTTAAAAATCGTGGATTGATTAAGCCGGTGCCACCAACTGCCACAATTAAAATAATAAAAAGACTTGATTCCCGGCTTGATGGACGAAGTTTGGTTAACCAATTCATATTAAGCACTTCGCTTTCCAGTAGTAGCAGCGGCAATAATCTTTTCCTGCGTTGCCTCTTTTCTCGATAACTCAGCAACCTGTCTGCCCTCACGCATCACAATAATTCGATCTGCCATTCCTAACACCTCAGGAAGTTCAGATGAGATCATCAAGACCGCTTTTCCTTCACTAGCTGCTTGATTTACTAAGCGGTGAACCTCAGCCTTTGTTGCAACATCAATACCGCGGGTTGGCTCATCAACAATTAACAGATCAGGATCGGTAGCAAGCCACTTAGCTAAAACAGTTTTTTGTTGATTACCTCCAGATAGGCGATCTACTGGATCTGCTTGGTTGGCAAACTTAATACTTAGTTTTTCCTTCCAAGTATTGGTCAAAGATTTCTCCCGCTTAAAGTTAATTAAGCCGCGATCTGTTAATTGATCAAAGGACTCCATTGAGATATTTCGATTAACCCCAGCCACCATAAACAATCCTTGCTGGCGGCGATCCTCCGGCACTAATGCAATCTTGCGCTTCATTGCCTCAACTGGTGAGCCTGCTGGTAATGCCTTGCCATTTAAACTTACTGAGCCACTTTCATACTGATCAACACCAAAGATTGCTCTGGCAACCTCTGATCGGCCTGAGCCAACTAAGCCAGCCAGTGCCACAATCTCACCCTTTTTCACATTAAATGAAACATTTCTAAAGTACGCAGGGTTGGTTAAATCCTTAACCTCAAGAACTACCTCGCCAATCTTGTTCTCAGTCTTTGGGAATAGCTCAGTTAACTCTCTTCCCACCATCTCTTTAATTACCTTTTGTAGATCAGTCTTACCAACTGGATTCTCACTCACAGTTGCACCATCTCGCATAACGGTAATGAAATCTGAGATTGCAAAGACCTCATCTAATCGATGGCTAACAAAGATAACCGCCTTATTGGCAGCCTTTAAGGATTTCATAACTGTCATCAACCGCTCAACCTCAGAGGCGGAAAGAGCTGCGGTTGGCTCATCCATCAAAATAATATTTGCATTCATAGATAACGCCTTTGCAATCTCAACTACCTGTTGATCTGCAATGGATAGACCACGTGCTTGTCGCTTTGGATCTAAATCCACACCTAACTCTTTAAATAATCGTGCCGCCTCACTTTGGGCAAACTTCCAATCAATCACCACTCCCTTTTTCGGTTGGCGACCAATAAAAACATTTTCAGCTAACGATAGATCTAGGAAAAGGGAGGGCTCTTGATAGATAACTGCTACACCTTGATCAATGGATGCTTGTGGGGATCCGGTAATAAAATCCTTGCCACCTAATTTGATTGTGCCACCATCATTGATATGAACACCAGATAAAATCTTAAGCATGGTGGATTTACCCGCACCATTTTCACCAAGGAGTGCGTGAATCTCACCCGCTCTAATCTTTAGCTCAGCTACCCGTAATGCAACTGCGCCACCAAAGCGCTTTTGCACCCCAGACATCTGAAGAAGTAGATCACCCTTAGCCACCACCGAATTACCTCATCTCTAATAGATTAAAAATCTTTAGCCCGTAAGCAAATTCTCTCGCTGACCCTATCGGCACTTTCCTTATAGGGCTAGACGGGCAAGGTATGCGCAGATAACAAAGAGATAACGCCCATCGCCGTTGATCTTAAAATCTGGGATTACCGCACTCCTTTTATCTATACATATCTATATAGCGCACAGCTGCCGGCAGGTTGAAGTTAGGTGGTTAGTTAGGCAAGAGTTAAGGGTATGCACCAATACCTCGCCCTGGATATGGGGGCTGAATCTGGCCGATTGATGGCGGTAAGTATTGGCAATCAAATCTCAACCAGTGAGCTCTACCGTTTTCAAACTCCAGTTGCCACCGACCGATATGGCAGGCGGTGTTGGGATCTGCCAAAGATAATTGAAGAGATAACAACAGCATTAAGTAAGGCGGCAAATACCGGCACCTACCTTGGATTAGCAGTGGATACCTGGGGATTAGATTTTGGATTTATTGATCAAGAGGGTGAAGTAATTGATCTACCTGTCTCCCACCGTGATCATCGCACCGATGGGATGTTAGAGAAAGCTTTCTCCTTAGTTGGCAGAGATCGATTACACAATGAGAGTGGTTGCCAATTACTTGAGGTTAACTCCATCTATCAATTACTAGCAATTGCAAATCAAACACCGCAGGAGTTTAAAAAAGCAAAGCATCTGCTCTTTATGCCAGATCTAGTTTTATATATGCTCACTGGTGTAGTTGGTACTGAGTACACAATTGCCACAACTTCAGGTTTATATGATGTGGTTAATGATCAATGGGCAGTTAATCTTGCAAAGGATTTAAATATTCCCTCCCACATATTTGGACAAGTGCAAAACCCAGGAAGTATTCGAGGAGTATTAAGTAAGGATCTACAGGAAAAAACAGGTATTGGTCCAATTACCTGTATTGCAACTGCAAGTCATGACACAGCAGCCGCTGTCTTTGCTACACCTCTTTCCTCCCCAGGCAGTGCTTACATTTCAAGTGGCACTTGGTCATTAATGGGAGTAGAGCTAGAAAGCCCTGTTGTTAATAAAACAACATTGGAAGGCAGGTTAACTAATGAGGGTGGTTATAACCGCTCCATTAGATTGCTTAGAAACATTATGGGGCTTTGGTTAATCCAAGAGGTAAGGCGTGATCTAAAGGAATCTGGCCTTGATTTAACCTACGCGCAGTTGGTCGAGCAAGCACAACAGGTTTCAGATCCCTTTGCCTCTTTAATTTATGTTGATGCCTCAATTTTTATTCATGCTGGCGGGATGATTGAGCGGATTCAAAGATTTTGCAAAGCGACAAATCAAGCTGTGCCAACAACACCAGGTGAGTTAGCCCAAACTGTATTTGCCTCCCTGGCCCTGCAATACACAAAAACCTGTGATGATTTAGCAGCATGTTCAAAGCTTGGAATGCCTGCAATACATATTGTTGGTGGCGGCTCACAAAATCACCATCTATGCCAATTAACCGCTGATATCTCCGGTAAAGAGGTTATTGCCGGTCCAGTTGAGGCAACTGCAATGGGAAATGCAATGGTGCAGGCAATTGCACTTGGCAAGGATGCCAACTTAACTGATGCAAAATCTGCAAGAGCGCTGATCATATCCTCTGGTTTAGGCCTGCGAAGTTTTAAACCCACCCAAGGCCAAGATCACAATACAATTGCGCAAATCCGCACCCGTTATCAAAAGCTAACTTTGGAGGATATGCGATGAGTGATTTAGTCTCCCAATTAACCTCACTCGCCATCGCAGCCGGGGACCCAGCAGCTGATTTAACAATTGTGGCAGAAGGTAATGCTGCAGTATTTGAGCCATCTACAAATCGCTTTTTAGTTAAGGCAAGTGGTGTGGTGATGGGAAAAGCAACTATTGAGGATTGGGTCTACCTTGATTTAGCAAAGTGTACTCAAGTATTAGTTGATGCTAATAAACAGGGAGTAACAAAGAAGTTAGATAAAGCATTTGATGCAATATTAAAAGAGTCTAAGACACCAAATGGTGTTGTAAAGAAAGCTTCAATTGAAACAATGGTGCATGTGGTTGCCTTTGATCTAATGGGTGCTACCTGGTCTCTTCACACCCACCCAACACCGGTGGTGGCGCTCGCTGCAAGCAAGGATGGCACTAAACATTACAAAGCAACGGTTTTCCCAGATGAGGCTGTTGTCTGCGGACCAGTTCCATTATTTCTTCCCTACGCAGACCCAGGTCTATCCCTTGGCTTAGGTGTCTATCAAGGAGTACTTAAGTATCAAAAAAAGCATGAGAGATCTCCTGGTCAGATTATTTTAGGAAACCATGGCCTTTGCACCTTTGGCTCTGCAAGCTCTGAAGCACTCTCCACAACACAGATTGCAGTTAAAGCTGCCAGGGTTAGATTGGGTGCATTATCTGCTGGCGGAATTAAATTTGTTGGTGACAAGCAAGCAGCAGCAATTGCATATCGGCCAGATGAGATCTTGCGCCGCAAAATGTTGTCGCAGGGTAAGTAAAAAGAGTTAATGAAGGTTAAAGCTGCCACCTTTGATATTGGCGGAGTTTTATACTCCGATGATGCCTTTAAACGCGCAATCTTTTCTGCCCTTAATCAATTAACCACCGTTTCAAAGAGTGATTTTGATCAGGTATACCTTTCACATTTAAAATCACAATCTGGCTCACTCCGATCAAAGTTATGTGAAGCCTTCTTAGGCTCATTAGATAAAAAGAGTGAGTTAATGGAGTTAACCAATCACAGATGGATTTTTAATGATAATGATCAATACCAAGATGGCAAAGAGTGCTTAATAAAGTTAAAACAGGCTGGCTTAAAGATAGGTATTGTGGCAAATCAACCTAAAAGATCAGCTGATCGATTAAAAGCAGATGATCTGCTGCAATATATTGATTTTCTAGGGATCTCCGCCATCGTGGGCTTTGAAAAACCAGATCCGGCCTTTTTTAACTTAGCAATCAAAAAGTTAGCACTCCCTGCGCAGGAAATAATCCACATCGGTAATCGAATCGATACCGATGTTAATCCAGCTAAAGCATTGGGGATGAGAACAGTTTGGGTAAGAAGAGGGGAAGCAAATCCTGAGCCATCAAAGGATGATTTAGCAGCTGCTGATATAACAGTTAGTGATTTGAAATCTTTGCCTGAGTTGATTACCTCATTATGAGCAAAGAGGTATTTATTGGCATTGATATTGCCACCTCAAATATTAGAGCGGTCGCAATTGATCAAAGTGGCACCGCAGTTGCAAGAGCTAATGCCCCCCTTGCCCAAGTAAAAAGAGGGGATGATAAATCTGCCACCCAAGATAGTAAGAGTTGGATCTCATCAGTTGATAATGTTTTAACCCAACTTTGTAAACAATTAAGTGAGAAAGCTTTAATCCCCCAATCATTATTAATCTCAGCAACCAGTGGCACCTTTGTACTCTGCAATAAAGATGGCACACCTATTGCAGATGCTGTTATGTATAACGATGGCAGGGCCTCTGATCCCCTTGGAAGAGCGGCCAAGGTAATACAAGCTTCAAAACAGAGCGGACCCTTTCACTTTGCAAATACCCCTGAAGTTTTAATCGCACACCTATCAGAGCAACCATTACAACAAATTCCAACTGATAGTAGCCATGGGTTAAAGATGGGTATTGATCTTTTAAGTAGAGATTACTTAGCTGCGACGAGAGAGAGCGCTAACTCACTAAATATAACTCTGCCAAAGGTTGTACTACCAGGAACAAAGATTGCAACAATAAGTAACCAGATAGCGGCAAAATTAGGTATTCCTGCTATTCCAATTTATGCCGGAATGACCGATGGCTGCACCGCACAGATTTCAGCAGGTGGTGCTACTGGCTCTGTTACCTCCCTTGGCACAACCATGGTGATTAAGGTTGTGGCAGATTCCAATATCTCAGGAGATGGCTTTTACTCCCACCTTCTACCATCAAATCGCTACTTATTAGGGGGTGCTAGCAATATCGGCGGGGTTAGTTATCAAAAGTATGAAGCAGATCTAGAAAACTTTAATAAAAAAGCTGCCGAGATTGATGCTGCAAACTTTATTACCTACCCATTAACTGTGACAGGTGAGAGGTTTCCAATTAAATCATCAAGTATTACAAATCTAGTATCAGCTGCGCCAGAAAGTGATGTGATGGAGTTCCGCGGGATATTAGAAGGGATCGCCTTTACTGAAAGGTATGCATATGATCTTTTACAAAAGGCGGGGGCAATTTTATCGCAAACTATTTACACCACCGGAGGCGGTGGTAAATCAAAGGTGTTATCGCAAATTAGAGCAAATATATTAAATAGACCAGTTGCAATTACCAATACCACCGGCTCTGATATGGGAGCGGCATTTTTATCTTTTGCAAGCCACATAAAATCAGGTGAGGATTTAACTGGCGGGTTAGCTGCAATAAATATCTCACACGTTGAGATATTTCAACCAAAGCCAGATGAGGCCTTAAGTAGTAATTATCAAAAATACCTAACGCTAATCTCCCCCTACATTTAGTAGTAGCCTTATCGATATGCGCAAGGTATTAGTTTTAAACCCAGCAGATAACATTGCAATTTGTTTAGCTGATATGGATGCCGGCACAGTAATTGATCAAGATAATTTAAAGTTAACAATCACCCAAAAAATACCAAGAGGTCACAAGGTGGCATCTAAGTCAGTTAAAAAGGGTGAGGGAATTATTAAGTATGGCGAGCGCATGGGACATGCCACCAAAGATATTTCTGTGGGAGAGCATGTTCACACCCACAATGTTTTAGGAGATCGCCTCTCCACTGAGGTGAGTTAAGTTATGGGTATTACCGGCTTTGCCCATAAGGGTCGTGGGGTTGGCATAAGAGATCATCAATTGATCCTGCCATCTGTTGTTTGTTCCACCCATGTCAGTCGAAAGATTGCTAATGAGGTTGGCGCCTTAACCTTTGCCCACCAAAATGGTTGCGGAATTATTGGTATTGATGTGCCAGGGGTGGATAACTTCTTTATTGAGTTAGCAAATCATCCAAATGTGCAATCAGTCTTGGTGGTATCCCTTGGTTGTGAAACTATTCAAGGACCTGAGTTGTTACCAAAGATTAACCAAGAGTTATCTAGATTATTAGTTATTCAAGAGTCAGGGGGTGCCACCGGCACATATGAGGCGGGTGTGGTGCAGGCAAAGCAATTACGAGATAACTTTAAGAGTGAGCCAAAAGAGGTTGAAAAATTAGTTGTTGGTTTAGATCTTGCCCGTAATATTGAAAATCTAGCTGATATTAAAAGCGCACTTACCGCAGCTGGTTTTGCAGTTGAGATTGAGGAAAGCCGTGGGGTAAGTGAACATAATCTTGCCAAATTAATGAGCAAGAAGGTTCATATTATTTTCTCCTTCGCAGATGAGAATCAACCACCCTCTGGCTTTCCATTAATACCAGTTATCAATATTGCATCCACCTCCCCACTTCACACTGCCCTTTCTGCTGAGTTTGATCTGCAATCTGATGCATCAGTAACTCAAATGATTGATCTGCTTACCAAGGTTGCAAAGGGTGAGAAAACAAAGAGTGAAGTATCTGGCATTGGTGAGATTGTTGCACCCCGTGCGGTCAGGAGTGTGTGATGAGCCTTACCGGTTATAAACGAAGTGATGGCAGATGGGGTTTTAGAAACCATGTATTGATCCTGCCACTTCATCAGATTTTATCGGCGGCAGCCAGAGATATTGAAAGCCAATCAAATGGCGCGGTTGCAGTAAGCCATGATTGGTCGCAGGTAGTTGAAAAAGATCATGAGCGAATCATTCACTCATTGGCTGGAAATGCGACAAATCCAAATCTCTACGCCACCATCTTGTTACGCCTTGGCACACCAATTGAGGATGAGGTAATCACAAGGGCTAAAAGTTATGGCAAGACAAAGTTAATTGAAATATCACTCTCTGATTTAAAATCCTTAGATAGGTTAACTCAATCTGGTGTTACTGAGGCTAATAAATTACTTCTTGAAGCCAAAAGTGAACAAAGAGTTGCAGCGCCAATCTCAGCAATTGTCTTAGGTCTTGAGTGTGGTGGGTCGGACGCCTACTCTGGCATTACCGCTAACCCAGCACTTGGGGTTGCAAGTGACAAATTGGTAGCGCAAGGTGGCACATCAATACTTGGTGAAACAATGGAGATCTTGGGCGCAGAGCATCTATTAGCAAGGCGGGCAATTACTAAAGAGGTAGGACAACAAATAATTGATGTGGTGGCAAGGTATGAAGCAAGTATTAATTATGAGGGAATTGATATCAGAGGTGCCCAACCATCTAGAGGAAATATTGAGGGCGGCCTTTCCACATTGGAAGAGAAATCTTTAGGAGCTGCTAAAAAGGCAGGTAATGCCCAATTTACTGGTGTGCTGGAGTATGCAATTGCGCCAAAAAAGTGCGGCCTTTACTTTATGGACACACCGGGTCATGACATTGAACAGTTAACAGGTTTTGGCGCAGCTGGTGTAAATATCACCGTCTTCACAACTGGTAGAGGAACTCCAACCGGAAGTGCGGTTATGCCAACAATTAAGGTGGCAACTAATACTGAGATGGCAACTGCTATCCCAGATATTATCGATTTAAACTCCGGTACAATCGCCGATGGCACCCAAACTTTGGAAGAAAATGGGGAAGAGATCTATAACTTAATTTTAGATGTTGCTAATGGTCAATTAACAAAGGCAGAGCTTGGTGGACACCATGAGTTTAATCTCTCCCGTCTTTATGGCTCTTCTTTATAATTAGTTAGGTACTCTTACTTCAATGCGCGCCCTATTCATCGAACACGACCATGTCTCACCCGGTGGGCCAATCTGGCGCTCTCTGGAAAAACATGGGTATGAAATTGAGCGGTTTTTAATTGTTCCTGAGGAAAATTACGACTCACCAAATGTCACCACAACTTTTCCAAACTTTAATGATTATGACCTACTAGTTCCGATGGGCGCTCCCTATGGAGCCTATGAAGATGATCGAATTGGTAATTGGTTGCTACCTGAGTTAGAAAAATTAAAAGCTGCCCACAATGCTGGTATTCCAATTCTTGGTATCTGCTTTGGTGGTCAACTAATGGCAAGAGCACTCGGCGGCTCAGTTGCTAAAGCACCAAAGGCAGAGGTTGGTTGGTTTGAAATAGAGTCAAATGATAAAACCTTAATCTCATCAGGTCCCTGGTTTGAATACCACTGGGATAGATGGCAAAGCCCAAAGGGAGCTACCGAGATTGCAAAGAGTGAGCTGGCAAATCAAGCATTTGTAATGGGAAGAACTTTGGCATTGCAATTTCATCCAGAGGTAGACCCAGAGGTTTTAGAGGTTTGGTTAAGTCATAAAAGTAGTTGTGTTGAGATCACTGGTGAGGGTGTTGATTTAGATCAACTCAGAGCCCAAACAAGAGAGCAAGAGGCGGGAAGTAATCAACGGGCTGCTGAGCTGATTGATGCCTTCTTGCGGCGGGTAGCAACTGCGCCAGTTTTACAAGCTTAATTCTTTATTAAATAACCACCATCTGAGGTTACGATGGAGCCGGTCATAAATGATGATTCATCACTTGTTAAAAAATAAATTACCTTAGCTATCTCATCCGATGTCCCTACCCGATTAAGCGCATGCATCCCCTCAACAGTTTTGCGGTAGGCAACTGGATCAGGGTTTAGATTTAAACCTGCAACAGTAAATGGGGTCTCAATCCAACCTGGTGCGACCGCGTTAACTCGAATACTTGGTGCTAACTCAAGTGATAATGCTTTGGTCAGTGAGTCAACCGCTCCTTTAGTTGCAACATATGCGGCATACCCACTAGTTCCAATCTGGGCTGAGATTGAGCTCATATTTACGATAGTGGCACCTTTTGTTTTGCGAAGAAATGGGGTCATATGTTTTATCCCCATCACCATCGCCACCACATTAACCTCAAACATATTTAGCCACTCACTCTTTTTGGCCTCAGTTATTAGATCAAAGTAATTTCGTCCTGCGATATTAATCAGGCTAGTGATCTCTAACTTATTTTGCTCAACTACCCCAGTGATTTTTTGCCAGGTTGCCTCATCTGCCACATCCCCCACAACTGCAAAATCACACCCAGGCACCTCTTTATTATCTGTTCCTAAAACTTGAAAGCCTCGGGTTTTAAATAAGGCAGCGGTTGCTCCCCCCATGCCGCCAGCAGCACCGGTGATAATTACAGTTTTCATATTAGCCAATCTCAACTTCAACAACTGCTCCCGTAAATGGTGGCAGTTTTATTGCGGATGAGTCAATAGTAATCAATTCTCCGATTTGTAGTAGTACTGATTTAAGTTGGTAATTCTCCTCATTTTTAATAAGTAGCTCTTTATCGGTGAAGTTAACAAGGCTGACGCTAACTTGGGCATCTACTTTTCGTGATATTGCAAATAAGCCATCTGGGTAATTAGAGGATGTCCACCAAGAGATCTCACCAGTCAACCAAATCTTTGATCGCTTAACGCTGGCAAGTTTGGGAAGAAGTTGTTCAATTCCAATCTCACCTCCAGAAAACATCATAAATGGACCAGGAAGAGAGCCAAAGATAAGAGTTAAAAGCTTTACCTTTGTAATATCAAATTGTTCACGCCGCCATTTTTTTCCCCAACTTGGCCACCAAAATGTGTCATGCGAGTCAATGTGGTGGGCGGTTAATGATCCTGCTGGTAAAAACTTATCGCGTTCTTCCACCCAGGCTGCTAACTCCCGTGCTCCTCTTATCCCCCAAGCAGATTGAGCGGAAGGGTCAGAGATTGCAGTTACCAACCACTGTTCATCGTAGTTGTAATTTAAATCCATCGCCTGTCTAAATACATGACCAGATGGTTCGGTATATAACAAAGATTGTGGATTTATCTTTTTCATTACTGGGCGAAGTCGATCAAATAAACCAAGACAACCAAGGGCAGATGCCCCAGCTCTTCCCCGTGCCCAGCTGGCCCAATTTGGAAAATCATTGTAGGAAGGGGCGTCAAATCTAAAGCCATCAATATTTAACTCATTCATTAAAAACTCACACGCAGAAATAAAGTAATCCTGCCAACTACTACTTCTGGCATCAAAGGCTTTGGTGTAGACACCTTGCACCGTACCCTTTGAATCGGTGTAAAACCAATCTGGGTGCTGTGCAATTAATGGTGATACTGCAGGGCTTCCCTCATACCAATACTTTTCAAAATCTAAAATATGTCTAGACCAGGCAATTAAGTAATTATGCCAATCCTTAACATCGGCATTAAAGCTATCCCCGGTCTCAGATGAGATCAG
>SXGR01119997.1_pt1 | contig 21453 bp, 20 predicted proteins | sample 3174711 | NCBI WGS metagenome assembly SXGR01 (sample SAMN11356860, study PRJNA531348) | freshwater metagenome | isolation source: freshwater sample F1-60 | place: China: Fuxian Lake, Yuxi | collected 2017-12-25 | reverse complement strand
CTTAGTCCATCGCAATCCCTCGCAGCGGAGCATCACCACCGGATACGCCGCGCTGGGCTTGCCGCCGCACGATCCCGCTGGCACCACAGGCCCCCGATGCCTGCACGTTCAAAGGCTTTGCCCTCCGTTCGCCCACGCCCACTCCGCGCGCGCACCTACGCAGGCACGCCACGCAATCTCGCGACGCTCGCTCGCGTGTTGCGCTCGGGCGGACTCGTCGCCGCTCCGACCGAAACCGTCTACGGCCTCGCCGCCAACGCCCTCGACGCCGCTGCCTGCGAGCAAATCTTCCGCGCGAAAGCCCGTCCCCAAACCGACCCGCTGATCGTGCACATCGAGGCGATCTCGGACCTCGCCAAACTCGCAGCCGTCAACCCCGCCGCCCTCGTGCTCGCGAAGACATTCTGGCCCGGCCCGCGCACACTGGTGCTGCCGAAGACCGCACTCGTGCCCGCGATCGTGTCCGCCGGTCTCCCGAGTGTCGCCGTCCGCATGCCCGCTCATCCCCTCTTCCGTCGCCTCCTCCGACTCGCGGGCGTGCCGCTCGCCGCCCCGAGCGCGAACCCGTTCGGCTACGTGAGCCCCACCACCGCCCAACACGTGCGTGACGGCCTCGGCGAGAAAATTAGCCATATTCTCGACGGCGGCCCCTGCTCGGTCGGTCTCGAATCCACCATCGTCGACCTCCGCCAGCCCGCGCGCCCCCGCGTCCTTCGCCCCGGCGCAATCACCCGCGCACAACTCGAACAAGCCCTCGGCGTCCCCGTGCTCGCTCCACCGCGTCGCCGCACTCCGGCCAACGCAGTCGCCCAAATCGCTCCCGGGTTGCTTACGCGCCACTACAGCCCGCGCACGCCCGTGCAGCTGCACACCCGCCTCACCGTGCGCGCGGTCTCCTCGGGCGATCCGCGCGAGGCTTGGGTGTTCATAGCGAAGCCCCCTGTCCTCCGCGGAAAAAATATCCATTGGTTTGCCCAACACGGCGACCTGCCCCGGGTGGCCCATCGGCTCTTCGCCCTCCTCCGCGAGCTCGACCAAGCCGGCTTCACCCGCCTACACATCGAACTCGCCCCGGGCCGCGCCGGCCTCGCCGATGCCATCAACGATCGCCTCCGCCGCACCGCCGCCATTTGACATCGCCGATTTCCTGCGGACATGTCTCACCTCTGTATGGCTGAACGCGCTATCCTCCTCCTCAACCTCGGTTCGCCCGATTCCACCTCTGTCCCGGACGTCAAGCGCTACCTGCGCGAATTCCTCGGCGATGAGCGCGTCATCGACCGACCTAGCTCGGCCTTCCTCCGGAGTGTGTTGGTCAACGGCATTATCATCCCGTTTCGCGCCAAAAACTCCGCCCACGCCTACTCCACCATTTGGACCGACGCTGGCTCGCCGCTAATCGTCACGAGCAAGCTCACCCAGGCCGCCCTCCAAAAACGCCTCAGAACCCCGGTCGACCTCGCCATGAACTATGGCAATCCGTCGATCCCCGACGCGCTGCGCCGCCTCATCGCGGCGGGCGTCAACGAAGTCCTGCTCTTCCCGCAATACCCGCACTACGCGATGTCGAGCTGGGAAACCGTCGTCGTCAAAGTCCGCCGGGTCGCCGCCGAGCTCGCACCCACAATGAAGGTCGCCTGCGTCCGGCCGTTCTACGCCGAACCCGACTACATCGACGCCCTCGTCGCCAGCGCCCGCCCGTATCTGGCGCAGCCCCACGATCACCTCATGTTCAGTTACCACAGCATCCCGCAACGCCATCTCACCAAAGGCGACTCCTCGAAGGCCCACTGCCTCGTCACACCCGATTGTTGCAACACCTGTTCGCCCGCCCACGCGACCTGCTACAAGGCCCAGGTCACCCGCACCACCCAGCTCTTCGCCCAACGCGCCGGACTCAATCCCGCCCGCTGGTCCATCGCGTTTCAATCGCGCATCGCCGGTGAACCGTGGCTCACTCCGTATACCGACTTTGAATTAAAACGCCTCGCGGGCGAGGGTCGTAAGCGCATGCTCGTCATGACCCCGGCCTTCGTGACCGACTGCCTCGAAACCCTCGAAGAAATCCGCGTCCGCGGAGCCGAAGAATTCGAAGAAGCCGGCGGCGAATCGTTCACCGCGATTCCGTGCCTCAACGACCATCCGGCCTACATCGATTTCCTCGCCAAGCGCTGCGGCGCATGGCTAGATACCAGCTAACTTGAGTGAGGCCTTCACTAGTCGTAACACCCAGACTCTCGCGACGCCACCCGTCATCGCCTCTAACCTGAACGACACCACTGCGGGCTTCGCACTGCTCGCTGACCAAGGCACCACGGGCTTTTTCGACCTTCACCTCTCGATCGACCGGGTGCTCTTTTCCCCTGCGTGGAAAAAAATCGTGGGCTACGCTGACGCCGAATTGCCCGACACGCTCGCGACCTGGCATCAACTCATCCACCCAGAAGACTCCTCCGCGGCACCCGACAAAATCGGCAAAAAGCCCACCGGCGGCACCCGCCCCTTCAACGTCGAGTTTCGCATGAAGCATCGGCTTGGCCATTGGGTTTGGATCCAATGCAGCGGTCTTCAGGTGATAACCGCAGCCGGCGAACTCGCCCGCGTCGTCGGTATCCATCTCGACATCACCGATCGTAAACAGATCGAGGAGGGAGCCCTCGCCAACGAGGCCCGGCTCCTAGACCTCAGCGGCGGCGGACCGCTCGCCGCCTTCGAACTCGATTTCGCCGGCAAGATTTTCTGGTTCTCCCCAGCCTGGGAAAAACTCCTCGGCTACGAGGAGGGCGAGCTCGCCCCCGAGGCCGTATCCTTCACCGCCGCACTCCCGCCCGAAGCGGCGACCGGTGGACTCGAAGCTTGGCTGCTCGCCCGCGCTCCCGGCCACAGCTCCTTCACGGAAGCCGTCTGCCTCCGCAGCAAGGACGGCCACCCCGTGCCCGTGCTCTTCGGCGCGCACCGCAGCCTCACCCGCAAACGTGACCTCGCGCGGGTCGTCGGCTTCGCCGTCGCCCTGCCCTCCGACCTCTCGGCCGCCACCTCGCCCGACGACCACGCGCTCCCCGCCGCCCTCGTCACCGCAGCCTTGGGCGCCCTGGCCGAAGCCGTGCTGATCACCGACGCCCGCGGAAAAATCATTTTTGCCAACGGCGCCTCCACCCCGCTGCTCCGCCTCTCCCCCGACGCCGTGCGCGGCCAGTCCCTCCACGACGTCTTTCAACTCGTCAACCGCCAGAGCAACCGTCCCGGCGACGATCCCGTCGAGCGCGCATTGTCGGCTGATCAGCCACTCCCGCTCATCAGTGCCCACGCCCTGAAGTCACCGAACGAAGGCGAACCTCCGACACCCATCGTCTGGACGGCGCGCGCGGCCTTCGGCTCCGACGGTAAACCGCGCGGCGTCGCCATTGTTTTCCGCGACCCCGAGCAGATGACCCTCACGCCCGAAGAACTCGTCAAAGCCAACCGCAGCGAATCGCTCGGCCTCCTCGTCGGCGGCGTCGCTCACGATTTCAACAATCTCCTCACCACCATCCTCGGAGCGGTTTCCCTCGGCAAAGACCACCGCGACGCCACCGCCCTCGGCGACGCCGAGCACGCGTGCCTCACCGCGAAGGACCTCACGAAACAGCTCCTCGCTTTCGCCAAAAGCGGCGTGGGTACGCCCACCGTCGTCGCCGCCCAAGAAATTCTCGCCGACTCGCTCAAGATCGCCGCCGCCGCGTCGAATGCCGAGGTTGCGATCGAAGTGCCCGAGGGCGTCGCGCCGGTCCTGGTCGACAAGCCGCAAATTCTCCAAGTCTTCCAAAACCTCATCGTCAACGCCCTGCAATCCATGCCGCCGGAACCCCATCGGCCCCGCCTGCAAATCCGCGCCGCCACCATTACCCTCACCGACGGCCAAGTCGCCTCGCTCGCCGCCGGCGATTACGTCGAGTTCGCGGTACGCGACAACGGCAGCGGCATCAAACCCGAGCACGTCGAAAAAATCTTCGATCCGTTTTTCACGACAAAAAAACACGGCACGGGCCTCGGTCTCGCCACAGTCCTTTCGATCGTGCGCAAACACGGCGGCCAACTCGAACTCGCCACCGAGGTCGGCGTCGGTACCGCCTTCACCGTCTACCTGCCGAAAGCCGAACACTCCCTCGAAGCGCCAGCGCGCCGCGCCGCATCGCCGCGCTTCGGCACGGGTCGCGTCCTCTTCATGGACGACGATGCGAAGATCTCCGCGCTCACCGCCACGATGCTCACGCGCCTCGACTATAAATTCGATCTCGCGAAAAACGGCGAAGATGCTCTCGCCCTCTACAGACGGTATCTGAATGTTGGACGCCCCTACGACGCCGTCATCTTGGACCTTACGGTGATCGGTGGCATGAGCGGCAAAGCGTGCTTCCAGGCGCTCAAGGACATTGACCCCGAAGTCCGCGCGATTCTCTGCAGCGGCTACGACCACGACGAGTTGGCGCGCAAGTATCTCGACATGGGCTTCTGCGGCTACCTGACGAAACCCTACCGCGCGACCGACCTCGGCAAAGTCCTCAAAGCCGTCCTGAGTTAGCCGAGTGGACACCTCCGTCCTCGTAGCCGCGAGCGCCAGCGAGTGGACGCCTCCGTCCTCCCTCGTCACAGGTTTCACGTGACGCAGCACGTGCACCGAGCGGGTTGCACTGACGTTTGAACGGGGCCGCGCACTTTTACGGTCGCGCGGCCTCGAGCCGGAATCGAATAACCCCAGCCACCGCGCCACGGCACGGCGACCAGCACCAGCCCATTCACCCCATCGCAGCGCTGCCGCTTGTCGGTACGCCGCCCTCTTTCCACCGGCGTCCGCCCCAGCACGCCGCCGCGCGGCGCGCACCGCCCCCCTCGGCGGCGATCAGCCGACACCTCCGACTCCCTGCGAAGGCGATCAGCCGCCGCCGCACTCCAAAAATTTTATCCCTTGGCGAAAGCTGTTAGCGGTTAAAAAATCCGCTCCCCTTCTCCGTCCTTGGTCCTTCCCTCCTCACTCGCGCCAAGTAAACGCGTGGCACAACGCCACGCCCGCCGCGTCCGCTTCGTCCAGCGCCAGCGTGCGCCCGTGTCCCAGCAGCGCCATTACCGTGCGCGCCATCTGCTCCTTGCTCGCGCGGCCCGCACCCACCACCGCCTGCTTCACGCGCAACGGTGCGTATTCGAAAACGGGTTTCTCCCGCAACGCCGCCGCCGAGATCGCCGCCCCGCGCGCCGCACCGAGGATCTGCGCCGTCTGAAAATTTTGCACAAAAATCGTCTGCTCCAGCGCCACGTGCCGCACGATCTTCGCCGCATCTAAAAACGCCGCCACCGCCCGATGAATCTCTCCGAGCGCCACCGCCATCGGCAGTTTTGCAGGCACCTTAACCGTCTGACACCGCAACAAAATCGGCTGCCGTCCCACCGCAAACTCAATCAGCACCAAACCCGTCCCGCGCAGCGACGGGTCGATCCCCAACACCACCCCGCTAAACGGCGTCCGCGCCCGTACCCCCGACGACGCCTGCCCCGAGGCCGCGCCATTCGCCGGCACGTCCAGCGCCGCCGGCACCGCTTTCCCCGCGAGCTTCGCGGCCCACATTTGCCTGACGTTCATCCGCGCCATGATGTGTAAACGAGATTGAGCCCGGCGACCAAACTGAGCGCGAGCGCGAGGTTTTCAAACGCCTGTTGATCGATCTTCAACACGAGTTTCCGCCCGAACCACGCCCCCGCGAGCACCACCGGAGCCATCCAGAGGTTGAACGTAAAGCTCGTCGCATGAATCAGCCCAAGATCGACCATAAACGGCACCTTGAAGAGATTGAGCAGCAGGAAAAATATCGCGCTTGTGCCGACCCAATCCAGTTTCGGCAACCGCATCGCAAGCATATAGACTACCATGAACGGGCCAGCCGCGTTCGCCACCAGCGTCGTGAAACCCGCCAGCACGCCGATGGTCGGAGCAAACCACGCGCCATACTCCGCCTCGTGCCCGCCCCACTTGCGCCGGATGAGTTGCGTCACGACCAACCCAAGAAAAATCGCGCCGATGAGACCCTGCGCCTGCCGGTCGTTTACCCGATCAAAGGCCAGCCATCCCAGCACCACACCACCCGCCGTCCACGGAAACAGCCGCCACACGTGCAGCCACTTCGCGTGCCGCCCGTAGGTCGCCGACGCCACGATGTCGCCGAAGCACAACAACGGCAGCACCGTGCCCGTCGCCTGCTTCGCCGGCATCATCAGAGTGAACAGGACCACCGCAAGAATCCCGAGCCCGCCGATGCCGGATTTCGAGATCCCCACGATCAGCGCGGCGAGCACCGCCAGCGCCCATTGCCACGGCTCCAGCGTCACGCGGTCGCCTCCAGGTCCGTCACTTTTTCCGTAAACACCCCATCCGCCACCGCAAACACCTGCCACGTTCCGAGCACCGCATCCGGCAAGCTCGTCCCCGTCGCGATGACCTGCGATTCCGAGTCGATCGCCGACCAAAACCGCCGCCGCCGTGTCGGGTCAAGTTCGCCTAGGACATCATCCGCGAGCAGCACCGGCCGGATACCGCTCTTTTCCTGAAACCACGCCGCCTGCGCCAAGCGCAGCGCGAGCACCAGCGAGCGCTGCTGCCCATCTGAAGCAAACTCCTTCGCCGCGGTGTGTCGCACGGTAAAATGAAAGTCATCGCGATGCGGCCCCACGAGCGTCGTGCGAAACTGCGCATCGCGCGACCGCCCCGACTCCAGCCGCGCAAGCAACGCCTCCGCCGACGGCTCGGCGAAGTCCGGCTCATACGTGAGCCCGGCCGGCTCCGCCTCATCACACAAGCGCGCGTAGTTTTTCTCCAAGGACGCGCCGAGAGCTTTGAGGCCCGCCGCTCGCAGGCTGATGAGCTCCGCTGCCGCCGGTGCCATGGTCTGCTCAAACGCCGGGAGCTGCGCGTCGTCCGCCACGCCTCGTTTCAACAACGCATTCCGCTCCGCGAGCGCCCGCGTGAACGTCTGCAATGCTCGCAAATACCCCGCGTCCATCGCCGCCAACGTCAGGTCCAACCAACGCCGCCGTCCCGCCGGCGAGCCCCGCACCAACTGCAAATCCTGCGACGAAAATACGACGGTCGGAAATTTCCCGAGGTAATCCGCCAGCCGCGTCACGCGCTCGTTGTCGCACCACAGCTCCTTGCCGTCGGGCCGCAGCTTGATCGTGACCTTCGTCTCGCCCTGCCGCTCGTGCTCCAGCTCGCACGCGATCGCCGCCGTGTGCTCACCGTGGCCGACCAGCAGTTTGTTCTCCGCCGCGCGAAACGACCGGAGCGCGGTCAAAAAACCCGCCGCCTCAAGTAGATTCGTTTTCCCCTGGCCATTCGCCCCGACCAAAAACTGCTGCCGCCCCTTCAGTTCCAACGCGGCAAAGCCCACGTTGCGAAAGTGGCGGAGCGTAAGTTTGCGGAGGCGCACCCTGAAAAGTACTGAGGTGCGTGGAGCGGGTAGCGAGCATGATTCGGCGAATTCCCCTCGCTCGTCTCCGACCCCATTTTTCTACTCGCTACCCGCTACTCGCTACTCGCTACTTTCCCTCGCCCACCATGCGCTCCTTCGAAGTCTCCCTCGCCGAAACCGTCCGCACCTTGCAGTCGCTCTCCGAAATTCGCCCGGAGATCGACCGCGTTGGCCAAATGATGCTCGCGACGCTCCGCCGCGGCGGAAAATTACTGATCTGCGGCAATGGCGGCAGCGCCGCTGAGGCCGCCCATTTTTCCACCGAACTCGTCGGCCGTTACGCCAAAAACCGCCGCGCCTTGCCAGCTATCGCCCTCTCCGCCGACGGCTCCCTCCTCACCTGCGTCGTCAACGACTACGGCCACGAACACGCCTTCTCGCGCCAAGTCGCCGGCTTCGCGCGCCCGGAAGATCTGCTCGTCGTGCTCACCACCAGCGGCAATTCCGCCAACATTCTCGCCGCCCTCCACGAGGCAAAAAATCTCAACCTCCCCTCCGTCGCCTTTCTCGGCCGCGGCGGCGGCAAAGCCAAGGGCCTCGCCACCTGCGACCTTATTGTCCCCGGCCAATGTGGCCCGGCGACACAAGAGGCTCATCTTTTCTTGATACACCATTTCTGCGAGCTGATCGACGCCGAGTTCAGTTAATTTCGATTCCCTCGAGATCAGACGCCCACCGGTTTTTGTAGGAACCAAGTTGCCGGGGGCGCATCTGCAGGTGGCCGAGTTGCCCGGAGGTCACGCGTCTGACGGACCGGCGACATTCCTGTCGCCGTGCAAAGGCGGCCGGAACGCCGCCTGTCCGTGCGCATCGTCAACCGGGAGAAAAGCCCACTTACCAAAGAGTTCACTTTTCTCACCAGAGTCGGCTTCGTGAGGACCTTTTCGGAACGGCCCTCGTTTTGGTCCACCCGGGTATTCATATGTTCGGTCCTGAATCTGCGGGAAACTCCGGCGGAATTTTTGCCTTGGACTTTAAGCAACTCACGGGCCGAGTTTTTCCAACGAGTTCCGGGTACCGCAGATTCGAGCCGGCTTACCGCAAATTTTTCCACGCGCCACGCACCCCCGTCCTGAGTCAGCACGCAACCGGCTCCTCCTACGACGTGCATTGATCTCCGTGTTGACGCTTCTTCGAATCCACAAACCGATGCCCACCCCGCCCCACCTCTTCCTCGCTCTCGTCCTCGCTCTCGCGCTCAGCTGCCGCGCCGCGACGGTCGCGCTCACTGATGCCACCGTCACCGAACTCCAAGCGGCGATGACTGCCGGCGCGCTCACCGCAGAAAAACTCACGACGCTCTTTCTCGCCCGCATCGGCACCTACGAAAAATCCGGCCCGAAGCTCCACGCGATCATCACAGTCAACCCCAAGGCGCTCGATGAAGCTCGCGCCCCCGACACCGAGCGCAAAACCAAGGGCCCGCGCGGACCCCTCCACGGCATTCCGATTTTGCTCACGGACAACATCGACACCGTCGACCTCCCGACGACCGGCGGTTTCTACGCGCTCCGCGATTCATTCCCGCTCCAAGACGCCGGGCAAACCCGCCGCCTCCGCGAGGCCGGTTGCGTGATTATCGCCAAGGCCAACCTGAGCGAGTTCGCGAGCGGCGCGGCCCTCAGCACCCTAGGCGTTCAAATTCTCAACCCCCACGTCCTCGAACGCTCACCCAGCTTTCCAGCAGCGGGACGGGTGCAGGCATCGCCGCCGGTTTTGTCGTTTTCGGACTCGGCACCGACACCGGCGGCTCCATCCGCGGCCCGTCTTCAGCCAATGGCATCGCCGGACTCAAGCCCACGCTCGGCCTCAACGGTCGCGGCGGCATTATCCCCCTCTCGCTGGCCCTCGACACCGTCGGACCGATGGCGCGTCACGTCGCCGATCTCGCCGCCGCCCTCAACGTCATGGCCGGACCCGACCCGCGCGATCCGGTCACCGCAGCCGCGGCCGGCAAAATAGCCGCCGACTACACCGCCGGCCTAAGACCCGACGGTTTGCGCGGCGCCCGTCTCGGACTGCTCCGCGACTTCATGAAACACTACGCGGGCGTCGACGCCGTCGTCGAAAGCGCCGTCGCGATCCTTCGCGCGAAGGGCGCGACCGTCGTCGACATCAAGCTCCCGACCTTCGTCCTCGGAGTGAACAGCGGACTCTATCTCGCCATCCGCGACCCCGAATTCAAAACCCAAGTCGAAGACTACCTCGCCACGCTTCCGCGCAAAGATCTTCCGAAAACACACGCCGACATCGTCGCGCTGTCCGAGAAAATCACCGCACCGACCCAGGAAGGTTGGGTGCCCAACAAAAATCGTTTCACCTCCTACGAGCGCGAAAAGAAGGCCGGCACGATCCACGATCTTCTCTACCGGAGCGCTTTGGAGGATGGCCGTAAGATCGTCCGAGAAAACCTGCAGTGGTTCCTTACCAAGGAAAAATTGGACGCCTTCATCGTCCCCACCGCGTCGCACCCACCGCGCCTGACCAAGGATGATGGCGTCACGCTCCCGCACAACATCTACTCCGGCACTGCCATCCTCGCGAACGTCACCGGCTGGACCGACTTGATTGTCCCGGCGGGTTTCACCTCAGACCCGGCGTTGCCGGTCGGCCTTTTTTTCATCGGCCCAGCGTTCAGTGAAGCCCGCCTGCTCGCCCTCGGCTAAGCCTTCGAACAAGCCCACCCCGCCCGCACGCTGCACGCTGCCCGTCACCACGCCCGTGCTCCCCGGCGAGCTCATTGAGTATTGATCTGCGCTACGCGTCACCGACCCGTCACTTCTTCGGGATTTCGTTTTCGTAGCGCGGCGAGTTCTTCACGAGTTCGTGCACGACGAAGCTACCGATCCGATGCGCCGCCTCGAGCGACGGGAGATACGCAGAATATCCGGACCCGAGTTTCTCACCGCTCAGGCTCTCCGCCGCATCACCGCCGGGCCATTGCATTTCGAAATTACTGGCCGTGCGCACCACCAGCACGCGCTGCACATCGACGCGTTTCGCCCGCGCGAGGAACGTCAGCGCTTGCATCGTGCCCGTGTCTTCCATCGCCGTCGTCACGTAGTTGCCCGCGCCTTCGCTGTAATACTTAACCCAATCATTCGCCCACTGATTGAGGATCTTGCCGTGCCAATAGGTCATGGACAACAGGTTATCGCCCTTCATCACGAGCGGGGGCCGCTGCGCTTTCGGATAACCGGTGTAAAGCGCGCGCCGTTTCTGCATCGCCTCCCTATGGGCCAACGGGATATGCTTCGTGAGTTGGTAGGCCCACTCCACGAGACCGGGGTCAAGCCGTTAGGCCTCTTCTTCACTGCGGTCCACGGGCAGTTCGTAGGGTTTCTTTTTTCGCAACGGAATGTACCCCGTCGTCCAACCCGCCGGCATCCCGCGCGTAACGATCTCGTGCCCCAGATCGCCGTCGACTAACCACTCGGCCCACACCGTTGCACCGAGCGGTCCGTCGTGGGGATCGATGCCGGCGATCCCCGCAACCAACCAATAGCTCTTCGTCAAATCAAAACGCGGATCGAGTCCCAGCGCCATAATCGTCGCCGTGCTCTTGGCCATTCCCACGCCGGTGACCACACCCAAAACGCTCCCCTCCGCGTTCGTCCGCAAATCGCGGTAGCGCTGGGGAAACGCGTGCAACTGCGTGGGTTTTTCACGCTCCACCCAAAATTAAAACTCACCGGAACGGTCTCTGGTGTCATTGCCTGCCTCGAACATCGTCACCACAACAACTTTAGGCCGGATGACTTCGGCCGCCGCGGCGACCCGCGGGAGGAAAAAAAGGGAAGCCAGTAATCGTGAGCGAAGCATTGATCGGCGCATTTCTGACCGTGAGCAGGTCTCACACTGCGCGCAAATTGGTTCTTGCGGCACCCGAGCGCGACCGGTTCGCTGCGCCTTCCATGAGCACTCCCGCACCCGTCGAACACGCCATCATCAAGACCTCCCTCGGAGAAATGACCCTCGCCTTCTGGCCCGACGTCGCACCGAAGCACGTCGAGAATTTCAAGAAACTCGCCCGCGAGGGATTCTACAACGGCACCGCGTTTCACCGCATTCTCAAGGGTTTCATGATCCAGGGCGGTTGCCCCAACACGAAGAACGGTGCCAAGGGAATGCCCGGCACCGGCGACCCCGGCTACAAGGTCAAAGCGGAGTTCAACAAAAAGCCCCACGTCCGCGGCGTCCTCTCCGCCGCCCGCTCCTCGCACCCGGACTCCGCCGGCTGCCAATTCTTCGTCTGCCACGGCAACGCGGGATTCCTTGACGGCCAATACACGGCTTACGGCCAACTCGTGAAGGGCGACGACGTCCTCGAGCGCATCGCCACCGTCTCCGTCGGCGGCAGCGAGAAGAGCACGCCGGTCGACCGCGTCGAAGTCGAGAGCGTGACGATCGTGCCAGCGAGCTGAGCGCCGCAGCCAATCAGGTTTAAAAGTGGGGCGGCGTCTCTGGCCCGCCCTTTTTTGTGCCCGGTCAGCAGCCTGCCGGACTTAGAAATTAACGGCGTCAACCCTGCGCTCATCGCGAAAATATTTTCTAAAAAGAAAACCGATCGAGCTGAAAATGTGCGCTCGGTGACACCTGCCTCCGACGGGGAGAATCTGAGATATTCGGCCTACTCGGCCCGGCTTCCCCGGGCACCGAGGCTTTTGATATAGAGCACGAGCGACTCCACCTGCTGCTCGCTCAGGACTCCGCGATAGCTCGGCATTTCAATCACCCCAGGCTTGGTCCGCTTTTGCGTCGGATCGAGAATTCTCTCCCGCAGGTAAAGTTCGTCCGCCAGTTCACTGGTGCCGTCGAGCAACGTCCGCTTGGCGCCAAACAACCGCTGCCACGTGGGGCCGATCTTGCCCTCGGTCGTGCCATCCGCCGAGTGACACGTCGCACAGCCCACGCTCTCCGCCAGGGCCTTGCCGATCGCCACCGACGCGAGCTCCTCATTGGCGCGGGCCACGACGACCGGTTGCCTGGAGAGATCCACGCCGGCAAAACCCGACTTCGCCAAATCGAGCGGGCGTGGCTGATGAATCGTAAAATAAACTACGCCGCGTGCGGCCGTGCCGCTGGCCAATCGAAAATCGTGGCGTACCTCGAGCTGTCCCACCGCGGGAAGTTTCGGCAAATGCACGAACACCGATTTCCGATCCGCCGACAGCACCGTCTGGGCAACGCCCCACGGCGTGACGCCGGCCGCACCGTCGAGTGCGTAGCGCCCGCTGCCGTAGGCGGAGCTGCGCTTGTAATTCCACGCGCGCGCCGCGATTTTCTCCGCGCCCAGCGAGGCTGGGTCGAGCGGTGCGGCAAACTCCAGCACCACACCGTCCACGCAGGATCGCGCCGCCAACGCCGTGACGATCTCGCTCTTGCCGGGCCGCAATCGGCCCAACGCCCAGTTGTTCGTGGCACTCGTCCCGTAAATCTGCAGTCCGGCGAAAAACAGGGCGTCCCCGCGCAGGTTCATCCGCCCGTGGAGCAGCGGCAGATCCGTTTTCAAATCGAGCGGGATCACCGCGCCTTGTGCCATCGGCGCGTCCAGATCCGGCGATATGAGAAATACGCGGCCCGTGCCGTAGGAGAGATGCAGCAGCCGACCGTTCCACGCGCCCATGCCCTGACCGACCATCCAAACCTCGGACGCCGACGCCGTGTCCTGCTCATGCGGCAGCCACACGAGCGGCCGGGCGAGCTTCGTCGGCTTGTCTTGCACGTAGCCAAAATCATCGCCGGGTCGCACGAGGTAGCACACCGAGGAGGGAATGTAGTGCCCCTGCTGATCCGTCGCCGTTACCACACCGGTCGTCGGATGAACCGCGAGAAACGGTTCGCGAGCGCCGCTCCCTACGACCCGCGCGCTCCGGCCATCCGGGGAAATTCTCACGATCGCACCGGTGTGCGCCGTCCCCTCTCCCCCAGCCTGCATGCCACTCCGGTCGACAATTCCGCCTTGGGTCACGTAGGTCGAACCATCGGGCCCCATCGCCATATCGAGGGGAAACGAGCGCGTCGTCTGACTCTGCAGGAGCTGATCACTGAAATTTTCAATCCAGGTCGCCTCCCCGCTCCCATCCCGCGCATGCAACCGCACGAGACCGTTCTTGGTGGCCACCTGAATCAACCCCTGCGGCGCGGCGATGGCCAGCGGTTCATGCAGCCCCGAGGCAAAGCGCTGCCAGGTTAGTCGCGTGAGTTGCGGATCCGCAAATCCGTCGACCAGCCACACGTCACCATCGTAGGTCACAACCGCCGCGCGGTCGCCGGTCAGAAAAGCCAGATCGGCCGCGCGCACGCGTCGCGCCCACGGATTGTCATCCGGGGTCGCGATGCGGTCGAGCACGAGACCATTCTGCGCGAGCGCGTCGAGTTGCACGCTGGCCGTCACGGTGCCGGCCCAACGCCGCTGGGCACTCGTCCGCGGCAGCGGCGGTGTCTCGAGCAATGCCCCGGCGACGCCACTCGCCCCGAAGCGCCACGCGACACTGACCCGTTGCAGGACACTCGACGGTGCCAGAGTGCCGACAAATCCCGCGTCCTGCTTAGCCACCACGAAGGCATCGGAATTGGCCACGACGCTCAGTGGCTCCACCCCACCAACACCCAGCGCGAACACCAACGCGTGCGTGTGGGGCGCAATTTCGAAATGTCGAATGACCTCGACCGAGCCGTCCTTGCTGCGGGCCTCGTGCCACTCCGCCACCGCGGTTGCTCCGACGTGATAGCGCAGAACGGCGAGCGCTCCGGCCAATTCGATTCCGTCGAACCGACCGAACGTGGTCGGCAGCGGTCCGCGACCGGCCTCGCCTTCGCGACCCGGCGGACGTGGGTCGTGGCGCAAGGCGCCGCTATCGCCGGCCACTCCGGAAAAAACGCCCGTGCTCATCAACACGGGGCCAGTCGGCCGCGGATGCCCCGCCCCGGCCTTCTGGCGCAAATTGGCGTAAGAAATCTGCGCCATCGTGGCCAACGTGACCGGCGTGCGACCGGCGGGAATTCGCCAAATGGCCGCGACGCGCAGCAGTTCTTGGTCGAACAACACGCAATGCCCCGACGACAGCGGCAGCACAATCCCTCGCACGACCATGTTTTCGCCCGTCGTTTTTCCCTGGGTCGGCGCAAAGACTTCAACCTGCGAATGAAAAAACGGCTGGGCAGGCTCGAAAAAAGGCCCGACCGCCGGTCCCGTCGCACTCCACCCACTACGAGGGAAGAAGAGCGCAGCCAAGAGGGTGAGAAAATAAAAACAACGGATCATGGGGGAGTCTACGAGCGTAGCGGGCCCGACGAACCACCGCGATCATCGTTGCGCGCCGTGACACCACGCTGGCCGATGTTTTCCAACGCGCACAGGGCGACCGCGAGCTGCCCGCCGACGCGCGCGTTGTTGATCAAGAGCGCCAAGTTGGCCCGCCGCGATTCGCCCCCGGTGAGTTCGGCCACGCGACCGAGCAAAAAAGGGGTCACCCGTTTTCCGTGAATCCCTTGCGCCGCGGCCTCGGCCGTAGCCTGTAAAATCACCGCCTCGACCCGCTCCGTCGGCAGCTCGTCCTTTGCCGGCACCGGCACCGCAAGCAGCACTCCATGCTGCGCGCCGAGCCGCTGCGCCGCCGCAACGACCTTGGCGGCCTCGGCCGGCGTCGCGACGGAGACATCGACCGGCAGACCGCTGCTCCGCGAGTAGAACGAGGGCAGAGAGGCGGTGCCGAGCCCGAGGATGGGCACGCCCTGCGTCTCGAGCACCTCCAGCGTGAGCGGTAAATCCAAAATCGATTTCGCCCCCGAGCACACTACCGCCACCGGCGTGCGGCCGAGTTCGAGCAAGTCCGCGGACACATCGAACGGCGCCCCGCGATGCACGCCACCGATTCCCCCCGTAGAAAAAACACGGATACCCGCCATGTGCGCGATGATCATCGTGCCCGCCACGGTCGTCGCGGCGTCCTCCGCCAGTCCCACCGCAATCGGCAAGTCTCGCCGCGAGCACTTCCGCACCGTCCCCGACGGGAGCGCGGCGAGTCGCTCGATCTCCGCGCGCGCGAGGCCCACGGTGATCTTCCCGCCGAGCACAGCGATCGTTGCCGGCACGGCCCCGCTCTCACGAACCGCCGCCTCCATCGCCAGCGCGGTTTCCACGTTCGCCGGATACGGCAGACCGTGCGTGATGAGCGTCGATTCGAGGGCGACGACGGCGCGCCCGGCGGCGAGGGCCGCAGCGACTTCGGCTGAGACGCGGATCTGCTCGATCATTTTCCAAAAAGGGCGTCGCCCGCTTCCTTCGCTGCGAACATGAACGCAGCTTCGTGGCCAATGCCGGGTGTCTCGACCGTACGCCAGTTAAACGCCCACCCGCGTTCTTTCGCGAGTGTCTGCGCGGCGGCGAAACACGCCCGACCGCGCGCGAGCCGATGGGGGCCCTGCACCATACCCGCAGGACTGGCGTCGAAACTGTGCTCGGGCGTGTTGTCCCCGGTTCCAAGGTAGATCGTGAGTGGGGCCGCAAGGTAACGGCGGATCACATCGTCATTGCTCAGCTCGTCCGGCAGGCCGCCGAAGCCATAACCGAATTGCTGGACCCGGTCTGGGAAAAGATGCGAGCCCGGATTGGCGGCAACAATTCGCACCGCCTCACCCGGCATGAACGCCGCGAGCCGCACGAGAAATTGTCCGCCCGCCGAGTGACCAATCAAGTAGTAAGGCAGTTTCGGCTTGGCCTCGAGGCCGCGCACGTGTGCGACAATTTTCGGAATCACGGCGTAGGTCCACGCTGCGGAGGCCTGGGTCTTGCCGTTCGGGTCGAGCAAGCCGCCGCGCTGGTAGCGTGAGCTCGGAAAGCGGTCTTTCTCGAAGAGCGGTGTCACGACGATGACCCCATAGCGCTCGGCCAAAGTGATCGCGAAGTTGCGGTATTCCTCGACGTTGCGCCCCACTCCGTGAAAGACGACGAGCACCGGCCCATCTTTGTACGTTGGCGGCTTGTACGTGAACACGGTGATGGGCTCGGTGCCGTTCGGGCACTCAAATTTCCCAGGGCCCGCCGGGAGCGGGCCGGCGTGGAGGCCGCGGCAGACGAGAGCAAAAATCAGCGCAACGACAATTCGACGACAAGGGTGACTCATTTCTCCACGTTTTGGGAATGCAGGCGCGCGGGCAAGTCAGTAGGGCGGACTTCAGTCCGCCTCGGTCGTAAGATTACAAATCGGAAAAGGCGGACTGCAGTCCGACCTGCTACTCACGAAAACCCCAGCGCCTTCGCCACCGCGCCAAAGGTGATCTTGCCGTTTTCTGTTTTTACGCCCCGAGCCAAACCTTGGTGTTCGGCGAGGGCGCGCTCGATGCCCTTGCTCACCAGCATCGCCACGTAGGGCTCGGTCGCTTGCGTGAGACCCAGCGTCGAGGTGCGGCCGACGAGCGCGGGCATGTTGGGCACCGCGTAGTGGATGACGCCATGCTGCTCGTAGACGGGATTCTGGTGCGACGTCGGCCGAATGCTCTCGATGCAGCCGGCTTGGTCGATCGCGATGTCGACGATCACACTGCCGGGGCGCATCCGGGCGACAGTCTTCGCATTAACCACGAGGGGGGCCTTCGCGGCAGGAATAAGCACGGCCCCAATCAATAAATCCGCATCGGCCACCTCGGACTCGATGTTCGCCGGGTTTGACATGAGCATGACGACGCGACCGCGATACTCGGTGTCGAGCGCCTCAAGCTTTCGCGTATCGAGATCGAGCACGGTGACGCGCGCGCCCATACCCACGGCCATTTGCACGGCGTGGGCGCCGGAGTTGCCCGCGCAGACGACCACCACGTGCCGGGCATCGTGCCCGGGATACCGCCGAGCAGCACGCCGGAGCCGCCGTGCTGCGACTGAAGAAAATACGCTCCGATCTGGATCGAGAGCCACCCCGCGATCTGCGACATCGGCTTGAGCAACGGAAACTGTCCGTCCGCGCCCTCGACGGTTTCATTGGAGATGCCGAGGATTTTTTTCTTCAGCAGCTCCTTCGCGAGTTCGGGACCGGCAGCGAGGTGGAGGTAGGTAAAGAGCGTCTGCCCTTCGCGCAGGAGCGGATATTCGGCTGGCAGCGGCTCTTTGACCTTCAGAATCAAATCGGCCGCAGCCCAAATTTTCGCGGCGTCGGCGACGAGCGTAGCACCGGCGGAGCGATACTCCGCATCGGTGAAACCGGCGGTGATTCCCGCCGATTGCTGCACCACCACTTTGGCGCCGAGTGAAACGCAACGACGGCACAAGCTGGGGGACATTGAGACACGTCTCGCCGATTTTAATTTCCTTGGGGACTCCGATTTTCATGGCGTTATAATGAAGTGAATTTCCACGAATGACACCCCCAGAATCACGGAAACATCGAGGATTTCCGTGCGTTCCCCGGGCAAGTCGGTTGAGTGAGTCGGTCATGCTCAAGCCACTTCATCTCATCGTCGCCTGCGCTGAGAACCGCGTGATCGGTCGCGGCGGCCAACTGCCATGGCACATCCCGGGAGATACGACGCACTTTCACGACGAGACCGCCGGACAGATTGTAGTGCTGGGCCGAGTGTGTTTCGAGACCTGGCCGCGCGTCGCACTCGACGGCCGACGGCCGATTGTGATCACGCGCAACACGGCGCTGGACGGGGAGAGGGTGAAGATCGCCGCGACCTTGGTCGATGCACTCACCGCTGCAGAATCCTTGCCCGGAAAAATCATGATCTGCGGCGGCGAGCGGATTTACGCCGAGACCCTCGCCCTCGCGGAAACCACCGGACGCGCCATGATTCTGCACCCCACCCTCATCCACGCCGAGGTGCCGGGCGACACGTTTATGCCCGAGTGGCGGCATTTGGCGTGGCGAGAGACGGCCCGCCGCGAAAGTGCCGACGATAATTTTCACTACACGTTTCTCACGCTGGAGCGGTAAGGCGGACTTCCATCCGCCTTGGGCTCGACCCATTCCGCGACCACCTGCGACGGAGTGAAATTCGCCTTACCCCCGTGCCTCGTGAGCCTTCGCCACCGCGACATACTTTTCCGCCCACGGGCGAAGGGAACGTTGCTCGGCGTCGGTGAGCGCGCGCACGACTTTCGCGGGCGATCCGTACACCATCGAGCCGGGCGGGCACGTGAAGCGCTGGGGCACAAGGGAGTTCGCACCCACGATACTCCGCGCCCCGATCCGCGCACCATCGAGGACAGTCGCACCCATGCCGATGAGACATTCATCCTCGATCGTGCACGCGTGGACGATGGCCGAGTGACCGATCGTGCACCACGCGCCGATGATGGCATCGAGGTCGTCAGCGAGGTGAACAACCGCGTTGTCCTGGATGTTACTCCCCTCGCCAACGACGATCCGACCAATGTCGCCACGGAGCACGGCACCGTAAAACACACTTGAGTTCGCGCCCAGCGTGACGTCGCCCACGACGGTGGCACTGCCGGCAACGAAGAGAGCGCGTCCGGTGTCGGGAGTTTTTGTGAGATGGGCGGCGAGACGATCGTGAATGGTCATGGGGAGCAGTGTTGAAAGTTGAGTGCTGAGAGTTGCGCGCTCGGAGCGAAGGCGTCCACCGCGTTGCGACGCTCAACTTGTTCGGCCATCATTGCTCCTTCGAGAAAGGCACCCCGATGGCGGCTGGCGCCGTGGCTTTGCCGACGAAACCGGCGAGCAGGAGCACCGTGAGAACGTAGGGTAAGGCCAGAATCGCCTGCACCGGAATGACGCCGACGAGCGGGAGCGCGACGCCTTGGAGACGCGAGGCGAGCGCATCGGTGAACGCAAAAAGCAGACAAGCGAAGAGAGTCGGATACGGTTTCCACTTTCCAAAAATCAGCGCGGCGAGCGCGAGATAGCCCTTGCCTGCGGTCATATCGCGGGTGAATCCGGCGCTCGCGGCCGTCGAAAGATAGGTGCCGGCCACACCGCAGAGCACGCCGGAAATCAAAATCGCTTGATAGCGGAGTCCAGTCACGGAGATGCCCGCCGTATCGACAGCGTGGGGGTTTTCGCCGACCGCGCGCAGACGCAGTCCAAAGCGCGTGCGAAATAGCACCCAGGCGCTCACGGGCACCAACGCGGCTGCGGCGTAAACGATCAGGTTGTGGCCACTGAGAAGCTCCGCATAGAGCAGCCCGGGAAACGGATGCTCGGCTGCGGTGCTGGCCCATGGCCACACGAGCGACGTGAAACGTTGGCCGGGGCCGTCGAGCTGCGGAGTTTGGCCGCCGAGATTAAACCACGCGAGCGCCAGCGTCGGACCCAGACCGGCCACCATAATGTTAATGGACATCGCCGCGACGACTTGATTGCCGCGCTGGCTGACCGTCGCAAATGCCAGTAACAACGCGAGCAGCACGGCGGCGGCGATCCCCGCACCGAGCCCGGCCCACGCGGAGCCGGTCGCGGCGGACACGGCGGCGGCGGCGAAGGCGGCACCGAGCATTTTCCCCTCGAGGCCGAGATCCACCACCCCGGACCGCTCGGAGAACATTCCGGCGATAGCCGCGAGCAGCAACGGCGTCGCTCCGCGAATCATGGCGGCGAGCGTGAGAACGATGAGCGTGTAGGTCTCCATCGTCAGCGCGGCACGGGCGTCCCGCCCGTAGGTTGAGGACCACGGGCGAGACACGCGTGCCACCAGGCCGCCAGCGGTGCGTGGAACACGTTCTCCAGAGCTCCGCAGAATAAGATCACCAAACCTTGGATCACGACGACCATGTCGCGATTAATCTTGGGCAGGTCGAAGGCGAGCTGCGAACCGCCTTGGGCGAGGGCGCCAAAGAGCAAGGCGGCGACTAAGATCCCGACCGGATGATTCCGGCCCATCAGCGCGACCGCGATGCCGACGAAGCCGGCGCCACCGGGAAAATCGATGAGGATCCGGTGCTGCGAGCCGAGGAGTTCATTGAGCCCGAGACAGCCGGCGAGCGCACCCGACAAGAGCATCGCTTGAATGATAATCCGCGAAGGCGAGATGCCGGCGTAAACGGCCGCGGAGTGATTTTGTCCCGCGACGCGGAGCGCATAACCCCAACGCGTGCGCCACACCAGCACCCACACGAGCGCCGCGGCGAGCAGCGCGATCGCAAAAGCGAGGTTCCACGGCGATGGGGAGAACCTGATCCCGACCTGCGCGCAGACCTCGTGCACGGCGGGGAGCACAGCATTCGCACCAAATTCCCGTGACTCGGGCGACTGCTGGCCGAGTTTGATGAGGACGTTGACGAGCAGATAGGTCATCAACGAGGCCGCGATAAAATTAAACATGATCGTGGTGATCACAATGTGGCTGCCGCGACGCGCCTGGAGCCACGCGGGGATCAGTGCCCACGCGGCACCAAACGCGGCACCGGCCATAATCGCGACCGGCAGCACCACGAGCAACGGTGCGCGGTCACCCAGCCACAGCGCCACCAATCCGCTGCCTAGGCCGCCGATGTAGGCCTGACCTTCGCAACCGATGTTGAAGAGCCCAGCGCGATAAGCGACCGCGACGCCGAGGCCGGTGAAGATGAAATTCGTGGCGTAGTACAGCGTGTAGCCGATCCCCTCTTGCGTCCCGAGCGCCCCGCTCGCCAGCAGCTTCAGCGCGGCCCACGGATTCTCGCCAAGAATTTTCACGACGGCGCCGGAAAGGATCAGGGCGGCAGCGAGATTGATCAGCGGCAGCAACCCCAGTTCGGCCCAACGGGGAAGTTTAGCGGGGGCGCTCATGCGGCACCCTCAGATTTCACACCGGCCATCATAAGGCCCATTTTTTTCTCCGTAGCGTCGGCCCGCAACAATTCACCGACAATTTCGCCCGCATTCATCACGAGGATGCGATCGGCGAGACCGAGGATTTCGTCGAGTTCAACCGAGACGATCAGGAGGGCTTTCCCAGCGTCGCGCAGGGCGACAAGTTTCTTGTGGATGAGCTCGATCGCGCCGATGTCGACGCCGCG
>SXGR01094549.1_pt1 | contig 21455 bp, 13 predicted proteins | sample 3174711 | NCBI WGS metagenome assembly SXGR01 (sample SAMN11356860, study PRJNA531348) | freshwater metagenome | isolation source: freshwater sample F1-60 | place: China: Fuxian Lake, Yuxi | collected 2017-12-25 | reverse complement strand
TATTTAGGTATATGTAAGTAAACCTATTTAGGTATTTAATAGTACAGCCTGTTCAAATATCTTTAACAATACTCTCGGTGATCACCATGGATAACAATGAATTATTAAAGCCTCTTTATGAAATCTTAGTGCGAGCACAAGAATTGTTTCGCTTTGCGCAGGCAGAAGAGTGGGATGCAATGAATACTGCTGCTAGTAAATACCAGGAGCATGTTACCTTTTTAGATGATGATAGTTACATACAGGCAATTAATGATGCTCATTTAGTTGATGAGGCAAAAGCCATTATCGTAAGCATACAATGTGTGAATGATGATCTTGATAGTTACACCTTGTTGCAACGGGAAAAAGTTGCGTCAGAATTACGTCAGCTTAGTCAGTCTGATAAAGCGCTTGAGGCTTATGGCCGGTAATTTGACTAATTTTTATAGGTAATTGAATTCTTATAACAATCCGCAATACAAATTTCTAATATCTGCAATAAATGTTTTAAGTTTTTTATAAAAAACTCCTAAAGCAAGTGAAAAGTCGGGCGATAACCTTAACAGAAGTGCTGATAGCAATCTGTTCAGGCTTCATCAACCGACTTGCTACAGCAAAAGCTCTGTAGTCAGAAATCACCTTTAGGAGATTCATCATGGCATTAGTAATTAACACAAACACAGCATCCATGAATGCTCAACGTCAGTTGATGAGCTCAGGCAACGCGCTTGACCGTTCAACTGAGCGCTTGTCATCAGGCTTACGTGTAAACTCAGCAAAAGACGACGCCGCCGGTTTGGCAATTGCCAACCGTATGACATCGCAAGTACGTGGTCTCGATCAAGCGGTACGTAACGCGAACGACGGTGTGTCGCTCATTCAAACTGCTGAAGGTGCACTACAAGAATCAACCAACATTCTGCAACGTATGCGCGAACTAGCGGTACAGTCAGCGAACGGAATCTATTCAAACGGTGACCGTGCAACTCTGAACGCAGAAAGTAAACAACTTATCTCTGAATTAGATCGTATTGCTAAATCTACTTCATTCAACGGCCGTAATCTGCTCGATGGCACCTTGGGTAAAGTTGACCTGCAAGTAGGTGCAAACTCAAATCAAACCATCAGCTTTAAAGTACAAGCAATGGATGCTAAAACTCTGGGTATGGGTTCTACCAGTGTGGATGTATTGAGTTCTGAGTTTAATCTTACGGCTTTTTCGTCCGGCACCGGGTCTGACATAAAAGATGGTGACATATTGATCAACGGCCAATCTATTGGTACTTTCGATACAGGGACGGCTAAGGCTGATACCTTGAACGATTTGCTCGCGACTATTAATGATAATGTGAGCGGTGTTACAGCCTCTGCGATGACTCAATTAAAGGGCTCACAAGTAGGTAACGGCATTATCGATAATGATGCCGGTGAAGGTCTGAACATTACAATTGCAGCAACTAACGGCGGCACCCAAACTTATCAATTGCGTGAAAACACTACTAGCCTGACTGAGTTGGCTGAAGCCATTAACAAGGTTACGGGTGGTAATGTAAATGCAAGCATCGGTGAAGATGGCGTGTTGACTCTTTCTAACAATACGGGTGATACCATTACGGTTGCTGCTGCTGGTGGTCTTGATCTGCAAGATTCATTAGGCATGGTGAGCGGTACAGGTGATGGCTTGAGTCAACGTGGCCAATTAGTATTGACTTCTGATAATGATGAGCCGATTACTATTACTCGCGGTGCTACAGGTACGCTTTCTGATTTATCTAACCTAGGTTTCCGTGAATCGACTAAAGGCGGTGTTATTGAAGGAGCCGCTATTTCGGCTGGTACACTTGGCGCTGATTTAGCTTGGGGTGTAGGTGATGTTAAGGTTAATGGCGTTACTATCAGCAATAAAGATACAGATAGCTTAATCGGCAAGATAGACGCAATTAATAAGTCAACTAGCGAAACCGGTGTTACTGCGAACGCGTTCTCTACAGTAACTTTGGATTTCGATGGTGTTTCAATCGGCAGCTTGTTCGCAGCGGGCAGTTTGAATACTCTCAATATGAACGGTGTTGAGTTATCCCTGACTGGCGTAGCAAGTTTAGAGGATATCGTTACTGTGTTAAACGATAATGCCAATACCACTGGCGTTACTGCTAAGTTAAATGGTAATACCATCATATTGAAAAGTGATCAAGGCGCTATTACTTTCGTGGGTAACACAAGTGATTCGGTGTTTAATGCAACGACCGCTGACGGGGTTGGGTTTACTGGTGTAGATCTTGTTGAGTTTATGGCTGGTACATTAGGAGAAGTGGTAACTGCGGCAACCGCTGTCACTTCAACTGCGACTACAGTAGTTGAAGCAGGCATCAAGCTTACCAGCTCAAGCGGTAACCCTATTAGTGTTGAATTGGGGCTTAATGCATCAGCTGGTGAAATCGGTATTCTGCAAGCTAACGCAACTGCTGGTGGTGCAGCTGGTTCGTCAATCGCTTCGCTGAGTATTGCAACTCAAGCTGGCGCACAGAAAGCCATCTCCATTATCGATAATGCGCTTACTACGATTAACGATACTCGTGCAGGCTTGGGTGCGATTAACAACCGCTTGGATTTTACGGTATCTAACTTGTCCAGTATCTCTGAGAAAACAACAGCAGCTCGTTCACGTATTACCGATGCTGACTTTGCCTCAGAAACTGCCAGCTTAAGTCGTGCAACAGTGTTACAACAAGCAGCGACAGCCATGTTGGCGCAAGCGAACCAACGTCCTCAAAACGTGTTGTCACTCTTAAGATAAGGCAGTTAATGTTCACCAGAGGTTAGCCTCTGGTGAATTTTATACGAGGGCTAGATTATGAACGAGATCCCTAAAACAGTATCAGCGCCGACGCCCTTAAAGCCCGTGTCGGTTTCTGCCGTTGTTGCCGGTGTCAAGCAACAAAAAGGCGGCAATGATTTGCCGTCTGCCGTTGCAGCGGCAAAACCTGAGCCGGTCGATGTCAAAGAGTTGCAGCAGAATGTCCAAGCCGCCGTTGCGCAGATGAATGAATATATTCAATCCACTCAACGCGATTTACATTTCAGTTACGACAGTGCAGCGGGTGAAACAGTGGTGAAGGTGTTAGACAGAAATACGCAAGAAGTTATTCGTCAAATACCCGATGCCATCTTCTTGAAACTCGCGCACAGTAAGGATTCTGCTGGTAATTTCCATCTTTTTAGTGCGCATGCTTAAGGTTTTATTTAACCGTTAAATTGTTAGGTGTTATGAAAGGGGAGCAGTGAAAACTGCTCCCCTTTTTTATTTGTTTTTAATTGATTTTCTTTTCGATATTTTCTGCAATCTCACTTTTGATTATTTTTGGCACAGTCTGTGCAAAAAGTCATTTAGGCAAAGAAGTAACAAAATCCTGACGCATAGCATCAAGTAGTTTGCGGGGGGTTGCCACGAAGTTTTCAAGTTTCTTGCAGGCTTCATCAATGACTTGTCGCAGAGAGTTAAAAACTCTGAGCAGGAAAAATCTTTAGGAGATAAATCATGTCTTTAGTTATTAACACAAACGTTGCGTCTCTGAACTCTCAGCGTCAATTGATGAATTCCGGTGGCGCTTTAGATAAAGCAACTGAACGCTTATCCTCTGGCCTGCGTATTAACTCAGCAAAAGATGATGCGGCAGGTTTAGCAATTTCGAATCGCATGACTTCGCAAGTGCGTGGGCTTGATCAAGCTATACGAAATGCAAATGATGGTATTTCGTTAATTCAAACGGCTGAAGGTGCTTTGCAAGAAACCACAAACATATTGCAAAGAATGCGTGAGCTGGCGATTCAATCCGCGAACGGAATTTATAGTAATGCTGACCGCAAAACCTTGGATGCTGAAGTACAACAGTTAATCTCTGAGTTGGATCGCATTGCCGAGTCAACCTCGTTCAATGGTCAAAATCTATTAGATGGCACACTTGGAAAAGTAAAATTGCAAGTAGGTGCTGATGCCAACCAAACGATTGAACTGAAAGTGCAGGCGATGGATGCCAAAACTCTCGGCATGGGTTCTACAAGTGTAGATGTCCTGGGTGCTGAATTGAACTTGGCAGCCAGTGTATTTGCGGCCTCTTTAGGTACAGATATTAAAGACGGCGATGTGCTGATAAATGGTCAATCGATTGGCACCTTCGATACCGGTGCATCCGGTGCGGCCAACACATTGACTGATTTGGTGACCTCCATTAATGAAAAAGTGGGTGGCGTGACAGCATCCGTGCTTACACAGCTGCAAGCTTCTTCATTGGGTAACGGCGTTATCGATAATGACGCGGGTCAAGGTTTAGATATTACTGTCAGTGCGCTCAACGGCGGAACCCAGTCGTATGAGATTCGTCAAAATACCACCAATATGACCGAGCTTGTAGAGGTTATTAATCAAGTTACGGGCGGTGCTGTTGTAGCAAGTGTCAATGACAAAGGTGTCTTAACGCTCAGCAATAATACTGGCGACACTATTACAGTAGCTGCATCGGGCACTTTAGATTTACAAGCATCATTGGGTATGGATGCAGCGCTTGGTGATGGTTTGAGTCAGCGAGGTCAGCTGGTGTTAACCTCCAACGATGATCGTCCAATTAAAGTTAGCCGTGGTAATACGGGTACTTTGGTGGATCTAAACAACTTGGGCTTCCGTGAAAATCAAGTGGGTGGCGTTATTGAAGGGGCCAGTATTTCCACCGCCAATGCAGAAGTAGCATGGGGGGTTGGTGATATCACGATCAATGGCGTTGCTATCACTAATAAAAATACCGATAGCCTTATTGGCAAAATTAATGCCATTAACAAATCGACTGAAGAGACGGGTGTTACCGCTAATGCATTTGCAACAGTGACAATTGATACCAGCGGTATGAGTATTGCCACTGCATTTGCCGGTACAGCCAACATCATCGCGCTTAATGGCGTGGTGGTAGATTTAAGCGCGGTAACAACCGCTCAAGGCTTGGTTGATACCATTAACGAAGCTAGTAATACCACGGGTGTATTGGCATCCTTGCTTGGTAACAGAATCGTACTCGAGTCAGATCAAGGTGCTATTCGGTTTAATAACGGTACGGCTGATGGTGCCTTTGGCGTGCCAGATGATGGCTTCAGCGGTGCTACCTTTACGAAATTTATGGCATCGGGTGTTGAAGTTCCCACAGACGGTTCGGCGGCGGCGGGATTGCGAGTTGAGGCGGGCATTAAACTTACCAATGCCAACGGTAATCCGATCAGTTTTGATTTGGGCGTTAATGCCACGGCAGCTGAAATTGGTATGCTGGAAGCTAATGCTACTGCTGGTGGCTCTTTCGGTACTGCGATTGCGTCCATCAGTATCGATACTGCAGCGCGTGCACAAAAGGCAATTGGTGTTATTGATAATGCATTAACGACAATTAACGATGCTCGCTCGCAAATGGGTGCAATCAATAACCGCTTGGAGTTTACGATTAACAACTTGGCGAACGTGTCCGAGAAAACATCGTCAGCGCGTTCACGCATAACGGATGCCGATTTTGCCGCAGAAACGGCAGCCATGAGCCGAGCACAAGTATTGCAACAGGCCGCAACAGCCATGCTGGCGCAGTCTAATGCTCGACCCAAAGAGGTTCTATCACTCTTGCGTTAAGCGATTAGGTTCTAAAAAAACCGTTGATACTTTTGTTAAAAGCAGTTGATACTTTTGTTAAAAGCCGCTGATGCTCCCAGCGGTTTTTTCGTTTTTATATCCGCAGTGTAGCTCATGAATCGTGAACGCTTATTAGCGACTTGGTAATTATCAGCTAGTCTTAGAGGAAATCAGTATTAGAGAACGGTGTATGTCCGTAGTCTTACCTCCCTTTATTGTCTTGTTCATCAGAATTTTTATACTGGCTTGTGTATATGTTCTTGCCGGTCGCTTCGCCTTATTACTTGCAATTCCCCCTGGGTTTGCTACAGCTATTTTCCCCCCGCTGGGTATTTCTCTCGCCGCTGTTTTAATGTGGGGTAACCCACTGCTATTGGGTGTTTTTATTGGCTCTGTGTTGCTCAACACCAGTATGGCGATAAGTGGCGGCAGTGAGTTTAGTTTGGCTGTGCTTGTAATCGCATTTGAAATAGCGTTAGGTAGTTGTTTAGCAGCCTGGGTTGGCGCTACTCTGATAAAGAAATACATCGGTTTCCCCAATGCTCTTATGGATGAGTGGGGTATCTTTACTTTTTTTATGGTGGGCGGGCCTCTTGCCAGTATTGTTAGCGCAAGTGTTGGGGTGTTATCACTCTATCTCAATGGTGTTATATCGTCTTCGCAGTTTATCTACAGTTGGGTTACGTGGTGGACAGGGGATGCAATAGGCGTCTTGATTGCAGCACCGCTTGTTTTTATTCTGTTCGCACAGCCTCGGTCTTTATGGCGTAGTCGCTTAAAAACAGTTGGCATTCCACTTATCATAAGTTGCGTGTTGATGGTTGGTGTATTCATTAGTACAAGTAACAATGAACAACAAAAAATTGAACGTGAATTTCACGATAGCGCAAAAGAAATGTCAGACATTTTATTTTCTGATTTCACAAAAAATATTGATGCATTAAAACCCTTAAAAGGACTTTATCTCGCGTCAGATCATGTGGGAGCAGAGGACTTTCGTCTATTCACATCTGAAATATTAAATGGTGCTAATGGCCTTACCGCCTTGTCTTGGAATCAATATGTCCCCCATAAGCAGCGTAAATCTTACGAGGACGCGATGGCGAAAGAGGGGTTCAATGATTTTTATATCAACGAGCAAAATCAGTTAGGCCAAGTGATTCCTGCGTCAGAGCGTAAAAGCTATGTGGTTGTGACTTTTGTGGAGCCCTATACGGAAAACAAACAAGTTCATGGGTTTGATGTTTCATCAGAAGCCATACGCAATCAAGCACTATTGTTTGCCAATCAATCAGGTTCAGCTGCAATGACATCCCCCTTAAGGGTGTTGCAGGATAATAAAGCGAGCTTAAGTTATCTTGTTTTTATGCCTGTTTATCAAACACTGGATGTGCCTAAAACACTTGCTATGCGTGAAGAGTCTCTGCGTGGTTATGTAACTGCACTTGTCAAAATCAATAACCAAATTGATGCTATTCACGAAAAGTTTAAAAAATCAGATTTTTTAATACGCTTTGATGATGTGACCGATATATTGCATCCGGTTAATCTTTATGATGATGGCAATCCCTATTCTGCGAGGGCCAGTTTTGATTGGCGATTGCAAAAAAATATTGCAGGCCGTGAGCTAGAGCTGCAGATAACCCCTACAGAGGCATATCTTAATAGTCAACGAACAATGCAATCTTGGTTTGTGTTGGTAGGTGGGTTGCTCTTTTGTGGTTTCTTAGGTGGTTTTTTGTTGCTGGTAAGTGGACGTACAGATTATATAAGCTCTTTAGTTGAACAGCGAACACGCGAATTAGAATCTATTTTAGATGGCGCGGCTGAGGCCATTATCATCATTAACCACCGTGGCCATATTGAGCGAGCCAATCCGGCTGCTGGCTACTTGTTTAAAATGGATGAAGCTGAATTGATTGGACGAAACTCTGCATCTATTATTCCACTTTTGCATGAATTACTTTTTGCGCCTAAAGACGATTATACCAATGCCAGTGATAGATCTATTTGGCAATCACAAGAAACCATTGGTCTATGCGGCGATGACACAAAATTGCCAATTGAGATTGGGGTTAGTCGCGTAATCTTGCCTGATAGAGAGGTCTACACCTGTCTAATTCACGATATTACCTTAAGAAAAAAGGTTGATAGATTAAAAAGTGAATTTGTATCAACCGTTAGCCACGAGTTGCGCACGCCGCTTACATCTATTACCGGTGTGCTTGGCTTATTGGTGGGCGGTGCGGTGCCACATATCCCTGTTAAAGCCTTGGATTTGTTGGTTATCGCTAAAAATAACGCAGAACGCCTAGGGCGTTTAGTCAATGATATCTTGGATATAGAAAAGCTAGAGTTTGGTAAGTTGAATTTAGAGCTTGCTGTGTGTGATGTTAATGATTTAATGCGGAAAGCTATTGATCAAAATGCAGGTTATTCCATTAAATATGGTGTTCACTTGGCATTGGATAATTTAGCTATTGCGACACAAAAAATCACAATTTTGGTTGATGCAGATAGATTTTTGCAAGTGATGTCTAATTTGATCTCTAATGCTATTAAATTTTCCCACATGGATGGCATAGTTACTTTGTCTGCCAGTGTTAGCGGTGACTTAATAGTTTTTTATGTGGAAGACTGTGGTACGGGAATTCCAGAAGAGTTTCGTAAAAAAATATTCCAAAAATTTGCGCAAGCAGATAGTTCAGATACACGCAAGCGCGATGGTAGTGGTCTAGGATTGAGTATCTCACGCGTTATTGTGGAGCGTATGGGCGGCGAGATAGATTACCGAACAGAGATTAACAAAGGCTCTGTGTTTTTCTTTTCAATTCCTATTGAAAAATCAGAGCCCCTATAATTTAAAGCGTTTTTTGATTTTTGATAATATGGTTCACTAACTCTTCATATTTTTCGTCAAAGTGGTGATCGCCACTCATGCTAATAGCCTTAACTCCTAGGGCTTCAGCCGGTAAACAATTTGCAGCTGTGTCGGCTACGCCATAAATGCAAATACTCTTTGCCCATTTCATTTTTTCAACTTCGGGTAGTAAGGGTAGGCGATCTGGATTTTTGTCGGCATTCATCCAGCTAGATAAACGAAACTCAAACGCAGCAGTTTTACCCATTCCTAATAGTGCGATGAGAGAAATTTTTTGTTGCGTTTCTGCAGATAGGTTGTTAGCAACAAAAGGCAATACATCTGCACCGAAAGAGTAGCCAATTAAAATAACCTGTTTTTTATTCCATTTCTCCAAGTACTGTGTAATAACGCGTTCAATATCTTGGCTTGTCGTTAGCGGTGTTCGTGCCTTCCAAAAATAGCTAAGTGAATCAAAGCCCACAACGGGAATGCCTTGAGCAGCCAGTATCTTTGCAAGTTCTTTATCAATTTCTGCCCAACCGCCATCGCCGGTTAAAAGGATGGCCATGGTTGGCGTGATGTCAGTTTTATCTTGAGTCACATTAACTTCAATTAAGGGTAGGTCGCTATCACTGGCGTCAGATGAAATTTGATCGGCAAGGCGAGGATCCAGCCATTGTAATATTTGAATGGCTTCTGAAAGAGGAGTTTGATCTTCCTCTTTTGCGATAGTGAATTTTGCATTGCTGATACTATTGGCAAATTCACCAGTACTTGAGTTGGTAAGTAAGTTTTTATTTTGAAAAACATAAAAGCTGGTTGGTAAGCGATTTAAACTCTTAAACTCTAACAGAGACTCACTTGCTTTCGCGGCAAATTTTGCCTGATTGCAGAGTGGTGTATGAGTGTTGAGTTTTGTTGTGAAATTAATCCCAACCGTGGCATGAAACGTATTTTTCTCCGCTTGTGCGAGCACTGCATATAAAGATGCGGCGCCATTTTCAATTCCTACCACAATAGGCAAGTTTTCATGGCTCAACGAATATTGCCTATTAAGCTGTAGGCTTAGATCGGTCAGTTTTTTGGCTAAATTCAAGCAATGGCTGTTGTCGTTACTATTGGCTGCAGAGTTCAGCAGTTCTTGGTTGTCGATGATAGCCACATAATAACTCAGTTCCGCAAACTGCTTCGCGTAACTAGTTGCAGTTGTATTGTTGTCGGCGATCATTAGTAAAAGGCCTTTTTCAGCATTCTTACTGTGTATTACATGGATTTTTTGTTGATTGGTAAGGGTAATAATATTATCAATAATGGCATTGCTTTCTGGTTGTGCATTTTCTCTGGAAGCTATAAAAGCAAAGCTTGCGAGTATGATGCCTGCCAGAAAACCAATAATTGTGAACTTATATTTTAACAATGAATACATATGTTGATTTGCCCTAAAAATTAACAGGAAATATGACTATTTTGAGAATATACCTTTTACACCACCGGATATGAGTGTGGTGGCGGCCAGTAATGCAGCAGCAGTTTGCAAGCCAGGTGGAGCAGCTAAGTAAACTGGCTCCCAGGTTGGGTTGAACTTATCTTTGTAAAAATAAACGCCTTCAAAATTATAAAAATCACCTGCATTACGAAAAATAGTATTACCAATTTTATGCCATAAGGGGGCTAGATCGTGATTCTCTAAGCCGGAGAGTGGTGCCATGCCCAAGCAAAAATAGGTAAAGCCTTGTTCTTTTGCCCAAAGCGCAAGGCTAATATTGAGGTATTCCATAATACCGTTGGGTGTGCCGGGTAAATAGCGCATCAGGTCTATAGAAACTTGTCGCCGATTATTGAGCGCCCACAGATTGCAGAAAGCATAAATTTCTCCGTCTTTTTTAACAACAGCCAACTCGCAGTGCTTAAGGTATTCCTCATTAAAAAATCCTAATGAAAAGCGCTTTTCTTTAGCATTTTTTTCTTTAAGCCATGCATCAGAAATACGCTTTAAGTTGGGCAGTATGGTTTCAACTTGATGCGCATAAACTATTTCAAAGCTGAAGCCTTCACGTTGATATTTATTAATCGCGCTGCGAAAGTTCTGTCGTTTTTTCCCCTCAAGCCCAAAATCTTCTAGTGGTATTAATGCTTGCTGGCCTAGCTTGATTAGACTTAAACCTAGGTCTAAATAAAGTGGGATACTTTTAATGCCAATTTCATAAAATGCAATTTGTGCGGCTACTTTGTCGGCTGACTCACGGAAGCGCCAAACCAGTTCTTCAAATTCACTGGGGTCGCCAACGGGGTCACCCATAGCAATCCAGAATTTATGAGTGACGCCAAACATTAAAAAGCTTTTTTGAGTTTTGCTCCACAAAATGTATTTGTCGCCTGTAAGCACCAAATGGTGATCGGTGGTGTTGGAGTCGTGAACAATGATTGTAGCTATATCTAACTCTTCTTTGGTGGGGAGGGTAAGATTGGTAGTTGTTTTGCTCAAGAGGCGATAGATAAGCACACCGCCACACACTACCGAAATAACGAAAAGTGAGCGTAAAAAGCGAGATGCATCACCTGTTCTATCCAGTGAAAATTGCCACCAAAGGTCATTGGAATAGGCGACATCTTTATATGAAAAAAATCCCAGCCATGTTGAAAGGCCAATAATGGTCGCACCTATCAATAACTGTGAAAAGGGTATTTCTAATTTAATAAGTGCAGATTTTCGATAAAAGTGTTTGCGTGCCGGAATAAATGCAATCAGCATGATGCCTAAAATAGTTGCCTCTTCAAAATCCCAACCCTTCGTCAGTGAAGCGACTATGCCAACTGACAATAAAATAATTGTTGCGTAATAGGCTGAGTCGAGCTTGATGTTGACCGCGCGCGATAAAAAAATCATCCCTAGCCCTACCAAACTGTTAATGAGATGAGAAAACTCAATTAAAGGTAGCGGCATAAAAAACTGTAGCCAATCCAATCGTTCTTGAATGCCGGGTGTTGCCCCTGAGACCAATAAGATACAGCCACCTAAAAGCAGCAAAACCGAAAAAATCTTAGGTGCTGCTAAATAGATAAGCTTAAATACGTAGTGAAGTTTTAAGGTGTACACAAAGCGATGACTTTTTGTTTCATAGCCCGCTATTAATACACCTGCCAATATGAGCGGAACAATGTAGTACACGATGCGATAAATAATGAGCGCCGAAAGCAATTGTTCAGGTGGAAAGCGGCTGCCAGCTAAAAGCATAAAGCTACTTTCAAACACCCCTATGCCACCTGGCACTTGGCTGATTAAGCCAAATAATTGTGCAATGACATAATAAATTAAAAATTCGCTGAAGCTAATATCCGTAAAATTTAACAGGGGGATGTAAAGCACTATAGAAGCGATGGCGAGGTCAATTGCACCAACAGAGATTTGCTGAAAAGCTAAAGATGGCGTTGGTGGGTAGAGTGTTATTTTACCAAGCGTAAATTGCTTTTTACTGAAAAAAGTTAGTGCTACCCAAGCGGCTATAGAGCCGCTACCAATAATAATCCATACGCGAACTGTATTGATTGCTGCCTCTGACTCTAGAGGGCTTGAGTTATATTCAATGAGGCTGGCAATTATCAATAAGGTGAATGCACTTAAAAAATAGCTGAGTGTGCCGAAAACCGTAATCTTTGCGATGGCGCTATTGCTAAGCCCCCATTCTTTGTAAAACCGGTAGCGAATGGCACCTCCAGTAATGGGCGATGCGCCAACATTGTGACTAATGGCGTTACTTAAAAAAGAGCCTAATAAAATAAATCGATAGGGCAGTTTTTCTTTGGTGTAACGAATAGCAATCCATTCACATAAGCTTAGGGTGACATAACCAAACACACTCATAAAGAACATGGCGTGCAAGGTTTCTTTAGGCGTTGCTAGCAGATCAACCCAGAGGTTGCCCCATCCATAATTTGCAATTTGATGATGTACCACATAAGCGGCCATACAAAATAAGATGATACTAATCAGTGGGATAAGTTTTTGTAGTGCTTGAGTATTTAGCTGCATGTTTAATCTGGCGCAATAATGAGCGAATGAAATAGGGCAGAGGGCGCGAATAATACCACTATGAAGTTAGCAATGATGTTTTCACGCGATGCGTTGCTTAAATTATTCTTCGCCTTGAAGGCTTATCTAAATTGGTGTGCTCTATGCATAGAGAACTCTATAGATCTTAGCGGGTTATAAATTGAGTTAATTCAATGCCAAACAACGCTTTTTAGCGGCAAATTTTGTCTAGAGTGCCATATTGGCGGCAGAATTTTACCGTTGGTCGTAAAGTTCAGTTCGTACTTTAAATAAAGGGCTGAATAGACATGTTTAGGCTAAAGTTTATTCAACTATTGCCGCTAACCAGATAGCGAAATTGTTTTTTTGGAGGCGATTGCCATGGCAACTGTATCAAGTACCGGTACAACTAATACGAGCACTGGCTCATCTATCATCAGTGCCTTGGGCTCTGGGTCTGGTATTAATACTTCAGCGTTGGTTGGTCAGTTAGTTGAGGTTAACAAGGCTCCTCAGTTGGGTCGTTTAACTACGCGTCAAACCTTACTTGAAACTCAAATTTCTGATTTTGGCCTGTTGCGTAGTGCATTCTCAACCTTAGAAACTGCAGCCTCAGTATTAGGTAATGCCGATACTTTTAATGCAAAATCCGCTTCTATTCCAACTACCACACTTCTTGGTATTACCAAATTAGATGCTAAGGCATCCGTGGGTGATTACAGTATTACCGTAGAACAAATCGCTCAGGCGCAGTCAGTGAGCACAAGTAATTTTAGTTCACAGACAACGGCAATCGGCAAAGGCACCCTGACAATTCGCTTTGGCAGCTGGAACGCGGGAGTAGATACCTTTACGGTAGACAGCGCAAAAACTGGCGGCACCATCACCATTGATGACAGTAACAATTCGCTTACAGGCTTGCGCGATACGATTAACAAGTCCAGCCTAGGTGTTAAGGCAGCTATCGTGAGCGAAGGCGGGTACTACAAGTTATTGGTGACTGGGCCATCAGGGGCATCTAGTGAGGTAGAAATTACTGCCGTGGAAACTGTGGGTGCCGAAGGTTTAGCCAGTTTCAACTTTAACCAAACTACGCGTAACCTTACTCAGCAACAAGAGGGTAAGGATGCACTATTGCACGTTAATGGTATGTCACTCAGCCGTTCTACCAATCATTTAACTGATGTGATTGATGGGATGGAGTTTGATTTGTTTAATAAATCTACGACTGAGACGGTCAGCATAGGTATCAGTGAAGATAAAAGTATCGCCGAAAAAAATATTCGCGATTTTGTAGCGGCATACAACACTTTCTTAACTGCCAGTGAAAAATTGGTGGGGTTTGATAAAGAGAAGAATGCCTACGGAAGCCTGCGTCAAGATCCATTAGCTAAAAATTTAGTGCAGCAAGTTCGCTCGCAGCTCAGCGCTACAATGACAGGCCTAACGGGTAGTTTCACCTCGTTGTCTGATATTGGTGTTGGCACGCAATTGGATGGCACCCTAAAAATTAATGATACGACCGATGCGACTAGTTTCCGCTCTGCTATTGATAAAAACTTCGCAGCAGTTCGCGATCTATTTATTCCAACTAAAACCTCGACTAATGCGCAAATCACAGTAACCAAGCACACGGATAGCAGTGTGGCGGGTAGTTATGAAGTGAACATTACCCAGCAACCGAAAAAAGGTAGTTTGACTTCAGCTGTTATGGTTGCCACATTCCCGCTGGATACTACGGGTAAAACCTATAGTTTCACTGCTGGCGTGGACGGTATTGATACTGCCTCGATTACTTTACCGACAAAAACTTATGCGTCAGGGGCTGCCTTGGCTGCTGATTTACAGTCATTAATTAATGCTGATGCAAATATTACGGCCGCTAAAGTCAGTGTGAATGTTCTTTTCAATTCCACCACGAAAAAACTTGAATTCACATCAACTGCTTATGGTAGCGGCAGTAAGGTGTCGTTCAGTGCGGTGAGCACTGATATGGCTGATATTGGAATCAGCGTAGGCAGCGGCACCTCAGGTAATGATGTAGGCGGTACTGTAGGAGGTGTTGCTGCATTTGGCTACGGAAATGTACTGTTGCCTGCTTTGGGTAGTAAGGCAGAGGGATTGAATATGACGGTAGAGCCGGGCGCAACGTCTGGAACCATTACTTTTTCACGTGGTTTTGGGGGATCTTTTACCCGCTTGATTAATGACTTCTTAAAAAGTAACGGTATGATCAAAACCCGTGAAGCGTCTATTACTAAAGATGTGGATAAGGTAAAAAAAGATCAGGTTGCGCTGGACAGGCGCAGTGAAGCTTATCGTTTACGTCTGCAATCGCAATTTAGTGCGATGGAGTCCATTGTCCGCAGCTTAAAATCGACTGGTACCTTCTTAACAGGAGCGTTTAAAGCGCTGTCTGGCAATAATAACCAATAGTATTCTTGTGTTGCTGTGTCTTGTGAATTGTTTTTTTAGAATTGATTACTGGCTGCTTGGCGTATTGTTTGCTATATAACTATTAATACATAACTGCGTCAAAAAGTGGTCACTTCATGTCTAAAGTTATAGCGTTAATTCCAGCTCGTGGTGGTTCCAAGGGTATTAAGCAGAAGAACCTGGCACCGCTGTTGGGTAGACCGCTTATCGACTACAGTATTGCGGCAGCGCGCTCGTCGGGAGTTATCGACAATATATATGTATCGTCGGATGATGAACTTATACTATCTGTTGCGCTTTCTCTGGGAGCAAAAACCATCAAGCGCAACCCCGCATTGGCTTTAGACGAATCTCCTACAGATCCTCTCATTGCAGAGTTTATTGCTCACGAAAATTTATCTGCAAGCGATATCATTGTGTTGTTACAGCCTACTTCGCCGCTTCGAATGCCACATCATATTATTGATTCCCTTCAACGTTTTCGTGCTCATCCCTCCTGTCGTAGCTTGATTAGTGTTTATGAAGTTAATAATAAATATTTGAAAGCGTACATCGCGGGCGGAGAATTTTTAACTCCTCTTGCGGGTGAAAATACATCCTACAGCCGTCGTCAAGATTTACCCAGTGTAGTTATGCCAAATGGCGCACTTTATATTTTTACCGTGGCAGAATTTTTGCGTGAGGAAAAAATTCCGCGCAGCCAAATTATTTCTTATGTCATGTCTGAAGCTGACAGTTTGGATATAGATACTCCCAGTGATTTAGCCGCTGCAGAGCGGGCGTTACAGCAAAGGCAGGTTTCTAATGAATAAAAATGTTATCAGCATAGGTGGTCGTTTAGTTGGGCCAGATTACCCCCCCTTGGTTATTGCCGAAATTGGTATTAACCATAATGGTTCGCTAATTATCGCCAAAGAAATGGTAGATGCTGCAGTTTCGGCTGGGGCAGAAGTAATAAAGCACCAGACGCATATTGTTGACGATGAAATGGCGGGCGAAGCAAAACGCATTAAACCAGGCAATTCTGATAAGGCGATCTATAACATTATGGAAGAGTGCGCGCTTAACGAAAGCGATGAAATTGCGCTAAAAGATTATGTGGAATCTAAAGGCGCAATTTTTATTAGTACGCCTTTCTCGCGTGCCGCAGTAGAGCGATTGGAGCGGATGAATGTATCTGCTTATAAAATTGGTTCAGGTGAATGTAATAATTATCCTTTGATTAAGCATATCGCTAAAAAAGGAAAGCCGATTATTCTGAGCACAGGTATGAATACTATTGAGAGTATTCGTAAAGCGGTGGCCATTTTTCGCGAGTATAAAATTCCTTATGCCTTAATGCATTGTACCAATATTTATCCCACGCCTCCGGAGTTGGTGCGCTTGGAAGCTGTGCGTGAACTGCAAGCGGAGTTTCCAGATGCGGTTGTAGGTCTTTCAGATCACACTATTGGCAATTTTGCGTGTTTGGGCGCTGTGGCGCTGGGAGCGGATGTTCTCGAGCGTCATTTCACGGATTCTATGAGTCGTGAGGGGCCAGATATTGTGTGCTCAATGGATCCGCAAGCAATGCGTGAGTTAATTCAAGGTTCAGCGGTTTTGCATAAAGCACGCGGTGGCCGTAAAGGTATCGTCAAAGAAGAGCAGCCCACTATTAATTTTGCTTATGCGACTGTGGTGACAATTAACCCTGTTAAAAAAGGTGAGCTTTTTACTGAAGACAATATTTGGGTAAAACGCCCTGGTACAGGTGAAATTCTTGCGGAGTTTTATGATGATGTGATCGGCAAAGTAGCTGCTCAGGATATCCCCGCTGATCAATTGCTGGCCTACGCCGATGTTGAAGGTTTAGCTCATGCGTAAACGAATAGTGTTTTTATCGGGCACTCGCGCCGACTTCGGAAAGATTAGATCATTGCTCGATATACTACAAAATACTGCTGAGTTTGAAGTGCATATTTTTGTGACTGGCATGCACATGCTGCGCAAATATGGCTATACCTGTCGCGAAATTGAGCGCCGTGGCTATAAAAATATTTATCAATACATCAATCAAAATTATAGCGACACCATGGATTCCGTTTTAGGTAAAACTATTGCTGGCTTATCTGATTACATTAAAGAAATTCAACCGGATATGTTAGTGGTTCATGGCGATAGAGTAGAGGCCCTTGCGGGTGCTATTGTGGGGGCCCTCAACAATATTCTGGTTTCTCATATCGAGGGTGGCGAAATTTCTGGCACGATTGATGATCTTATTCGTCACTCTGTGAGTAAATTATCCCATTTGCATTTTGTGACCAATGAGCGTGCAAAACAGCGCTTGATTCAGCTAGGGGAAGTTGCCAAAAATATTTACCCAATAGGTTCGCCTGATGTAGATTCTCTCTTTTCGCCCGATCTACCCACTCTAGAAGAGGTTAAAAGCTGGTACGGCATTCCCTTTGAGGATTATGCGATTATGCTTTATCACCCAGTGACAACGGAACTTGAGGATGTCGAGCGGCAAATTCACGAATTGGTGAATTCGGTGATTAATTCCGGTAAAAATTACGTAGTGATATATCCCAATAACGATAGTGGCAGTGAAAGAATTATCAATGAGTACGACCGTATAGAAAAAAATACTCTTAACTTTAAAGTTTATCCTTCAATGCGCTTTGATTATTTCTTAACATTACTTAAGTATGCTGAATTTATTATTGGCAATTCAAGCTCCGCGCTTATGGAAGCTCCCTATTATGGCGTGCCTGCTATCAACATAGGCACTCGTCAATCTAATCGCGCTAATTTGCCCAGTGTTGTCAATTGTCACTCAACGTTTGTATCTATAACAGAAGCTATAGCTGCAGTCAGCGATTTAACGCCAGAGCCGGTACAACATTTTGGTGAAGGTGATAGTAGTAAAAAATTCTTTGCCATACTTCAGCATGAGCCGTTATGGGAAACCAATAAACAAAAAACTTTTGTGGATATGTGAATCGGATGAAAGTACTGCATGTCGCCAGCTTCACCGGCAATATTGGCGATAATGCCAATCATATAGGTATGCGCTCTAGGCTTGAGGCCGCGCTTGCAACCAAGCCAGTTTATACCGAGTTAGAAATTCGTTATTGCTATCGTATCTATACGGGCGAAAATCGTTGGGCATTTGATGATGGGTTTGTACAACTGGCCAATGAACATGACTTAATTATTATTGGTGGTGGTAATTTTTTTGAGCCTTGGTTAGACGAGTCTGCTAATGCAACTACGATTAATATTACCAATGATCGCCTGCAAAAGATTACCAAGCCGCTTGTGTTTTTTGGTGTCGGTTTTGATATTCATAAAGGTTGTACCGCAAGCAATCTGGAAAAGTTTTCAGGCTTTCTAACACAGTGTATTTCTCAGCCCAACATCTTAATTTCTTTCAGAAATGATGGTTCGCTTAAAAATCTCAAGCTCGCTTATCCAAATCGTGAGGATTTGCATAATGGTGTGCAAGTAGTTCCTGATGGTGGATTTTCGTATTTTACAAATGAGAGTGATGCTGCTTATTTGCCAGCTGCTCGCTTTTGGGGAATCAATATCGCTTCAGATATGGAGGCATTAAGATTTCCTGAAGGTGTTGCAGGCTACATTAGCTGGAAGGAGTTTTTAACCTCTTATGCGTGCTTTTTAGAAGATGCGCTGATCAATAATCCTGATTTAACAATTATATTATTCCCTCACATTTTTAAAGATGTGTTATCGGTGGGGGAGTTTATGACCTATTTAGATGATCGCTTATGCCGCGATCGCGTCGTTGTTGCACCTTTTGCATGTGGCTGGCAGGCTTGTGACCATATTTTTTCGCTCTACAAAAAGTGTGAGTTAGTGATGGGGATGCGTTTTCATACGAATGTGTGTGCCATCGCGTTGGATGTTCCTGCAATTCCACTGATTAGCTATCCAAAATTGCATGATTTATACGAAGAGTTAGAGTTACTAGAGCGGGCGGTTTATGCCAATCGCGAAGGTTTTTCGGCCGAGTTAAAGTCGGTGGTAACCAAGCTTCTCGTTGATACAACTAGGGTTAAATTTGAGAATGAACTTGTACGGAACCGTTTGAATACAGCTTCAGCTCTCTTCTTTGATAAGCTTAAAAAGCTATTCTGATTTTTTAAATATGTTTGTTAGCAAGGCCCGCTATATAGATTAGCGGGCTCGGGCGCGGCTGATTAGTGCTTTAGTTTCTGAGAAAGATTTCTGCTGCGCTTATCCTTCTCTAGCAGGCTGGATTTCATTTTCTGGATCGCTTGTTTTAAAAATTTCTGATAGTAATCTAAGCCGGCGTTAAAAATTTCGACCCCTTCCTCTTGTGAACTCCCATTGTATAGCGATTTTGCCAAGACAAAATTAAACGAATGAATACTCCCCTTCAAAATAGAGTAGGCATACTGGGTTTTACTATTTACCCCAGTGAGCAGTGCAATTTTATGCTGGCTACTGAGCATTTTGAATGCATCAGTACGGTTCTTCGCTTTACGAGTAAAGAGCTTTGCCATTTCTTCACAGAGCTTAATGGCTGGTTTAAAGTGTTTAGCAATTTCCTCGTTTGACGAAATTTTTCTTAATCCATCATTGTTAAAATATTCTAAAAACAAGGTTTTGCAAAACTGACCTTTCTGAATATTGTTACTTGCGCCTAGCGTTATATCCTGAATGTGCATAGGCGTGGTGCCACGAATAAATACGCCATTGCTGGTGTTGTAGCAGTTAACTTGTGGGTTTTGTTTTAAAAGCGATTCAACTGACAGCCGCGCATGTGCGTAGACCGCAGTAGACGTAATCTCATTGCCAAAGTTGCCGGGTAACTTTTTGTTACCAGATGCTTCTGCTTTATAAAGATTCAAGCTCTCTTGGTGTTCATCTTTGATATCGTAATGTTTACTTAGAGACGAGTGATGTTGACCATCGCTAGCAAAACCTAGGTCTAAACCGGCAATATAAATCTCGGTAAAGCCTAGTGCGGCCGCAAATGCCATGCCGGTATTACCTACTGTTGGATTAGAAAGCGATAAATTTACCAGAAATTCATTTTCACCTATGTACTGACATAAAAAATGTGTTCCAAGATCATTACTTTTCATGCCCATGCCGCGCGTTTTGAACAGATCAAAAGTGTCGGGGTGAACGGTGTTTAGTCCCAGGCAAATAATGCTTTCGCGGAATTCGGGGGTAGTTGATGTTTCAATCCATTCAACTACGGGGCGAGTTCTTTCCATCTCAACATGAAAGTCAGGTTTTATTCCTGCCTTGCTCAGGGATCCCAAAGCCGTGCCACATGAAAAAATAATGATTTCATGTTGGTGCTCGCGTAAAAACTCAATCGCAGAGTCTAGTGATGGACCGTTTGCGACAACAAATGCTGGAAGGGTTATTGATTTTTTATTGAGCAGTATGTGATCACGTAAAATGGGGATTTCATGGCGATAGTTTGCTACTGAGTGAGACAGGCTGACTTGTTCATCGTCAAAATAACCCATTGCACCAATCATGGTTGGGAGTTTTTCAAAAAATATAGAAGTAGCTTCTTTCATTTCTGGGCTACTTAAATGATCGAATATATAGGGTTTTACGGCATTAAATAATCCGATTTGATTTAGGTAGCGGCGAATGAGTTCAAAGCTCCCATTAGCATTTTGTCCTAGAACTAAATTTAATGTACTGTAGTCCCGATCAAAGTAGTCATAGAGTTTATGCCAATCAATAGTGTGCAGTGAGGCGTAAAAATTATCTTCATGTGGCTCAATAATGCACATATGCTGCACTTTGGTTTTTTCTAATAGCATGGGAATGTGATAGCCAATACCTACACCGTGCACTAGTACAAATTGGGTAGTTTCTTCAAGTATGGTTGCTCGGTCTTTTTTTTCTGTACCGTTCATGTAATCAATGAGCGGGTTCATATGGTGGATATGCGCATCATTTTCTGGATCAATAGCTTTGGTAGTGCGTGCACTAATGCGGTAAGACGTGGGTAAATCTTTATACTTGTCGATGTATTCTTGGCAAAAAACAAAGGGATCTTTGTTGTATACCGGAAGCTTGCTACCTCCCATGTTGTAAAGATTTATATAGCCCTCTTCAGTAAATACCAGCTGCAATTCTTTGGGTGTGTAGTCTCTATATCGTTCGTAAATTGTGGGTTCTGCCTGTTGGAAAAACGCCATGTTCTTTCGAAACATCAGATCTAGCTCTATATTTTTTTGAGTCAATTCTGCTTTTCTCAGCAGCTGTTGCATAGTGTCCATAGAAAGCAAGCCTCATGTATGTAATGTCTAGCGTCATTTTATTGTCGATGACTGTATGTTTCTGCTTATCAGCAGCATTTATGCCAGAAGTATAGTTACAATTAAGGAATAAGCTATTTCAGTTATAGATGCATTGTGTTTTTAGGGGGCGTTTGAAGTCGTACTTGCTAATGTCAGGTGCTAAAAAATACAACCATAAAAAAACCC